>Ga0116144_10003880_pt1 | contig 14531 bp, 12 predicted proteins | sample AD_UKC035_MetaG_FD_89746 | JGI IMG/M metagenome (GOLD analysis project Ga0116144, IMG submission 89746) | Active sludge microbial communities of municipal wastewater-treating anaerobic digesters from USA - AD_UKC035_MetaG | ecosystem: Engineered > Bioreactor > Anaerobic > Digestate | place: USA... | reverse complement strand
CAATTATCCCCAATCGTCGGGCTGCCCGTCGTCCCCAGTGTGGTATCGATGCCACAGGAACCATCACGGTATATCGTAATATCATCAGGGCAAACGATCGTCGGCCGCGTCGTATCCTGCACCCGGATACTTTGAATGCAAGTATCTGATAGTCCGCAGGAATCCACTACGATCCAGGTTCTGAATAAATTGTAGGTATTGGGGCAGTCAAAATCGGCAAGACTGTCGCTATAAAAAAGTGTATCGATCCCCATCGTACAAGCCACATCGGGCACCACTATTGGGCTGCCTAATGCAGTGGTATCCAAAGGTGAATCACAGTCCACCGTATCTGGTGCCGGACAGGTAATTACGGGTTGTAGCAAAAAAGCAAATACTTCTGTGGATACGGTCTTGATTTGGTGTTCAAATCCGAAGGCTCCTGAAGCATTATTTCCGGTTACTGAAAGCGTCCCTTTTGTTCGATCCACCTGGCCGGGCCAGTGCCAGCCTGTCCGGTAGACGGTCATGGCCGAAGCAACGACCAGGGTGATGATAAATGCTGAAACGACTTTAGAAATCTTACTTTTCATGCAGCTTGAAATTTGAAATCAGGGAGTAAATAATTTTTTTCGGAAAGGGTATAGGACTGGATTAAACGGCAAATCCAAGGGTTCGAATGCCTGATCCAGCTATTCATATAATTTTTTTTTAGATGCTTTATCAATTGGCTATTAATTATTTAAATAATGAATTTCGAGATATCCATAATTGGTCAATAAATAAGCCAATAACCATGCCGATTAATCTTAATTTGAAGGTCACTGGGCTAAAAGAAAAAATGGATTCATGGAAGGAATGACCGCCTTTACAAATCAATTGTCCTGTTTACCAAATTTTAAAAATCCATTCAAATGGCTGGATAAGGTCATGTCATATTAAATAATTTGGTATGTAAAAGTCATTGTATACAAATCTTATATAAAACAATTTTTATCATATAACCGTTTTTGCACAACTGGATTATGCGAAAAGCCATTTTCTTCTGATTTTAGATTCCAAATCGAAACCACATGCCCCGCTCCGATCCCCGCATCGATGCCTATATCGACAAGGCAGCCCCCTTTGCCCGCCCCATCCTGGACCATATCCGCTCCCTGGTCCACCAGGCTTGCCCGGAGGTGGAAGAAAAAATAAAATGGAGTTTTCCCCATTTTGATTACAAGGGGGAAATGATGTGTTCCATGGCCGCCTTCAAAGCGCACTGTGCCTTCGGATTCTGGAAGGCCGAACTGATCCGGTCCTCCCAGGGCAAACTGCAACTGGCCGACCGTACGGCCATGGGTAACCTTGGCAAGATCACCGGCCTTAAAGACCTGCCCTCCGACCGGGCAATGATCAAAATGATCCAGGAAGCCTGTGCGCTGAATGATCAGGGGATAAAGGTCAAAAAACCAGAGCCGGCTCAAAAAAAAGAAGTGGTCGCTCCTGAATACCTGCTCCAGGCGCTGGCCAAAAACAAGGCGGCCCAGAAAACCTTTGACAAGGCATCGTATTCCTTCCGAAAAGAATACATCGAATGGATCACCGAAGCCAAAAGCGAAACCACCCGCCAGAGCCGGATAAAAACGGCGCTGGATTGGATGGCGGAAGGCAAGGGGAGGAATTGGAAGTATGAGCGGTAATCATATAAATTTCTATAAATTCTTTCCCCCCCTGACCCCTCCAGGGAACCACAGATCTTGGCTGTAATTTAAAAATTTTGGATTTGGCCCTGCACTTTATATAAAATCAATCAGGGCGAGATCAATCAGGGCGAGACTAAAATGGATTTTCCCGAATACCAAACTAATGGACTCCCCTTCAGGGGGCGGGGGCGGGAACATAATGTAACGTGTTTAAATTTTTTATGTCCAATATCCTCCAGGCATCTTCCACCTGCTCCACCGGTAATTGGCAGACCTTGTTCTGACAAACATAAATCAGTGTTTTACCCGGTACATATTTGCCCTGGAGCAAGTCCAGCTTACCGCCCCTTTTCCCACCCAGCAAAAGGGCGTTGGGGATATACCGGCTGGCCAGCCGGCGGCTCAACTCATGGCTGTTTTTACCGACCACGGCAATTTCATATAGAGGCCGGGAGCCTGTCTGAATATAAAGCAGGCTCCAATGTGCAAAACTTGCCTTCATGCCCTCCTCCCTCATCCGGGACATGGACTTTGTAACCATTTTTCCCGATATACGAAGGAATTCCCCGTCGTCAAAATAGGTCCCCAACTGAAACAGCAAGGTGGCCATGGCCGCATTGGAAGAAGGAAGGACCCCATCCTCTTCGTCAAGGGTGCGGGCAACCAGGGCCGGCTCCAGGCCGGAAGTGTAATAAAATGCATGCCGGGAGGAATCATAAAAATGGCGCAGGGCATAGTTTGCCAGGGTTTGGGCCCGTTTTAACCATTTTTCCTCGAAGCTGATCTGGTAGAGCCGTACGTAGGAGAGGCCGGTATATGCATAATCCTTAAGAAAGGCATTTCCTTTTTTTCCTTTTTGATCATAAAGCCTGGAGAGGCTCCCGTCTTTCTGCACAAAATATTTCCAGATAAACTCCCCATTTTCCAGGGCCCTTTTTTTATACGTTTTCTCGCCCAGGGCCTGGAAGGCATCAGCATAGGCTATCACCACCAGGGCATTCCAGGAACAGATGATCTTGGAATCCACCGCAGGCCTTGTCCTTTGAAGGCGCGCGGCCAGCAATCGTTCCCTGACCCGTTTCATTTCTCCTTCCGCCTGTTCAGGGGTCCATCCTTTGGCAGCAGCCCATTCACCGGGATCCCTGAAAAAAGCAAGCACATTTTTGCCGGGGAGGCTCTCGTCTCCACTGCCCAGGGTATTCCCTTCTTCACTCAGGCCAAAAACCGATTTTGACATTTCAAATAAACCGGGATCCGCCAGGGCCTGCTCCACTTCATCCAGGCTCCAGAGATAATATTTTCCCTCCTCCCCTTCGCTGTCGGCGTCGAAGGATGAAAAATATCCTCCGCTTTTCGCCTTCAACTGGTTTTCAAGGAAGTCCGTGCAGGCCCGGACCACTTCCCGGTATTCCTTCTTACCATTAAACCGGAAAGCCTGGGCATACAGGCTGATCGCCCGTGCATTGTCATAAAGCATTTTTTCAAAATGGGGCAGGGTCCATGCTTCATCGACCGAGTAGCGCGCAAAACCACCCTCCAGCCAGTCGTAGATCCCCCCTTTCATCATATGATCCAGGGTGGATTCCACCGCCCTGAAGACCCCCTCCCCTCCGAAGAGGGCATGATAAGCCAGGAGGAATTCATACAAGGGCGTCATGGGGAATTTAGGGCTGCCCTGCAAGCCACCCCCGGCCGTATCAGTATTGGGAAGAAAATCCAAAACCAGTTCATGAAATAATGAATCCGGCAGGCCTTCGTGCCCGTCCTGATTCCCGGACTCTTGCTGCAACCTTTGGCTGAGTTGCCGGCCATACTGCACCAGTTTATCGGTTTGCGAATTTTTTTGGTCCCTGAAAAAAGCGAGCATTTCCAGCCATTGTTTTTTTTCCATATAAGTACCGGAAAAGACCGGTTTTCCATCGGGCAGGGCGATGATGTTCAAAGGCCACCCGCAAGCGTCCCCATTGACCAAACGGCAGGCCGAGAGATAAACCTGGTCTATGTCCGGCCTTTCCTCCCTGTCGACCTTGATGGATACAAAATGTTTGTTCATGAAGGCGCTCACGGCGGTATCCGAAAAAGCCTCCTTTTCCATGACATGGCACCAGTGGCAGGATGAGTATCCGATGCTGATGACCATCAGTTTGTCTTCCGACTTCGCCTTATCCAGCGCCTCCCTGCCCCAGGGATACCAGTCCACGGGGTTTCTGGCATGCTGTCTCAGGTAAGGGCTGGTCTCATTTTTCAGATGGTTGAAGCCGGTCTGGGCGGCCGGGCCCTTCCAGGTCAGGGTGACAGCAAAGAAAACAACGGTTAAATAACAGGTACGGATCAAAAGCCGGATTTTACCCAAAGATAACCGGTCCGGGGCATCGTTCCCTTTGAAACGAAGTACGGGTGCTGTCCAGGCAAGATGAATCATCCTTATCCCGGGATAGAATTTTTTAAAAATGAGGCAAAGGGACCATTTAAACCGTTTATATTCATGTATTCTATCAGAATGATAAATGTTTCAGTAACCGGTCTGATCCTGATTCTGGGCACTTTCATCATTCTTCCCGCTACCTCACAAACCGAAACATCCTGGACCAAAAACCTGCCGGGGATCGGGACTTTTTCCTCCACCCGGGTAGCCGACCTCAATGGAGACGGGACGGATGATATAGTCCTGGGTGCAGGAAGGGAAGAAACCCAGACCTGCGATTCGGGGGTGATCGCCCTGAACGGGAAGACAGGGGAACTGATGTGGAAAGTCTTTGCCAGGGACCAGATGTTTGGTTCTGCGGCTTTCCAGGACATCGACGCCGACGGCCATCCGGATGTGTTTATCAGCGGCCGGTCCAGTGAATTGATCGCCATTTCGGGCTACAGCGGCAAGGTGATCTGGAGGTTTGATCCCAAATCGCGGGAACACCGTAAACAAAGGTGGTTTAATTTCTATAACCCCCAATGGATACCGGACCAGGACGGAGACGGATTGCAGGATCTCCTGGTTTCCAACGGCGGCGATGTCCAGGTGGAAGCCTACAACCCCAACCGGGCGCCGGGTTATCTGCTTATCCTCAGCGCCCGCACCGGCGCCATCCTGCACCAGGCTGTGATGCCCGACCGCAAAGAAATCTACATGTCGGTCTGTATAAGTCCAAGTCCCGGTTCCCCTGATTTTGATATCGTGTTCGGCACCGGCGGGGAAACCCTGGGAGGACACCTTTTCCTGGGTAAACTTTCCCAATTGCTCCGCAATGACCTCAGTGAAGCGGTGATCCTGGACAGTACGGCGGACCGGGGTTATATTGCCCCTGCGGCCCGGGCCGATCTCAATGGGGATGGGGTCACGGATATCCTGGTGAATGCGGTGAACGGCCGCCTGATCGCTTTTGACGGAATGAGCCTCGGGCGCCTCTGGGAGGTGAAACGTCCGGGGACAGAGACCTACAGCTCCATTACGGTGGGTTATTTCAACCGGGATGAGGTGCCGGATGCTTTTTGTTCCTACGCCATGGGCAGTTGGCCCAAAATGGACTGGAGTGCACAGTTCATGGCCGACGGTAAAACAGCGAAGGTGGAATTCGAGGATTCACTCGGGTTTTATCAAAACAGTTCGGGCATTGCCGTGGACTGGGACGGGGATGGTTATGATGAGGTTCTGCTGAGCGTCAATTTTCAGGAAATAAAAAACCTCTATCAGAAGTTTTTCTACAACATGCTGGTCCTGATCGATTTTAAGACCAATGAAGTCCTTCAAATCGGGGAAACTTTCGACGGCAACAACATCTCTTCCACCCCCTGGGCCGGAGACCTTGACCACGACGGCTATCTGGACATTGTCTACGTGCACGGCACCAATCTCCGGCATACCTACACCTTTGACGGCATGCAGGTCCACCGCATTGCTACGAAGGTCCCGGTCAAAAAACCCGTACGATGGGGTGCATACCAGGGCAGCGCCTATACCGGCATCTTTCCTAACGGATCAAAATAGCCCCACATGGATTATTCCGGTATCTTTATAAGATGAACGAACATACTGCTTTAAAACCGGTAAGCGGACACTCTACAAAGGGGGTCCGGTCTTTCTTCGGACCTATCATCGGAAGTTTTTATATTTTGGTTTTCAGTCTTGCCGCCGCCCTTCCGGTCGGGGCCCAAAACGACGTGCACGTCGGCCGGAACCTGTTTGACCATCTATTAGTGAAGAGCAAGGAAGCCATACCCAGGATAGACCGCTCCGAGATCGAGGGAAGTCCTTATCTCAATGATTCTTTTACCCTGGCCATGGTCTTGACCACGGATGCCATCGTGCACAATCTCCCGGTCAAGTATGATATATATAATGACCTGATGGAATTCAAGGATCGGGACCAAGTGTTCCTGCTGGACCCCTCCCCTAAAATCCAGAAGATCCTTCTGGAGAAACAAACCTTCGTCGTGGAACCTTACGATCATGACGGAAAATTCGGGCCGGGATATTTTATTTTGCTGGATTCAGTCAAGGTCAAACTGCTTCAGAAAAAAGTAATCCGTTTCCAGGAACTGCAACCCGCCAAAGCCCTCCAGACCCAGAATACCCCGGCCAAATATGTGCCTATGCCGGATAAGTTTTATTACCGCATCGGTACGGAAGAAGCCAAACCCATCAATAACCTCAAAAAAATGATCGCCCAGTTTCCCAGTCATCAAAAGGCCTTACTTGCCTTTGCCAATCGACGAAACCTGGGAAAAACGAAGGAAGACCTGCTCCAGCTCTGGGAATATTACCACGGTTTAGAAGAAAGGCCGAATTAGGGTCTTATCTCTCAATCACGATCCCCTCATAATTTTGCAATTCCGCCAGGTCGAGTTTCAGTTTGCCTTTTTCCGTTTTGAAGGAAACTTTTTGGCCTGACATGGTCCATACCCTGGTGGGAATAAATTCACAAGGAAATTCAAAAAACAGGCCACTGGCCGCCATGGGCTCGAAATAAGTATTGCCGCTGAACCCTGACAGGTTGATCAGGTGTAGAATACGTCCGCGGGATATAAAAGGTTTTCCAAAAGCGGCTTCTTCGTTATAATCAAACTCCCGGAGGATGGTTTCGATCCGGGGATGGGCATTGGTCATCATGTCCTGATCCAGGGAAGGTAGAAGACGCCGGAGCAGATCCAGGAAGAGGTGTTTATGCTGTTCATATCCATGGAGGTAGTACAACTTTCCCAGGTTGAGCGGGAGGATGGCATTCATCGCGCCGGTATATTTTTTCAGACCGATCCCGTAGTACCCGGTGGAGTCATGGCCTCCGATCATTTCGGGAGGGCCGGGCCTGCCCTTGGACAGGAGGGGCATGAGGTATTCATCGCAGGAGATCATGTCGTATTCGCCCAGGTTGAATTTGAGAAAGATCATTTTTTGGCCGGGAAGGGAGGGAAAGCGGCCGTCCTGAGGTACCTCGAGGTATTGGCCGCTGCAATCCTCCACCCGGTTTTTGGGCCTGACCCCAAACCATTTATTCAACAAGTCGGGCCGTTCCCGCAGCGTTTGATTGGTAGCGACCAGTGAAATTCCTTCGCGGGCCAGGCTTTCCAGCGCGTCCGCACTCTCCGGGTTAAGCGTATGGATGTCCGGCAATATGATCAGGGAATACTTTTTAAGATCTTCCCTCCTCGCTCCGAGTTGGCTGTCTTCTATGCGGTCAAAGGGGATATGGGCTTCCTGAAGCATGAGTTGGATGCCGCGGTATTCCTGCATGGTGTTGCCGTGGGGCCACCAACCGGGCGCCACTACCGCCACTCTTGCCAGGGAGCGGTAACGGCCATAATATTTTTCAAATTTTCGGTGGTGCCCGTACACTTTTTTCATCACGCTGAAATTGCGTTCATCTTCATAGTTTCTTAAATCCCCCATCATGCTCATATCCAGGCCGGAGCCATTGGCTATATTCTCCCAGAGCCGGATTTCCATTTCTTCCGGTTCGATGGCGTTGTAACGGCTCTGGAACGAAATCTGCTGGATGCTGGCATTGCTGACGATATGATCCGGGTAACTGGTCATCATGACGTTGACGTTGTCCGAAGCGTTGTAAGGGAAGTAAGGCAGGGTATTGGTCTGGGACTCATGCCGGATCATGTCGACATTTTTGGTGGCATAGGTACAGATGGCAATGTTGGGATTCATGGATTTCACCAGTTTGTGAAGCCGGTCCTGCCATTCTTCCGTGGTGAATTTTTTAAACTCCTGGTACTTGACAAAAACAGGGTCCCGGGGGTTCTCTTCAAGGGGCAGGGTCATGCCCCCGCTGAAATCATAAAACCTTTTTTTATCGTGTTCATTCTGGTCAATGCCATGGTATTTGCCGATGTAAGCATTGTTGACCTGGTATCCGGGCATGTTTTGGAAAATGCCATCCACGGGGTAAAGGCGGATCACCTCCGCGATGATTTCAAAAGCTTTTTCCTGCATGTACGGCGCATTGATACAGGTGACGTATTTGTCGGTGTTGATCATTTGCTCCCCGTTGCGGTCCACATAGGCCCAGTCCGGGTGCGCTTCGAAGATGGAACGGTCAATCCTGCTGAAATCAAACCGGACGATTACTTTGATCCCGTTCCGGTGACAATTTTCCACCACTTTCCCGAGCATTTCCGGTTTCATGTACGGATTGATGTAGTGAAAATCAAGCTTGCTGGGATAAAACGCCATGATTCCTCCCGCATTGATGATCACGGCATTAGCTGCATGGGTGACCAGGTCCTGGACCAGGCTGTCGGGATCCAGGGTCGCCGCTTCATAGGCGGGCAGGTTGACCTGGATTACCCGGAGGCTGTTTTTCTTCCACCATGGGAAAGTCTTGTCCGGTGAACCCGCCGGCTGGGCGGATGCGGAAACAAGTAAACAAATCGACAAGGCCGAGAACAAAACTTTCAATCGAATAGGCATGGTGCTCATTTCAAGGTATAAATTATAAAAACTATGGGACTTCAAATTTGTCCCGGATACATAAAACAATGCAGGGGCCGTGATCCCTCTCCCATTGTCCATTTTGTAGTAACCAGGGATAATTGCGTATAAATAAAGCAGAAAGAATAATTTTTGTTTAAACAAAACATTCAAAAGCATCAAGGGTAAGCGGCTAAAGTTTAATTTTGAACAAAACCGATGTTCATGATCTCCCGTAGAAAATTCCTTTACCAAAGCTCGATATCCGCCCTGTCCGTTCCATTTCTCCATGAGGACATGACCGGCATTCCCAAACACCGCCGGAACATCGGGGTTCAATTGTATTCCGTCCGTGTGGAGATGAACCAGGACGCCAAAGGGACGCTGGCTAAATTGGCGGCCATGGGATACAACCAGATCGAAAGCGCCCGCTCTCAAAAGGGTTTATACTATGGGCTTAGTCCCAAAGAAATGAAACAAAGCTGTATGGACCTGGGTATGACCCTGCGCAGTGGCCATGCCCACGTCGATAAGGACTGGCTTAAGACCATAGACCAGGCTGCAGAAGCCGGCCAGGAATACCTGATTTGTTCCACCATGCCCACCTCAGGACAAACCGTGAGCAATTACCAGGAAGTAGCGGATACTTTCAATAAGGCCGGCGAGCAATGCAAATCCCGGGGCATTAAATTCGGTTATCACAACCATGAGTATGAATTTGACACGGTGGACGGTCAGGTGTTATACGATATCCTGCTGAAAAACACGGAATCCGGTCTGGTCCATATGGAACTGGACCTGGGATGGGTCGTCGCAGCCGGTAAAAAACCCCTTGATTATTTCAATCGGTTCCCGGGACGCTTCCCTCTCTGGCATCTCAAGGACATGAATCTCACGGAGAAAAAAAGCACCGAATTCGGAAAGGGCCAGCTTGATATTCCTGCGATCCTTAAAAGCCATAAAAAATCAGCGCTCAAATACTTTTTTATTGAACAGGAAGAGTATGGCAAATCCGCTTTTGACAGCCTGGATTACGATATTCAGTATTATAAGAAGGTGAAGTGGTGAGCGAACGAGTAACGAGCTACGAGTAATGAGCTGCGAGTAACGAGCTACGAGTAACGAGCTACGAGTAACGAGCGGCGAGCTATGAGGCCTTTTTGAAGAGGGCAGCTGGCTGATAAGGTCCTGATTGGAGGCAAACTGAAAGGGTCTATATTCGGTGACAAGGATCCGGACTATTTGGCCAAAGCATTTTAGATCCGGCAACCGGACAAGCATCCGTATTCTTTTCGACCAACGATTTCTCTTCTGCTATAAAAACCACCTTTTTTATGATGAAAGAGGAGTATTAAAACAAATTCAATTAATGAATATAAAAATATTTAATGCTTTTTATATTGTTAAACAATTGATTACAATATTGGCATTTAAAGGTTCTTTGTTAAAATTAGTACTATGCATCACATAATATCTGTCTTGACCTATATATTTGTCCCATGGATGGTACAATTAATATTTCAAACAGTAAAGCCCAGCTCCGCAAAGGGGTGTTGGAGCTTTGTATCCTCGCTATCATACATGAACAACCGGTCTATCCATCGGACATCATCAAAAGATTGAAAGCTTCGGAGCTCATCGTGGTAGAAGGCACTTTATATCCCCTGCTCAACCGGCTGAAGGATGCGGGGTATCTGGAATACAACTGGCAGGAATCCCGTTCGGGCCCACCCCGGAAATATTACCAGATCACCGATCACGGCAGGCAGCTTTACCAGGAGCTGTATCAATCCTGGAAAGAATTGGTACACAGTGTTAATCAAACTACAAACAATCAATAATGAATAAGATTCATACCATAAACTTAGGGGGCCATCCTTATACTGTCGATGAAGATGCGTTCGAATACCTGCACGCTTATATCCGCAGTTTGAAGAAACACTTCAAAAGTTCTCCGGGATGTGATGAAATCATAAACGATATAGAAAGCCGGCTCGCCGAATTGCTCCAGGAGCGGATGCAGGACAAGGCCATCGTCACCCTGCGGGAGGTAAAAGAAGTGATAGCCATCATGGGCACTCCTGAAGAATTTGGAGCCGACCCGATCGATGAAAATAAATTCGACCCGGAAAAGCCCCGGAAAGAAAGATCCGGAAGGAGGTTGTTCCGCGACCCGGACGACAAGATCATTTGGGGGGTATGCAGCGGCATAGCCGCTTATTTCGGGATCCAGGACCCGGTATGGGTGAGGCTGGTATTCGGCCTGATGATCCTGGGCGGCGGCATGGGTCTTCCACTATACGTCATTCTACGGATCATCATGCCCAAAGCCGATTCCGCTGCCGACCGGCTGGCCATGCGCGGGGAGCCCATCGACTATCAATCCATCGCCAAAAAAATCCAGGACGAGATCGAGCATTTGTCGGGTGAATTCAATAACCCGATGGATCCCGAAAGCAAGCAACAATGGGATGCAGGGTGGAATGCAGCCGGCAAGGGAATCCGTACCGGGGCAAATCTTCTCAGCGGCGTTTTTCAATTTATCGGAAATATCCTCGAACGGATCGTCCCGCTCGCCCTGAAAATCGCAGCGGTGGTAAGCATCGCCATTTTGTGCTTTTTTATTGTAAGCATGATCTTCGGCTGGTCCCTGCTTTGGCCCTATGCCAGCTACCTGGTACCCGGGGTGCGGGCGGCCTCCGCGCTCGCCATGATGAACCTGTTTTTCCTGGGCATCATCCCGATGGTCTTTATCATATTCCTGTTTGCCCGCATGTACAACGGCACCCGCCTGCCCAGATCGCTGGCCGCAGGCCTGGCCGGCCTTTGGCTGCTCAACCTGATGGGCGGCATTTTGTTTGGTGTCAATACCGCCAGGCAGTTTAGCAACCATGCCGAAATCAACCAGCTGGTGTACGAGGGGTCAATCAACCAGGACATCCTGAATATCGAATTGGGCGACAGCAAGGAAAGGGACGATATGTTTACCCTTTTCGGCGAAGCCTGGATCGAGGACCACAGCATTGTATTGCCGCGCATCCCGGTCCATATCGTCGAATCGCCCGATCAGCAGTTTCACGTCAGCCAAAACAACAATGCTTCCGGGCAAACCAGCCGGGAAGCCAGGTTGAGGGCTAATAATCTGCGGAACGTCGCACGCCTGGATGGAAATACCCTTTATGTCAATGATTACCTGGAACTGAACCCTCACGAAAAAATCCGGAATCAGCACGTATCGGTCACCGTTTCGGTTCCGGTAGGCAAAAGCGTAAAAATCAGCAAGGAATTGCACCCGGTGGATGGCCGCCTGGATGAAACTAAAAATTATAACTGGTGGGAAATGCCCGGTAAATTATGGACGATGACCAAAAACGGCCTGGTCTGTCCGGAATGTGAAGCCACTGAATCCAAACCGATCGGGCAAGAGGTCCATGAAGCGGTTAAGCAGGCCTTGGAGGAAAGTGGTAACGCGGTCGAGGAAGTCAAGGAAAGAATTAACGAACAAAATCAGAATTAAAGACCCCGGATGCCTTTTCCAAGGTCCTTTTAGGCTGAATTATTTAGATTGGTCTTATCATATTAAAGGTTCTCCGGTCATGCCGGAGAGCCTTTTTTTATGCTTGTTTGAGGCATTCAACCCAGCCAGCCGGGTAAACCCTTCAAGAAAAGGTAAAAGGTCCGGGACCTTTCAATCATAAATATTATCAATGTTTAATAGCTTTGTATAAACAGCATTGATAAGATGAACCTTCAACAATTGGAATATGCAGTCACCCTGGCCCGGGAAAAAAGTTTCAGCAAAGCGGCATCCCGGTGCTTTGTTACCCAGGCCACGCTCAGCATGATGGTAAAAAAACTGGAGAAAGAAATCGGGGTGGTCCTTTTCGACCGCAGCAGACTGCCGGTGAGTGTCACCCCTTTCGGGCAGTCGATTATCCAGCAGGCCCAAAAAGTCCTGGCGGAGATAAAAACCATCACGGCCCTGGCCGCCGAAATCCGGGGAGAGGTGGATAGCGAGATCCGGATCGGCATCATACCCACCCTGGCCCCATACCTCCTGCCCCTGTTTATAAAACCTTTTTGCGACCAGTACCCCAACCTCAAAGTGGATATTAAAGATCTGATCACGGACGATATCATTGACCACCTTAAAGAAGGAAGTCTCGATTTCGGGCTTTGCGCCACGCCGCTGCACGAAGCCGGTATCCATGAGGTGCCTTTATTTTATGAAGAATTCCTGGTGTACGCTTCCTCAAACGAATTTCTGCCCAATAAAAAATATGTGCTTCCGGAACACATCAACCCCCAGCACTTATGGCTGCTGGAAGAAGGCCATTGCATGAGAAATCAGTTGCTCAACCTGTGCCAGTTGCAAGAAGACCACCACTACCGGATCCAGTTTCATTACCGGGCGGGAAGCATCGAGACCCTCATCAACCTGGTGGACCGGTGCGAAGGGATTACCGTTATCCCCAAACTGACCACCCTGGGCCTGAGCAAAGAACAAATGGCTAAAGTCCGGGAATTTGCATCCCCAAAACCGGTCCGGGAAATCAGCCTGGTCAGCCATCAGCACAATCCCAAAGCCAAACTCATGCTCCAGCTCAAAACCAGCATCAGGCAGCTTATTTCCTCAACGGTACCCATTCAACATAAGGGCTTGAGAATAGTCCAGATAGAATAGGATGGATAGGATTTATAGGATTTATAGGATTTATAGGATGAATAGGATTTATAGGATGAATAGGATTTATAGGATGGATAGGATGGATAGGATGGATAGGAACTTAGGATTATTAGGATTGATAGGAACTTAGGATTATTAGGATTGATAGGATGGGTACAATGTAATTTTTTGATACCATTTTATACCTTAATTGACCTCAATCACCTAATTTTCAAATCCTACTAATCCTACTAATCCTACTAATGACCGATCAATTTTATATGGAAAAAGCCCTGGAGCAGGCTTTGGCTGCCTATGAGGCGGACGAAGTGCCGGTGGGTGCGGTGCTGGTCTGCGGTGACCGCATCGTAGGCAGGGGGCATAACCTGACGGAACATCTGAACGACATCACTTCCCATGCGGAATTGATCGCCCTCAGCGCTGCATCGGAATTTCTTGGATCCAAATACCTGCCCGACTGCACCCTCTTTGTCACTGTAGAACCCTGCGTGATGTGCGCGGGTGCCCTGAAATGGGCCCAGATCGGAAGATTGGTCTATGGGGCTGCCGACGAAAAATACGGATTTATGAAATTCGGGCGGGAAATCCTCCATCCGAAAACCAGGGTGGAATACGGCCTGCTGGAAGAGCCCTGCAGCCAGCTGATGAAAAAGTTTTTTAAGAAGAAGAGAGATCAGGCATGACCCCTAAGGCCTTAAAATTCGTTAAATCCCTGGTTAAAGAGTATTAATACGGTATCCCCCGGTCAAATTGAAAGTCTATTTTGTAAAGACGATTAGAAATGTATATGAAACCCTTTTTCTACTTCCTGTGCCTTTTGGGTATAGCTTCCTGCGCGCCCGGTTTGAGCCCTTATACCCAAAAGCTGCACGAGCAATACGACTGGCAGGAATCCGACCTGAAAAAAGTTCAGTTCTATCTGAGTGACGACATTGTCCTGAGAAGGAAAAAACGGGATGGCAAGGCTGAAATTTCAGGCGGCCAGATCAGGATCATTGACGGCAACCGGTATGAGGTGGTCCGTTTCAGAAGGGGCACACCGGGTGTATTGCTTTTCAGTCCGAAAGAAAACCGGCTGGCCATCAGTTTCGAAGATGGAAGAAGGTCAGACAGTTACCTGATGTTTGGCCCCAACCCGAATGCCAACAACCGTTATGTCCTGCTGGCAGCCGACTGGACCCGGCAAAGCGGCGAGGTGACCTATCAGGGCCTGAAATGGGAAACCGATGCCCGCTGCGCTTTTGCTGGCCTTTTGGTGGACCTT
>Ga0116144_10003877_pt1 | contig 14544 bp, 9 predicted proteins | sample AD_UKC035_MetaG_FD_89746 | JGI IMG/M metagenome (GOLD analysis project Ga0116144, IMG submission 89746) | Active sludge microbial communities of municipal wastewater-treating anaerobic digesters from USA - AD_UKC035_MetaG | ecosystem: Engineered > Bioreactor > Anaerobic > Digestate | place: USA... | reverse complement strand
GTGCTCTCCACCGCCGCGGTGCTCTCCACCGCCGCGGTGCTCTCCACCGCCATTGACACCTACATCGAACAGCACATGGACGAAAGCATCGCCGAGCTGTCTCGCCTTTGCGCCCAGCCCAGCGTAGCTGCCCAAAATTGGGGCATGGCTGAATGCGCCGGCCTGGTGGTTGGCATGCTCAAACAGCGCGGCTTCACCGTTGAGGTCATCCCCACCCAGGGCGCACCGGTCGTTTTTGCCGAACGCAAAGGCCGCAGCAGCAAGACCTTGCTCTTCTACAACCATTACGACGTCCAACCCCCCGAACCGCTGGAATTGTGGGAAACCCCGCCCTTTGAACCCACCCTGCGCCAGGGCAAGCTCTACGCCCGCGGCGTCAGCGACGATAAATCTCACATCACCAGCCGCCTGCTTGCCATTGATGCCCTGCTTGCCGTTGATGGCGAGCTTCCCTGCGGTGTCAAATTCGCCATCGAAGGTGAAGAAGAAGTCAGCAGCCTGCACCTCAAAGACTTCGTCAAAGACAACGTCGAACGTCTCCAGGCCGATGCCTGCATCTGGGAATTTGGCGGCGTGAACCACGAAGACACCCCCATCCAGCACACCGGCTTGCGCGGCATTTGCTACGTTGAGCTCTCGGTCCAAACCGCCTCCCAAGATGTGCATTCTGGCCTGGGCGGTTCCATCTTCCCCAATGCCGCCTGGCGCCTGGTCTGGGCTCTCAGCACCCTCAAAGGCCCCGATGAACGCATCCGCCTGCCCGGCCACTACGATAACGTCCGCCCTCCCAGCGCCCGCGACCTCGAGCTCATGTCGACCCTGGCTGACGCCTCTGACGAATATAAATCTCGCTACGGCATCCAAGAATTTTTGCACGGGCTCACCGGCGGCCTCGAACTGCGCATTGCAAAGGCCTTCCAGCCTACCTGCACCATCTGCGGCCTCACCGCCGGATACCAGGGCCCCGGCTCCAAGACCGTCTTGCCAGCCCGCGCCTCTGCCAAGGTTGATTTCCGCCTCGTCCCCGACCAAACCCCCGAACAGGTGCTCACAGCCCTGCGCCAGCACCTGGATGCCGAGGGCTTCTCTGATGTGCAGATCGAATTCCTTGGCGGTGAAGCCCCTGCTCGCACCGATCCAGACGACCCTTTCATTAAAGCAGTGGTCGATGCCGCTCTCCCCGTCTACGGCAAACCCATGCAGGTCGTCCCCATGAACAGCGGCTCAGGCCCCAACCACATCTTTGCCCATTACCTGAACGTTCCCATCGCCACTGCCGGCCTTGGCTACCCCGGCGCCCAGATCCATGCCCCCAACGAGAATATCCGCCTGGATCTGTACCAGAAAGGTGCTCAGCATATCGCCCGTGTCCTTAAGGCATTTGCGTGATATGATTAAGCAGGTGGCATTGATTGCTGCCACCCCCATTCCCTTATTCTTTTCTTTCAGGAGGCTTCTATGCTCGTAGGCGAACACATGAAATATCCGGTGATCACGGTCGCCCCCAATGTGCCCATTATCGATGCCCTCAACACCATGAAGAGCAAACACATCCAGCGTATGCCGGTTGTGGATAAGGCTGGCAAATTGGTCGGCATCGTTTCCTCCGAGGACCTGTTGAACGCATCCCCATCCAAGGCTACCTCGCTAAGCGTATGGGAACTCAACTACCTGATCAGCAAGATCACCGTCAAAGACGTGATGACCAAAGAAGTGTTGACGGTCACCGATAACACCCCTATCGAAGAGGCCGCCCGCGTCATGGTCGACAACAAAGTTGGCGGCCTGCCCGTCATGCACGAGCAAAAGCTGGTCGGCATCATCACCGAAACCGACCTCTTCAAGATCTTCCTCAAGCTGTTGGGAGAGGATGAACCTGGCTTGCGCGTCACGGTTGTGGTCCCCAACCGGCCTGGCGAGCTGGCCAAGCTCACCCACGCCATCACCAGCATTGGCGGCGATTTTCTCGCCTTTGGCGCCTTCCCCGGCGAGGTCGATACCGAGCGCAGCGAAGTCGTCTTCAAGGTCACCGGCCTGGATGAGCAGAAGATTCGCACCGCCCTCGCCCCTGTGGTAGAAAAGATTACCGACATCCGAGGCCGTTAACCTTACATCCAACCAGAGATGCTGCGCCAGAAGCTCCTTTGCGCGCAGCATCTTTTGCGTTAAACATCCCAGAGCTTTCGCAGTATAATGCTCTCCTTGTTGGATTAGGAGCCTTAAACCTGTGCAATCAAATATTGGTGAGTGGGCCGCCCTGGCGGTCTCTTTGTTCTTCTCTGGTTCGTCAACCTTTTTCACCGTCGCCGCCCAGCGCTACGGCGCTATGATGGCCAACCGGCTGCGTCTGCCGTTTGCCCTGCTGCTGGTGATGGCCCTCCACTGGTTGGTATACGGCAGCCCCCTGCCGCTGGGGTCAACCGGAACGCAGTGGTTTTGGATGGGCCTTTCGGGGCTGGTCGGCTTTTTGCTCGGCGACATTTGCCTGTTAAGCGGCTACGTGTATGTCGGCGCGCGCCTGACCATGCTGATGATGAGCCTCGCCCCCGTCATCGCCACCATCACCGGCTGGATCTTCCTCGGCGATTCCCTCGCCGGTTGGGACCTGTTTGGGGTGGCCCTCACCGTCAGCGGCATCATGTGGGTTGTGTTAGAGCGCAGCCGCAGGGTCCAGGGCGTGCGCGACCCGCAGTATTTCAAAGGCATCTTGTTTGGCATGGGCGCCGCCACCGGGCAGGCCCTCGGCCTGGTACTGTCTAAGCAGGGCCTCAGCGGCGGCCTGCCGCCCATCTCAGGCAACATCATGCGCCTGGTAGCCGCAACCATTGCCATTTGGCTACTCACCCTGGTGCAGGGCCAATCGCGGCTGACCATCCGCCGCTTCATCGAGCAGCCCCAGGCCCTGGGCTACCTGATAATTGGCATTCTGTGTGGGCCGGTCGTGGGGGTCTCCCTTTCTTTGTTCGCTGTCCAACATGCCAATGTTGGCATTGCCAGCACCCTTATGGCCCTCCCCCCGGTCATCTTGCTCCCTGTGGGCCACTTCTTCTTCAAAGAGCACATCAGTTGGCAGGCCATCGCCGGCACCTTGGTTGCCATCGCCGGCGTAGCCCTGATCTTCCTGGTTTAAATACGTGAGGGGCCGCCCGGTCTTTTGGGAGCAGCCCCTCACGCCTTCTATAGCACCCGCTGAGGTGCCGTTTTTCTATCCATCACGCCCACATCAACTCACCGGCCCACCACCGGCAGGAACATACACACCCCATTGGGCCCCGTCAGGTAAGGCTGATAGACCACTGTTCCAACGATTACCGCGCCGGTTCCTCCTGGGTTGCCCTCTGCCTGCGGGCCGCTGGCATCCCCCCACCAGTTGAAAGCCGCCTGCACCGCCTGGCTACCTTCGTTGTTTATCGCGTAATGGTCAATCTCATATATCTCACTGCGCCTGATCTCCACTCCCTGGCTATCCATCACACCCTCTGCCACAGCCGCTTGGACCCCCGACGGGAATATCTTGATCGCATCGCTCGAGCCGTACCGCAAGACGCATTTATTGAAGGTCACATCCGCGTTGTAAATGCCCACCAGCGCACTTCCGCCGTATCCGCCGTACTCAATGGTCACATCTTCCAACAGGCCCAAGGCATGCAGTTCGGGCGTGCCCTCGAAGCTCAGCCCACCCCACCAGCCCGGCGTCTGCGTCTCGCCGGAGAAGATGATCGGGTCCCAGGCAGTACCTAGCGCGATCAGCGCGCCATGAACAGTGATGTCCATGCCTTCGCCGATCAGCACCGTCACTCCTGGCTCAACGACCAATGTACCCGTTGGGGCAATCGTCAGGTAGCCGTAAAGATCATAGGTGTCGATCCCTGACGCCTGCCAGGTATGCGCCCCCGTCATCGTGCCGATTTCCACCCCAATCGTGTCGCTCATATTGCCGCTTGCCGTCAGGTTGCTCAGCGTGAATTGAGCACTGGCATCCAACACATCGATGGCGTATTGCCCGTTGTTGCTGAGCAAGGTATCCGACATCACCAGGCTCGCGCCGTGCTCCAGGCAGATCCCGCTGTCCTCGCTGCCATCTATCAACGCATTGGTTACGGTCGCCTCTCCATAAGAGATATACAGGTTGCAATTCCCCGCAAAACCTCCCTGGTTGATCACTATTTCATTTAATATTGATCCATTGCTGGGCTGCGCCTCACTTCCCGCGATGGCGATCCCTGACCAGCCGCTGGCCGGATCGACCGGATCGAAGCGCACCGGCTGGCTGGGCGTGCCATTTGCCATCAGCCTGCCTTCCACGTCCAGGCCATCGTTGGCAAGGTAAGCCAATACCTGCACCCCTGGCTCGATGGTCAGCACGCCGTCAGGCCCCACAGTGGTTTGTACGATCATGTAAGGCAGCCCCATGTTCTCCCAGGTGTGGGCGCCCTCCAGGGTATTGTCGCCGATGTACACCCCATCGCCGCCGAAGGGGATATCGGCCCCGTTGCCGCTGGCCGTCAGGTGGGCCAGCACCGGGTTGACCGAGCCATCTTCGAACATCACCGCAAAGCCGGCATTATTCGTAAAGCTCGAATCATAGATATTCGCCATTCCTCCCGTGCTGGCGTCGTTGCCCAAGATGCCATCCCCGCGGCCGTTGTTGAACTGGCAGTGGCGCACCTCAGCCTGCACATAAGTAAGGCTCAGGTTGCCCCCCACCCCCGATGCTCCCAGCCCGCCGCCATCCACGATCACATAATCCAGCTCTGAGCCCCGGTTCGTTTCGCTCATGGTGCCGTTGATCAAAATTCCGGACCATGGCCCAATGGAGTTGTGGAACAGGATTGGTTTTTCGGCCGTTCCCTGGGCGATCAACCTGCCATCTACCTGGAATAGATAGTTGTTCCCGTCCGGGTTCAGGCCGTTCACCTCCACCCCCGCTTCGATGGTCAGGGTAACGCCGGGATTGACGAAGATGGAGCTGTCAATCAAATAGGGGCTGCCTGCTTCTGTCCAGGTGGTATCGCTGGCAATGACTTTCGGCGCCACCGTGTTCGCTTTAGCCTGGGCCGGGACCGCATGGATCACGCCGATCCATAAGAGCACCCAAAAACCGAGCCCCAGGCCGAAAGCCAGGCTCCGGTAAAGAAACCTTACTGGGCTTGGGTTACAAACGCTTGTTTTCATGTCATACTCCATTCTCGTCGTCTCTCATTTCGTGATCAGCGGCAGGTAAATCTGGCGGCCGCTTTGGCCCCCACTGCCCGCTGTAGCAAAGCGGATGCTCTCTGCATCATACAAAATTTGGAGCTGACCCTGTTGGTTATAGCAGAGCTGCCCATGCCTCGTCATGTAGGTAACGCTCGGGTTGCCCGCCGCGTCCAGGGCCAGCGAAGGATACCCCGTCACCATCCAGGTAGCCGACAGGCAGGTTGGGATTTTAGCAATCGGATAGTCGGCTTCCAGGTCATCACCCGTCTCGATGATCTGCTGCTGCCAGGTCGGATTGACCGTGTTGCAGCCGGCCGTGCAGGTCAGATAGGACAAATCGAGATCCTCCGTCTCGAATGCCACCCTCGGCCTGTCCTGGTTGTCTAGCCGCATATCCAGCGTCCAGGACTCCCCAGAAGGATAGTTAAGCGTATAACTGGACCAGTTCGCGGCGGTGAGGGGAAAATTATTGCTCCAGGCATAGTACAGCGCATTGTCATCGGCATCCCCTGTGTAATAAGCCACCCTTGGGTAGCCAGCAGCGTTCACCTGCAAGGTAAAATCGCCCCACTCGTAAATGGGAGCAAGCAGCCCCACGCTGCCCCAGCCAGCAGCCGTAGCACAGTTGTTGTTGCACTGCGCATAGAACAGGCTGTCAGTATTCCTCGCATAGCCCATCACCCGCGGCCGCCCATCCGGATCAAAGACCAACTGCAAAATATCCGGCTCCAGGCCAGGCGTGGTCACGGTGGTAGTGTACCAACTGGAAACGCTGGTGCATCCCGACTCGCAGGTGAGATAGTGGAAACCGTAATCCGGGTAGTTGGTTTGCGGGTAAACCAGGTGCGGCTGGTCTTGGTCGTCAAGCGCCCCAAATCCTTCATCTTGCGGATAACTGTAGGCATCCACATAGACAACAAGCGTTGAATCCCAATTGGCCGAATTATTCGCACAGCCAGAATTGCACTCAGCATAATAATAGGCATCCTCGCCCCAGTTATACGCCGCATACCACATCAGGCGCGGCCGGTTGTTGGAATCAACCATCAACGTCGGCTCATCCAACGAATCAAATATTCCCACATCATACAATGGCAGCACCAGCCAGTTGTTCGGGTCCCCGCAATCTGCCGGGCAGTGAGCGTAATAGATGTAATCGTAATTATAAAAAGTCGTATGAACGCCGCCCGACGCATCGGTAACAGTGTGACTGTTCCCCCATGCGTTATTTGCCAGGGGATCCTGCAAGAATAAACGGTCAAAAACTGTCTCGGCAGCCGCCATCCCTTGTGCCTGCCACTGCGCCCCTGCAGCGCTTGTGCCCGCCGCCAGGGCCATAAGTACCATACACATGATAAAAGCGTAGATCCGTTTCATGGTTTCTCCTAACTTGCCAATCCTTGTTTGCCTGTCGGTATTACACGCCGAACATCTTTACTTAAACAAATCTGCCGGGTTGTCAAAAGTTCTCAAAAAAGTCTCCAACTCCTCCCATCTGCGAAAAAATCTGCTCTCGCCGCTGAGAATATGCTGCACCCTACCCCGCCATTCAAACTGGCCCTCGCCCAGGTCTTCGCACCAGATGCGCAGGAGGAACAGGTTTGAAGCCGGTAAAGGGCCGCCGTCCGGGCCATGCTTTTGGGTTTCCACGCTATCAATATAAACAATCCAGCGTTCCAAAAGCGTTCCGCGGTATAATCCGTCTGTGTTGTGAAAAATCACACACAGCTACCCTATGCCTCCAAAATTGGGATTCAAGCTGCTTGGCAGCTTTGACGTAACAACTGACCGTCAATCTCTCCCTGGCTTTGATTCCCCTCGTTTGCAATCCCTGCTTTCTTACCTGCTCTTGCATCGCGGCGCTCCTCAATCGCGCCAATGGTTGGCAGCCCTGCTCTGGCCCGGCACATCCGAACGCCAGGCCCGCACCAACCTGCGCAAGATCATCCTCTTCTTACGCAGAGCGTTGCCCGCCGAAAACACATATCTGATCTGCAATGGCAGTACATTAGAGTGGCGGCAAGATGCCCCCTTCACCCTGGATGTTGCCGAGTTTGAAGCCGCCCTGGCCGCTGGAGCATTCGAGAAAGCGGTCACCATGTATGCCGGCGACCTTTTGCCTGGTTTTTATGACGAATGGGTTTGCGCAGAACGCGAGCATCTCTTTCAGACCTACCAGAAAACGCTTGAACACCTGATCCGCCAGAAAGAAGACGCCGGTGATTATGCTGCCGCCCTGGGCTTTGCCCAGCAGCTGCTCCAGTGCGATCCCCTGCGAGAAGAAGTTCACCGCCACATCATGCGTCTATACGACCTGAAAGGCGACCGCGCCGCCGCCCTGCACGCTTACCAGCAGTGCGCAGCCCTCCTCCAGCGCGAGTTGGATGTACCCCCCAGTCCTGCTACCCGCCAGGTGTACGAACGCCTGCTCAGCCACCGCGCGGATGCTTCACAGTTGGTTTCCCTGGCAGGTTCTTTCCCCTTATTCGGGCGCACCAGCCAATGGGCGACCCTGCAAGACGCCTGGCAGCAAGCCGCTCATGGCAGTCCCAGGCTCGCCCTGATCAGCGGCGAGGCCGGGATTGGCAAGACCCGCCTCTCTGAAGAGCTGCTCGCCTGGGTCGATCGGCAAGGCCTGCCCATCTCCACCGCCTACTGTTATGCCGCCGAAGGCGCATCGGCCTATGCCCCGGTCACCACCTGGCTGCGCGGGCGCCCCCTCGCTCAGCTAGCCTCCCCCTGGCGCAGCGAAGTCGCCCGCCTCCTGCCCGATCTCTCACAAGGCTCGGTTGCCCCCGGCCCCCTCACCCAGGCCTGGCAGCGCCAGCGTTTCCACGAATCCCTGGTCCACGCCATGCTGGGGCCCGACCTGGCCCTCGAGCAGCCCCTGCTCCTCCTCCTGGAAGATATCCAGTGGTGCGATGCCGACACCCTGGCCTGGCTGAGTTATTTCCTGCGGTACAATGCCCGCGCCCGCCTGTTGGTGGTGAGCACGCTCCGTACCGAAGCCCTCTCTCTGGATGGGCCCCTCCCCGCCTTATTGGCCGACCTGCGCCGCCACAATTTACTCGTAGAGATCGACCTCCAGCCCCTTGACCCCACCCACACCTCCCGCCTGGCTGAGGCCGCCCTTGGGCAAGCTCTCGATGCTGAAGCCGCCGCCAGGTTATACCGCGAGACCGAAGGCAACCCCCTCTTCATTGTCGAATTCGCCCGCGCCGGCTTGGTTCAGGCCGCCACAGCCGCCGATATCCACACCGCCGGTTTGCCCCCCCTCGTCCTGGCGGCTGTCACCTCTCGCCTGGCCCAGCTCTCCGCACCGGCCCAACGCCTTATGAACCTCGCAGCAGTCATCGGGCGCGAGTTCACCTTTGATATCATTAACCGCGCCTCCCAGCAAGACGAAGAAACCATCATCGAGGCATTGGACGAACTCTGGCAGCACCGCATCATCCGCGAGCGCGGCAAGCGCGCCTACGACTTCAGCCATGATAAGCTGCGCCAGGTGGCCTACAACCGCATCAGCCCCGCCCGCCGCCAGCACCTGCACCAGCACGTTGCCCAGGCCCTCGCCGCCCTCAATGCCGGGCGTCCCGATCCGGTCAGCGGTCAAATTGGCTGGCATTACCAACAGGCCGGAGAAAACCAGGCCGCCGCAGAGTGGCTCTGGAAAGCCGGAGACTACTCCGCCAGGATTGGCGCCTATATTGAAGCCGTAGCCTATTTGAAGAGCGCCTTATCTCTGCTCCCCACTGATGACCCGCGCCGGGCTGAGTTGTTGTGTCGCATCGGCGCCGAAAGTGTCATCCCTTACGGCGGCGACCAAGAGATGGAGTTCTTGCGCCAGGGCTTTGATCTTGCCCAGCAAATCGGCGACCAGAAAACAATGGCCCGCGCCTCGTTGGATATGGCCTGGGCCATGACCCACCGCGGCAATAATCAAGAAGCCGCCGCTTTCGCACAGGCTGCCCTGGCCCACGCCGAGGCCGCCGGCGACCAGAGAACAAAGTGCCGTGCCATCATCAGCCTGGGTATTTTGGCTTACTACCGGCGAGAATATGCCCAGGCCATGCAGTACCTTGAAATGGGCATGGCAATTTACCAGGAAATTGATCCTTCACTGGTGCCCGATATTCCCAGCGCAATCGCCAACATCTTGAATTACGAGGGCCTGGTCTGCTTGGATCAGAAGGATTTCACCGCCGCCGACCGGCACTGGCGCCGGGCGCTTGAGCTTTGTAAACAAAGTGGCAACCGGCACATCCAGGCATCTGTCACCATCAACCTGGCCTGGTCAGAATTCGTCCAGAAAAATTTTGCTCAAGCCGAAACCATCCAGGCTGAAGCGATCCGTCTCTGTCAAGAGATCGGCGACCACGGCGGATTGGCCGTCTCACACAATACCCTGGGGCATATTGCCCTGTACAGAGGCCTGTTCGATACCGCCCTGGTGAATTACCGCACCGGCTTGAAAGAAGCGGCCTATTTCGAAACTACCCCCATGACTCTCGAATCGCTCGCCGGGCTGGCTGGCCTGTGGGTCCAAACCGGCCAGGCTCTGCGCGCCGCCGAGCTGTTTGGCCTGGCCACCTCGCACACCCACACCAGCCCAGAGGTGGCTCAAATTGCCCCCTATGTACGCCAACTGCTCCAAGAAGCTTTACCTCCCACCGAATTAGAAACCGCCCTGCAACGCGGCAAGGCGCTCGACCTTGACCAGGTGGTAAAGGAAACCCTCGCTACCCTGATGTCAGAATGCGCTGCACCAGGCTGATTGGTTAAATACGTGAGGGGCCGCCCGGTCTTTTGGGAGCAGCCCCTCACCAATCCTAAAGATGCAGCTTTATCGCGTTCCAGTCAAGATATCAATCGTCAACTGGTCCAGCCGCTCATATTTCCGCCCGGGCTGCGCAATTGCCACCCGGTCAAAAGCATGTTCCTTCAGCGCCGCCGCCTTCTCTGGCGTGTACTTGCCCAAGAAGGGCGCCATCGCCCCATCGTCTGCGTTGATCTCAGCCAGCAAGGCCTGCACTTCAGCATCTGCATTGAACTGCGCCGCCTTCTCCTTCAAGATCAGGTAGGTGCGCATACAGCCGCGCGCAAAGTCCTTCACACCCTCATAATCTTCCGTCCGGTATGCGTGCGCATCGAAGTGCCGCGAACCATTGTACTTCACATCTTCCAAGAACTTGACCAGGTAGAAAGCCGCCTTCAGATCGCGCGAGCCAAAGCGCAGATCCTGGTCATAGCGGCCGGGATACTGGTCGTTCAAATCGATGTGGAAAAGCTTACCCGCTTCCCAGGCCTGCGCCACGCCGTGCATGAAATTGAGCCCCGCCATATGCTCGTGAGCCACCTCAGGGTTCACCCCCACCATTTCGGGGTGGTCCAGCGTCTCGATGAACGCCAGCATGTGCCCCGTGGTGGGGTTATAGATATCGCCCCGCGGCTCATTGGGCTTCGCTTCCAGGGCGAACTTCAGGTCATATTTTCGATCCAGCGCATATTCGCAGAAGAAATTGAGCGCCTCGCGGGTGCGTTTGATCGCCTCCACCGCACTCTTGCTCGAATCGGTCTCCACGCCTTCGCGCCCGCCCCAGAAGACATAAACCTTAGCCCCAAACTCCACGCCCAGGTCAATCGACTTCATCGTCTTCTGGCGGGCATATGCCCGCACTTTCGGATCGTTGCTGGTGAAGGCCCCGTCCTTGAAGACCGGGTCAGAAAACAGGTTGGTGGTAGCCATGGGCACCACCAGGCCCGTGCTCGCTAAGGCCTGCCGGAACGCCTTTTTGATGCTCTCAGCCTCGGCCGGGGTGGCATCGATCGGGATCAGGTCGTTATCGTGGAAATTGACCCCGTAAGCCCCCACCTCGCCCAGCAGGTAAACCAGCTCAGCAGGGGTCTTGGACTCACGCACCTCTGAACCAAACGGGTCGCGGCCGCGTGAGCCAACCGTCCACAGGCCAAAAGTGAATTGATGTTCAGGCTTTGGGTTATACGTATTCACAAGCTTTCTCCTATCTCAACACAGGCCCTAGTTGCTCTTCTTGAAATACACGTCGATGATCACAGCCAGCACCAGCACCAGCCCGCGCAAGACGTACTGCAAGGCCGGAGAAACGTTCATCATCTGCAAACCGGTGTTCAGGCTGGCCATGATCAAAGCACCCACCACCGCGCCAAAGATCGTGCCAGAGCCGCCCAGGGTCGAGGTGCCGCCCAGCACACAAGAAGCAATCGCATCCAACTCATAACCACCGCCGGCCGAAATGGTGCCGTAACCCACGTAAGAGGCCAGCACAACGCCGCCCAGGCCGCACAACAGCCCCATCAGCACAAAGACCAGGAAGGTCTGCTTCTTGATATTGATGCCCGACAGGCGCGCCGCCTCACGGTTGCCGCCCAGGGCATAGGCATAGCGCCCAAAGCGTGTGTTGGTAGAGATGTAAGAAACGACGATCACCGTCATCGCCAGGATCAGCACCGGCACCTGGATCCCTTTGAACTTATTGACCACGTACACGTACAGCAGAACCAAGACGGCAAAGAAGGCCACCTTCAAGATATCCTGGTAAATGGGCTTCAGGGTGAACCCATATTTGACCTTCGTCCGCCGGTCTCGGAACATCAACACAAATAACAGTGCCACCACCCCCGCCGCAATGATCCACCCGGTGTTGGTTGGCAGGTAAGCCTGCCCAATGGCGCTGAAACCGGGTTGGTTGGCTGCAATCGTCTTGCCCTGCGTCACCAACAAAATGCCGCCGTTCAAGATGAATTGGCCGCCCAGGGTGGTGATAAATGAAGGCACCCGCAAATAGGCGATAATGTAGGCCTGGAAGGAACCGAACGCCAGGCCTGTCAGCAGCCCCACGATCACCGACAGGCCCGCCGCCAGGATCGGCTGGTCGGGGATGATCTTCACCCAGATATCGCGCTGGAACACCGCCACCACCACCGAAACAAAACCTGCCAGCTTGCCCACAGACAGGTCAATTCCGCCAATCACCATCACCAGCACCATGCCGGCTGCCAGGAAAGACGTGACCGCCATCTGCCGGAACAGGTTCGAGATGTTTTGCGAAGACAGGTAATTGCCCTCGGTGACGACCGCAAAAACGCCCCAAATCACGATCAGCAAGATGATGATAATGTACGTCTGGATATTTTCGCGAAACCGCTTGCCCAAAGAAGAAATGTTCATAGGTTCACCTCTTGAATTCGAAAAGGATCATTGCTCACAGGCCATGCCTGTTGCCAACATCATGATGCGTTCTTGGGTTGCCTCGGTAATCTCCAACGTACCCCTAGAACGCCCCTGGCACATCACCATCACCCGGTCACTCATCCCCAATACTTCTTGCAAATCGCTCGAGATCATGATGATCGAAATACCGTGTTCGGTCAGCTCATTCATGAGCTTATAGATCTCGTACTTCGCCCCCACATCAATGCCTCGAGTCGGATCATCCATGATCAATACCTTAGGCCCCGACATTAGCCATTTCGAGATCACCACCTTTTGCTGGTTACCGCCCGAAAGCGATTCAACCGGCACAAACATGTTGGGGGCCTTCACCGCAAGCTCCTTGGCAATCTTCAAGCTCTCAACCAGCTCGGCATGCTGGTCAACCCGCAAGAAGGACGCAAAACGGTCCAGGTTCGGCAGAGAGATGTTCTTCAAGATTGATTGGATCAACACCAACCCATGACGCTTGCGGTCTTCTGGCACCAGGCTGATACCGGCTTCCATTGCCTGGTGGCTGCTGCTGATGTCAAGCTCGCGGCCGTTCAGCTTCACCGTGCCGCGTGTCACCTTCCCATATTCGCCAAAAATGGTCATCACCAGCTCGGTGCGCCCTGAGCCCATCAACCCGGCAATGCCCAAGATCTCACCCTCGCGCAGGTTGAACGTCACCCCCTTGAGCACCTCGCGCCCCTTATCCGGATCCTTGGCCCACAGGTCATCGACTTCAAAAATGACCTCGCCCGGCTTACGATTGCCTTGTGGGAAGCGCTCTTTCATCTCGCGCCCGACCATGTGTTGGATCAATTTTTCAGAGTTCAGGTCTTTCGTATCTTGTGTTGTCACCACTTTACCGTCGCGCAGAACCGTCACCCGGTCTGTGATACGGAACAATTCTTCAAGCTTATGGGTAATGTAGATACAGGTCACACCATGCTGCTTCAGTGTGCCCAAGATCTCCATCAGGCGCGTCACCTCAGCCTCTGAAAGCGCGCTCGTGGGCTCGTCTAAGATCAGCACCCGCGCATTTTCTGAGAGCGCCTTGGCAATCTCCGTCATCTGCATCTTCCCCACCCCCAGGTTTCTAACGATATCTTGGGGCTGAATATCCAGCTTGTACTCATCCAAGATCTTTTGTGTTTCTGAATAAATGCGATCCCAGGTGATCGAACCCATTTCAGTAGGTTCTCTGCCCAAAAAGATATTCTCCCCCACCGTCATACCGGGAACCAGGGTCAACTCCTGGTAAACGATCGCAATCCCTTCCTCAGACGCCTGCTTGATCGAGCTTGCTTTCAGGACCAGCTCACGGCCGTCGTATATCACCTTTCCCTCATAATCCCCGTAGGGATACACCCCTGAAAGGATCTTCATCAACGTGGATTTTCCGGCGCCGTTCTCCCCGCACAAACCGTGGATCTCTCCACGCCTTACCTGGAAGCTGACATCATCCAGCGCCACAACCCCAGGGAAGCTTTTTGTAACATGCTGAAAATCAAGAATGATATTTTCGTCCATCGGCTGTATCCTGTTTTTATTGGTGAATGTTCTTACTGAAACAGGTCTCATAAAAAGGGGTCTTCCGCCCCCGCAATCGCGCCCACAAGTGGGCATCGGGTGCGGAAGACCCATCAACTTACGTCTTTATTCGCCTTTACGGCTTGGGCGGACGCTGATCCTCAGGAATGTCGCGATAGACATCGTCATAAGTCTGGAAACCACTCAGAACGATTTCTTCGTACACATTGTCCTTGGTCACCTGAACCACCGGCAGGAACACAGCCTGGATGTCGCCCGGCAGGTCCTGACCCGTCAACACTGCCAGCGAGAAGGCCTGCACGCCCTCGATCGGTTTCCCGTTCAGCAGGGCATCCATCATCTCAACTGCCGCAGGAGCCAGCAAGCGGATGTCTTTGTAAACGGTCACCGTCTGCTCGCCCTTGACGATGCTGTTGCAGCCGGCCGCGGTGGCGTCCTGCCCCGAAATCGGGACGATGCCAGCCAGGCCCTGCGCCCGCAGGGCTTCGATCTCGCCCAGCGCAGTACCGTCATTCGATGCCACAACCGCATCGATCTCGTTGTTCTGTGCCGTCAGG
>Ga0116144_10003875_pt1 | contig 14546 bp, 17 predicted proteins | sample AD_UKC035_MetaG_FD_89746 | JGI IMG/M metagenome (GOLD analysis project Ga0116144, IMG submission 89746) | Active sludge microbial communities of municipal wastewater-treating anaerobic digesters from USA - AD_UKC035_MetaG | ecosystem: Engineered > Bioreactor > Anaerobic > Digestate | place: USA... | reverse complement strand
AAGGATCTGATCAAGGACACCAAGATCTACCAGAATGACAGCTTCTCCGTCTATGAGATCAGCTCTGAGATCCAGGGCACAGCCAGGATAGGCCAGAGGGTGCAGAAGAATGCCAGGACCTCGCCGACCTATATAATGAACGGCATGTACATGGGCTATGCCCAGATTCGTTCTGAGCTGGTGGCAGGAAATACCTCGGTTTTGACCCTGCCCTGCCCATGAATGAAGAGCTGTCTGGCTTTATAGTACCCTTTTCTGGTTCCGGGGCTTTAATCTTAAAGAAGAGCTGAGACACTGGCATGAGCCATAGATACAGCCTGTCTCATCTCTTCTTCCTTCTCTGAGTAGTGCAGGTGACTCGCGCAGCGGCAATCGCTGCATCCGAAGCGGGGCACGGATAAAAGCCTCTCGCCAATGCTTCTGGCAATGGGGCATTCGAGGTCCAGATCGGTTCTGGTGACGACCTCCTGCAGCCATTGGCAGCGGGGCAGAAGGTAATCGATGTGCCATCTTCTGGTGAGGCTTTTTCCAGCCATCACCGCAGCATGCCGATCCAGGCGCTTGAGACCGCCTGGGCCCCGGGCCGAGCCGGTGTAGGAGTAGAATCCCTCCGGGAAATGAATCCCGCCCAGAGCGCCAACCTCAATCTGCTCCGCCCTGGGCAGGCTCAGGATCAGGGTATAAATTCCGGGCTCGCTTCCATGCTTCTGCATATGATCGATATCAAACGAGCCGATATTTTAGCTTGATGACTGGCAGAGGACCTATAGAGAAGATATACGAGAGGCATATTAAAGGAAGACTTTTCTATGATGAAGAAGCCAATGGGCTTGGGGTGAAAATTAAGTGAAGTTACTATATGCGACAGCTTTGATGCTGATGATATCTGCCGCAGCAATGGCAGCGCCAGATAGCCAGCAGGTTGGACCTTTTGCGATATCCTTTGACGTGGATGCTCAGTATCAACCTCAAATTGCAGAGCCCATGGAGGGCGATGTAGGCACTGTCTATAGCATGTTACTTTTCCAGGACAATTCGACCGGTGCCAGCATTGCTATTGCCGAATATGCCGATCCGACAGATGCTACCCTGAATATGCATAAAACCCTCAATACAATGACCTTGATGCTCCAGGGTCTCAACTCCACAAACGTGCAAGACATGACCATAGATGGAAAGGACGGCTTCCTGATTACAGCTGAGCCCTTTGAGGCAGCTGAAGGTGTGCCTGCTAATTTATATAAAGCCGTATATTGGCTGGACGGTATTGACTGTGAATGCGGTCCGGTCTCTGTAGGCACTACCAGCGTCACCATCACCTCCACCTATCCCCTGGATGTAACCGAGGGTCTGCTTTCCAGCCTGAGCGTTGTGAAGGGTGAGGCTTCCACGGCAGCTCCAGCCGCTGGCGGGCAGGTCTTTCCTCCCGAGTAAATAGGTGATTTGAGCTAGAACTTGGGGCAGTTGGAGCAAGGAGCAAGCGGATTCTGCCTCTGCCCCAGCAGCTTTTCTTTTCCTTGGTAGATAATTTGCGGTTGTAGCCCAGAACCATCTTTCTGGCCGCATTCCGGTCTCATGGCTTTCGGGAAAGTACTTATCCCAGAAGCATACAAGCTCAATGCTCGGTCCTCATCCGGATTTTGCTTGCCGGAAGGGGCCAGGCGGATTTCAGGGCGGGGTTTGCCAAGCTGGCCAAAGGCGCGGGACTTAAGATCCCGTCTCGCAGGAGTTCGCGGGTTCGAATCCCGTACCCCGCATCATTGATATCGGTTTTGCGCCTCGACGTCTGAAAATATCTTAGGCAAGCGACAGGATTCTTTTTCTCGCGCCGCTTCAAGGATGATTAAGGATGTCCAAGAAGAGGCTGGATGTGAGCTGGGGCAGGGCGGTCGGGAAGGAAGACTTCAAACCTATATTAAAGCGCTATGATCGCTATTTAGAAGAGAACGGTATACGGGAGTCAACGAGATCCTCATATGTCTTTCGAGTGGGAAAATTTCTGGAGTTTGCCCAAGACGATATGCCTCTCGAAGAAGAATTCGTACGATTCCGTGAAATACTTCATGAGAGAAAGCTGTCGCGAAGTACAATCAATAACTATTGCTTCTCGATCAAGAAATACTACGAAATGAAAGGGAAATCTGTCCACTTTAATTTCATTAGACCAATGAATACTATTCCGCACTTCTTCGATGAGAATGATATTGCCAAGCTATTCTTAGCCTGCAATAATCTCAAGCATCTGGCCATGCTCCAAACCTTATTCTATGGGTGTCTGAGGGCATCTGAGCTATGCGGCTTGGACGATGCTGATCTCGACTTAAAGTCGCTATCCCTGCGAGTTAAAGGAAAAGGCGGCAAAGAGGCAATAGTCTATATCACAGATGAATGCGCGAAGACTCTCCGGCGTTATCTTGAAGTTCGCCCTTCGCTTGAGATCGATGGTCGGAAGCCCTTATTCTATACTGACTTCGGTGGTTGCTGGGAGCGGCGTAGCTTATACCGGATGTTCATGTACTATAAGAAGTTGGCAGGGATCGAGAAGAGTGGCGGAGTTCACGTATTCTCCCGGCATAGTGTAGGCAGCCTTCTCGTTAAGCGTGGCTGCGATATTGTCACTATCAAGGAGCTTATGAGGCACTCCGATGTCCATACTACAATGCGGTATCTGCATATCTCGGATGCCACCAAGAGAGAGAAATACGAGCGATATTTGGGTGCAGGCTGCTGATAATGGTACGCTCTGGTAGCTACAAAAACTTTTTTAAGCACTGATTTCAGACGGGAGGAGTTGATCCAAATTGCAGAACAATTCTGCCACCAATTCTGGTTCTATTACCTTGGCAAAGAATGGATCAGAATAGGGCGAATCGCCTTTCCTTAATTCTTCGCTTATTATTTTTTGGCTCTTCGCTATTTCGTGTGGGTAACCTCAAGATATCGATTCTTAATTCCTTACTCACAGCCCAACAGGGATTCAAGCCTATGCGGCGATTGGCATTGGTCTTATCCCAAATGGTGATATACTGGAAATTTGGCGATAACACTTGTCCTACCTCAGGATTCAAGGCCACCCATAGAAAATAGCGAGGAACCTATTTTTTTCTCTTTCTACGTGTCATCATCATATAAAATTGTATGAATAGACAAGCGGCATGTGAAAACATTCCCGCGGCTGAAAAAATAGCATCCCTCCAACCTTCAATCTTGCTTGGCGGTTACTTTTACAGCATGCGGCAGGTTTTGCAGGCGATCCGCATGAGTTGGGAGTTAGCTGGGATTCACACGAGGTCTATATGTAAATAGTCATTAAATAGTCAAGCGACTCAGTGGGTATCAGAAGCGAAAATGAGGAGAAATGAGAATATGAAGAGGTTAGCACTTAAACTTGTGCTGGTATTCGTCGTATTGATGCTCCTGACTGCATCAATTGGTATGGCATACCCGCAGCAACAGGGAGGAGATCGGCACTCTGGAGGACATGGCGGTCATCAACAGCAACAATGGCATTCCGGAAATCATCAGTCGCACTATAGCTGGGGTCCCTGGGGCGGATGGTGGCCATGGGGACAGTGGGGACAGTGGGGATACTGGAATTACTGGGGACGCTGGTGGCGTTAAAGTCCCCAAATCAACTTTCTTTTCACTGCAACTTCTAACGATCGCTGCCCACGTTGCTGCATAGAAGATGTCTCGGATGATCGCTGTTATTTCTACAACACACTTGCAGGTTCTCGAAGACTGGAACGTTGGCAAAGCGGCGGAAAAATCGTACACTTTCCACTATAACATAATATAGGGGATTATGTACGTTTTTTGACTTGAGCGGTCTCATAGGTTTCTGTCGCAGGGGAGATTGTGCCACCTTTTAGAGGAGCCATCCCTCAAAAGACCTCTTACGCAGGGAAAGGGGAACTGCTTGCGAGATCGTGATACGTGATGGCTCATCCTTCAGAGGCCCCAGTGCATGTCAATCCGCATCTCATCCAGGACGCCTATGATCTCTCCAGATTCGGATAGGCGAGGAGACGGGCGATCTGCTCCGCTCGGCCCGAAAATCCCTCCTGCGCGTATTGGACAACGCTCCCGCCCAGCCACGTCCACCCCAGCTTGCTCGCAAACTCCCGGCAGCTCGACAGGCCGCACTCCCCGGTTGTGCTCCTTGGATACCCGCAGCTCGCCTGTGCATAGGGTGCAGATGGCTAGAGGCGGATTGTGCCGTAAGACCATCTCTCCACTCACATCCGGCTAGGAGCGAATGAACTCTGCCAGCATCGCCTGGCCCTCGAAGCGAGAAAGGTAAGCGGACCTTGCGAATATCGGGGTATCCTCGGAAACCCCACCAACAAGTGGAGGGTTTCCTCCTCTCCCCCTTACCCCCGGTTCTGCGTGAAGGTGCTATGAAAAGCGCGCGTACCGTATCGGTCCGCGTGTTACTTTCGCATAATTTTGTATGCGGTCTGCAAACAACGCGCCCACGGCCCTCTGCCAAAAGGCTTTTATAAAATAGACTCAATTGATTTATTTAAGGGGGATATGATGGGCGCATATTATTTCATAACGTATATTACTAGGCGACTTGGAAAGCAGTTTGTTGATAGCACTGTAATAGACGAGCACCCTTTCCTATGGCTTAAGCGATCTCAAAGCGAATCAAATGCGAAGATCGTCCTCGTTAGTTGGAGAGGGATTTCCGAAGAAGAATTCCATATGTACAATGAGGAGTACGTAGATCAGCTTGAAGAAGCCATAGCTTCACAAACAAGCCCTCTGGAAATGATCAGCAGAGATCCCTCCGATGGATTGATCGGGTAGCACCGAGCAAGCTGCGGACGTCCTCAGCGGGCGATTGATCTATCGGTGGTATGCGCGAGAGAAAAATCGTACACTTTCCCCTTTAAGTTGTTATAGGGGATTCTGTACGTTTTTCGTCTGCCTTTCGTCCCCTCAATCCGCCCTGCGCCCCATTAATGTAGGCGGTTTAATTGGTCGTCCTTCCAGACAGCGACCAGCGTGGCGCAAATCCTTATCTTATCCAATCAATATCCTATCATGACTCTACCCGATGCCAAGGTGGCAAGTGACTGGCAAGGCAAAGGCGACGAATTTTTCGATAACCGAGACTTTGAAGGAGCCCTCAGATGCTACGATCGGATTCTAGAGATGTTTCCACGAGATCCGGATATTTGGAGCCGGAAAGGACTCGCTCTAACCAAGCTGAAGCGATATGATGAAGCCATTGAGTGCTATGATACAGCTCTCGCACGCTATCCCAAGGAGATTTATCTCTGGAAAAACAAAGGCGCAGCTCTAAACAAAATGGACAAGCATATCGAAGCGGTCAGGTGCTTTGATACCGCGATAGATCTCGACCCAAATGATGCAAGTGCATGGTGTCATAAAGCGATAACCTTTGGTCTATTGAAGTGGCATGAAGAATCGCTGGATTGCTTCGAGACTGCAATTAGCATCGATCCCCAGAATGCAGTTGCTTGGTACGGCAAAGGTATGGTATTAAGGAAGCTCGGACGCGAAAAAGAGGCGCAGTCTGCAATGGTGAAGGCAGAGAATCTAGGATTCAGCTAAGATTCACACTATATTCCGTATCCGCAGCAGTAGGATGTAGATCCGTACGATGGATTCCGCAGACATGACAGCTTATCTCTTCGCCATTATCGGTATAGCAATACTCCTCCATAGCTCTCGGATTTCCATGCTTTCAGAATGTATTTGATTAAAGCAACCAAAATTATTAGATATGATGATAGATATGGAGCCGACTTGAACACATACGGCAAAACGGATATGGATGATATAGATGAACGGAAAATATTCAATAACGGGAATATTGCTTTCCATAATGGCATTAGCTACGCTCCCCTGTGCACAATGCGCCAATAATGATGTTCTCTTCCAGGTATCAACCATAGATGCGCTCCTTCAAGGCGTATTCGATGGATTTTTCACCTTCGAGGATCTTAAGACACATGGTGATTTCGGCATAGGCACATTCGATTCATTGGATGGCGAGATGGTTGCTCTGGATGGAGAATACTATCAAGTCAAAGATGATGGTGTGGTATATCCGGTGCGAGACGATATGACCTCGCCATTCTCCACGGTAACTCATTTCGAAGCTGATCAAACCATATCAATCCATAATGCTAGCAATTTCACAGAGCTTTCCCAGCAGTTGCCTTCCAAGAATGCTTTTTATGCTCTCAGGATAGACGGGACATTCCTGTACGTCAAGACGAGGAGCGTTCCCAAGCAGGAAAAACCTTATCCTCGGCTAGTCAATGCGACCAAGAATCAGTCCGTCTTCGAGTTTAACAATACGAAGGGAACTATAGTTGGCATTTGGGCACCGGAATTCTCAGAGGGCTTGAATGTTCCTGGGTATCACTTCCACTATATTACCGAGGACAGAAAGGCCGGTGGGCACGTGCTTGACCTCAAGATCGATGATGCTACAGGCGACATAGATATAACCGCTGGATTTTCCATGCAGCTTCCAACTAGCGGTGATTTCTACAATGTTGATCTGAACCAAGACCTACAATCCGAGCTAGAGATAATTGAGAAGAGTTAAGAGTGAGATTGAGTGACCGATCCCAAAATCGTACACTTTCCCCTTTAAGTTAATATAGGGGATTCTGTACGTTTTTTGACGCTGCTCTCGTTGGGGACTCAATCTGCTTTGTCTCCTCATCTATGGATGGCACAACGGATCGTCCCGCCAGATGTGCATCATTGCCTTATCGATATCTGAAAGCAGGCTGAACATTAAGTTCTCGCCGCATCGAAGGTGACATCCCCCTGGATATCTGTCAGCCACGCGGTTCCGCAAATTGGACAGCGGATCTCCACTCTCATCATCTGTGCAACAGCGCTCCTCTATCCATCCTTTCGTTGAGTGTTCCATTTTGAAAGCGCATGCATCAACGACACCCTTAACTCGATTTACGCCCTAATCAAATTAAGGTGATAATTCACGGACACTACAGATTTCGATATCCTGAAAGCGATAAGCGACTTCAAGGTTCCATTCCCAAAGGCGGACAAGATCAATTCGCTGGTAAACCTTAACCCGGAAGAGCTAGGTGCACGCCTCGGTAGCCTGGAGATGGAAGGATATGTACAGACCAAGAGCGAAGCGGATATAGAAGGGAACTGCCTACCTAATGGCATATCGGCGGCAGGGCTAACTAATCAAGGAAGGCGGGCACTATCTGGACCAAGATGGTAGCATGGTAGCGGCATCATAAATATGATTTCTCCCGCCATCGCATATTTATGGCAGATCATTTGAAGGTTAGCGATGCATAATCGCCCTGATACGGCTCTGCGCCTAACCTCAGCGCCTCTGCCACGGCAGCCGAGTCCTGCATGAGGAATATCCTCCAGTCCGCTGTTTCCATGAAAGATATCGAGTTCTTGAGCAATGGTGCGTACTTACTGTACCGAGATATCTTGACCACGAAGGGTCTGAGATCCTCTACGAGCTGGTAGTCGAAGCCAGCGCGTTCAAGGATCTTGAGAGCTTGGTTCCGCGCTCCAAAGGTCTTGAACTCGAACCGTAACTTATCTTCGTTGTAGTTCTCCACCAATGCCTTGAATATCGCCTTGTCGTCGAAGAAGTGCTTGAAGACCCATATCTTGCCCAGCTTGAAGAGGCAGATCTTACTGCGTCGCTGAATAACATCGAAGGTATTGACCGGCATGGAGACGAATCCTCAGATATTATCATTATAATTCTGGTATAAAAGCATGAGGGGACAGGACTAATCAGATGATCAAAAAGTGCTGCCATTTTTCCCAAAATTCACGTTATATATGTAATTTGTAGAATTTTAAAATAGTAGCTGGGGTAGGCTTCAATACCCCAGTTCCTTCGACCTATTTCTTTGGATCGAACTTTATAGCTCTGTCATACACGATCTCAGACCAGATTGGTCCTGATTTGGTCGCCTGCTCCAGGTAAGCCCTGAACCCAACGAATGCAGGTTGATCAAGCTCGATCCCGTGAGCTTTCACGCCCCAAGGGACAAACAAGCAATTGGGTTCGGTGCAATTCCTAGAGACCTTATAGACGTAGAGATATTTGGCTAAGGGATTTCCCGGCAGGTATTTATCCGCTGTTCCGGTTAGGTTCATGTCGGCCACGGCTCCTATGCCATTGAGAATATCGGCACCATACACCCCAAAGTTACAGTATGTAGCCTTGCCTGTCATAGCATGGTTGATACCGTATACTATCAGGAATTCGTTTGAACCCAGGTTGAAGTTATCCGTCCTGAGATAGGATGTATCCCTGTTTTCGCCTATGACATCGATGCCTCTCTGAAGGGCATCATATCCCTCGTACAGCCAAACTTGTGTCGTTAGTTCAGTAACATTAGCACCTTCGTTCTCTTTCAGTATGGCTATTCTAAGCTCATCAAGCGTTGATGTGAGGTTAAGCTCCGATGTGTTTCCGGTCCCTCTTACCCTGAGAGCAGGCGTGCCATATGGCTGGATCGTGCTTGACACTGTCATCGGGGTCAGGCGAAACACCCTGGCGGCAGTGCCGTTCATGTACTCTTTACCTGCTTCTTGGTCCTCGAAAAACGCCATACGGATAAGCATCAGGAACTTGTCATCCTCTTGGTCGAGACCCATTCTAACAAGCTGTGGAGGGATTATATCAGTATTCATGATGCTTTCTGGGAAACCTGCTGCTATGCCAGCGGAGATTACTCGATCATTTATCTTTTCATCGGCGGCCATTAATATGACTGTAGACGCATTAAATGGGCTATCGCCGTCGGTCTTTAGAGTCAGTAAGTTCAAGGGATCTCCTAAGCTTGCGAAGATTCGCTTCCGCTTTCCATCTTCGGGGAAGTACCGATCATAGATATAGGATCTGAAGCTGAAGTATTTGCATTCTGGCGGAGTCCTCCCTATAAACAGCAAAGCCTCGTCTGGCCTGAGCCTGAATTCGACGAGCGTCTCGTTATCAAGCGTATCTGCATCTCCTACATATTGATTTATTGTCTTTTCCCCAGGTTGCGGTGGGAGGAAACAGAGCATATAAGGAGTGCTCGGATTGTTGCCGTAACAGCTATCAAGGTATCCAGCATTAAAAAGGTCTATAACATCAAAAAGGCCAAATTTACCTTCTTGAACGATAAATCCATCCTGTTCAAGCCCAAGTAGGAACGCATCCACATCTCCTGTTCTCTCATCCTCTGCAAATATAGTTCCAATGCTCACAGCGAATGAAACTAAGAGGAGGAGAACGCTTATTATATATCTTCCCATATATTAGAAACCTCCGATCAAATAATAATCTATTATCTATAAACGTTTTGTTTATGGTAAGTTGCATAGCATAGCTACAGGCAAGAGAAAGTTACATCCTGTTTGGCTATACCAGAGCAAGCCAAGAATCCCCAAAAACCACGTTATTATATATAAAGTGAAAATGGAGAAATTCGGCTGGGGAACCAACCATTGATCTTCTCAAGCCTTCACGACTACAGTCTTGGCTACGCTATCCCCCAGTCTCTGCTGCTTATCAGATCTCCAGATCAATATTGCACCAATAAGGTAGGCGAAGAGACCATCGATCACCCGAAGGATGTTTCTCTTGAAAGCTTGTTCCATCTCAATAGGCGTACCATCCTCTCTGACCACCTTTATCTTGGTGACCATCTTGCCAATGGTCTGGCCTCTTGTCCCCTCCAGATACGTGTAGTAGGCGATATAAAATGCAAATGAGAGTAAACCCACAGACCAAGAACCATGTCTCATCATGCCAAACCCCAGGATGGTTGCCAGAGCACCAAATATAGCACTTATGATCAAGCTATCGATAACAAGCGATACAAATCGTATCCCTATACCTTGATATTCCATACGGATAGGTATTGATGACTCCATCTGGTCTAAATCCGTCATGTATCTCCCCTCTATAAAAATATACCCAATCTTATTTAGATATATCGAGATCCTTGATCAGTAAATTGGAGACTTGCTTGGTGAGGTTAGATTCGATACCCTGACTCCAACCAATCTGACCTTCGTATTCCCTCTCAGAAAGGGTGCAATTAGCCGTTTGGCGTTGTTTCTGAGGATATCGATGTCATTAGTGGGAAATGGTAGGGACTTAGCGCAAGTATGGGTGTCGAAATGCTCATACCTGATCCTGACTGTGATTGTCTTGAACTTGAAGCCATTAGCGATGACATCCGCATGAACTTCCTCGGCCAGCTCATCCAGAACACGCAGGATCTTCTCTTCATCATCCATGTCCTTCTCAAAGGTAGTGTCCCTGCCGATTGACTTGGTTTCATATTCCTCGATTACCTCTCGGTTATCTATGCCATTGGCAAACTCGTGAAGTCTGACTCCCCATGCCCCGAAGAGTCTGGTTAGCACCTCCGGTTTCAAAGAGGCTAGATCCTTCACTGTCTCGATATTCAGCTCTAGGAGTGCCTGTTCTGTCTTCGTGCCAACCCCAGGAATCTTTCGCACTTCAAGCGGGAATAGAAAATCCTTGACCTCTTCCGGCTTGACTACAGTCAGTCCATAAGGCTTCCTGAAGTCGGACGCAATCTTGGCGACCATATTGTTGGGCGCGACACCGATAGAACAGGTTAAGTGGGTTTTCTCTAGGAGTTCTTCCATTAGGTGCTTGGCGAATTCCGTAGCCTCATCAAAGTCCTTCACGCGGTTCGATATGTCGAGGTAAGCTTCGTCTATGCCACCCTGCTCGAATCTGTCCGCGTGGCTTCTTAGGATCTCCATGATGCTATTGGATGCTGGGATGTAGAGATCGAAGTGAGGTCGGAGGTATACGCCATCGGGGCAAAGCTTCCAGGCGCGGGAAATGGGCATGGCGGATCTCACGCCGAATTTCCTGGCTTCGTAAGAGGCACTACTGACAACTCCTCGGCCTGTGCCGCCTTTGGGATCTGCTCCAACTATGACGGGCTTGCCCTTTAATTCAGGATGCTCCCGAACTTCTACAGAGGGGAAGAAGGCATCCAGATCGACATGCAGGATAACTCGCATTTTGCTCTCTATGGGTGGATCGCGTCCGCCAGGATAAAAAAGAGAGGTTGTTTGGGGGTTCAGCTTGGTTGCGGCGGCAATGGATCAGATTTTAACTCTGCGCACGCGCCCTGTACGTACTCATAGCCAGGCATTGGAAACGGATATGTATTGTTTTGGAAATCCCATGCCCATAGTTCCATGCTTGACATTATACCACCATTTTCGCCGGTGCAACTACCATTCATTCCCACAAAAGTTTCATTCCTTACACGACACTCACAGATCAAGGGTTTATCTGGATTAGATGCGTTCTGGTTTTCCACACATGGAGCGCAGTCGCAGATAGCCCAATACTTATCCCCGCTATAGCCTGTGGTGTTTTGATCACAAGGTGTAAAATTCCGCTTCAAAAGACTGCACCATCCACGATAAGAATAGGTTGATACCCAATCATACTTTGTCCCATTTACTTCATACTGCCCTGTCTTGATGGCGGAACAAACAGGAGCTTCATCTATATCGCAAGGATGGTCGTTAGTGCATTTGGTCTGCGTCTGGTTTTTGACCATAGCGTCCTGGATTTCGCCTGTGTAAACAATATGGGTCTCATTCACATTCATACAGTCGCAGTCGGCTTTATCACCATGCATTTTGCAGTCGTTAGAATTAGTACAAAGGGCGTGCCATCCAGTACAGGCGACAAAATCCTGAGGTGCATCCGTTTTTTTATCTTCTTCTGCTATACATATTGGCCCAAAACTCAATGCTATCCCGATTATGCACGTGATCGCAATAAATTCAAGTCTCATCTTCTTTCCTCCTAGGCGACTTTGCTCTAAACTTTGAATAATATCCCAGCATCAATGAAGCAAGAACTCCTCTACTCTTTCGTTTTGCTCAGCCGGGCTTTCGGTTTGCTTTATTGGTGGTTTGATAGAGCGAACTTCCTTGGTCTTCTTTGGCTGCTTTTGCTTACGAGACCTTGACCTTGCCTTGGATGCAGGTTCGGCGGGTGCATCTTCAGTGACGGCCAGAAGTGCTTCTTCCTTGCGCAGCGAGAAGACCATTGCCCGACCTTTCTGCTCCATAACCAGTTTATTCTCGCGGCCAAGCCAGCCTAATGCTCCGTAGATCTCTTCACGGCTCAATGATGTGGTTTTCACGAGATTCGCTAGATTGCTCGCTCCATTCTGATTGAGAGCTTTCCAGACGATGCCTGCCTTAGTGCCGAATAACGACTCTACCGTTGTTTCTTTCATAGCAACCATACTCTCCAAATCCAAAAAAATATAACTGTTCATTGGTCATCAGCCATTAGCTGCAACTTTGCTTGCCACTAATGTCCCGGTTTGCATGCCGGAGTCCGCTAGAAACACTACATATGTTCCTTTGTATGGCAGGCTGCTGATATCAATTGAGATTGCATAAAGCTCAGTTGCACTCTCAGGTACTATCTCCAGATTCAAGCTGGTTCCAGAGACAGATCCGCTAGCAAAAGCCGCTTGAGATAATGTGCTGTTCGTTAATGTCCCTTTGCCAAAGATTGCTGCACCGGATTGCTGGAGTGTCAGTTCAATGTACTCTCCACCAGAGAGGTTCAACAACCAAGTTCCAGCAATGATCTCAGGAGGGACACTTCCAACATAACGTGGCATATTCATTGAGATCAGCATTTCTCTGACGGCAGGATCAGCAGTCATGCTTGTAAAAGAGGAACCTCCAGTGGTTCTGGGCATATTCATTGATATAAGCATCTCTCTCACAGCGGGATCAGTGGTCATATAGTGTGGGTTGCTCTGCGCATCCACCATAGAGAATAAGCAGGATAATATGGCCAATGCAATCAAGATCGATTTCATTTTTATCACGATTTATAATGCAGCCGGATTGCATAAATGATCTTCGGATGAAAGAGGCTACTGCCAAATCTGCCATGAACTCAGAATACTTTCGCACTGCATGGATGACCTATAACTGCTGCTATTACTACTCTTATGAATTGGAGACAGCCATTCCCCTTCGAGCTACTCCCTTCGCGGCTGGCTCCCTTACCCCTTTTAAAGAAAGATCATCGTCCGATAGCAGTTCAAAGAGGGATCGTGATCATCCCATAGTATATGAGTAAAGCAAGGATGACGAGAACGAGGATTATTCCAGAAATCAGGATCTTGTTGGTCGTCCTGCTCATTTCCCAGACTATCTCTCGGATATCACTTCTATATTCAGGAGTCATCTTTGCATTACCAACTGTAGGGGAAACAGGCAAAGCAAAAAGAGATTGTTAAACTGGAATCAGGTTGATGCCATTTCCTTCAGCCTTTGGATGGCTTGCATAGTCTGGGCGGCTTCTTGCCCCTTTTGTTCTTCATAGTGCTGAATGATTTTCTCGATAGGTACGGAGAGCCTGTATACTTTAGTTGGACGACCTTTTCCTTCTCGCTTGACTTCGTGCTCCTCAATCCAGTTGTTCTGCCGCAGCCCACGCATCCCGATACTCACTTCTGGCTGTCTCATGCTGGTTCCCATTTCGATCTCTCTGGAGGTCGCTTCGCTTGCATTGGCGAGGAAGGTAATAAGAGTTGCTACACTTCTGGGTACTCTCAGGTTCCGCAGTGCATCGACAAATTCCATATCCTTTTCGTCTAGGACTTTGACCGTGGATTGCTTTATTATAATCCCTCCAAGATTTATACTTAGACTTGTCGTATATAAATATTTTCTTTAAAACAATTCTATCTTTGTTGCCGATTATCTTAGAGAGACTTCTAGAATCATGGGTATTGCTCGTAGCTATCGCCATTTAAATGCTGAACTCAAGACACGCGGAATGAACTTTAATTACCATGCCATTTAATCAAGAAGATCAATGCCTGCTGTGCGATATTGCTCTATCTCAATCCTATTAGCCACAGTTATTCTCTTGATTTTGTCAGTTGCCTCAGCAAGTGGCGATCCTCAGATCATAGAACATCCTTCTATTGCATGCACTACTAACGGTCTCGATGATCTTACCATATCGTCCACTATTGCAGTCTTTATGGCTGGCATCTTGGCGGGTTTTAATCCATGTCTTCTGGCAATGCTGGCGTTTCTAGCGAGCACAATGCTGAGTAACACGGGACGAAGAAAAGACATCATGACTATGGTGGCCTTCTTTTCTCTAGGCACATTCGCGGTCTACATTATTTTTGGGCTGGGCCTGTTCAGCTTTCTGCAAGAAAGACCCACTGCTGCTCTGTTCCGCTTTATCCTGGCGGGTATACTGATAATACTGGGTCTAATGCAGCTAGAGGATGCCAGGAGGCTGCAATCTGGAGGGGCTTCTCTATTCCGCGTAGACTGGACGAAGAAATATATCCAGGGTGTCATTTCCAGCCGGAAGTTGAGTTCCTATTTTCTCTTAGGCGCACTCTTCTCCCTTGTGAGAGCACCATGTGTGGGTGGAATGTATGTAGCAATCATCGGAGCAGTCTCTGGCCAGGGATCTGCGTCTTCTGGACTCTTTT
>Ga0116144_10003874_pt1 | contig 14550 bp, 24 predicted proteins | sample AD_UKC035_MetaG_FD_89746 | JGI IMG/M metagenome (GOLD analysis project Ga0116144, IMG submission 89746) | Active sludge microbial communities of municipal wastewater-treating anaerobic digesters from USA - AD_UKC035_MetaG | ecosystem: Engineered > Bioreactor > Anaerobic > Digestate | place: USA... | reverse complement strand
GTATTCGATCATGCCCTTCTTTGCGGATCTGAATCCGACTCCTCCTTGAGGGAGTTTTATGATCAAATACGGAACCCGTGAGGTTTCAACGAAAGAATTTTATCTTAGTTTTATCAATGTGCCGTGGCAAGCGAATCTGACAAAGAGAGCCACCTTTACTGTTTTCCTCACTCCTGATGGGCTGATCAGGATTATCTATGAACAGGCGGACTTCCTTTCTGGAAAAGTCTGCTATATGGGAATTCAAGGGGGAGAAGGAGAGGCGATCCGCATCCCTATTGGAAACTATGCAAACAAGGAAATTATGTTTGTTCCTGGGGAAGCGGATGAAGAGCCTGTTCCCGAACCTGAACCCGTCGATCCCTGCCCGCCCTGTGAATGTCCCACTTGCCCTACTTGTGGTAAGCCTTTTGACCAATGTTCGACCTGTTTCAAGTGTCCCGTGTGTGAGCCTTGTCCGCCTTGCGAACCTTGCCCCCCCTGTGACCCCTGCCCTACCTGTGCAAAATGTGGTAAACCCCTCACAAAATGTGCGGACTGTGATACTTTTGAAACAGTTATCGTGAAGGAGGTTGTGAAGGAAGTTCCAGTAATAAAGGAAGTTCCTGTGGAAGTGATAAAAACTGTTTATGTGGATAAGCCCGTCAGCTTTGTTTGGTATTATACTAAGAAGCTGTGGGATAAAATTTTCTAGGAGGAACGAATGTTTCCGTGGATTGATTTGATTGCAACTTTAGGCGGTTTAGTTGTCGCTCCCACCTTTGATTTCATTAAGAAGAAATTCATAAAGGAGGAGAACGATACACCGGAGAGAACAATGGGTTCTCTTGCTTCCACTAAACCGGAGGTTCTTCCGGAATACATCAAGGCATTGTCGGATTACTTCAAATCCCAAACCGATTATTTTAATCGTGACGTATGCGGAGAGGTCGATCTATGGGTTAGGGATGTCCGAGCGATTATCCGACCTATCACAGTAGTCGGATCGCTTCTTATTCTTGGTGTAATTGCTTCCTCCGTCCTGTTCTTCAATTATGTCCCCACAGGGGATTCTGAAATAGTTCTTGCTGGTGTTAGGGTTTCATGCGAAGCAAACGTATCCTCATGGATGGGGAGTCGTTTCTCGCTGAAAAATTAGGAGGAGTTATGAGATGGGAGAAAGGGGTTTTTGGTTCTTCACCGCATTTGTTGTTCTGGTTTCTGTGTGTCTGTTTTCTCATTCGCCAACGGTAGCGGGAACGACCGCAACAGACAGTTTTTCGATTCATTGGTATTGGACGATTCTTCTGAGTGCGATAATGCTCCCGTTGGTTATGCTGTATGTCCGATTTTTGTTCACACAGCAACGGACTGATCTGAACGATTTAAAGAAGGATGTTGAAACACAACTAGATAAAATGGACACCAACTTTCGTGGCGAACTAAAGGAATTGAAAAAAGAAGCGAAGGAACGGGACGAAGCTCTAAAAAATTGTATCCTCCTGAAGGCGGATGTGGCGACTCTTGACCGTTTTAGTTCTGACAATCGGGAAGCCCATAGGGATATTTGGAGACGAGTTCACGGACACAAACATGATGAGAAAGGATTGGTAGTAATAACTACCGAGACTGAGTAATGCCTTTTTTTAGCAAAACTTCAAAAGAGAGATTGGCAACCTGCCATCCTGATTTGCAGAAGGTAGCTAACAGGGCTATCCAACTAATTGACTTTACTGTAGTTTGTGGACACAGAAGGCAAGCTGAACAGGATGCGGCTTTTTACAATGGTAAGTCTACAAAGAAGTGGCCTTTCAGTACGCACAACAGGATTCCTTCCCTTGCTATGGATCTAGCACCATATCCAATAGATTGGGAGGATACTGACAGGTTCATTTATCTTGCTGGAATTATTATAGGAATAGGATTTGAATACGGAATCCCAATTCGCTGGGGTGGCGATTGGGATTCCGATTTCATTACTCAGGATGAGAAGTTTCGTGATTATCCCCACTTTGAATTGAATTACTGATCCCAATTAAAAAGTCTAAGCCTCCCAATCATTCATATTCATACGCTATATTGTGTTTCACTCGGGACTTCTCAAAGAGGGGTTTCCTCCTACAATATAATGTCCGCCCCGAAGGGGCGGGGGAGGCTTAGACTGAATCTATTATACAAGTTTACTAGGTCTTGTCAACCCTTTTAGTTGTGTAATAGAGCTGGTTCTGTAATTCTTCACACAACCTCTCCATTGCCAAAGAGACTCGTTCTGTCGCTTCAGAGAATGTTTCCAAAACTTCCTGTAGAATGATGCTTTGCTCTTCTAATAGCACCACAAGAATCTCGTGGGCATTTTCGTGATCTTCAATGTGAGGATGGCGGCGAACATTTCGCTGCCAAACTTCACTATGTTTCGATACCAAAATCTCTTTCCTGTCTCGCAATTTCCTTAAACGGTCTTGTGTTTCAGGTTTCATTTTTCCTCCATAAATTGTGGGTAGAATTTTTTTACTTCTGTGACAAACATATCCATCAATTCTCTGAATTGAGGATGTGCTTCAGGGGCGGATCTCTGCTTTACAATGTGAACCCATTCAGGAAGGTGTGTCGTGACTATGATTTCTGCTTTTGTCGCATGGGGCAGTACATCCCGTGCGATCTGAGGGGGAACGCCATTGTCTAACAGGTAAAGGTACATATCTTCTGCCTTGTGAAGGAACGATTGGTAGGAATAGCTTAGAGCAAGGTCTTTGTCCTTGAACCAATCCTGATCAATCACAGTAATACCATGTTTGTACCTTACATATCTTGTGCTTTCTTGGGAGAAGGAAACAGGGAAACGATGCCGTACAAACTCATGGGTAATCCCCCTGTTAGTGACGAAGTGGGCTGTTATTGCAAAGGCTTTGGGGAATCGTTTAATTAAAAGCTTATCGGCAGCAAGTTCCGCAGTTTTGAGTTGGACTCCGTCTCGAACCATTGGGTTTAGCTCTTCATCAAAAGCGACTCGGTTCCCCGCAACAGTTTCATACCATTTATCTTTTTCTATGTGCATAAAACTGTTCAAAAATGGAGAAAGGTAATCGTGCCTCTCATTCGTCCAAACTTCCCAAGCGTGTTCAAAGATAGACTTGTGGCCCTGTTCCCGTCTCTTCTCAAGAAACCTGATCCACGAATCTGTGGTCTGTCTTTCCTCCGTCTTGTAACACAACCTCCCTGCATATTCGATCAGCTTTTCAGGGTGGTCGTAGGAGAAAGGCATTTCTTTTGCCGTCAGATTTGTAGCTAGAATCTTAACCGACTGTTTAACCTTGTTCATTTTAGACCTCCTGTACCACCCGCCATTTTTTGAATGTTTTTTCATCTGATGCTTTTAGTCTTAATACATCCTTTTGTGCATCCGAAAAGGATGAGTAATATGTTGTGAAAACTTTAAAACAATCCCATCCTGACTTCATCTCTACATCTCCTAGATCGCACCAAAAGTTAAAAACCCAAAGAATCTGATACCTCCTTTGAATTTTATACCGCAGTCCATTTGTGAGGATTCGGTATTTAGGCATTTCATTTGTCCTCCAATGTGAAAATTGCCATTCCAATAATGAAGCAAAAGAGGGTGAATAGTTGTTGGACGAAAAGCAGTCCCATCTGCCTCCATATGTCCTGGTGAGGACTTAGGGCTACAGGCAAGTAGATAGGAGCAAACAGAAAAGCAAAACCAAGAAGGATTTTCATGTTGACCTCAAGGATAGGTTATTTTGGCGTTCCCGCCTGTGTTTACCACTTCAATAACTTTGTCTGCACTTTCGATAATTTCTGGAATGTGCGATATGAGGATAATCTGCACTCCAAGCGTTTCGCTGAATAACTTCAGCATGGCACTTGCTTTGTGTTGCAAGTCTCGGCTCAGGAATCGGAAGGGTTCATCTAGGATGAACACAGGACGATTCGGCTTCATAGCCCATATCGCACACCGCAATGCAAATGAAGCAACATCTATAGTCCCGCCTCCGGCTGCGGAGAGGGGATCGACTTCCTGTCCATTCTTTACAAAGAACAGGTTGCACTCCGTCTTCCCACGCTTTGTTTCAAATCTGACCCTAAACTCATAGGGATCATCAAAGATCGCTTGGAAAGCCTTTGTTACCACACCTGATATATGCTCTTCCAAATTACGCTGAGTTTCTTCTGCAACTACCTGAGCGACTTTTTGGGCAGTCAATGTGTCTGTTATCGACTGCTCCAATTCTTTTTGTTTCTCTTCCTTTTCGGAAAGAGACTGCTCTCGGACAGCAAGTTGTTGGAGCTTGCTGTCCAAGAGTTTACCGATAGTCTCTATTGCGGAATAGAGGATCATCCTAAATGTCTCTCAATTTCTTCAAGTTCGGATTTAATCTCAAAGAACATATCCGCTATCTTCCCATCTAAAGTCTCGATTTCCTTCTGCATTTTTGCTAACAAAGCATCCCCTTCTTCCAAAGAGGAGACTTCAAATTCAGTCTTGAGGCGGTTCATCATCTCAGATAATCGGCCTGATGCTTCCGCCTCTTCCTTCTTTGCTGTTTCAATTCTCTTCTTCCATATTGAAAGCTTTTCAACAATGTTTTCCATTAAAACCCTCCACAGTAATCTCTAGCAATCTTCTCTACTTCTCGGAGACTTTCTTGGGTCATTTTTCTGTGTTTTTTGGCTGTGAATTGCTCTTGAACATCATGGAGAAGAGTAAGCAGTTCTTCTTGGGTGTTCAGATCCGCCAAAGTTGCTGTCTCCTTATTCACATACGCCAATTCATACATTCCCCTCTTCACCTGTTTGTGGGAACGCCTCTTCCGCCTTTCTACTTCAATGATCTGTTCAGCGGGAGTTCCAATCTTGTAACCCACACCTGGGACATTGATAAGGCGGAATTCGTTCTTTTCCAAAAGAGCTTCATTGCAAGTACCGACTGCCCGCTGAAGGCGTTCTTTACCAACCTCCCTGACAATCCGTGCAGTATCATTGAACGGGGCGTGAGACATCAACCATTTGTAGGTGTAGATTTGACCGACTTCCCCATCCTTTACAAGGTCAAACAAGACCTCAACATCCAGTTTCATCGTTTTCTTTTTGGCCTTAGCCATTGCACTTCTCCTTTTCAGATTGACTCTCCAAGCTTTTTCAGCTCTTCAAGAACAGTAGCACGGATGACTTCTTTATCTAAGCCATCCCACCTTGCCCTATACTTCATAGATTCCAAGTAGTTGTGCAGGAGCTTTCGTTTATATTCATGTCCCCGCCTTCTTCCTGGAATCGTATGTTTGCCGATTTTTAAAATGTAAGCAACCTCATCCGTTGTTGTCCACGCCTTGTCATATTTCTTGGGCATTATTCCACATCCTCCTTCTCTCTAAGGCACTCTAGCAAGATTTCTTTCACCTGTCCTGGTAATTCTTTTGCCCGCTCTCTCAGGTTTCGTTCAAAGTTCAAACCTGACTGCCAGTTAGAAGTTCTCAATTCTGGGTGCTGTCTCAACGCTTTCAGAAAGTCTTCCACCTGCTTCTTTGTGTTCTCTTCTATCTCGCCTTTCTGGATAGCCTTCTCTAAATCGAATACTTTATCAGCCGGTTCAATGGGAATTTCGACATCCCAAACAACCCCATCAGGCGTAGCACCAAACAGTAGAGGCTTGTGGTCGATCTGATCTATTGCAGTTCGACAGACTGAGCCTGGATTGATTAGAATCCTTCCCGAACTATTCCTGTAAAAGAAGGTTTTGTGATTGTCACCACTAATCACAAGATCAAATGGATATTTCTTTAGAAAATCCTTGGCCTCAATGTTCCCTTCCTGTCCTGGGAAGAGGGGGCCGCCATGTGTAATCATTCTGTGAATAAGAAGGATGTTGAAATGGTCTTTGTTCTTAATCTTTGGAATGTCTGAATCCCAAGAAGCTCCATACAAGTTTACATTCTGATCTAGCCAAATTGGTTTTTCTTCAGCGATTTGGACTACATCAGTTTGTGACAAGGCATAAAGGGGAGTATTCTCCCGTCGTGTGTGGTATCTCAGGTCATGCTGTCCATAGACTGAGAACACAGACTGCCCAAACAGAATCGGGAGATAATGAGCATAGACATAAAATGGTATTTTAGGAGTGTCCCAAAAGTCTCCTCCTACAAGTAGGACATCTTCTGGTTCCTTCAAATAACTCAATATAAATTTTAGTTTCTGTGTTTGGGTATCAGGAAAGCTATCATTCCTCCACCCAGGAGTTCTAGCCATCAAGTGTAAATCTGATATACAGAATATTCTCACAGTCCACCTACAATCCTTTCTGCTTCTTTCTTAGTTATCGGACGAATACAAGTCGGGCAAACTTTGGCCTCAATCAATGCCATTTTGTATTTGCCAAGCAAATCAGCAATTTGCAGTTCCCTTTCCTTCTTCAGGCCAATTATGCCCCTCACCTGTTTCAAATCTTTCTCTAGCCAAAGGGCTTTATCCTTCAAAGTCTTTAACAAATCAGTTTGGGAAGCTAGCTTTGCTATTGGAATTGACAGGCTTAGCCACTCGCTGTTGTATGCTTTCCTGTCCTGCCATGTCCCAATTGTTTTAAACAAGGCAGACAAGGCTTTGTGTTGAGAAATTTTTTGGTTGTATTCTTTGACCGACTCAAGCAGACTGTTTACTTTGTGTTCGATCAATGGATAGCCGGCATACTTTGCCTTTTTGGTAATAGCCTCTTTCACCGTCATAAGGGATGCTTCAAGCTTTACTTTTTTGGTGTTCAGGACATCCCTTTCAGTACAAAGGATGATAAGCCTGTCATACTTCTTTTTGAGCTTGCGGTAGGGGGTCAACCGTGCGATTTCTTCCCTGTCGTGATCAATCCCCTTCTCTTCATATTTCAGATTGGTTCTGAGGGCATATAAACGCTTATTGATGTTCCCGAACAATCTGTCGATTACTGTGAGGCCAACTATCTCGTTCAGCTTTCGGGTAACCTCTGCGGGCTTCTCTCCAATCAGGAAGTAAGGAGAATGTTGGGACTGGATGTTGATCTCCGACATTCGTGTTACATTTGTAATCTCAGGCGGGAGATCAGTCCGCAAGGCTTTCAACAACCCTTCGGGAGTTTCATAAACATTTTCCTTCCCCCGTTCTTTACAGATGAATCCATCATCAAAAATAATCTGACCTGTGACGGCTCCCTTCTTAGGAATGTCCCAATTCTTGAACTCTTCTCCTGAAGGGCGGTTCATCACAACCCACTCAATCAACCGAGTTATCGAGGATTTCCCCGCATCACTTGTGCCGGTGATTACATTTACTCCACTATCAAATTCAATAGCAGAATCTTTGTGGGCTTGGAAATATCCTATCTGGATTTCGGTAATCATAAATACAATCCTCTTGTGCCAATAACCTTGAATTTGTAGGCACACACAGTTTTAGGGATGGACTGAACAACGGGAATGGGGTAATCTGTCCTGTAGTTGTTTGGCGTAGGCACTATCTTCGGTATCTCAATGTTTGAGTTCCTTTTCTTGAAGTCTGCATAGCGTCTTCCAACTCCGTTTATAGGGAACACCCACATTGGGAAATAGAAGAAACCATCTACTTCACACTCAAGGATTTTTGCAAACTCCCCATTCAGTTGCCGAGAATCTTCATAAAAGAAGAACCCCATTGTTCCATAAGGCATATCGTATTCTTTACCAACTTCTGTTGAATACTGCTGAATGAATGGATTCTTCTCGTCCCAAAGGGAAACCATTGAAGTATCATTAAAAGCATTGATCTCTTTAAAGACCATACCAAGAGGGATTTCTGTCAATTTATCATAAGTCACACCCAACTGATAAAGAGGCTCAAGTAATTCAGGGTGGAACTTGCAGTAAATATCCAACCCTTTAAGTCTGCTTACTCCCTTTTTCGAGTCGGCGAAATTTACTCCGAGTTCCTCCACCGAGTGAAGTGTTTCGTGCGGAATGTCCAGTTTTCCAAACAGATAGAAATTCTTCATTATTCATCCTCCCACGGGACGTCCAAAGGAAAAAGGTATCAAGGTTCATTATCACGACGGAATCATCTAAATTGATGTACGGACAGATCGGTGCCCCCATAAAATACCGAAGGTTATTGAAGTTGTCGAATGGTATAGCAATGTTAGCCATCATCATCGGGCGACGGAATATCAGGACGGGGGCTTTATCAACCTTAATAGCCTGATCTACCGCCTGTCCCCACAGTTTGAGGAAAGTTCCTCTGACCTGTCGGGAGTCAATGATGTCAAGGATACACCAATTTGTAATCTGTGTTTTTGCTTCTGATTTCCTCCGGCTAGAATATCCAGTCTTGCACTCAATCGACCAAACATCAATCAAAGGCTTTCCTTCAGGAGTATTATAGGTGATGTCACCAATTGTATAATCTGTTTTATCCTGAGATTTAAGACGGTTAGTTGCTCTTGATCCAGAGCCTCCCGTCCTAAGAAAGACTTCAGAGGATTCCCCGCCTGACCACCACATAGAAAGCTTCTTTGCTATTTCGTTCTCAAAATTACCCCCTTTCGCCATTTCGCCTCTCCTCTAACAGACCCTCCAACAGATACAAATAGTTGTGAAGGTCATTCATTTTTGCATCCATCATCTTATCTGATGGGACAGTCCCAAAGACCGTATCATTTATCATGTCAATTAGAGAGACTATATGCTTTTTGTACATTCCCCACAAGGATTTTTCAGGGGTTTCCATGTCAATTCTTGCGGCAACCTTGAAGTTATGAAGGCGGTCATTCTGCCGTTCATACTCTTCTCTCTTCTCATAAAGCAAGAGGTGGGTTGCCTTCTCATGCCGTTTTTCGACTAATGCGATAAGTTCTTCCTGTTTCATGCCAAGTTAAATCTCTCTTTCCATTTTTTTAAGTCTTTTAGGAAAGACTCAAAACCATAAATTTGGCACATCCTTATGAATCCATCAATGCTCCTTTGTCCATCCTTCTTCACCTTTAATGTCTTAGTTCCCGGAAAAGGAAGAGTTACAAGGATTCGGTTTCGTTCTTGTGTCTTAATTCCTTCGGAGCTTGTGATGTTCTTAAAGGCGGTTGTAGCAGGTTTCAGTTCACCATTAAGATACTTACAGGCGGTTTTTGCTCCTATCTTCGGAACACCAGGAACATTGTCACTTTTACATCCTGCAATGGATTTAACAGTTGCCCATTGCTTCGGGCTGATTTCGTATTCTTCAAAGAAATCCGCCGCATAATAACCTTCTTTTTTTCTGAGGTTGTATATAGTAGTGTCACCATCTAAAAGTTGATAAAGATCATTGTCCGTTGAGGCAATGACTTTATAGTTTTCCCTGTATTGACGGCACAGTTGGGCGATCAGATCATCCGCCTCATATCCTTCTTGAATGAAATTGTTAGTGAATCCAACAACCTTCAGAAGTTCTTCTCTCAGCAAGGTAAACTGACTGTAGGCGGCTAGGTCATATTCCGTCTTTTCCTTGTGGTTTCGATTCCCTTTGTAATCAGGGAACAGCTCTTTGCGGAGGGATTTCTGTGAATCCCAAACAAACACAACATTCCAATGCTGTCTGAGTTCCATCAGCCGATAGAGCTGACGAAAGAAACCAAAGATAACGCCGACTGCCTGTTCATCATAGGACAGTTCTTCCATAGCGTGTTTCTGCATATGGCAGATGCAAGAGCTATCAATTATTAGAAGAGGGTTTTCCATCCTTCAGTCCTTTCGGCATTGTCTTTGCGATCTTGATATTGGAGGTGGCTTCCTGATACTTTTCCAGAACCTGAGCAACCTTCATCTCATATCGCAAAGCTACGGATTCAATCGTAATCACCTTCGGGTTACCGAACAGGGGCATCAATGCCCATTGATTCGGCCCCTGTTGAAGCACTATCCGAGGATTCTGTACATCAAGGGAAGACCGCAAAAAATCACTATCATCAACAACTTGGGTTTCAATGGGAGTCCCTATAACTGTGATTCCACCATGTAGCAAATAAGCTTCTACCATTCTCTTTCTCCTTTTGAAGTAGCCTGAACCCCCTTCCGAGGGTTCAGGCTGTCGGTTAATTATTCAATAGCGTTGCGGAGGTCAAAGGCATTTGCTCGGATGGCTGTAAGGAAGTGTTTTGCCTCCTGACAGGCTTTCCGAATCTTCACCGAGGAAGGATTTATTTTCTTTCCCGTTTCAACGGTGCGGAGGGCTTCCTTCATTTCTGCAATGAGGTCTTCCAACCCACCTAAGTCTGTTCTGATTGCTTCAATAAAGCCCGCTCGTTTCATGTTTTCCTCCTATCCTTTCTTTTTCCGAGTAACTCGGAACAAATCATTGATTTCATTCCACAGATCAACCGTAGCCTCTTTCAATTCCTGTTCAAGGTTGTTCTGCTCAATCCACTCAATAGCCTTGTCAAGCTGTTGATATTCCTTTGTGACAGCCCAATACACCGTGTTCTTTGTCATGTCCTTAATGTACTGAAGGTTTGCTCGGATGTCATCAAGACCATAATTAAACACAATGTAAAGGGGAGCAGATCGGTAAGGTTCATCAGCAGAGTTCTTGACTACATTGACCACACTCTCAATACCAATGATTTTCTTGACTTCTACTCCGCTATTCGTCTTTGCCTTCTTTTCGATCTTCTTGACAAGGCGAACATCTATCCTGATTGTGGAGTAGTAGCGGAGGGCTTCGCCTCCAGGCGTTACCCACCTTCCTGTCTTCATGTCCTGTCTGACTTGATTAGTGAAAACTACAAGCTTGTGGGGTTCAGCGATAAGGCGGGCAGTCTTCCGGAAACCCTGCGAAAACTCCTTCGCTCGGCGACCTCCCATCTTATCCTCTGATTCCATTTCCATATTCGTAGACAGGGCGGCTACTGAATCCCCACCAAACACATTGACTGTTTTCCTGTTCTCAGGGTTCCATGTAAACAAGTCTTCAAACAGTTCAGTCACAGTATTAGGGCGGGCATAGTCAAATACCGCTTCTGCCAACGACATATCGTAAATCTTTGCATACTCTAAATCTAACCTAGATTCTGGATCTCGCACACAGGCGGCTCCTCCCGCTTTCTGTGCTTCACCACATATTGCGGCAAGAAGGGCTGTCTTACCAGCCCCGGAGGGGCCAAAGATTTCGACAAGTCTTCCGCTAGGAACACCGCCGTATCTTTGCCTTCCTCCGCTGATAGCAAGATCCAACAGGGTTGATCCTGTAGATACGAACAAAGCGTCGGCTATGGGGATTTTAGGGACAATATCCGCATCATAGCTTGTAGCATCGTCTATCACAGAATCAACCGCCGTTGATTTCTTCGCAAACTTGCTCATTTATTGCCTCTACGAAGTTTAGGAGTGGGCTTAGGAGTCGGTTTCGCCACTTCCTTTTCTTCCTCTTCTTCCCCTTCTTTGGCTAACGCACAAGCATCCCAAACAGGGCAACCATCACATTGTTCATACTTTTCGTGATCTGTGCCAAACTCCCCTCCGAAGGGACACTCATCAGGTTCGGGGACATCCTCTTCTACCTTTGCTTCCACCTTCTCTTCTTTAGGCACGACAGGCTTTGTCTGTCGGGTGCTAGCGACGGGAGGCTTATTTACTGAAGGACGAGAAGAGGCGGGGCGACCACTCTCAGGGATTTCCTCTTCTTCTTCTTTCTTCGGAGCATTGATTCCCTGCTGAAGTACTTCATAGAGTTCCTCATAAGACGGAACCTCAATAAATTCGTCAATGCAGATAATCTTTTCCAACAGCTCGTCGTCAATCGGAGCATCCCGATCAATGAAATTGAAAGAAACAAATTCCTGATCCCGACTCTTCACATTCTTTGCATCAAAGCAAACACTCTTGCCTTTTGTCGGACTCTGGAAAATAAGCTGTCCGCCCCCTCTAGGAAGCTTTGCCGCCTCAATGAGAGGCTTATGAAAGGTGTACTGTGAAACATCCCAAAGCTGAACGCCTTTCGCCTCTTCCTTCGGATTGTCCCGACAGACGATGTTGAAAACATAACGACGAGACGGTTTGAGTGCCGCAATATCTTCTTTCAGGCCATCGTCTTGCTGTTTTATAAGATCCTGACGGTATTCACAGATCGGGCAGGGTTCTCCATAAGTTGAAAGCAGACAAACATAGGAGTTTTCCTGAATTCCAATGTTCCTGTGAATCCAAATGTCGAGACCAAGGACGTTAGAACCGACAGGTTTCGCATCCCTTTTCCGCCTCACAAGCGGGTGATTCGGTCCCGCAAAGTAAGGAAGAAAGTCCAAACAATGCTCGTCATCAGTAACCTTCCAAAAAGGAAGAGACACCCCTTCTCGGTAAATAGATTTAAAGTTACCCGACTTGTCTCGCTGTTCATACTCCCATTTTGACTGTTCTTCCAAACCTTCTTCAAAACGGTCTCTCAATGTAGGTTTTGCCATTTGTTCCTCCTAATCTTCGTTTACTGAAGCCATAAGCTTCTTTTTAAGTTTGAGCAATTTAGGACTGTTGGCGACTTCTTCTTCCATTTCTTGACGTGAATCCTCCTCATCTATTTTTTCTCCCAACGATCTGTTGGATACAAAGTAATTGTTGCTGAACAACCGTTGAAGTGTTTCAATCATCCTTGCACGGAGTTCTAAAGCCTTGACTAATTTGCCGAGTTTATCTGCAATAGTTAGGGCAATAGCGTATTCCTCAAGGGACGGCAAAACTGATTCTATGAAAGCTTCGGACGCTTCCTTCTTAGGACAACCGTAGAATGATGGGTTTTCCCTGATTTCTGCTGCCGTCAAAGCTTTTGTTTTCTTGAAGTGAATGTCAGCATCAACCGCAGCCAAACTCACATCGTAATACTTGCTTGCTACTTCTGCGGCTGCATAGTCTAAACGGTTAATGTCGATTTTTCCTACGGAATTCTCTAACAGGAAATCCTCAAGTTCATCAATGGTCATGTTGCCCTCTCTTTTCTTTTATTATATCACACTTCACACATTTTTCCGTACGTTACAGGCGGAAAAAAGTGAAAAAAGAAGTCCGTCCTTTCCTGAATCATAATAGTTATCCAGAAAGAAGGACATAAGACGGTGAATGTATGGATCACTCTTGCTTAACAAGACCTTTCCAAGATAGGAAAGAATTGCTCTGCGGGATTTTTCAGGATCCGTTGATATAGCAGGGAAGATGGATTTGACTGTGTGCCACGCATTTGCATTTCCTGAAACAAGATATTGGCACAGTTCCTTAATTGACTCCTCGGATATACGGAGCGACCTTACCGCCTTCAATGCCTCTTCATCATCAGAAATATCAATGACGGACTCAAGGAGAACCAAAGCCTGTCGTGGGCAACCTTCACTCTGCTTTGCAATTTCGTTAATGATCTTATCGGGATACCCATTGACTTCTTCAGATGCTAATACATCCTTCAGCAGTTTTGTAATTTCGGATCTCTTCAGGGGTTTAAAGTCATAGGTGACACAACGGTTTCTGATTGTGGGTAACAGGTTTTCTGGATCAGTCGTGCAAAGGATGAAGGTCACATGAGGTGGGGTGTCCTCTAACAGCTTCAGGAAAGCACTCTGGGCGTCACGGGTTAGCCTTGCCGCTTCATCCATTATGTAAACCTTGTGCTTACCCTCAAAAGGATGATAAATGCTGGAGCGATCTATTTCTCGGATTGTATCGACCCCTCTTGAGTTTGCCGCATTGTACTCATAAATATCTCGTTCCCCACATTTCAGAAGAGCGGCTACAATGCGAGCAGTCGTTGTCTTACCGCACCCACTTGCTCCTGCGAAAAGGAAAGCTCTAGGGCGGTCTGTGTTCCTTCCAAAGATTGAAGCCAAACTGTTCTTAATTTCATCATTTCCACGCAGTTCTTCCAAGGATTTAGGACGGTAGTCCAAATGAAGCGGCATCTATTTCCTCCTTTTGTAAAATTCTTTCATAGCGAAATGCTTCGGAAGGTTCACACGGATTGAAGCGTGTAATGCTCTTCTCTCTTCTTCCAAACATTCGGGGCAGAAGTATTGCAAACGACCAAAACCTACAATCCTTGCCTGAAGTTCGCAATCATGTTTGGGACATTTTTTCATTTTTTTCCTTTTTCCTCAAACCATTTGCAGTCATTGTTTTTGTTAATGTCTTTTGGATGAGATAAAGAAGTGTAATTAACTTTCTTGTGGAGCCATAGATCAACCGAATGTTTTTCTTTGTTGTCTGGATGAACACAGTCATAGTCGTAAATAACACTCCATCTCAAGTACTTACAATTAGAACAATAGACTTTTTTCTCCCCTTCCATAACACCTCCTTCATTTTTTTAGGGGCGGGATTTCTCCCGCCCCCTGTCATTTTAAATCACGATTACTTTGAAGCAATTGGCCTGTTTGTGAACGGAAGCAAGAACATTTTTATCTGTCGCAAGCTCCAGAACATTGTCCTCATTCACCTTCCCAAATGTACATTTCCTAACCGAGGTCTCCGGGCCCGTCCCACGACGCCGGCATATGCCGGTCTGGGTGGATGATGCGGGCCCACTTTTCGGGTTCGTCCTGGTCCATAACCTGGATAT
>Ga0116144_10003873_pt1 | contig 14550 bp, 14 predicted proteins | sample AD_UKC035_MetaG_FD_89746 | JGI IMG/M metagenome (GOLD analysis project Ga0116144, IMG submission 89746) | Active sludge microbial communities of municipal wastewater-treating anaerobic digesters from USA - AD_UKC035_MetaG | ecosystem: Engineered > Bioreactor > Anaerobic > Digestate | place: USA... | reverse complement strand
GGGTAACTCTCCTGGGAGCATCTCGATACCTCCTTTCGAGTTTTGGCGAATTCTCCAAAGGCGTATCAGATGCTCTCTGCTTTTTCAAAGAACAGGTAACGTGTATTTTACGCAATCATCTCATTTGCGGGATGGCGGCTTTTTTTATCTTCGCAGGGAGCGTGTCATGAGCGAAAGGCAGATCCGGATCACCACGTTCGATCTGGAGCGTCTGGACCGCCTCATCGACGGGGTCAGAGCGGCCGGGCCGCAGAAGAAGGACTACCTCATGATGTTGGAGAAGGAACTCGAGCGGGCCAGGGTGGTGGACCCCCAGAAAATTCCGGGCGATGTCATCACGATGAACTCGGTTGTTCGCATCCGGGATCTCGAATCGGGCGAGGAGAACACCTATACGCTGGCGTTTCCTGCAGACTCGCGCATCGAGGAAAACCGGATCTCCGTCCTCTCTGCAATCGGGACGGCGCTGATCGGCTACCGGGTCGGCGACGTCATCGAGTGGCAGGTCCCCTCGGGGAAGAAGCGGCTCAAAGTCGAGGGGATCCTGTACCAGCCGGAGGCGTCGGGCCGGTACGATCTGTAGGGTTCAATCTGCCGCAGCTCGTTTTCGACCCGTCGGAAACGAGGGAAAGGCAGGTGAGCGAATCGGGGGTGTCGTGAAAGACCTGACGAAAAAGGAGCTCCTTCACGAGGTGAAACGACTCGGCGAGGCTTTCGAGGCGGCGGAGACGGAGGCACGCCGCCTCCGTGAGGGTGAGATGCTTGCCGGCAGGGCTGCACAGAAGTACCGCATCATCGCCGACAACACCTACGACTGGGAGTTCTGGCTCGGCCCGGATGCCCAGTGCATCTACTCGTCGCCTTCGTGCGAGAGGATCTCCGGCTATCTCGCGGAGGAGTTAGAGGCGGACCCGACCCTGTTTTACCGGATCATCCACCCCGACGATCTTTCCCGCGTGAGCGAGCACATGAGTCGCAGGAAATACGAACCCGGCCTGGCCGAAATCGAGTTTCGGATCGTTCGCAGGGACGGGGCCGTGCGATGGGTCGCCCTTGCCTTTCAGCCGGTGTACGACGGCTCGTCCCGGTTCCTCGGCACGAGGGGGAGCAATCGGGACATCACCGAGCGGAAACGTGCGGAGGCGGAACGCGAGAAGCTCATCGGCGAGCTTCGCAGCGCGCTCTCCAGGGTGAAGTTGCTCAGCGGGCTGATCCCGATCTGCACCTGCTGCAAGAAGATCCGGGACGACAAGGGCTACTGGAACCAGATCGAAACCTACATCCGGGACCACTCGGAGGCCGATTTCAGCCACGGCATCTGCCCCGAGTGCGCGCCGAAGGAATACCCGGAGCTCTTCGCCGAAAAGGAGAAGCGGAAAAAGTGAGAACCATCCCGAATGACAGTGCCGGGAACCCTCTCAGGGCCCTCCCTAAGCCGCTACTGAGGTCGTTGCGTATTCATTCCGTATTTTGTCCGTATTGCCTTCGGGGGCCCGATACCGATAGAGGCATGAGAAACGGGAGAGAAACGGGGCGGGCGTGCCGCGGAGGTGCCAGTGTCCCGGTCGGGGAGGGAGTCGATGACGTATGTGCTGGCGCAGGCGGAGGGCGGGCGATGCATCCGACTCGCGTTCGACGGCCGGGTTGCGATCGCGGACCTCGAGCAGAGCCGGAAGGACCTGAAGGATGTCCTGCGCGGATCCAAAGGAACCCGCAATGTCCTCGTCGACATGCGGAAAGCCGCCCTGAAAGTATCCACCATCGACGTCCACCAGTTCGTTGCATCTCACCGCGACGAACTGCCCGCGGATCTGCGGATCGCCGTTCTCGTCGATTCGCAGGATTGGTCCATCGCGATCTTTGCGGAGAACGTGGCCCACAACCGCGGCACATCCCTGCGGGCGTTTCGGGATGAAACCCGAGCCCGGGCCTGGCTCGAAATGAATGATTAGCGCGTGCGTGGGATGGGGCAGGCTGCCTGCGCGGGCAGCGCGTTTTCGAGAGTCACGACCGGCGCATCGTGGCCCGACCGGGCCGTTAATTCCCTATTTGACATGCAGGTTCACCATGCCTTAGACTTCGGCCATCTAGAGCAAATCCTTAGAGGAAAAGGAAAGCGATCCGGATTGCGGAGGCCGCTTTCCCTGTGCCCTGATCCGCGGAGAGAAGAGAGGAAGGCGGGAGATGGTCATGGAGCCGTTCCTTTCCGAGGATTTCCTGCTGCGAAGCCCTACGGCGAGAACCCTGTACCATGAATTCGCCGAGGGGATGCCGATCTTCGATTACCACTGTCACCTCCCGGCGGCCGAGATTGCCGCGGACAGGAGATTTGCGAACCTCACCGACATCTGGCTGCGCGGCGATCACTACAAGTGGCGCGCCATGAGGGCCAACGGCATCGCCGAGCACCTGATCACCGGGGATGCGAGCGATCTGGATAAATTCAAGGCCTGGGCCGCCACCGTTCCCCGGACGCTTCGCAATCCGCTCTATCACTGGTCCCACCTGGAGCTCAAGCGCTACTTCGGAATTTCCGGAAAACTGCTCTGCCCAGAAACCGCCGAGGAGATTTACGGCACCTGCTCGGACATGCTCCGGACGGACGAATTCAGTGCGCGACGCATCCTGCAGCGCATGAACGTGCGCGTGATATGCACCACCGATGACCCGGTCGACACGCTGGAACATCACCGGATCCTCAAGGAAGAGAAATCCTTTCCGGTGAGCGTACTGCCGGCCTTTCGCCCGGACAAGGCACTGGCGATAGACTCGCCCGCGCTTTTCAATCGCTGGGTGGCGAGCCTCGAAGCGGCAACGAACATGGATATCTCCGATTACACGTCTTTCCTGGAGGCCGTGCGGAAGCGCCACGATTTCTTCCACGAGGCCGGCTGCCGCCTGTCGGACCACGGCATCGAGCACCCGTATGCCGTTGTCTTCACGGCGAAGGAGGCCGCCCGGGCGTTCGACAAGGCAAGGCGGGGGAAAACGCCGACGGCCGGCGAGTGCCTGAAATACAAGTCTGCGACGATGATTGCGCTCGCCTCGATGAACGCGGAAAAGGGCTGGGTCCAACAGCTGCACATGGGCGCCCTGCGAAACGTCAACAGCCGGGCCCTGAAAGCCCTCGGTCCGGACACGGGGTACGACACCATCGGAGACTTCGAAATGGCCGTCGCCCTCGCCCGGTTCCTAGACCGTCTAGAGAGAGACGGAAGGCTGGCCAAGACCGTGCTGTACGCGATGAATCCCCGAGACAACGAGCTGCTTGCAACCGCCATCGGCTGTTTTCAGGACGGGGTCACCCCCGGGAAGATGCAGCTTGGGTCGGCCTGGTGGTTCAACGACCAGAAGGACGGCATCGAGAGACAGATCAACGCCCTTTCCAACATGGGGCTGTTGAGCCGGTTCGTGGGCATGCTCACCGATTCGCGCAGTTTCATGTCCTTTCCGCGTCACGAGTACTTCCGGCGGGTGCTGTGCAACCTGATCGGAAACGACGTGGAAAACGGGGAGCTGCCCGATGACATGGCATTGCTCGGCGGCATGGTCAAGGACATCTGTTTCCGGAATGCCGTGTCGTACTTCGGTATGGAGTTCGAAGGCCGCCGGGCAACATGACCGGACATTTCGGACAAACGGCACGGCCTCGGTATCAACGGGACGCCATGCCGTACGAGGGGAGGCGGACGGTGGACCTTGAAAAGCTGATCCGGTCGCATGACTTCACCGGATGCACCGTGGTCATGACCGGGGGAACCGGGGTGCTGGGCTCCGAGATGGCCTGCGCGCTCGTCCGCACGGGCGCAAATGTGGCCATCCTGGCGCGCAATCCGGCCGGGGCCGGCTCTCTGAAGGAAAGACTCGATAAGGGTCCCGGCGCCGCCATCCTGGTGAAGGCGGATATCTTCTCGAAGGAGTCCCTCCTCGGGGCCGCAGAGAGAATCCGCGCCCGGTTCGGCCCCGTCCGATGCCTGATCAACGCCGCCGGCGGCAACGACCCCGGGGCGACGACCGGTCCGGACAAGCCCTTCTTCGATCTGCCCGAGGAGGCGTTGAGGCAGGTGGTCGATTTGAACCTTCTGGGGACCGTCCTGCCCTGCCAGGTGTTCGGCCGCCTGATGGCGGAACAGGCGGAAGGGGTCATCATCAACATCACGTCGATGGCGGGCATCCGGCCGCTGACCCGCACGGTGGCCTACAGCGCCGCCAAGGCGGCCGTCGGCAATTTCACGCAGTGGCTGGCCGTTCACATGGCGCAGGAGTACTCCCCGCGGATCCGGGTCAACGCCATCGCGCCCGGCTTCTTCCACACGAGGCAGAACCGCTTCCTGCTGTATGACGAGAAGGGTGATTTGACCCCCCGCGGCAGGGCCATCCTCGATCACACCCCCATGCGCCGGTTCGGCAGTCCTGATGATCTTCTGGGCACGCTTCTCTGGCTGCTGTCCCCGGGTGCGGAATTCGTCACCGGCACCGTCATTGCCGTGGATGGGGGATTCTCGGCATTCAGCGGCGTGTGACCGGATCCTCCCGAGTCTCGAGACCCGATTGCCGAATTCGGGATCCGGATCAACGACCACAACCGTGTCCTCGATCCGGCCGCATCCGGCGTGCACAAATTGACAGGTTCGTCAATTCATGCTATACGAAACTACGTTTCGTAATGCGAAACAGTAGAGCTGTGCCCCATGGACCTGTCGAGGAAACCAAGCAATCACGTTCAAACGATCGAGAGGGTGTCCCTGATCCTCGACATGGTGGGACAGAATCCCCGGGGGATCAGCCTCGGTGACATCGCGGCCGGCTTGAATCTGCCCAAGGGAACGGTGCACCGCATCCTCTCTTCCCTCTCGCGTTACGGATTCGTCCGCCAGAACGGCAAGGCACGGAATTACTTTCTCGGGTTGAAGCTCTTGGACTTGGGGGCTCGGCTGGCCGGCCAGCTCGATCTCCGGAGAACGGCAGAACCGGCTCTAAGGGCCCTGGCGGACAAGACCCGGGAGACCGTTCACCTGGTCCTGCTGGACAACGGCGAAATCGTCTACATCGACAAGATCGAAAATCAGCAGGACTCGGGCGGACTGAAAATGGCGTCGAGGCTGGGGGCGAGAAACCCGGCTCATAGCTGCGCGGTCGGAAAGGCCCTGCTGGCTCACCTGCCTGAAGAGGTCCTCGAGGAATTCATCCGGGAGAAGGGTCTTCCCCGGCGGACAGCCAATACCATCACCGATCCCGTTCGCTTCAGGGACCATCTCCGGACGGTGAGAAGCCAGGGCTACGCCGTCGATGACGAGGAAAACGAAAGAGGGATCCGCTGCGTCGCGGCTCCCGTGCTGAACGAGAAAGGCATTGCCGTCGCAGCCGTCAGCATCTCCGGCCCGTCCGTTCGAATCACGAAAAGGCTCATCCAGGACGTGCTCAGACATGAAGTCGTCCGCACCGTATCCGAGATTTCCCATCGATTGGGCTACCGGGAAGGCAGATGAAGTCAAAGCGGGATGAAGTGATCGGGGGGAGCATCCTGTTCCTCTTCGGGGGGATCACGGCGATCCTCTCTCTGAGGATGCCGATCGGGGATTTCCGCGCGGCGGGCACCGGCATGTTCCCCTTGATACTGGGGGTCCTGCTCATGGTCCTTTCCGGTCTCTTTGTCGCCCAACGGCTCCGGGACAGGACCGTGACGGGCGCGGAGAAAAAAGAAGCGGAAACGCCCGTCTCCGTGAAGCAGCTGTTGATGTTCCTGGGAGTCACCATGGCTGCCGTCGCCGGTTTCACGACGATGGGTTTCCCGCTGATGTCGTTTCTCCTCATGCTTCTCCTGCTGAGAAGTCTCGGTATCAAGGGATGGGCCTTCCTTCTTTCCGTGTCGCTGCTGACGGCCGCATCCTCGTACGCCCTTTTCGTGTATCTGCTGAAGATCCCGTTGCCAAAGGGCCTGGTCGGCATATAGGAGCACGCGATGCTCGAGTCCCTCCAGCTTCTATTCGAAGGGTTCGCCGTTGCGACAACCGCGGTCAACCTGTCGTATTGCCTGATCGGGGCCATCGTGGGCACCCTGGTCGGCATCCTTCCCGGCCTGGGCCCGATTGCCGGCATCGCCCTCCTCGTGCCGGTCACCTTCGGCCTGAACCCCACGACGGCGCTCATCATGCTCGCCGGCATCTACTACGGGTCCATGTACGGGGGCTCGACGACCTCCATCCTCCTCAACGTCCCCGGGGAAACGGCCTCCGTCATCACCTGCATCGACGGCTACCAGATGGCTCAGAGGGGGAAGGCCGGTGCCGCCCTCGCCCTCTGCGCCATCGGCTCTTTTATCGCCGGCACCCTGGCGATCATGGGCCTGGTTTTTCTTGCCCCGCCCCTGGCAGAGGCCGCGCTGGCCTTCGGCCCCGCGGAGTACTTCTCCCTGATGGTCTGCGGGTTCGTCGTGCTGAGCAACGTGACGGGTACCTCGCTGCTGAAATCCCTGATGATGGCCATCGTCGGGCTGATCATCGGAACCGTCGGGTTGGACCCCGTCACGGGGGACGCCCGATTCGCCTTTGACACGGCGTACCTCCTGGGCGGGATCGAATTCGTGGCGGTGGCGATCGGGCTGTTCGGCATCGGCGAGATCCTGTCGAACGTCGAAAGACCCCAGGAGCTGCTGCGCCAGCAGGTGATCGTGCCTCGCCTCAAGGACCTGTACCCGACCCTGCTGGACCTGAAGCGCTCCATAGGGGCCATCCTCAGGGGTGCGGGAATCGGCTTCGGCGTCGGACTCGTCCCCGGACCGGCGCCGGTCATCGCCACCTATGCGTCATACCTGGTGGAAAAAAGAACGTCCCGGCATCCCGAGGAGTTCGGTAAGGGAGCCGTCGAGGGGGTGGCGGGCCCCGAAGCCGCAAACAATGCCGCTTGCCAGGCCGCGTTCATCCCCCTCTTTGTCCTGGGCATTCCTTTCGCTCCCCCCACGGCCATTCTCCTGGGTGCCCTTCTGATCCACGGGGTGATGCCCGGGCCCATGATGATCTCGGAGCGGCCCGAGGTCTTCTGGGGGGTGGTCGCCAGCATGTACATCGGCAATTTCATCCTGCTGCTGCTCAACCTCCCCTTCGTGCCCCTCTTTGCCAATATCCTCCGGATCCCGAAGAGGGTCCTCCTTCCCCTCGTCATGCTTTTCTGCATCACGGGGATGTACACCGTGAACAACTCCATCCCCGACATCTGGGTGATGCTGCTGTTCGGCGTGATCGGGTACACGATGCGCAAGTGGGCCTACGAAGGCGCCCCGCTTCTCCTCGCCTTGGTTCTCGGCCCCAAGCTCGAGGTCGCCTTCCGCCAGGCCCTGATGATTTCTCACGGGGATTTCGGCGTGTTCTTCGAACGGCCCATCTCCCTGACCTTCCTGGTTGCGACGTCTCTCTTTCTCTTCTTCCCGCTTCTGCGCGGCGCAATCCGCAAATGGAGGGCACAACAAGCACCTCGATGATACACCGGCGGCCGAGAAATAAAAGGGTGTCTGCGGCCTTTTAACCATTTGACTGCCGATCCGCCGAGGGTCGAAGGCGGACGGCGGAAAGGAGGGCGATGTGATGCCGAAGAGAATTCTGGTCATGACGGTTGTTGCGCTGTTAACCCTGGTGACGACGGGTCCGGCCCCGGCGGCGTTTCCCGAAAAGGAGGTCCAGATCATCGTGCCCTATGCGGCGGGCGGAGCGACGGATCTCATCTTCCGGGCTCTCGCCGCATCCACGGAAAAGTACCTCGGCAAGGCGGTGGTGATCGTGAACCGGCCCGGCGGCGGCGGCGCCGTGGGAGCCACGGAGGGCGCGCAGGCCAAGCCGGACGGTTACACGCTGACAGCCGTGATCACGCCGATCACGATCCTCCCGCACCAGGTCAAGACGGCCTTCACCTACAGGGACTTCGCGCCGATCATCAACGTGGTCGACGATCCCTCCATGTTCCTCGTCCGGGCGAACGCCCCGTGGAAGACCACAAAGGAGTTCATCGACTACGCGAAAACGCACCCCGACATGATCACCGTCGGAAATTCCGGTGCAGGCGGCGGCGTTCACCTCGTGGCCCTCGCATTCGAGAGGGCCGCGGGCGTGAAGTTCAACCACATCCCCTTCGCCGGCGGGGGCCCGTCCGTCACGGCCCTCCTGGGGGGCCACATCAACGCCGTTTCGGTCTCGCCCCCCGAGGGGATCAACCACGTCCAGGCTGGCAAGCTAAGGATCATCGCCCTCTTTGCCGATGAACGGTTCGCGCTCTTCCCGGACGTTCCCACAGTCAAGGAGCAGGGAATCGACTTCACCATGGGCATGTGGCGCGGCCTCGCGGCGCCCAAGGGAACCCCCGCGGCCGTGATCCGGACGCTGCACGACGCGTTCAAGAAAGGCATGGACGACCCCGTCTTCAAGAAGAACGCCCATGACATGTCCGTGAAACTCTTCTACCTGGGCCCGGAGGCGTTTGCGAAGCGGATGGCCGAGGATGACGTCCGCTTCGGCAAGCTGGTGGCGGAGATCAAGAAAAAGTAGATTGGATGGAAAGGAGGGCGGCGATGAAGATCGCAAGAATGATGAGGACAATGATTCCCATTGTCCTGCTGCTGATCGTGTTTGCGTGGGCCGGACCGGCCGAAGCGGCAAAGACGGTGATCCGCCTTGCCAGTCCGTTCAAGACAGGCCATATCCTCTGCGATGCGGGAGAACGGTTCAAGGCGATCGTCGAGAAGGAAAGCGCCGGCAGGATCGAGGTTCAGGTGCAGCCGGGCGCGGGAAGCGAAGAGGAGATCAACGACTGGTGCAGCCAGGGCAAGGTCGAAATGCAGGCCACCGGGGGCCGCCCCCTCGAGGTTTCCGCTCCCCAGTACTTCTTTTTCAACGCCCCGTACGTCATGAAGGACTTCGATCACTTCATGAGGGTCTGGAACGGACCTCTGGGAAAGAAGGCGAAAGACCAGGTGGAGAAGAACGGCAAGCAGCTCTACGTCGGGATCGTCTACCGGGGCCTCAGGCAGATGACCTCGAAAGTGCCCATTTACACCCCCGCGGAAGTCTACAAGATGAAGCTGCGCCTGCCTACGGTGAAGACCTGGATTGCCGTCTGGAAGGGTCTTGGGGCCGACCCCGTCCCCATCCCCCTGCCGGATCTGTACAAGTCGCTCAAGGAGGGCAGGGCGGACGCCTCCGAGGGCGATCTCACCCAGATTTCCTCCTTCAAGCTCAACGAGGTGCAGAGCCACCTCACCATGACGAATCACCTCGTCCAGACGGGCGGGATCCTGATCAACAGCGGCTTTTTCAAAAAGCTCTCCAAGAAGGACCAGATGCTGATCCTCAGGGCGGCAAAGGAGGCCTCGGAGTGGGGCAGCATGAAGATCAAGACCGGTGAGAACGCAACGCTCGTCGATCTCCAGCGGAAGGGCATGCAGGTGGTCATCCCCGATGCGGAGTCGTTCAGGCAGGCGGCCAAGCCCTCCGTCGAGGAACTGTTCAAGACGGAATGGCCCGTCACGACCTGGGCCGCGGTCCTGGCGCAGTAGGCAGAGGCACACCATGGCAGCGATCGATGAAATCAGGGAAAAGGAAGGAAGGGTTCGGGCGTTCCTTCAGGAGCGGGGCCTCGGGGCCCTTCTCCTGAAGCGCCAGGCCAATTTCTCGTGGCTGACCGCGGGCGGCCTCAACCTGGTGGGGATTGCCACCGAGGTGGGGGCCGTCTCCCTTCTCGTGACGAAGGATCGGAAATTCGCCGTCACGAACATCATCGAGGCTCCCCGCATGATCGACGAGGAAAAGCTCGAGTCGCAGGGCTTCACGGTCCTCTCGTTCCCCTGGCACGAGGAGAGGGAGGCCTCGATTGTCCGGGAAACGGCAGGCGCCGGCAACCTGGCGTCCGACGTTCCCTTCCCGGGCGCAACGGTGCTTGCCGAGGACATCGCCCGCCTCCGGTACTCGCTCACACCCGAGGAGCGGGCCCGCTACCGGTGGCTCGGGGAGAAGGTTTCCCTTGCCCTCGAAAAAACGCTCATCGAGACGAGGCGGGGGGAGAAGGAATCGGAGGTCGTGGGGAGGCTTTGCAGTGCGCTGTGGGCGGACCGGATCGACCCCGTCACGCTCATGTCCGCCGCCGACGAGCGCGTCTTCCGGTTCCGCCATCCCATCCCCACGGAAAAGACGATCGATCGGTACCTGATGGTCTCCGTCAACGCGAGGAAGTGGGGCCTTATCGTCTCGCTCACCCGCTTCGTCCATTTCGGGGAATTACCCCCGGAGCTCAGGAAGAAGTACAGGGACAACGTCATCATCGACTGCACGTTCATGGCGGCAACCCGCCCGGGGGTTCCCGCCAGCGAGGTGCTGCAGAAGGGGATCGATGCCTACCGGGAGAGAGGCTACCCCGACGAGTGGACATTGCACCACCAGGGAGGATCGATCGGATACACCGGCAGGGACTACCGGGCGAATTTCCAGACGGCGGACGCGGTCCGGGAGAACCAGCCCTTCACGTGGAACCCGTCTCTGACGGGGACGAAATCGGAAGACACGATCCTGGCCACCGCCGTGGGGCCGGAGCCTATCACAAAGCCGGTCCTGTATCCCACGATCAGGGTCGAAGCCGGCGGACTCGTATTCGTCAGGCCCGATATCCTCGTGAAGCCATGACTCCGCGGGGAAGAAAAAGCGAAAGGAGTAAAGCATGGATCGAGTGAGAATCGGGATGATCGGCGCGCAGTTCGCGGCCCGTTTTCACATCAGCAGCCTCGCGAAGCTGCGGGGCCTCAAGGCCGACGTCGTCGCCGTGGCCTCGAAAACGGGACAGAGCGCAGCCGCCTTCGCGAAGGCATGGGGCATCCCGGAGCACACGGGCGATTACCGCCGCCTCCTGGAGCGTCGCGACATCGATGTCATCGATCTGTGCGTTCCCACGGACCTGCACGAGCAGTTTTGCATCGAGGCGGCCCGGTCCGGCAAGCACATCATCTGCGAAAAGCCGCTGACCGGGTATTTCGGGAAGGACCGGCCGGAGCCGCTCGTCGGCGACAGCGTCGACCGGGGGATCATGCTCCGGGAGACGCTTGCCGGCTGCGACCGCATCCTGAAAGCGGTGAGGGAAACCGGCGTGAAGTTCATGTACGCGGAAAACTGGATCTATGCGCCGCCGCTCACCAAGCTTAAGAGCCTCATCAAGGCCAGCGGGGGGACCATCCTGGATATCCGGGCCGAATCGAGCCATTCCGGCTCCCACGCGGTCTACGCCAGGACGTGGAAAACCTCCGGCGGCGGCGCCGTGATGCGACTGGGTGCCCACCCCGTCGGGGGCGTCCTACACTTGAAGCACTACGAGGGGCAGCTCAAGCAGGGCAGGCCCATCCGCGCCCGGTCGGTGACGGCCGAGACGGCGAAGCACAGCCGGATCGCGTCGTTCCTCCGGGAGCCGAAAAAATATCTCGTCTCGGCGTGGGAGGACGTGGAGGACTGGGGCGTGATGGTCATCACCTTCGAGGACGGCTCCTCGGCGACGGTCTTCTCGTCGGACGGTGTCCTCGGGGGCGTGCGCAATACCCTCAACGTGTACCTGTCGAACGCCGTCGTCAACGTGAACATGAACCCCCACGACGTGCTGGAGGTGTACGCGCCCGCGCCCGACATCTTCGGCGACGAATACATCGCCGAGAAGCTGGAGACCAAGGCGGGCTGGAACTTCCCGAGCCCCGACGAGGACTGGGTCCGCGGGTATCCCCAGGAGATGGAGGATTTCATCGATTGCGTCCTTGAAGGCCGGGAGCCGGCCTCCGGGTTCGACCTGGCGAAGGACGTCGTGGAGGTGATCTACGCGGCCTATCTCTCGGCCCAGGAGGGGAGGCGGGTCGACTTGGGCTCGATCCGCTGACGCGGCGGCAGCGGGCCGCGGCAATCCTTGCAAGGAATCATGGAGGGCGGCTCAGGCGGAAAGCGGCGAGACGAGCGGGTTCGGTAAATCCCAGGGCAGGAGGCGGTGGCCATGAAAAAAGTCGTAACCTTCGGCGAGATCATGCTCCGGCTCAATCCGCCGGGGTTCCTCCGGTTCGATCAGGCGGTTTCCTTCGACGCCTCCTTCGGGGGCGGCGAGGCGAATGTCGCCGTTTCCCTCGCCCGGTTCGGCATGGCGGTGGACTACGTGACACGCCTGCCCGCAAACGAGCTGGGCGACGCGTGCATCGCCGTCCTGCGGGGACATGGCGTGGGGACGGCCAAGATCCTCAGGGGTGGACGCCGGATCGGTATTTACTTCCTCGAAAACGGCGCGGCCCAGCGGCCGGGCAAGGTCATCTACGACCGAGAGGGGTCCTCCATCGCCATGATCGAAAAAGGCATGGTTGACTGGGACCTGGTCTTCGAGGACGCCGACTGGTTCCACTGGACGGGGATCACGCCGGCCGTCAGCCGGGGGCTGTGCGAGGTCTGCCTCGAGGGGATCGTGAAGGCGAAGGAAATGGGCCTCACGGTGTCGTGTGATCTGAATTACCGCTCCAAGCTCTGGAACTGGGGCAGGAAGGCGGCGGAGGTGATGCCGGAGATGGTGGGGCACTGCGACGTGGCGGTCGGCAACGAGGAGGACGCAGAGAAAGTTTTCGGCATCCGGGCTCCCGGCGCGGACGTCGCGGGAGGAAAGGTCGATCCAGAGACGTACCGTCCTGTGGCCGAGGCGCTCAAAAGCCGCTTCCCAGGCCTCAAACTGATCGCCATCACGCTCAGGGGCAGCATCAGCGCCAGCCGCAACACCTGGTCGGGTCTTCTCTTCGACGGAAGCACGCTGTATCGGGGGCCCCTGTTCGACATCACCCATATCGTGGACCGCATCGGCAGCGGGGACGCCTTTGCGGCGGGGATCATCTACGGGCTGCGCACCTCCGGCGGGGACCTCCAGCGCGCGCTTGACTTCGCCGTCGCGGCGTCCTGCCTGAAACATTCCGTCTTCGGAGACTTCAACCGCGTCGGCATCGAGGAAGTGGAAGCCATCGCATCCGGCGTGGCCTCAGGAAGGGTGTCCCGGTAGTCCGTCGCACCCTGCGTCGCCCAACCATCACGGGGAGACAATAGACATGGCACGATTCAAACGGATGGTCGTTCTCACCGCCATGATCGAAAGCGGGCTCGTTCCCGTCTTTTACCATGGCGAGGTTGAAACGGCAAAGAAGGTCGCGAAAGCGGTTGCAGACGGAGGCGCCAGACTCCTGGAATTCACCAATCGGGGGGATTTCGCTCACCAGGTCTTTACCGAGCTCAGCCGGTGGTGCGGGCGTGAACTCCCGGATCTGATTTTGGGCGCCGGATCCATCGTCGATCCGGGCACGGCGTCCCTGTACATCGCAAGCGGGGCCCACTTTATCGTCGGCCCGGTCCTCAACCCGGACGTCGCGAAGCTCTGCAACCGCAGGAAGATCGCTTACCTGCCCGGGTGCGGAAGTGCAAGCGAAATCTCTCAGGCGGAGGAGCTGGGCGTCGAGATCTGCAAGATCTTCCCCGGCCGCGAAGTGGGCGGGCCGGCTTTCGTGAAAGCGCTCCTCGCGCCGATGCCCTGGACGAACATCATGCCGACCGGGGGCGTCGAGGCGACGAGGGAATCCATCCGGGAGTGGCTTGCGGCGGGCACGGCCTGCGTCGGCGTCGGTTCCAATCTCATCACGAAGGAGTGGGTCGATGCAGGCGACTTCGATGCGATCGCCCGGAAAACGGCCGATGTGCTCGGCTGGATCCGCGAAGCGAGGGAAAGACAATGGCCGGACAAACCGTGACCGTCGAGAGCGCCGCACTGCGGACCTCCCTTGCGAATCTGCTCATTGCGGCAGGGGTCCGCGAAGAGGACGCGCAGATCGTCGCCGATTCCGTAACCACGGCGGAGCTCTTCGGCTTCCAGTCCCACGGCGTGATCCGGGTCCCGCACTACCTCAAGCGTCTCCGGATCGGGTCGATCAACAAGCGCCCCGAGATCCGGGTCGTGAAGCGCTCGGGCAACACGGCCGTCGTTGACGGGGACCACGGCCTGGGTCACGCCGTCGCGCATTTCGCGATGAACGAGGCCATCGGGCTGGCGGAAAGCGGGGTGGGGTTTGTCGGCGTCCGAAACAGCAGCCACTTCGGCATTGCCGGCTACTTCGCCCTGCAGGCGGTCCGGAAGGACATGATCGGGATCGTCGTCAGCCACACTGACGCCAGCGTCGTGCCCTACGGGGGGCGGAAGCCTGCCGTCGGGACCAACCCGATCGCCGTAGCCGTCCCGACGGACAGGGACCACCCGATCCTGCTCGACATGGCGACCAGTACGGCATCGCTCGGGAAGATCCTCGTCGCACGGGACAGGGGGGAACGCATCCCGCCCGACTGGGCTGTTGACGAGGAGGGGAATCCGACGACGGACCCGCACGAGGCGAAGTATCTTCTGCCGATGGCCGGGGCAAAGGGCTACGGGCTGTCCCTGATCTTCGACATCCTGTCGGGACCGCTCACGGGCGCCGCCTTCGGGAAGCATATCCCGCTGATGTACGGCGATTACGAGAAGCACCGCAAGCTG
>Ga0116144_10003867_pt1 | contig 14561 bp, 13 predicted proteins | sample AD_UKC035_MetaG_FD_89746 | JGI IMG/M metagenome (GOLD analysis project Ga0116144, IMG submission 89746) | Active sludge microbial communities of municipal wastewater-treating anaerobic digesters from USA - AD_UKC035_MetaG | ecosystem: Engineered > Bioreactor > Anaerobic > Digestate | place: USA... | reverse complement strand
CGTCCCGGCTATCCCGCCCAAAGCGCTGACGACGCAGCGTTTGACGAAGGCCCTCAACACGGTGTTGCGCGACGCGACTATGCACGCGCGACGGACCGAGATGAGCCGGAAGATTCAGACGGAAGAGGGCGTGGCGCGGGCGATTGCGGTGTTCGAGCAGTATTTGTAGCGCAAATAGCTGAAAACCCCGAACAAGTTCGGGATTCCGGAATCTTCAACGTGTTGAGGGGTTCACACAGGGAGTTTATCAAAACTATGCGCGTAACGATTCTGGCGTTTGGGACACGGGGCGATATTCAGCCGTTTGTGGCGTTCGGGCGCGGCTTGCAAGCCGCCGGTCACGCGGTGCGGATGGTGACGCACGCCACATTCTACGATTTTGTGACGGAGTACGGTCTCCCCTGCGCCACCATCGACGTGGATTTCCGCAAGGCCTGGCAGTCGCAGAAGAAGCCGGGCGTACACTTGCCCTCCGTCTACCGCCTGCTCCGCGATCACACGATGCAGGCTCTCCTGGCGATGTGGGCGGCCTCGGAAGACGCCGAGGCGCTGGTCGGCAACTACATGGGGCGCATCCCGGCCCGCCACATCGCGGAGAAACTCGGCGTGCCCGTTTTCTCCGGCGTCATCCACCCGCACCAGATGGATTTCTTCTACGGCAATCGCTACTTCAACGACCAGGGGCAGCCGGTGGTCAACCTTAAAGAGGGCTTCACGGATCGGATGATCGAGTTGCTTTACATGCCCTTCTTCAACCGCTGGCGCAAGGCGACGTTGGGGCTGCCCGCCGCGCCTTGGCTGGGCAACGACCGCTGGCTGCTGCAACGCCAGACGCCGATCCTGGCCTCGTGGAGTCCGCGCGTTTACCCCAAGCGCGCCGATTGGCCGGATTGGGTTCACCTGACAGGCTACTGGTTCCTGCCGCATCCGGCGTCCTGGCAGCCGTCCGCCGATCTGGTCGCCTTTCTGGAAGCCGGGCCCACGCCGGTTTCCATCGGGTTCAGCAGTGTGACGCACCTCGAAATCGCCGACATGACCGCGCTGCTCGTCAAAGGACTGGCGCTGGCGGGGCAGCGGGGCATCATTACCGCCGGTTGGAATGAACTGGGCCAGGGCGCGACCCTGCCGGAGACGGTTTACGCGGCGCAAGCCCTGCCGCATGATTGGCTCTTTCCGCGCGTGTCCGTCGCCGTGCATCACGGGGGCGTGGGCAGCACCGGGGCCGCCCTGCGCGCCGGGATTCCGAGTGTCATCATCCCCTTTGTGGTGGACGAGCCGTTCTGGGCGTGGCAGGTGAATCAACTGGGCGCAGGGCCGGTTGGCATCCCGCCCAAACAATTGACCGCCGAGCGGCTGGCGGAGGCGTTGAACAGAGCCGTCCATGACGCGGCGATGCGCGCGCGGGCGGCGCAGTTAGGCGAGCAGATCCGCGCCGAGGATGGGGTCGCGCGCGCGGTGGAACTGTTCCAGCGGTACGTGGGAGGTTGACTGATGCGGATCACGATGGTGGCCTTTGGCACGCGCGGCGAAGTGCAGCCTTACATCGCGCTGGGATTGGGCTTGCAGGCGGCGGGGCACACGGTCAAAATCGTGACGATCGGGCAGTTGCACGAGTTGGTGTCCGCGTATGGGTTGACTTCGGTCGAAATCCCCTTTCACTCCTTTTCGGCTGACGAGGTCAACAAGAAAGATGTGGTGCCGTTGCGGGTGATGTATCAGGCTGCGCAGCAATTCATCAAGCAAAGCCTGGTCGTGATTTGGGATGCTTGTAAAGACGCCGAAGCGATCTTCTTCAATCAGATGAGCCGCGTGGCGCTAACCCACGTGGTAGAGAAGCTGGCCATCCCGGCGTTTATGGTGTTGGTGAACCCCTATCATTTTCGGTTTGTGCTGTATCACTGGCGCGAACTCAAGCCATGCGGCCGACATAAATTCGAACTGGGCGGGTTGCTGCGGCAGCAGGCGGAGTGGTTGATGTTTAAGGGGCACATCAATCGTTGGCGGCGGGAGGTGTTGGGGTTGCCGCCGGCGCCGTTTTGGGGCAATGATCGGTTCATCAAGACGGAAAAAATCCCCCTTTTCTGTGCGTACAGTCCGATAGTGGTTCCCAAATGCGAGAATTTCCCGGCGTGGCTGCACGTCACCGGCTATTATTTCTTGGAGCGTCCGGGAGATTGGCACCCGCCGCCCGCATTGACCGCTTTTTTAGAAGCCGGCCCGCCGCCGGTTTATGTAGGCTTTAGCAGCTCTATCCATCAAGGGGTGCAGCGCGCCACGGAGCTGGTTGTGCGGGCATTGGCGACTGCCGGTCAGCGGGGAATTCTGGCCGCCGGTTGGAGTGAATTTGGGCATCGGCCTGTACTGCCGGCGCACGTCCTGGCGATTGAGTCGGTGCCCCACGACTGGCTATTTCCCCGGGTTGCGGCGGCCGTGCATCACGCCGGCGCCGGGACGTTGGCCGCGTGTATCCGCGCCGGGATTCCGAGCGTCACCATTCCTTTTGCCTGGGATCAGCCGTTTTGGGGGCAGCGTGCTGCCGATTTGGGGATCGCGCCGCCGCCGATTCCCCCCAGACAGTTGACGGCGGAGCGGCTGGCGGCGGCGATCATCACGACAGTGACCGACCCGGCCATGCGCGCGCGGGGGGCGCAACTTGCCGCGCAGGTGCAGGCCGAGGATGGCGTAGCGCAGACTATCGCGCTTTTTCAGCAATACGTGGGAGGTTGATGATGCGGATCACGCTGGTGGCCTTTGGCACGCGCGGCGAAGTGCAGCCTTACATCGCGCTGGGATTGGCTTTGCAGGCGGCGGGTCATACGGTCAAAATCGTGACGATTGGGCAGTTGCACGAGCTGGTGTCCGCGTATGGGTTGACTTCAATTGAGATTCCCTTCCACTCTTTTTCTGAGTCACAAGTCACCAGCAATAACACCGTTCCATTATGGGTGATGTATCAGACGGCGCAGAAACTCATCCGGCAAACCCTCGCGGTCATTTGGGAAGCCTGTCAGGATGCGGAAGCCATTATCTTCCACCAAATGGCCCGTGTAGCGATGACCCATGTAGTGGAAAAGTTAAACGTTCCGGCGTTTATAGTGATTTTCCACCCCTATCACTTGCGTTTTATATTGTACCAGTGGCGGGAAATCAACCGTTATGGGGAACCGCGCCTGGAGTTGAGCGAGGCGCTGCGGCAGCAAGCCGAATGGTTGATGTTCAAAGGCCCCATCAACCGTTGGCGGCGTGAGGTGTTGGGGTTGCCTCAAGCCCCGTTTTGGGGCAATGATGAGCTGATCAAGGCCCGGCAGATTCCCGTGTTTTGCGCCTACAGTCCGCTGATTTTTCCAAAACGGTCGGAATGGCCGGCATGGTTTCATGTGACCGGTTATTATTTTCTGAACTCCCCCGAAGGTTGGCAGCCTCCCCAGGCCCTGGCGCAATTTTTGGACTCTGGCCCGCCGCCGGTGTATATCGGCTTTGGCAGTTTACTTCGCCAGGGCAATGTGCAGAATATGACGGACGTGGCCTTACAGGCATTGAAAGCGAGTGGTCAGCGCGGCATTCTGGCTGCCGGTTGGAGCAACTTTGGACAACGCTCGGCGCTGCCCCCTACTGTTCTGGCGATTGAGTCCGCGCCGCACGATTGGCTGTTTCCCCGCATGGCCGCGGTCGTCCATCATGGCGGCGCGGGAACGACGGCCGCCGGAATTCGCGCTGGCGTTCCCAGTATTCTCATCCCGGTGGTGTGGGATCAGCCTTTTTGGGGACAGCGTGTCGCCAGTTTGGGAATCGGGCCGCCGCCCATTTCCCCTAAACAGTTGACTGCCGAGCGCCTGGCGGCGGCCATCGAAATGGCCGTACACGATCGCCCAATGCGCGAGCGTGCGCTGCAATTTGGCGCACAAATCCGCGCCGAGGATGGCCTGGGCAAGACGCTGGCCTTGCTTGAATCCTATTGGCAAAAATAGTGAAAGGAGCACAATGGAACCGAATCCACTACTCAAACAATTGGGCTTGAAAGATAATGACCGGGCCGTGATTATTCACGCCGACGATGTGGGCATGTGCCAATCCGGGTTGGCAGCCTACGCCGATCTGGTGGACTTTGGCCTGCTTTCGTCTGCATCCACGATGGTCCCGTGTCCCTGGTTCCCGGCGACGGCAGCGTATTGCCGCGAGAACGCCGCGAAAGTGGACATGGGCGTGCATATCACCCTGAACAGTGAGTGGTCGCCGATGCGCTGGTCACCGCTCTCCACGGCGGATCCGGCGTCCGGGCTGTTGGATGGGGCCGGGTATTTTCATGAGGACCCCGCCGTGATGTACGAGCGCGTGGACCTGGAGGCCGCGCAACGCGAGATGGCGGCGCAGGTTGAACGCGCGTTGGCCGCGGGCATTGATGTGACACACATAGATACGCACATGTTCGCAGTAGCCACGCCGGAACTGTTCAACGCTTACGTCCAGGTCGCCTTGCAATACCGCGTCCCGCCGCTGCTGGTACGCGGGCAGGCCGGCGATTTGTATTATCTGGAGCAGGGCGAGACGCCTATCGAAGCGCCCGACGAAATGGCGCAGTATATGCGGATGTTGCAGGCGCAGGGCATCCCAGTGCTGGACTATCTCTACCTGACCCCGCTGGACGTTGTCGGGGGGCGTGTGGCGCAAATACAACGGCTCTTGAAGGTTCTGCCGCCAGGGATCACCTACCTGATTATCCACCCGTCCAAGGACACGCCGGAAATACGGGCGTTGACGACTGACTGGGCGGCGCGGGTGGCCGATTACGAGGTCTTTGGCAGCGAGGAGATGCGCCAGATCTTCAAGGACGCTGCCATTCACGTCATCGGCTGGCGCGTGCTGCGCGATCTGATGCGCCAGGCAGTGTAGCTCATGCGCATCACCCTTCTGGCCTTCGGCACGCGCGGCGACATCCAAACCCTGTTGGCCTTTGGCGTGGGCTTGCAGCGCGCCGGGCACACGGTGCAGATGGCGACGCAGGCCAACTTCTGCGAGTTGGTGGAGAGCTATGGCTTGCGTTGCGCGCCGGTGGCGGCGGATGTGCGCCTGCCGGGTCAGAAAGACGTCAAAACCGGGCGATTGCCCGTCTACGACCAGTATCGGCTGGCCCGCCACTATTTGACACAGATTCTTGACACGGTCTGGGAAGCCGCGCGCGACGCCGAGGCATTGGTGTTTTCGGATTGGGGGCGGATTCCGGGCGTGCATCTGGTGGAGAAGTTGGCGGTCCCTGCGTTTATGAGCCTGGGCCATCCGATGCAGATGCGGTTTCTCTACCCGGAAACGAACGTCCACGGCCCGGCGTGGTTCCCGCTGTATTCGCGGCTGCGCAAAATGGTATTGTGGTATTTGGGATTGGGGCGTGGCATCAACGTGTGGCGGCGAAAGGCGCTGGGCCTGCCCCAAACGTCCTTTTGGCGTAGTGAGACGGAGATCAAACGCCGGCGCATCCCGTTGTTTTACGCGCATAGCCCGGCGGTATTCCCCAAGCCGGAAAGCTGGCCGACGTGGCTGCATGTCACCGGCTTTTGGTTTTTGGACCTGCCCCAGACCTGGACGCCGCCCGCCGATCTGGTGGATTTCTTGAAGGCCGGCCCGCCGTCCCTCTGCGTTGGATTTAGCAGCATGGTGGATCGCCGGGTCAGGAATCTGGCGGACGTAGTCCTGGCGGCCCTGGCGCAGACCCGGCAGCGCGCGGTGTTGCTTTCCGGCTGGAGCGCGTTGGGCCAAACCGGGAACCTGCCTGCCAACGTCTACGTCATTGATAAGTTGCCGCACGACTGGCTGTTCCCGCAGGTTTCGGCGGTAGTGCATCACGGGGGGCCGGGGACGCTGGCGGCGGCCATTCGCGCCGGCGCGCCAAGCGTCGTGATCCCCTTTGCCCTCGATCAACCGTTTTGGGGCGCGCGGGTCGCCGCGTTAGGCATCGGCCCGGCGCCGCTCGACCCGCGCCGTTTGACGGCGGAGGCGCTGGCGCAGGCCATGACGCAAGTAACACAGGATCAGTCCCTGCGGGAACGCGCCGCCGAACTGGGGCGTCACATCCGCGCCGAGGATGGCGTGGGCAATGCTGTGGCGTTGTTTGAGCAGTACATTAGTACCAGAGAGTTGATCAGGGACTTGTAAGCCGTCAAAATTCTGTTAAAGTAAGAGTATGGTTGAAAAGGCGCGACAGATGGCAAACTCACCATTACCAGTAAGTTTTTGGCAGGAATTCTTCTGGGAATTTGTCCAGAATATCGTCCTGCTGACCGGGTTTTTCATCGCGCTGGCGCTGTGGCGTCAGGGGCGCTTTGGCCCTGCGGTGGGGTGTATGTTGATCGGCGGCGTCTTGGGCGCGTGGAACATCCGCTGGATTGAGGCGAAATTCAAGGGCCACGCCGAATCGCTCAAAGTGACCTGGACGAATTCCGTCATGATGCCGCTGCTGATGTTGGTCTTCGTGGCCTACCTGGCGGCTTCGTGGAGCAGTGGGCTGACCGACCTGATCATCGGCGCGGCAGGGGGATTCGCGCTTTCGGCGGCGCAGCGGTTGAGCATCAAAGCGTCGCTGGATGTGTGGCGCAGCGCGGCCTTTGCCATCGCCTTCCCGCTCACCCTCGTGAGCATCCGTGCCTTGGCGACGTTGCCCTTAGCCCTGACCATCCTGGCGAGCACCTTCATCGTCACCCTGCTCATCGTCGCCATTCACCAGGGGTCGAAGAAATGGGGAAGGAGTTAGGAGTTAGGAGTTAGGAGAGGCGGTTACGCTGATTCGCTATTCGCCATTCGCCATTCGCTGTTTGCTATTTGCTATTCGCCATTCGCTATTTGCTATTCGCCATTCGCTATTCGCTATTCGCCATTCGCTATTTGCTATTTGCTATTCGCCATGGACTTACAAACTTTCCAGACTTTGCCCACAGAAGAGGTCGCGCGGCTTGTCCGCGAGGCGGGAACCAAGGTGTGCGTTTTCCCCGTCAAGGGAACGCGGCGCTGGTTTGCGCTGGAATATCCACTGCCCACGCCGGCGGATTACGCGGCAGCCTACCTTGACGCTGTGTTTGGGAAGCACATTGACGTTTATGGCCTGTGTTTCGCCCACGGCATCGAGACGTTGTTGACGCCTTCGTTTGATTTGCCCCTGATGGAGCGCGGCGACGCCTATATGAAGATGGCGGCGGAGGGGCTGGCGTCCCTGGCGCGGCACCCCGACTTCTTGAGCTTTTACGAGGCGCACAACGTCCGCGTGCGCTTCTACGGTGATTACCGTAAATTCTTATCGCCGACTCCTTACGCCTACCTGATCGACCTGTTTGACGAGCTGATGGCGCGCACCGCCGTTCACACCCGTCACCGGCTGTTTTTTGGCCTCTTCGTTCACGACGCGACGGAAACGACCGCCGCGCTGGCCGTACAGTATTACCAACAACACGGTGTGATCCCCGACCGGCGCGCGCTGGTCGAGCAATATTACGGCGAATACGTGGACCCGGCGGATATGTTCATCGGCTTCTCCAAGCTGCGCGCGTTTGACATGCCGTTGCTGGCGTCGGGGAAGACAGACTTGTATTTTACCGTCAGCCCCTCTCTGTACCTGACCGAGGCGCAGTTGCGGGCGATTTTGTACGATCATCTGTACACCCGCCGCCAATCCACGCAGCGCGATTACGCAGCCCTGTCGCCGGACGACCTGGCCGCGATGAAAGCCTTCTACACGCAAGCCATCGGCCAGACGCTCGGCGTTGGTGTGTGGAATGACGCCTGGCAATGCTGGTATCCGTTGATTGGAAATCAGAAATCAGAAATGAGTAATGAGTAATGAGTAACGAGGGACTGTTACGCATTACCCAATTACGCATTACCCATTACCCATTACCCATAACTCTCTAAATGAGGAATTGTTCAATGAATCTGCGCGACGAAGTCCACGATCTTCTGAGAAAAATTGGCCCTGGCCAGATGATGACAACGGCCTATGATACTGCGTGGGTGGCGCGGTTGATTGAATTGGGGGACCCTCTCGGCCACCGGGCGTTGGATTGGTTAAGAGAGCATCAATTGGAAGACGGTTCGTGGGGCGCGGAATATCCGATCTATCATCATGACCGCGTGATCTGCACATTGGCGGCGATGAACGCCCTGGCCCGGCGCAACCGTCCCGCAGACCGCCCGAGGTTGCGCCGCGCGGAGTCGGCGTTGGAGTATCATATCTCGCGGCTAAACTTGGACCCGGCCGGCGAAACCATTGGCTTTGAGATGATTGTGCCGACCCTGCTGCGAGAAGCCAAGACGCTGGGCGCGTTGCACCGGGATGAGTTGGCCGTGATCAATGCGCTGGCGCCCCGCCGCGCCGCGAAACTCGCCGTGTTGCCGAAGAAAATGATCAGCCGGTACGTCACCGTCGCTTTCTCGGCGGAGATGGCCGGGATGGATGGCTTGGATCTGCTGGACGTGGACCACTTGCAGGAAAGCGACGGTTCTATCAGTTACAGTCCCTCGGCGACGGCCTTTTACGCGCTACACGTGCGCCCCAACGACCCCGTCGCGCTGGAGTATCTGCGCCGGGTCGCGCCGGATGGGAAGGCGCCGAATGTTGCGCCGTTTGATATGTTTGAGCAGGCGTGGAGTTTGTGGAATTTGTCTTTGACGGGTGAACTGGATGCCGAGACCTTACAGTTGTGTCAATCCCACCTCGACTTTTTGCAAAATGCCTGGATTCCCGGAAGAGGCGCCGGGTTTGCGGCTAATTATGAGTCGAAGGATTCTGATGTCACCAGTCTTGTGTACGAGGTGCTGTCTCGCTTCGGTCGCCAGGTTGATTTTGCGGCCATATTGGGGTATGAGGAGCCATACTATTTTCGGTGTTATGCTTTGGAGTCAAATCCTTCAGTAAGTGCTAATATCCATGTGTTAGCCTCATTGCGACAAGCTGGATTGGAACTGACGCACCCAGCTATTCAAAAGGCAGCGAGATTTATTGAGGTTGCACGAGACACTAGAAGTTTCTGGTTTGATAAATGGCACGCTTCCCCTTATTATGTAACTGCCCATGCTATTATTGCTTGTAGTGGGTACAATGACACCCTGGTACAAGATGCTGTAAAGTGGTTATTATCCACCCAGAACCCGGATGGCTCTTGGGGATATTATATGCCCACAGCTGAAGAGACGGCGTATTGTTTGCAGGCATTGGTGGTTTGGCACAAGCATGGCATAGATATCCCCAGCGAAGTATTCTCGCGCGCGGGCGCGTGGTTACAAGAGAATATGGATCCCCCATATTTCCCCTTGTGGGTTGGTAAATGTCTCTATTGTCCTGAATTAGTAGTGCGCTCAACTATTCTTAGCGCCTTGATATTAGTAAATGGGGTATTGCAATGAAGATTAAGCTATTTGATATTCCCTCTTTGGACCCCGATGATGTGCGTCGGCGCAAATTACTTAATATCATGCTTATCGGCGTCAGCGTTGTAGCTTCGTTGGTATTACTTTACGCCTTCTATGGAGACTTATCTAATTCTGTCGGTGCAGATTATCTCACCTCGCTTTACCGGATGGGGGGGATTACTTTGGGTGGTATTCTCCTTTGTTTCTTCCTCAACCGCTACGGCCCCAGTTGGCTGGCCAGCAGTCTGTTCTTGGTATTGTTGGTGGGTGCTATGGGTTACGCTATGCCGCCTGAAGAGCTGGTCGGCAGCGGCTTGTTTTTCCTCACTATCCCGGTGTTAATGGCCAGCACCGTTGTGCGTCCGTGGGCCAGCTTTGCGGCTGCGCTTGTTTGCGGCGGGTTGGTCACGTATGATGAAATCATTCTGTACAATCAGCTTCCCATTCCCTCCATTGCCGGCTTCTTCATCATGGCGACCGTTTCGTGGCTGGCGGCGCGTTCCCTGGAGAGCGCCTTACAGGAGCTGCGCGTCTTCAACGCCGAGTTGGAGCAGCGGGTCAAAGACCGCACCGCCGAGTTGCAGCAAGCCAACCGGGAACTGACCGAAGCCTACGAGAAACTCAAAGAACTGGATCGCCTCAAGTCGCGCTTCGTCTCGATGGTGTCGCACGAGCTGCGCACGCCGCTCAGCGCGATTCAGGGCTTCGCGGAAATGTTGGAGTCCGGCTTCTATGGGACCATCAATTCGGGGCAGCAAGGCGCGATCGATCGGATCAAGGCGAATGACCAGCGGCTCCTGAGTCTGGTTAATGACCTGTTGGATCAGGCGCGGATGGAGGCAGGGCAGCTTTCGTTGCATGTGGCGCCGTTCTCGCCTACCGGTTTAATGGGCGAGATGGAATCCACCATGCGCGTGCTCACCGAGGCCAAGGGATTGTACTTGAGGACGGACATCGCCTCAGATGTGCCGCAAACCCTCTCCGGCGACAGCAAGCGTCTCCATCAAATCCTGGTTAATTTGATCAATAATGCCATCAAATTCACGCAATCGGGCGGCATCACCGTGCGCTTGTACTGTCCCGATCCCCAGCATTGGACAATAGCTGTGGCCGATACCGGCCCTGGCATTCCCGAAGACGCGCTCAACTACATTTTCGAGCCATTCCGACAGGTGGACAGTTCCGCCACGCGGGAGCACAAAGGCTTTGGCTTGGGGCTGGCGATTGTCAAACAATTGGCCGAACTGATGGGCGGCGGGGTGCGGGTTACCAGTGAAATGGGCCAGGGCAGCACCTTCATTGTTACGCTGCCCATTACTTCCCCTCAGACGGAGAACGCTTGAGATGACCGATAAACTCATCCTGGTAGTTGAAGATGATCCGGATTCTGCTTTGCTCTTTTGCGAAGTCTTGAAAATGGCCGGCTTTGAAGTGGAGGTGGCCGGCAATGGCGCGGTAGCCGCCAGTCGCCTGGAAGAAATCGTCCCGGCGCTTGTCGTATTGGATTTGCATTTGCCGCTCATTGGCGGCATCCGCATCTTGCAACAAATCCGCAGCGACCCGCGCTTGGCGACCACCCGTGTGTTGGTGGCCACGGCCAATGACCGCCTCGTGAATGTGGTGGAGCACCAATCCGATGCGGTGCTGGTCAAACCCATCAGCATCAACACCCTGCGCAAGACCGTCCAACGGCTTGTCCGGCAGGCGTCTGAGACAGTCTCCGAAGAGGACTTGTTGGAGGATTGACGCGCCTTCGAGGGCGGGCTTGCCATTATTTCTGAATCGTTTAAACTAGCGTTAAAGTTTGTGAAATGAGTGGAAAAGCCATTTTTTGCAAACCCTTACGCGCCCATAATGGGCAACATTCTCGGCCAATCCAGGGCGTTACGCACCGGTTAACTCCGTTTGCGTCGTTTTGAAGGGGGTAACTATGAATCCAAGATTTGCTTTGATCGTTGAAGATGAACCCGATCTGGCGACCATTTATTCTGAGGCATTGAAAGCCGGCGGCTTTGAAACTGAGATCGTCTATGATGGCGCCGTTGCCTTGCAGCGCCTTAAGGAAGTCAATCCTATGGTGGTGGTTCTGGATTTAAACTTGCCACACATCGCCGGCACGGACATTCTCGCGCAGATTCGCGCCGACGAGCGCCTGGCAAAAACCCAGGTCGTGATTGCCACAGCGGACGCGGCCATGGCGGAGATGTTAGGTGAATCCGCCGATCTAGTGCTACTCAAGCCCGTTAGTTTCATGCAATTGCGGATGATGGCCGAGCGCCTGGCGTTTTCGGTGGAGGGCAACTGAGCATTTCTTGACAATTATCCAACCCTGGGCATAATGTCCCCATCATTATTGGCAAAAGGCTGAGACGGGGAAAAGTACGTGGCGTGAAACTGACAGGGACGTGCAGCCAAAGACTGAGAGCCGCACCCGGTGAATGTCCACCGAAGTTCGCCCCCGAGCCGACTGTTGAACAGGAGAAGTAGGGAGTAAGGAGTAAGAAGTAAAACACCCACTTCACTCATTACTCATCACTCATTACTCATTACTTCTTAGTAGACAGCTCCGTCCGCCCCACGTTATCCGGGCAAGCCATCGCCAGCAATGGCTGTGGCGGTAAGAGGGCCTGCGTGTGCAGGTCAAGCAAGGTGGTACCACGGGAGCAGCGCTCTCGTCCTCGCAAAGGACGGGAGCGTTTTTGTTTATAGCAGGAGAAACAAGTAATGGGAAATGAGAAATGAGTTAAAAACTCATTTCTCGTTACTCTTTACTCATTACCCCAACAGGAGGAGACCATGACTTTATTCGACGAACTGGAACACATCTATCAAGACGCTTTGACCCGGTTGGCGGCCGTCGCGGACAGCAGCGCGCTCGAAGCCTGGTATGCCGATGCGCTTGGACGCAAGGGCGCGGTCACGCTCCAGACCCGCGCCGTGGGGCAGTTGCCCAAGGAAGAGCGGCCGGCGTTCGGACAACGCGCTAACGAGGTCAAGCAGGCACTGGAAACGGCCTACGCTGCCCGCGCCGAGGCCATCAAGCAGGAAGAACTGCTGCGCGACCTTGAGGCCGGCGCCGTGGACGTGACGCTGCCGGGCCGCCCGCTCGCGCCGGGCCACCTGCACCTCACCACCCAATCGCTGCGCCAGCTCTACAGCATCTTCGCGCTGATGGGCTTCGAGGTTTACGAAGCGCCCGACGTGGAGTTGGAAGCCTACAACTTCGACCTGCTCAACATCCCGGAATACCACCCGGCCCGCGACATGTGGGACACGTTCTGGGTCAAGGGCCTGGACGCGGAAGCGCGGCTGCTCCTGCGCACCCACACGTCGCCGGGGCAGATGCGCGTGATGCGAGAGCGCTGCCCGGAGCCGATCCGCGTGATATTGCCCGGCAAGTGCTACCGCTACGAGCAGATCACCGCGCGCGCCGAGCATCAATTCTATCAGTTGGAAGGGTTGGCCGTCGGCCACACCATCACGCTGACCGATCTGATCGGCACGGCGACGCAGTTCGCGCGGTTGTTCTACGGGCCGGATCGCCAGATGCGCGTGCGCAGCTCCTACTTCCCTTTTACTGAACCGAGCATCGAGATAGACACGACCTGCACGCTCTGCGGCGGCAAAGGCTGCCGCATCTGCAAATACACCGGCTGGATCGAGATCGCCGGCGCGGGGATGGTTCACCCCGTCGTCCTGCAAAACGGCGGCTACGATCCCGCCGAGTGGAGCGGCTTCGCCTTCGGCTTCGGCGTCGAGCGTCCATCTTTGACCAAATACGGCGTCAACGACATCCGCATGTTCTATGGGAACGATTTGCGGTTCTTGCGGCAGTTCTGATTTTGGAAATGAGAAATGAGTAATGAGAAATGAGTGAGGGGAAATGAGTGATGAGTGAGGGGGAGAAGGAGTATCAAAGCCTGGATGATTTGGTCGCATGGCAGAAGGCGCGGGCATTGGGGGTGTTTGTCCATAAACAAATTGTCCCCATGTTACCGGTTGAGGAAAAATGGGACTTGGCTTCACAAATCCGGCGCGCGTCCAAGAGTGTGATGGCGAATATCGCTGAAGGGCATGGCCGCTACTACTATCAAGAAAACATCCGCTTTTGTTATCTGGGTAGCGGCTCGTTAATGGAAACTTACAGCCATCTCACGACTGCGCATGATTTGAACTATATCTCGGACGAATTGTTTGCTAAAGGCAACTCTTTGTTCTTGGAAACGCGCCGGACTTTGAGCGGCTACGTCGCCTATCTCAAGAAAAGCAAACGTGGAGGCGATTTGCCCGGTGGCTGTTTAAAAGAACCTGCCATTGATTACGCTCTATCATTTCTACCAGACGAACTATGACGCCAAAACTCATTACTCATTACCCATTACTCATTACCCTGGAAGGAGACAACTATGCGTATACCATTATCTTGGCTAAATGAATATGTTAATGTCAGAGATATACCTATCGCTGATCTGTCCGAACGACTGACGCTGGCCGGCCTGGAAGTTGATAGTGTTGAGGCCATTGGCTATCCAGAAGCCGAATTGCCCTGGGATCGTGACAAGGTGCTCACGGCAGAAGTGCTCGCGGTGCGCCCGCACCCTGACGCCGACCGGCTGGTGCTGGCCGAGGTCAACTACGGCAAGGCGGAACACGAAATCGTCGTGACGGGCGCGCCGAGTTTGTACGAGATCAAAGGGCAGGAGGGGCTGCACCTCAAGGTGGCCTTCGCCTGGGAAGGCGCGACGCTCTACGACGGCCACGATGCGGGCTGGACCAAGCGCAAGCTCAAGGGCACCAAGATTCGCGGCGTCCCCTCGCGGGCGATGGTGTGCTCCGAGAAGGAACTGGGCCTGGCCGAAGAACAGACCGACATCATCTACCTGCCGGACGACACGCCGGTGGGCGTCCCGCTGGTGGACGTGCTGGGCGACTACGTGCTCAACTTCGACATCAAAGGGCCGTTCGGCCACCTGCAATCCGTCTACGGCGTCGCGCGCGAAGTGGCCGCACTCTTCAACCGCCCGCTCAACCGCGCGCCGCTGGAGGCCGTGCAGCGCCTGGGGTTGAAGGCGGTGGAACAGCCCGACTTCGTCGAACTGGCAATCGCCGACCCCGACCTCTGCCCGCGTTACACGGCGACGATGATTCGCGGCCTCAAGATCGGCCCATCG
>Ga0116144_10003865_pt1 | contig 14570 bp, 12 predicted proteins | sample AD_UKC035_MetaG_FD_89746 | JGI IMG/M metagenome (GOLD analysis project Ga0116144, IMG submission 89746) | Active sludge microbial communities of municipal wastewater-treating anaerobic digesters from USA - AD_UKC035_MetaG | ecosystem: Engineered > Bioreactor > Anaerobic > Digestate | place: USA... | reverse complement strand
TCCACCGTCACCGTGAAGCCCGTCGTGGTGCCGGCATCGGACTATGCGGCGTTCCTCGAACTCGACCGGAAAATGGCGCACCGGCGCAACCGTTTCATGCTTCTGCGCAGGGAAGAATAATCCGCCCAAAACTTCCCGCCGCGCGCCGCATATTAAATAGTACTATTTTAGTACTATTTTCACGGGACGGGCGAAATCCGGCCTTTTCCTTCATTTTTTCACGCGTCTTTTCCCGCACGGAGCCGCCGGTCCCGCCGGGCCGCAAAATCACGAAGAAAATGCGCTTCCTCCGTTTCAGAACCTGTTTTGGGGCATTTTTTGCGATTTTGGGCCGTTTTTGGCCGTTTTTTGACCATTTTTGATGATTTTTGACCATTTTCTGCGGTTTTTTCGCGTCCGGAGCGTTCAACCCCGCGCTTGACGGCAGGGCTCCGCTTCATCATAACTGATGGGGTTTTCATTAGAAAGAGGCACTCGAATGGCTGCAAAACATGTTGGACTGGGCCGCGGACTCGGCGCGCTGATCAAGGAAGTTCCCGCCGCGCCGAAGGCGGATGAAAAAGATGCTCCGGCGGGAGGGATCACCCGGATTCCGACGGACTCCATCCGCAAGAATCCGTTCCAGCCGCGCCACGCCATGGAGCAGGAGCCGCTGGCCGACCTCGTGCGATCCATCCGCGAAAAAGGCATCCTGCAGCCGCTGCTGGTGAGGCCGGCCTCCGACGGCTATGAGCTGATCGCCGGTGAGCGCCGCCTGACCGCCGCGCGCGAGGCCAGACTCAGGGAAGTGCCGGTCATCATCATGAGCATAGACGACCGCGAGGCCCTTGAGATCGCGCTGATCGAAAACCTGCAGCGCGAAAACCTGAATGTCATTGAAGAAGCCGACGGCTATCACGAGCTGTGCGAAAAATTCGGCATGACGCAGGAGGAAGTGGCGGCCCGCGTCGGCAGGAGCCGCGCGGCGGTCACCAACACCCTGCGCATCCTCGGCCTGCCGGACGACGTGAAGCAGTTCCTGTCCAAGTCGGAGCTTTCCGCCGGCCGCGCGAAGGTCCTGCTGGGCCTGGAAATCCCGCAGGAGCAGTCGCTGCTGGCGAAGCGCGTCGTGAAGGAGGGGCTTTCTGTTCGCGCGCTGGAAAAAATCGTCAACCGCGCCAGACGCACGCCGAAAAAAGCCCGCACACGGCGTTCAGACATTCCCGAGGAGCATCTGCGCTATCTTTCCAACCGCCTGCATCAGCACTTCGGCACGGCCGTGAACATCACGCCCTGCAAAACCCTCCCCAACGGGAAAAAATCCAAGGGCAGCCTGGAGATCAATTTTTATTCCTCCGACGAGCTCGACCGCATCCTCGCGATGATCGGCATCACGGAAGATTTGTAATCTATCCTTCAAGCACCCGCTGCTTTTCAAGGCCGCGGACGATGATGGCCCTGCCCATGCGGACGGCGGGACAGGCGTGCTGGCAGAAACCGCATCCCCTGCAGATCTCCGGATTCACGATCGGCCGCGGGATGCCCGTTTCGGAAAAACTGGTTTCAATGGCGTTGTAGGGGCAGTATTCATCGCACACCATGCAGTGCTCGCCGTCGGTCCACGCGAGACAGGCTTCGCGGTTCACTTCGGCGATGCCGATCTGAATCATGCGCTTTTCGTCCACGCTTGTTTTTTTGATGGCTCCCGTCGGGCAGGCCCGCGAGCAGTTGTCGCAGAATTCCTCGCAGGCGCCGAATTCGGGATTCATCTCCGGCTGGAACCATGAGGTCAGCGGGCGGTCCACCCGGAAACCCGCGCGCAGAATGCCCGTGGGACAGGAGTCCACGCAGGCATAGCAGCGGTGACAGATCGCGCCAAACTGATCGGCATCGTGCGCGCCCGGCGGCAGCGCAGGCATCCATTTGTTCTTTGTCTTGAAGCCCGGCAGATGCGCGGCCGCACAGGCCGCCGGCAGGCCGATGCAAAGCCCCGCCAGCAGTTCACGCCGTTCCTTGCTGAAAGTTTGCGCCGGTGATTTCCGCAGATGCCTCAGGAAATCAAAGAAATGCCCCGCCGGACAAAAGTGCGTGCACCAGATCATCGGCTGGAATATTCCGAGCAGCAGAAACAGCGGAAAGACCAGGCCGGGAACCAGCGCAAGAGCATTGAGCCCCCTGCCCGTCCAGAGCAGGTCGCGCTGGAGCAGCGGCTGCGGCTCCAGAATGAAAAGCAGCGGGAATCCCGCCAGCGAACTGAAGATGATGATCCAGAAGATGTATCCGCTCCAGCGGCGGCGGCTGACACGGGCGAGGCATTTGCGCGGCGACGCCAGATGGAAAAGCGTTCCGGCCGGACAGATCCAGTTGCAGAACATGCGGCCCCTGAACAAACCCATGATCAGCACGACCAGCGGAGGCGTCATCCAGAACACACCCGCATACCATCCCCGCTGCGCGAGGGCCGACGCGATCAGCGAAAGTGGCGAAAACGACGGGAAAATCCGCTTCATCCAGAAAGGCAGCGGCCCGCCGAACGCGAACAGAACCGCCAGCGCCAGCAGGAGCAGGCGCACAGCGGCGCGCACTGCGGAACGGGGCCCGAGATGCAGAATCCGGATCATCGCAGCGCTCAGGCCTCCACACGATGAATGTTCATCTTCGCGAGGTCGGTCTCGCCGATTTTCATGTCGCGGGCAATCGTCAGATAGCGAACGGCCTCGATGGAATCATGAAACAGGGTGCTGGTGAAGCTGTCGGCGGCCACCTGGTCTTTGGACACAACCAGCAGGTTGGGATATTTCATCTCCTTTGACGGGCCCTGCGGCCCGCGGCTCAGCATGATGCGGGTCGCATCAATGATGGTCCAGTGCGGTTTGATCAGCGTGCAGCAGTCGGCGATGCACTGATGCAGGTCGTTGCGGTGCCACCAGCCGCGGTCCGCAACGGCGCCCATCCAGTTTTTCATGGCCATGGTCAGCGTGGCGCCTCCATGATGCTTGGCCACCGGCATGTTCACCAGCACATCGGTTTCCATGAACTGACTGGCCACTTTGGCTGTTTTCAGGGAACGGCCCTGCGGAAGCTCGAAGGACTTCCAGTATTTCTTTTCCTTTTCCAGATTGATCATCGGGGTCTTTGCTCTGGCGGCGGCATCCTGCAGACCGCTGCGCGTGAACGCATAGGCCGCATCGTTGCAGGGATTCTCCGGAATGACTGTTTTTTTCACGCCGGCGTCGCGGCAGCCCTCCAGAAACGCCGTCACCAGCTCGGGATGCGTGCACGCGCCTTCATCCGGTGTGCGCGCCCAGGCGGCATTAACCTTCAGGGTCAGGGTGTCAGGCTGCGGACCGAAGCCCCCGTTTTCGAACATGATTTCCAGAGCTTTCCCGATCAGGGCGCGCTTGTCCCCGCCGTGAATCACCCAGACATCGGGACCTTCGACCGGGGACCGGTCTTCAGCAAGTGCAAGCCATGACGGGCCCAGCGTCAGCGCCGCGCCGGATGCAAAGGCCTGCTTCAAAAACGTTCTGCGGGTCGTCTGCCTCAAATACATGGCTCACCTCATATGATGCTGTTCACAGTCAGTCTACCCCCCGCCGGAACAATAATAAACCCGAATTTCCAAAAAGATATTCGTCCGTGCTGATGGCGAAAAAGCTGGTTGCCGGAGGTTCGAGCTGATAGAGTGCGATCAGATCGTGGGTTTGTGCGTCTGGACTTGGCCATGAGGGGAACGCATGGGACGATTGAAACGAGGAGTATGGCTGCTGATATGCGCCTGCGCATGGGGGCACGCCTGTGCAGACGGCCGGGCCGCCGATTCGCCGTTCGCCCTGACGGCTGAAGAACAGGCATGGCTCACCCAATATCCCGCAATCCGCATCGGGATCATGAGTGACTGGCCCCCGCTCGATTTCTGCGATGTTGATGACAAACCCTCCGGCATCGGCGCGGATTTCCTGAATGAACTGAACCGCAGGCTCGGCGGCATCATCCAAATTGAATGCGGGACGTTTGACGACAATATCCGGAAAGTCAAAACGGGAGAGCTTGACGGCCTGATGGACGTCACTCCCAGGCCCGAACGCGAAGAGTTTCTTAATTTCACCCGGCCCTATCTGACCATTCCCCATATCATCGTCGGGCGGAAAAACGGAGCCTACTACAGTTCCGCTTCGGAGCTGAAAGGGCGAACCGTAGCCCTGGAGCGGGGGTTTGGAAATGTCACATGGTTTCAGGAGAATTATCCCGAAGCGCAGATTCGCCTCTACGACAGCACAAGCAGCGCGCTGGACGCCGTCTCGCGGGGCGAGGCCGACGCCTATGTCGGCAACCGGGCTGTCGCCCTCTTCCTGATCGAGCGCGAAATGCTGACGAACCTGCAGCTGCAGGGACGCGCCGAAAAACCGCCCGTCCTGCTCACGCTGGGCCTGCGCAAGGACTGGCCCCTGGCGATCCATATGCTGGACCGCGCGCTGGCCGAGATCATACGGACTGATGAACGCTTCATTCTTTCCAAATGGTTCGATGTCGCAAGCCGCGCCGGGCTCCAGCTCCAGCTGACCGCAGATGAACGCGCATGGCTGCAGGCGCACGGCGAGATCCGCATCGGGATCAACAACAACTGGCCGCCCATGGATTTTGTGGACGAATCGGGAAATCCGTACGGCATCGGCACGGACTTCATCAATCTGCTGAATGAAGGCCTTCACGGCCGCATCAAAATTGTGCCGGGTCCATGGGAGCAGATCTACCGCGACTGCCTTGAGAACCGCCTGGATGCGGTGATGGACATCACCCCGCGCGAGGACCGGCTGGAATTTTTCAATTTCACCAAGCCCTATGTCAACATTCCCCATGTGATCATCGCCCGCCAGCACACTGGTTATTTCGACGCCTTTGCAAGCCTGAGCGGGAAAACCGTGGCCGTGGAAAAAGCGTTCTTTGTCGGCCAGCACATCCGGAAGGAGCACCCGGGCATCAGTATCCTTGAGTATCCATCAACGCGCGAGGCCCTGCTGGCCGTTTCCGAAGGGCGGGCCGACGCCTATGTCGGCAACCGCGCCGTGGCCACATGGATCATTGCCCGTGAACTGCTCTCCAATCTCGAAATCCAGGGGACGGTTGTTGAAACTTCCTCGATCAACGCCATCGGCGTTCGCCGGGATATGCCCGAACTGGCCGCCATCCTGGACCGCGCACTGATCTCGCTCCCGGCCAAAAGCGTGCACTCGATTTACGAGCGCTGGGGCGGCGGGGGCGAAGCCGTCAGCCTGACATGGATGGGCCTCAGCACACCGGAAAAAGCGTGGCTGAATGAGCATTCGGTGATCCGTGTCGGAAGCAGAAAGCGCATTGCCCCGCTGGAATACATTGACAAGTTTGGAGTTCCGCAGGGCATCTCCTGGGACTATCTGAGACGCTTTGAAAAAATGCTCGGAGTGAAATTTGAGTTTGTGGACCTCGGAGACTGGTCTGAGGCCGAAGCCGCGCTGCGGGCCGGGCAGGTGGACATGCTCACCGCCACCTCTGATTCGCAGATTTCGGCCGAAGGGCTGGCGTTCACCCAGCCCTATCTCTCCATGCAGACCGCGATTTTCACTCATCAGGACACGCCCTACATCGGGCAGATCGCGGATTTGAAGGACCTGCGGGTGGTCGCGGTTCCGGGTCATTCCTCCACGGTCAACATTCAGCGGGAAGTCCCGGACATCACGCTGATGCGTGCCAAGGACATGCCCGAGGCGCTTCGGATGCTGGAGAACCGGAAGGCCGACGCCTTTGTGGGAACGCTGCTGGTCACAAGCCATTATATTCAGGAGGGAGGCCATACCCGAATCAAGGTCTCCGGAGAAAGCGCCTTCGTCTTCCATCCCGCCTTTGTGTGCCGGCAGGACTGGCGCGTCCTCACCGACATCCTGAGCATAATTCTCGCGGACATTGACGTGAGCGAGCAGAACGCCATTCTGCGCAAATGGACCACCGTGACCTATGAACAGCGCATCAACTATTCCCTGCTCTACCGCATCGTCGGATCCGTCCTTGTTCTGCTGGCCGTGTTCCTCTACTGGAACCGGCGGCTGGCCGCCGAGATCCGGCGCAGACGGCAGGTGGAGGAAGTGCTCCGCCGGAGCGAGGTGCAGCTGATCGAGGCCAAGGAGCGGGCCGAGGCGGCCGACCAGATCAAATCCGCCTTCCTGGCCAACATGTCCCATGAGCTGCGCACCCCGCTCAACTCCATCATCGGGTTCACCGGGATCATCCTCCAGGAGCTGGCCGGCCCGCTGAACAGCGAGCAGAAAAAACAGCTCGAGATGGTCAGAAACTCCAGCCAGCATCTGCTTGCGCTTATCAACGACGTGCTCGACATTTCAAAAATCGAAGCGGGCCAGATGGACATCACCACCGAACCGTTCCTGATGCCGGATGCCGTTCGGGCGGCGGTGCAGACAGTGCTCCCGCTCGCCCGGAAAAAGAACCTCCCGCTGCACGTGGACATAGCCCGGGACGTGGGCGAAATCGTCAGTGACCGGCGCCGGGTGGAGCAGATCCTGATCAACCTGATCAACAATGCGGTGAAATTCACAGACAAGGGCAGCGTCACCGTGTCCTGCCGCATGGAGAACGGCCAGATCCGAATATCCGTGCGCGACACGGGCATGGGCATTCGGCCGGAAAATCAGGGCAAGCTTTTCAAGGCATTTCAGCAGATCGACTCAGGAACCACGCGCCAGTACGAAGGCACGGGACTCGGACTTTCCATTTGCAGAAAGCTTCTTGAAATGATGGGCGGGACGATTGCGGTCGAGAGCGAATACAGCCGGGGCAGCACTTTCAGCTTTACGCTGCCGGTGAATAAGGAGAAGATGAACCCATGAATATTCTGGTAATCGAGGATAACGACCAGAACATGTACCTGACAGAGTTTCTCCTCAGCCGGCACGGACACTCCGTACTCAAGGCCAGCAACGGCGCCGACGGCATCGCTCTTGCCCGGCAGAGCCGCCCGGACGCGATCCTCCTCGACATCCAGCTCCCCGGCATGGACGGATATGAGATTGCCGGAGTTCTGAAAAATGATGAGGTCACCCGCCACATTCCAGTGATTGCCGTGACATCCTACGCCATGCGCGGCGACCGCGAGAAAGTGCTCGCCGCCGGATGTGAAGGCTACATTGAGAAACCCATCAATCCCGACACCTTTATGAAGCAGATTCTGTCCTTCATTCCGGGAGGTCAAAAATGAAAACCATCCTCATTGCGGACGACATAGAGGCCAACCGCTACCTCCTGCAGTCGCTCCTGAAGGGCAGCGGCTACAAAGTGTCCACCACCCAAAACGGCCGCGAGGCTCTTGATGCCGCCAGGAAAAATCCGCCCGACATGATCATTACCGACATCCTGATGCCCGAGATGGACGGCTTCCAGCTCTGCCGGGCCTGGCGCACCGACAAGGCGCTCGCCGGCATTCCCTTCATTTTCTACACTGCAACCTATACCGACCCGTCCGACGAGAAATTCGCCCTCGATCTCGGAGCCGACCGGTTCATCACAAAGCCGCAATCACCCGAAACGCTGCTGCAGGCGATCCAGGCCGTGTTTGAGGAGACCGAAACAAAAGGCGTCCACGCCGCCGCCAGCGGCGTCTCCACGGGAGACCAGTACAGCCAGGTGCTCTTCAAGAAGCTCGAGCAGAAAGTGCAGGATCTCGAGGAAACCCGCGGCAAGCTGGAAAAGGAAATCCGGGACCGGCAGCAGGCCGAGGATGAGCGCATCCAGCTCGAGCGGCAGCTCCGGCAGGCCAAGAAAATGGAAGCGCTGGGCGCTCTTTCCAGCGGTGTGGCGCATGACTTCAACAATATCCTGCAGGGCATCACCGGATATGCCGAACTGGCCCTCGACGCGCTTCCCGACGCCCCCCCAGGAGGCCCGCGATTATCTCGGGGAAATCATCCGCGCCGGAGGACGCGCCTCGGAGCTGATCCGCCAGATCATGACGTTCAGCCGGGAAGTCAAGGTCGGCCGGACTCCGTGTCTGCTGGAAGCCGTCGTCCGTGAAGCCATCAACCTCATGCGGGGGAAGATGCCTCCGCGCGTGGTCATGGATGCGGATATTATCAGCGGCGGCCCCCATGCGCTGGTGGATGCCGGTCAAATCCACCAGATCATCACAAATCTCATTTCCAATGCCTTCGATGCCATGCGCGAAGGAGGAGGACACGTCCAGGTGTCCTATTATGAGGAGGACGTGGATGAGCACAAAGCCGTGCAGGCTCCGCGCCTGAAGCCCGGCCGCTATGCCGTGCTGCAGGTCGCCGACACCGGCCCCGGGATGGACCCCGCCACGCTCGAGCGCATTTTCGAGCCCTATTTCACCACCAAGGCCGCGCATGGCGGCACCGGACTGGGGCTGGCTGTTGTCCATGGCATTCTCGAGACCCACGGCGCCTCTATCAGCGTGGAAAGCAGGCCCGGACTGGGCACAACCTTCACCATCTATTTCCCCGCCTGCCAGCTGCGCGACAACGGCCGTGATGTCGGGCCGGAACTCCGCGGCAGTGAAAGCATTCTGCTGGTATGCCGCCTGAATGAACAGTCAAACGGAAATCCCGGAATGGCGCTGGGCGGGCTGGGTTATCAGGTCCGCCCCTGCTCGGGCGAGGCCGCTCTCCAGGAAGTCCGAAGCGAACAGTCCGGGCCGGCCGCCGTTCTCATTGACTGCTGCACTCCGGGCATTAATCCGGCTTCGCTGACCGCGCAGTTCAAGCAGATGGCCCCGGAACTCCCCGTGGTGATGTATTACAGCGCCCCGGTCAAACCCGGGGAGGAGAGCGACATTCCGCTGGGAATTCATTTCGTGGCGGACCAGCCGGCCTCGCTGAAGGACCTGGCTGCAGAGATCCGCGCCCTGCTGGCATGAGACCCTAAAACGCGCGAAGCCCGCGCCTGCGCTTGACTTAACAGGAAAAATCCGTTCATCTCTTTATCATTTTCGGGGGGCCGAGAGGCCGCAGCCAGAGAGGAAATATATGAAGGTGGTAAAATTCGGCGGATCTTCCGTCGCCAGCGCAGAACAGATTTCAAAGGTCATCCGGATTGTGACCTCCGATCCGGACCGCCGCATTGTCGTGGTCTCCGCGCCCGGCAAGCGGAGCAAAACCGACACCAAGGTCACGGACCTCCTCATTGCGCTGGCCGGCAGCGTGATCGCAAATAAAAATCACGAAGCCGATCTCAAGGCCGTTGTGGACCGCTATGCCGAGATCCAGCGTGACCTGCAGCTGTCTCCGCAGGTTGTCGAAACCATCGAATATGATTTGCGCGGACGAATTGCGAAGCGCGGAAAAAACGATGCCCAGTTCATGGACGCCATGAAGGCCGCCGGCGAAGACTGCAGCGCGCGCGTGATTGCCGACGCATTCACAAAAGCGGGCTTCCCGGCGAAATACGTGAACCCCGGCGACGCGGGCATGCTCCTCAGCGACGACTTCGGCAATGCGCAGGTGCTAGATGAGTCCTATCCGAAACTGGCGCAGCTTAAGGACGTCAAGGAAATCGTGATCTTCCCGGGCTTCTTCGGCGTGACAAAAAAAGGCGATGTGGCCACCTTCCCGCGCGGCGGATCGGACATCACCGGAGCGATTCTGGCGGCGGCGGTAAAAGCCGATGTGTATGAAAACTTCACCGATGTGGACTCCGTCTGCGCAATGGATCCGCGCGTGATTGAAAATCCGCCCGCGATTGATGTCATGACCTATCGCGAGATGCGCGAGCTTTCCTATGCGGGATTCGGCGTTTTTCACGACGAGGCCATCGTTCCGGCCGTGCACGCTGAAATCCCGATATGCATCAAGAACACCAATAATCCGTCAGCACCCGGAACGATGGTGGTTCCGACGCGCGCGCCCAACGAGCGCACCGTCGTCGGCATATCCAGCGCCCCCGGCTTCTGCGCCATCTACATCGACAAGTATATGATGAACCGCGAAATCGGGTTTGGCCGCCGCCTGCTGCAGATTCTGGAGGATGAAAAAATATCCTTTGAGCATACGCCTTCCGGAATTGACAGCATTTCCGTGATTCTGGCCTCCGCCAACATTCCTCCCGCGAAGGAGGAGCGCGTGGTTGGCCGCATCAAGGCCGAACTCAAGCCCGATGCGGTCGTGGTGGAACACGGACTGGCGCTGATCATGGTCGTGGGCGAAGGCATGCACTATGCCGTAGGCATGGCCGCGAAGGCCACAAGGGCCCTTGCGGATGCGGGCGCCAACATCGAGATGATCAATCAGGGCGCTTCGGAAATCAGCATGATGTTCGCCGTGAAGGACACCGACCGCGAAAAAGCCCTGCGCTCGCTGGGCCGCGCTTACTTCGGAATCTGAAAAGTTCCAATCATTGGAAGTTTTTCGGCGCAAAGTTCCAGGGATTGGAACTTTTCACTCCCGGCGCGCAATCATGCCCATGAAGTTGTAGGCCAGGCGCGCGGCCGTGAACTCGGAGATGTTCGAACCCGCCATCGGGGACACCTCCACGACATCGAAGCCGATCACTTCGCACCGCCGGGCAATGTGATTCAGGATTTTCAGCGCGGGATACCACTGCATCCCGCCCGGCTCCGGCGTGCCCGTTCCGGGCATGATGGAGGGATCCAGAGCGTCCACATCGAAGGTGACATAAACCTTTTCCGGAAAGTTATCGAGCACAAGGCTCATGTCCAGGCCCTTCTCGACGGTTTCCTCCATGTCATAGTGCATGATGGCATTTTCAACCCGAATCTCCAGATCCTCGAGAGACAGGCTCCGCACGCCAATCTGGCACAGCGGGATACCCATCTCCACCGCGCGGCGCATCACACAGGCGTGGCTCCATTTGGTGCCTTCATATTCGCTGCGCAGGTCGGCGTGAGCATCAAACTGGATGATCCCGAATTTCTCGCCGGCATCATGCAGGGCTTTGATGGCGCCATACGTCACGGTGTGCTCGCCGCCCAGCATCACGGGAATGTGCCCGGCATGATGAATTTTGCCAATCTGCTCCGCGATCTCCGCCAGCACGGTTTCCTCGGGCAGGTCGCAGTCCACGGGCAAATGCGTGTAAATGCCCTCCTCGGCGGGAATGCTGTGGCCGTCGAACAGTTCAAGCTGCTGCGAAGCATTCAGGATGGCCGACGGCCCGCGCACGGTTCCCTCGCCGTACGATGTGCTTTTCTCGTACGGCACAGGCAGAATGTGGAACTTCGCGTTCTCGGGCAGCGGCGGATCCATGTCCGATTCAAGAAACGACGGATAGGTCAGTTCATTCATCTGCTTCTCCTTCAGGAAAGCCTGCTTTTGAAATCCTCGTAGCCGAATTTGCGCACCAGTTCCGGCTCCGCGTTTTCGGATGCGCACAGATAGATGGACGGCAGCGGCACCCCGTTGAAGGTGGTGGTTTTGACCATGGTGTAGTGTGCCATATCCTCGAACACCAGCCGGTCGCCGGGCTGCAGCGGTTTCTCAAACGAATAGTCCCCGATCACATCGCCCGCGAGACAGGACGGGCCGCCAAGACGAAAGTTGTAATCGAAATGATCCGGCTTTTCCGCGCCGCGGATGGCCGGGCGGTACGGCATTTCGAGCACATCAGGCATGTGCGTCGTGGCCGAGGTGTCCAGAATGGCAATGTGCTTCTCGTTGCGCTTGATGTCCATCACCGTGGAAACCAGCACACCGGCGTTGAGCGCGATCGCTTCGCCGGGTTCCAGATAAACCTGTACGCCGTATTTTTCCCGGAAGCGCGTGATCAGATCGCACAGCAGATCCACATCGTAGTCATCGCGCGTGATGTGATGTCCGCCGCCGAAATTGATCCACTTCATTTTCGGAATGTATTTTTCAAACCGGTCCTCGAATGAAACCAGCGTGCGGACCAGCGCATCGGCATTCTGCTCGCAGAGGACATGAAGGTGCAGGCCGGATATTCCGGTGAGGTCCTGCTCCTCAAACTCGGTGAAACGGATGCCAAGGCGTGAATAGCGGGCGCAGGGATCGTACATCTCGACCTTCGCCTCGGAATGCTCGGGGTTCACGCGCAGGCCGGCGGAGATATCGCGTCCGGACTTCGCAATGATATCGCGCGCAAGATGCCACTGGCTGAAGGAGTTGAAAACCAGATGGTCTGCGATTTTGACGAGTTCCGCCAGATCCGCCGCGGAATAGGCCGGAGAAAACACATGCACCTCGCCGCCGAATTCCTCGCGCCCGAGCCGGGCCTCGTGCAGGCCGCTGGCGCAGACGCCGCGAAGCGTCTGGCGAATCAGCGGGAAAACGCGGAACATGGCAAACCCCTTCAGCGCCATCAGGATCGTGCATCCCGTGCGCTTTTGAACAGTATCCAGCACGGCCAGGTTGGCCTTGAGCTTGTCCTCAAAGACCACGAAACAGGGAGTCTCAACGCTTTTTAGCCACGGAGAATTCACCGCAAAAGATCGCAAAGAGCGCAAAGATTCCTTCATTGAGATGCTCCCTGCGTTCGAATGTATTTCTTGATCTCGAATTTATAGGACCCGAAGTTAATCAGCAACCCATGTTCTATTCCGGTAGCCTTGAGGTAATGCAGCACCTGCGTTTCATGTTCAATGGCCATTGATTTTGCAGCCTTCAGTTCAACCAGCAAACAGTCATTAACAATAATATCCGCAAAGTATTCGCCAATGGCCGTCTCATCTTCGTCAAGAATGGTAATGGGTTGCTGCTGTTTAATGCTCAACCCCTCTTTGCGCAGTCGAGACACAAGCGCATTCTCATAAACCTTCTCCAGGTACCCGTTCCCATGATAAACGTGGATGGCGTATGCAATCTCCCGCACCTGATCGCATAATCTCTTTATTTCATCCATCCCTTAATTCTTTCTTTGCGATCCTTGTGATCTTTTGTGGTGAATATTATTTTAATTCCACCGCGGTCCACGGCAGGCCGTGCTTGTTGAGCTTGTCCATGAACGGGTCGGGGTCGAGTTGCTCCATGTTGAACACGCCCCTGCCCTTCCACGAGCCCGTGAGCATCAGCATCGCCCCGATCATCGCGGGCACGCCGGTCGTGTAGGAAATGGCCTGCGACTGCACTTCGCGGTAGCAGGCCTCATGATCGCAGATGTTGTAGACATAAAGCTTCTTGGGCTTGCCGTTCTTCACACCGGTCATCAGGTCGCCGATGCAGGTGCGGCCTTTGGTCAGCGGCCCCAGCGAGGCCGGATCCGGAAGCAGCGCCTTCAGGAACTTCAGCGGAACGATGTCGTGCCCCTCGAACTTCACGGGATCAATGCGGGTCATGCCGACGTTCTGCAGCACTTCAAGGTGCTTCAGATAGTTGTCGGAGAAGGTCATCCAGAAACGCGCGCGCTTCAGCCCGCGGATGTTCTTCGTCAGCGATTCCAGCTCCTCATGGTAAAGGAGATAGATTTTCATCGGGCCTATGCCCTCGGGGAATTCGAAGGTTTCGGAAACGGAAAGCGGATCGGTGGAAATCCACTCGCCCTTTTCCCAGTAGCGCCCGCGCGCCGTGACTTCGCGGATGTTGATTTCGGGATTGAAGTTGGTGGCAAAGGGCTGGCCGTGGCTGCCCGCGTTGGCGTCTATGATGTCCAGGTCGTGGATTTCATCGAAGTGATGCTTCTGCGCCCACGCGGCAAACACATTCGTGACGCCGGGATCAAAGCCGCTGCCCAGCAGCGCCATCAGGCCGGCCTTCTTGAAACGCTCCTGGTATTCCCACTGCCACTTGTAGCAGAACTTCGCCTCATCCGGCGGCTCGTAGTTGGCCGTGTCCAGATAGTTGACGCCCGTCTCGAGGCAGGCGTTCATGATATGCAGATCCTGATACGGCAGGGCGACATTGATGACCATTTCGGCGCCGGTTCTGCGGATCAGGTCCGCCATTTCCTTTTCATTATCGGCATCCACCTGCGCGGTGTGGATCGGCCGGGAAATCTGCGCGGCAATCGCGTCACACTTCGACTTCGTGCGGCTGGCCAGCGTGATGTCCGTGAAAACCTCCGGCACCTGCGCGCACTTGTGCGCGACCACCGCCCCGACGCCGCCCGCGCCAACAATCAGAACCTTTGCCATAATACGCCTCCCAAAATGCAATAACCGTTCAACCGTTCTGACACTTTAGGCTATTTGCAATACAAAGCGCAAGACCGCAGAAATCCTGAGAACTTCCAGGCATTGGAGCTTTTCGGCATCCGGGGCCGGCATGGTATATTCGCCGAAAGACCCGTAATCGAATGTTTATTGTTCAGACCCTTCTTCCAAAGCGGGCATGCCGCGGGGGCCGGACGCAGCTGCAAATTTATAGGCCATAAAGAGCGCGATGATTGATTTTTGGGGTGTTTTGATGCGCTTTTTGCAGCGAGCATGAATATAGTACTATTTTAGTACTATATGATCTTTTTCTCTGTTTTAGGGCATTTTTTAGTGTTTTTGAGCGTTTTTTAGGCGTTTTTGGGTTCTTCGTCAATTATCGTGGAAAGAGATCGAGCTTTCCGCAGTGAAAAAGGATGGCGACTCTGTAGTTCTCGAAGGATCGAAAACCTCTGGCCTTGGCCCTGAT
>Ga0116144_10003861_pt1 | contig 14582 bp, 15 predicted proteins | sample AD_UKC035_MetaG_FD_89746 | JGI IMG/M metagenome (GOLD analysis project Ga0116144, IMG submission 89746) | Active sludge microbial communities of municipal wastewater-treating anaerobic digesters from USA - AD_UKC035_MetaG | ecosystem: Engineered > Bioreactor > Anaerobic > Digestate | place: USA... | reverse complement strand
ACACTTCTATTCGGCCTACATATTCAGCAAGAACACTGGCGATCTCGCCGGTGTCCGTTGCGTCAAGCGGGGCGCCAAGAAAAATTGACAGGGTCGTTTTTTTAATGTAACGGTCGTCCGTTGTCTGGATTGTCATGTGAAATTTGTTTTTTAGTAAGGAGGATCCCTATGAAAAAAGTGACCTTGCTCGTCGCGCTGACCTTTGCCGCGATCATGCTTTCCGGCTGCACCACCGCCTATCAGGCGATATCGCAGCAGTACCTGACCCCGCTTCCGGTCGATTATGAGATCATCGGCACCACGATGGCCGAATCGGAAAGAACTCAGGTCTTCTGGGTCGAGTGGGCCTACCTGTTCCACGACGAACAGGCCGACATCACTAACCGTGGCTCCTTCAATGCCTTCCTCGGCGGCATCATTGAGGACACCAAGGCGGCGGCGCTCTACGCGGCGCTCGAAAAGATGCCCGATGCCGACAAACTGATCGAGCCCCGCTACAAGATCGAGGTCACCAACTTCCTCATCGGCAAGACCGTGCATGTTACCGTCTGGGCCAAGGCGATCAAGTATCTTAAGTCATCTCCCTACATCGTTTCTCCCGCCATGGCGGCCGCGCAGTGACCGCCTCTTGGTTTCTTTGACGGTCACATGTTGAGCTCGTCATGACGGCATCGCGTGCGGTCTTTTTCCTCTTTGCTCTGTCGTTTCTTCTTTCGTGCGCGTCGGTGCCGGATACCCATCAGGTACTGTTCCCGCGGGGCGAACTCCCCGAAAAACGGCTGACGCTCCTCGCTCCCGTCCTCTTGAATGAACTGAAGGGCGTCGAGGACCCGTCGGAGGTCTACGACCGCAATCTCTATGTCGGTCTCATCCGGTTCTCCGGCGGCTTCATCGAGGATGTCGGTCGCGGCATGATGGCCCGATCGCGCGAACTTCGTTTCAGTCACCAAAACAGGTTCTCGTTGGTCATCAGGGAGTCTTTCGCCGGTATGGTGAGGAATATCCTCGATGCCCGCGGGACCCCGTACAATCTGTCGGACGCCGACCCGACGCCCCTGCTCGCGGTGACCGAACGCTCGTTGATAGATCGTTACCCCGAAGAGGGACACGACAACACCAACCTTCCGCGCATCGCTTACGATATCGTTCCGCGGACGCCGTTCCCGGCCGATGCGGCGCTCACGGGGCGACTGGTGGTACTGCCGGTGGTCGAGTTCTACTACGGGCACAACGGCGGTTGGTTCAACGGTCAGACATTCGGCTGTCCGGCGGGGATACGGTTCCGCGTCCACGTGCTCATCGTTGACGGCGACAGCGGCGAGATGTTCTACCGGTTCAGCGACGAGGAACGGTACCTCGTGCCGAAACAATACCGCATGAACATCATAGAGATAGAACAGTACCTGCTCGATGCACGAAGAGCACTGTTCGATAAACTGCTTCGCCATTTTCCGTAGGACCGCACCGGTCTTTATGCTTATTCCTGCGAAATAACGGAATATTTTTGACTCCCCCGCCAGTTTGTATTATGTTCATTTCCGATGACGAGTAAGAGAAAGTAATCATGAAGGAGCCTCCAGATGCAGATGACCTCGTTCCTCCTTGACGCGATCGGTAACGCCGCGACCGCCATCTCGATCGTCGAGGTGGTGAAGAATTCATCGCTCGTGGTAAACCTCGTCCTCGGCGGGCTCGTCCTGCTGTCGGTCCTCTGCTGGGGCGTCATCATATTCAAGTTCATCCAGCACCGCCGCGCGATAGTCGCCACCGAACAGTTCATAGAACTTTTCTGGAAGAACATGGATTTCCAAGAGGTCTACCGCCGGAGCGACAAACTGCAGGATTCACCCATCGCCACCGTGTTTCGCGCCGGCTATTCGGAGTTCTTCGAGACCAAGAAGTCGTGGGAGTCGAAGGGCATCACCGTCGTCGGGTCGAAGGTTGACGAACTGGTCGCCAACATCGAGCGCGCCATGAAGCGCGAGTCGCAGACCCGCAACCAATTGCTCGAGAACTCGCTTACGCTCCTTGCGACGACGGCGAGTTCGGCCCCCTTCATCGGGCTGTTCGGCACCGTGTGGGGCATCATGGACGCATTCCACATCATCGGCAAGACCGGCAACGCGACGCTCGGCACCATCGCGCCGGCGATATCGGAGGCGCTCATCGCGACCGCCTTCGGGCTCGCCGCGGCGATACCGGCAGCCATATGCTACAACTACTTCACGAGCAACATACAGAAGATAGAGGGCGAGTCGGCGAACATCACGAGCGACTTCCTCAACTCGATAAAGCGGAGTTCGGTCTGATGAGCATGGGAGTGAACGGCGGCAAGAAGCGTCGACCGATCGCCGAGATAAATATCACCCCGATGGTAGACATCATGCTCGTGCTCCTCATCATCTTCATGGTCGCGGCGCCGATGATAGAACAGGGGGTCGATCTCGACCTGCCGCAGACCGAGACCATCCCGATAGAGAACCCGAAGGACAAGTTCATCCTGCGCATCTTCAAGAACGAGAAGATATTCATAGAGAAGACCGAGATACCGCTCAAGGAACTCGAGACGAAACTCAAGGCGAACGCGAAACTCCAGCAGGACCGCGAGTTGTACCTCTACGCGAGCCAGCGGCTTTCCTACGGCTATGTGGTCCGCGTGATGGCGATAGTCAAGAAAGCGGGGGTCCCCAAGATAAATCTCGTCACCGATCCGCTCGAGGAGGAGGGATGAGGTCCTATATCTTCGCGGCGCCCGTCTTCGAGGCCGAGAAGCGGCACATGAAGCGGTTCGCCGCCGTGTCGCTCCTGCTCCATGTCGGTGTCGCCTTTGCCGTCATGACGATCGGCGCCTATCTCAACATGGCGCCCAAGATAGCGTTCGAATCGGTCGAAACGCGGCTCGTGAAGTTCGGCGAAAAGCCGCGCGACAAAAAACTCCTGCCGCGTGTCGTGAAAAAGGAGGAGGTCGCGGCTCCGAAGGTCGGTGCGGCGAACGCATTGAAAGAACCGGAGAAAAAGAAGGAGCCCGAAAAAAGCAAAGAGGAGCCGAAAAAGGCGACCGACCTGAACGCCCTGCTCGGCGAGGCACTGAAGGACATCAAGAAGGACGCCCGCGCCGAGGAAACGAAGGAGGGGAGTCCCGACGGTGTCCGTGACGGTGATGTGACCGACCCGGCCTTCGCGGTGAAGGGCAGTCTCTATGTGCGGCAGATATCGGCACTCATCCGCCGCAACTGGAAGATACCCTCGCTTATCACGCCCGATCTGCTCGCCACGCTCAAGGCCGAGATATACTTCCGCATCACGCCGTCGGGCGAGGTGTACGACCTGCAGGTCGTGACGCCGTCAGGCGACAACAATTTCGACAGTTCGGTTATAGAGGCGGTGAAACTGACGGCGAAACTGCCGCTCCCGGAAGACAGGCAACTTAAGAAATATGTGCTCACGGAGGGACTCCAATGGGGCTTCACTTCAAGTACGCTGTAATGTTCGCGTTGCTGACGGCGCTGTGCGGGGGGACCGCTCACGCGCAACTCAAGGGCGAGGTGCGCGACGGGGCGCTCGTCGCGTACGCCATCGCCGCGCCGGCCTTCGTCCATAGTGGTGACACCACCGGGGAACTGGCGCGCGCCCTCACCGAGACCCTGCGCCGCGATCTGGACCTGACCGGCTACTTTCAGGTGCTCGACGAGCGGTCGTTCATCGAGGCGCCCACGGTGCCGGTCGATAAGGTGAACTTCAAGAACTGGCTCACGGTCGGCGCGAAGGGTCTCGTCAAGGCGACCCTCACCGGGACCGACCCGATCGAACTCGAGATGCAGGCATTCGATGTGGCGGGCGGTAAAAGCATCCTCCACAAGAAGTACAAAGCGTCGGCGAAGGCCATCCGCAAGGCGCCGCACGGCTTTGTGCGCGATCTCGTGCAGGCGCTGGCCGGTATACGGCTCAAATTCCTTTCGAGCCGCATTGCCTTCGTAGAGAAAGAGGCGAAGACCTACAAACTGATGGTCGCCGACTTCGATGGCGCCGACGCGACGGCGGTCGTGACGAGCGACAAGATACTCACGCTTCCCGGCTGGTCGGCCGACGGGACGCACCTGTTCTACACCGCCTACACCACCGGGGAACCTCACCTCTATGCGGTGGACATCAAAAGCCGCAAGGTCTCGCTCGTTTCCGACCATCCGGGGCTCAACACCTCCGCTTCGGCCGCGCCCGACGGCAAGAACATAGCACTGCGTCTTTCCAAGGACGGCAATGCCGAGATCTACCTCATGAACCTCGCGTCCAAGGCGCTCACGCGGCTTACGAGCAACATCGCGATAGATACCGCGCCATCTTTCAGCCCCGACGGCAAGGAGATCGCCTTCGTATCGAACCGTTCGGGCAATCCGCACATTTACCGCCTGTTCGTGAACGATCCGGCACGGGTGGAGCGTCTGACCGATCAGGGTAAATACAATCAGGATCCAGACTACGCGCCTGATGGTCGATACATCGCCTTTACGGGGCGCGACGAGTTCTTCATGTTCGACATCTTCCTGTTCGACCTGCAGGCGCGGACCATATCGCGCGTGACACAGAAACAAGGGAAGAACGAGAACCCGTCGTTCTCGCCCGACGGCGCGCTCATGGTTTTCTCTTCCGACCGGACGGGGAAGAACGGCATCTGGGTCACCAATCTCGCCGGGGACCGCCAGAGAAAGATATACGGCGGAACGGGCGAGGCGATCACGCCGTCGTGGTCGCCTGAAGTGACGATCACCCAGTAATAACCGAAGGAGGAGGAATATGACCCGGTACGGCATCATCATTCTGGCGGTCGTCGCGATACTGTGCGGCCCCGGCTGTGGCATGAAGTCGCCCGAGGACGAACGGCGACTCGCCGAAAAGGCGTTCAAAGACGCGCTTTCGGGCAAGGACTGCGCCCGCGAGGATTTCCTCGCGGCGGAGGAATTGCTGATGAAGGCGCGCGAGGCGGTCAATGCTAAGAGGTACGACGAGGCGAAGAAACTTTTCCTTTCCGCCAAGGAAAAGGCCGAAAAGATCGCCGCGTATGTCCGGTCCCACCCCGACGAATGCGACCCGAAGGTGAAAAAGGAAAAGGTCGCCCAGCGGACGGCGGGCGTGGATGACGGGGCGATCTCCGAGGAGACGCTTTCGTCGAAGGATCCCAACATGAAGTTCCCCGTCATTCATTTCGAGTTCAATGAGTACGCGGTGCGCGAGGAAGATAAGCCGCTCCTCAAGATCATGGCCGAATGGATGGTGAACTTCCCGGCGGCGGCCATCCGCGTCGAGGGGCACGCCGACGAACGCGGGAGCATCGATTACAACATGTCGCTCGGCGAGCGGCGGGCCCAGGAGGTACGCGACGAACTGATGAAATTGGGCGTGGACGCCAAACGGTTCCAGATCGTTTCATACGGAGAGGAGCGGCCCATCGCCTCGGGGCAGAACGAGGATGCGTGGTTCCAGAACAGACGCGCCGAGTTCGTCCGCGTCAATTGACGGTATCGCGAGACCTCGGGAGGGAGGTGATCCATGAGGAACGCCCTGCTGACCGTTCCCTTTCTCTTCTTTTTGTCCCTGTACGCTGCCGATATCCGTGAACCGGCCCGCGCCGGGCAGTGGTATTCCGCCGACCCGCAGGCGCTCCGGGCGCAGGTGGCGGGACTGTTCGCGCAGGTGCCGTTCGACAGCACGGCGAAAGGACTCCAGCCCTTTATCATCGTCGCGCCACACGCCGGGTTCGTCTATTCGGGCCGGGTGGCAGCCCACGCCTACGCCGGTCTGAAGCCGAAACAGTTCGATGTCGTCGTCATTCTCGGCACAAGCCACTCGTTCCAGAACGGCGTCGTGGCGCTCTCTCCCGCCGCCGCGTTCCGGACACCGCTCGGGACCGTGCCGGTCGACCGCGCGATGACCGACCGGCTCGCGAGGGCGGATAAGCGTTTCGTCCAAAGCGCCGAGATCCATGGACCGGAACACAGCATTGAGGCGCAACTCCCGTTCCTGCAGGAGCGGCTCGGGAACTTCTCGATGGTGCCGGTGCTCACCGCGACCGCCGACCGCGCGACGCTCGACCGGTTCGCGAAGGAACTGATCGCCGTGATCGAGGCATCAAAAAAGAAAGTGCTCATCGTCGTGAGCACCGATCTGTCGCACTACCACGATTATCACACCGCCGCCAAGATGGACGGCGAAACGCTTCATCTCATAAGCGAGGGGAAGTGGGAAGAGTTGCGCGGCAAGATAGCGTCGGGCGCCTGTGAGGCGTGCGGCTATCACGCCTTTCACCTCGCGGCACGGATACTCGAACACTACGGCGTGACCAGCGGTACGCTCGTCAAAGCGGAGAACTCGGGCGATGTCGTGCAGGAATCGCGTCCCGGCGGGGTGGTTGGCTACGGCGCCGTCATCTTCGAGAAAAACAAGGGCGGCACGGTGAATGAGGGATCAAAGCCGGGTGCCCAGACGACCACTGAGGAACGGAAATATCTTCTTGACCTGGCGCGCAAAAGCATAGAACATGCCTTGAGAACCGGGAAGGAGTTCGTTCCCGAAAAACCGGCGAAGGGGGTACTGACCGCCGACCGCGCCGTCTTCGTGACGCTCAAAAAGCATGGCGACCTGCGCGGCTGCATCGGGCAACTCGAGGCGCGCGGCCCGCTCTATCTGGCGGTCGCCGAGATGGCGAACTCGGCCGCCTTCCACGATCCGCGCTTTACTCCGGTCAAGCAGGATGAGATGCGGGATATCGAGATAGAGATATCGATACTCACCCCGCCGCAGAGGATCGACACCTACAAAAAGGTGGTACTCAAGCGCGACGGCGTCATCGCCCGGAACGGCTATCGCGGCGGTGTCTTTCTGCCGCAGGTCGCCGAGGAGACCGGGTGGGACATCGACACCTTCCTCGGCGAACTCTGCGCACAGAAGGCGGGACTCCCGCGCGACTGCTACAAGGACAACGCCACCCAGCTGTCGGTCTTTCAGGTCGAACTGTTCAGCGAGAAGAACTACTGAAAAAAGTGGCGACCCCAACCGGATTTGAACCGGTGCTACCGACGTGAAAGGCCGGCGTCCTAACCGCTAGACGATGGGGTCGTCCCAAAAAAGTGGTGAGCCGGCGGGGATTCGAACCCAGGACCACCTAATTAAAAGTCAGGTGCTCTACCTACTGAGCTACCGGCCCACAGCGGGCTGAAAATCGAGTCGCTACTATAATGGGCGGTCTTCCGTTGTCAACCTTTTTGAAAAGAGAAAGGGATAAATTTGTTTTTTGTCTTTTTATTGTATAACATTAGTCGTTGAGCGTCCTTAATTAGATACATTTTCGGAGGCAGAGATGAAAGAGCACCTCAAAGTGGAGATCGTGAAGATGGCTAAGACCCTCCTCAACGAGGGAAAGGACATCCGGCATATCACCATGAACCTCATCGCGAAGCGGATGGACATCACCGCGCCGACCCTATATCACTATTTCCGCAACAAGGAGGAGATCATCCACCTGAGTCTCGAACTCATCGCCGACGAGATAGTCGCCACCTTCGAACAGCCCTTTCCGGCGAGCATGGACAACGAGATGCGCTTCAAGATGACCATCGTGAACCTCATGAGTTATCTTTACAGGAACATCGAGTCGTTCGCGCTGGCCTTCTCCGATGTTGGCATCGGCTACTGGGGTTCGGGTGAGATAAAAATGAGCGATAAGATACGCAAGGCCCGCTCGCTCCTCGAGGAGGAGGTGCGCCGTTACTATCAGAGCGCCAAGATACCGCACGATCCGCTCAAGGGGACCTACATCCTGCTGTCGCTCATGATGGGCTCGCTCCGCTACTTCAGGAGCCAGAAGATAAAGAACGCCGACATCGGCAGGGAGGCCGAAGAGGTCTTCTCGTTCTTCGTGAAGGGTCTCCAAAAGGGTTGATCACCCTTCGTGGAACCGGCGCCACACCGCGTCGGCTGCCTCCTGCGTCAGCCCCGGCACCGCCCGCAACTCCTCCCGCGTCGCGGATCGTATCCGCTCCACTGTCCGGAATTGTCCGATGAGCACTTTTTCGCGCGCCGGTCCGATACCCGGTATGCCGCCGAGCAGATCGGCGACCGCCTCTTTCCGCTTCGTCCGGTTCGCCGTTATTGCGAAGCGGTGCGCCTCGTCGCGTATCCGCTTGAGCAGGAGCGCGAATGGGCCGTCGTCGAGGAGCGTCTCTTCACCCGTCGGTGCGACCAGTTTCTCGCCGCCGCGATCGCCGCGCCGGTCCTTGACGATGCCGAGCAGGGCGGTCCCGTCCCCGATCTCGCGGAGCGCCGCCTGCACCTGCGTCGTTCCGCCGTCCACGAGCACCAGATCGGGCTTCGGCCAGTCGCCGTTCTCCCAGTGGGCGCGGAACCGGCTCGCCGCCTCGGCGATGGCGGCCGGATCGTTCTGGCCTTCGATCGTCCGTATCGTGAAACGACGGTAGTGCTTCGTCACGAACCGGCCTCCTTCCCACCAGACGGCGCCCGCCACCGTGTGGGATCCTTGCAGGGTGGATATATCAAGACAGAGTATGCTCTCGACCGGCGCGCCGACGACCGCGGCGAGCGCGTCGCGGGCCTTCGGACCCGCCGAACCGATGCGGGAGAGTCGCTCCTTGAAGTGGCTATGGTTGCGTAGGAGCAGTTCGCGTACCTCCGGTCGCATCGGGAGGATATCCACCTTCGCGTCGAGCAGTCGTTCCAGCGCGTCGGCCTCGACCGCCTCGGGGGGATGGCACGACAGCGCGGCGGGCGGCGGGCGATGGGCGTAGAACGATGCGATGGCGGGATAGAACAACGGCTCGCCCGGCGTGAGCGGGTGATGGAAATGATAGATGTCACCCAGCGCGCCGTCGGCGTAGGAGCCGACGGTCAGGAAGAGCGTGAGCCCGTCGTTCGAGAAGAAGAACGTGTCCTCGGCCCGGCGTCGCGCCGACTCGACCCCGAACCGCGTGCCGAGTTCCGGGAGCAATCGAAGGATGTCGCGCAGTTCGGCCGCCTTCTCGAACCGTAGAGCCGCCGCCGCCCGCTCGATCTCGACGGTGACCGCCGCGCCGAACTCGCGCCAGTCGCGTCCCTCGATGAGCGCGATGACCCGACGAACGCGTTGATCGTACTCGTCGGCCGCGATGCGCCCTTCGCACGGGGCGGGGCACAGGCCGATCTGGTGGTAGACGCAGGCCTTCGCGGGCATCTTTATACAGCGGCGGAGCGGATGACAGGCGAGCAGGGCGCGCCGGAACCGGCGCAGGAGCGCCGCGTCGGTGAAGGGACCGCGCAGGTAACGGTACCGGAGGTGCGGCTTGCGCGTGACCACCAGGAACGGGAATTTCTCGTCGGTGAAGGCGAGGTAGGGATAACTCTTGTCGTCCTTGAGGTCGATGTTGTACGGGGGGCGGTGCCGCTTGATGAGCCGCCGCTCGAGCACGAGCGCCTCCCGCTCGTCGCGCACGACGATGACGCGGATATCGGTGACCCGCCGCATCAGGAACGGGACGAGCGGTCGCTCGTCGTGCCCCGCGAAATACTGCCGGACGCGGCTCTTCAGGTTGCGCGCCTTCCCGACATACAGCACCGCGCCCGTCTCGTCGAGGAATAGATAGACGCCGGGCTCTGGGGGGATGTGGGGCGGGTCAGGAGGACCGAACGACGGTTGATCAATGGGCATGGACGAGGTCCCTCTCCGGTGAACGCTTGAGCATACCGGAGCGGCGCCGGTAAAGCAAGCGAGGGCGCGCGCTTTTCTCTTGCAAATAATATTGGAAACTTATACTTGCTTTTTTTTGATAACGGAGTATGTTCCCTTCCGTTTTGGGTTCTTCTCGGTTGAGAGGATCCGGTTTTTTCTTTTTTTTTATTGAGGTACAGACCATGACCGTTCAGATCTATGTTGGCAACCTTCCGTTCAGCGCGACCGAAGGCGATCTCCGTAGCGCTTTCGAGAAATTCGGCGCCGTTTCCTCGGCGAAGATCGTCACCGACCGTGACACCGGCAGAGCCAAGGGTTTCGGCTTCGTCGAAATGGCCGATCAGGCCGCCGCCGACAAGGCGATCAGTTCTCTTGACGGCGCCGACATGGGCGGCCGCAACATCAAGGTCAACATCGCCCGTCCCAAGAAATAATCATTCTCATTATCTCTTGATCGTGGGGGCGGCGACGGGCCGCCCCTTCTTGTTCGGCTCTTCTTTGACTTTCCCCTCTTCCTCTGATATCATCGCGCCGTCGTCTTTTTTGTCGTTCATGCGAGGAGCGCCGGGTGCCTGACACCACACTGCCTTCCATACTGCTCGTACTCGATTCGGCGCCGGAAGAACCGGGTGCGCCCAACTACCAGAACGCGTGGATCGCCGAACTTGTCGCGGAACTCGGCGCGGCCTGCCGTCTGTCGCTGTTTTATCCGGTCCTGTCGGTCGGCGGGCCCTTCTACCGCCTGCGCCGTGAGGAGCGCGGCGGCGTAGAGCGGTTCGTTGCCTCGATACCCTACAAGTATCCATCCTTCGCCGAGACCTACGACAACCCCGAGATGGACCGGCTGTTCGCCTCGGTCATCGGCGAGCGTGCCTTCGACGCGGTCCACATCCTTTCCCTGCGCAACCACTCGTTCGGGTATCCCGAAACGGCGTGGCGCGCCGGTCTGCCGGTGGTGCTAAGCGCCTTTGATGGCTGGCTGCGGTGCCCGTGCCGCTATCGGACGGGGTGCGACGGAACGGAACGGGACGCTCACCGGTGCCGCGTGAGACTGTCGAACTTCGTCGCCACGCCGATATCCTTCCTCGTCAAGCGAGTGGAGCACGCGCTTCGCGCCGGGGGCCACCACTGGTGGTTCGAGGAGACGGGGCGGTATTCGGCCTTCTACAACCGGGGACCGTGCGAACGGGTGGGAGAGGAGGCGCTTGCGGAGCGCGATCGACGGTCCCGTGAGATGTTGCCGTATGTCGATGCGTTCCACTTCCCCTCCGAGGAGTTCCACAAATCCTTCTTTTCCGACCTTGTCCCGTCCCAGCGTGCGTTCTTCATGGGTCAGGGGATACCGGCCGCGCTCGTGGTCGACAGCCGCCCGTTCGAGATCCCGGGCGGGGTGCGTTTCGGCTTCATCGGCGATATCGTGCCGGAGGAGGGGCTCACCGAACTGGTGGAGGCGTTCAACGCCCTGCGGGAGCGCGGTCTCCCCAACAGTCTCCACCTGTACGGGGAACTATACCGCAACGAGGGCTATGTGAACAGACTGCGCAAGGAATGCCGTAACGGCGCGGTCGTTTTTCAGGGGGCGGTGGACCCGGGACGCATCGGGGCGGTACTCGATAGTTTCGATGTGCTCGTGCTCCCGTCCCGCTGGCAGCGGCCCGATTCGTGGCTTGCGGCACAGGCGATGGCGCGGCGCAAAGCGGTGATCGCGCCCGCCGGGACCGCGGCGGCCGAACTGATAAGAAAGCGGCGGCGCGGTGTGGTGCTGAAGAACCTTTCGGCACGCGATCTGGAGCAGATATTCGTGGACCTTGAAATAGACAGAAAAAAGTTGTACTATCTCATGCGCATCGTCGAGCGGGAACAGTTCCTCTCGACGGCGGGGAACGCCCGCGACCTGCTGGCGCGGTACCGTTCCCTGATGAAACGACCTGCGCGTACCGAGGAGAAGGTATTGAGACGACGGCTCAACCGTAAACGGACCGAACGGTCACGGGGGGCGGCATGACGACGACGGGCAAACGGGTCGACATCGAACTGACGACGCTAGGCAAGGCGTTCGTGATATTCATCCTCCTGCTCGTGCTGTCGTTCGTCATCGGGCTCTATCTCGGTCGCGAGGCGGGCAAACGGGTGTCGACGCCGCTCGACGATGCATCGCGCGACGAGCAGGTGTCGGCCTGCAACTACAAGGTGCAGGACCTCACCACGCGGCTCACCGCGCTCACCGCCGCCGCGAAGGAGGCGGGGCTCATGGACGGGCAGGGGTCTGTGGCGCGCGGTGTCCGGTGCGCCGTTCCCGAAAAGGGGACGGTACCCGCGGTCGCGGCGATCCCCGAAAAAGAGAAAGAGAAGAAGGATGAGGCGAAGGAGGGGGTCAAGCCCATCGGCCCCGGGAACTCTTCGCCGGGAGAAACCGCCGCGGCGAAGGTGCCGCCGGTCGTTCCCGAAAAGACGGCGCCCGCCGCCTGCAAGTTCTCGCTTCAGATATACGCGAGCAAGAGCAAAGAGGAGGCGCTCGCGGTGCAGAAGAGGTCGAAGATACAGCCGCTCCGGCTCGTCGAGGCAGAGATAGATGGTGCGGTGTGGTACCGGCTCCGGTATGGCTGTTTCGCCGAAAAGGGGACGGCTGAGGCCGAGATAGAGGGGCTCATGAAACAGGGGGCGCGCCCCTATCTGGCGAAGGAATGAACATGAACACGGGAAGGAGATACAGCATGGTACGGTATGTTGTCGCGCTATCGATGATGTTGCTTTTCGGAGCGCTGTGGGGACAGGAGGTCGCACCGGTCGCGCCGGAGGGCGAGCCGGTGACCCCTCTCGAGGAGGCGATCGCGCCCGTTTCCGCCGAGACGCCTCCCGCCGAGGCAACGCCGTCCGCTGAGACGCCGCCTGCTGAAACACCGCCTGAGGGAACGCCGCCCGCCGAACCATCCTCTCCGCTCATGGAGATCCCGCCGGCCCCTGAGCCGACGCCGCTCCCGACGCCGGTACCGGTCGCCGAAACGCCCGGCTCCGCTGAAAGCTCCGCCGTGGCAAGCCCGCCCGCTGAAGCCGCGCCCGTCGCCGAGGCCGCGCCTGCCGCCGAGGCCGTGCCTTCCGCCGAACCGTCGCCGGAGGAGAAGGCCGAAGCGGAGAAGAAAGCGGAAGAGGAGAAAAAGGAAAAAGAGAAGAAGAAGTTCGTCAAGGGCGAGATATCGAACATCGGCGCCCGCGACATCGTGTACCCCTATAATTCGCTCGGTATCGGGACCGGCGTCACCTTCATCGCGCAGGACATCTTCCTCACGCTCGACCCGCGGTTCGTTTACAACAAGAACGACTTCAACATGCTTATGGCCTTCCACCTGCCGATAAATATCCGCATGTTCAGTTTCGACCTCAACCGCGCCGGTGACGACAATTTCACCCTGCGTTCCGAGGACTGGGACGAGTGGCAGGATTACTTCCGCATCATCAGGTATGTACAGTACGGTCGATCGGAGGATAACTTCTATGCCTCCATCGGTTCGAACAATGCGCAGTCGATCGGCCACGGCACCATCATGAAACGCTATGTGCCGAACTTCGATCCGAACTTCACCAAGATATCGGCGAAACTAAACTACTATGGCGACTACTTCGGCTTCGAATCGGTACTCGGCGACGTGACCGACGGCAACATGTTCGGTGGTCTCGTGTTCTTCAAGCCGTTCTCCGGGCTGGCCGAGGACGAGAACGACTACATGCCGCGCTCGTTCTCCATCGGGTTCTCGTTCGCGGGCGACCGCAAGGCGCCGACCAAGATAGAGTATGTGGACTATGTGTTCGGCACACCGGGCGGCGACACTTACACCGCCGACGGCAACGATCCGCGGTGGCCCGCCGGGCTCGTCCCGCGCATCGAGGTCGACGGTAAGGGACGCCCCGTCGTGCTCGAGGACACCTTCCTCTACCTCATGGGGGTCGATGCCGAGTTCAAGTTCTTCAAGAACGAATATGTCGATCTCAAGACCTATATCGACTACAGTTGGATGCGGACCGATCCGGGGCGCGGCGGCTTCACGGCCGGCCTGCTCGGCCGCTACAGCCCGGACGAGGACCGCAAACACGCCCTGCGTTCACGTATCGAGGCCCGCGCCTACAACGGTCGCTACGCTCCTTCGTTCTTCGACACCTTCTACGACATCGAGCGGTTCGAACTGCTCACCAACATCGGCGGCGAGGACGGCTTCCGCCCCGACGGTCGTAGCAAACTGCTCCGGCTCGACGACCAGCCCGACAAGTTCTTCTTCTCGCTGTACGCCGAACTCACCTACTCGTTCATAGACTGGGTCACGATATCGATGGGTATCGAACAGTTGCGCGAGTCGCTGTCGATCTATGCCCACCTCGAACTCCCCGATCTCTGGATATTCAAGGGGATGCTCTCGTACTACCAGCGCGGCATCACCAAGCCCGAAACGATGGTCGACACCTTCGACTACAGCGCTATGTTCCGCGGCGTCATCCGCCTGCAGGTGCTCCCCATCCTCTTCATCAACGCCTATGTGGGCAAACAGTGGGCATTCTGGCCGCCCAACAAGCCGCGCGACGACGGTCTGCAGGGGCACTACCTCTCGGCGTGGGACCTCGGCGGCGATCTCGAGATCGGCTGGGAATGGGGTGACGATGACGAAGAGGAAGCGGAAGGGACGAAGGACGACGAGGAAAAGAAAGAGGACGAGGAAAGCATACTCTAGACCGAAAAGGAGGGCTGCGGGATGTTGCGCACGACACTCTGCCTTATCGCGATGCTATGCTGGCTCACGGCGGGCGCCGCCGAGGTCTATGTCAACGGCGTCAAGGCCGACGGCCTGACCGCACAGGAGTTCAAGAACTGCACGGTGAGGTT
>Ga0116144_10003859_pt1 | contig 14585 bp, 15 predicted proteins | sample AD_UKC035_MetaG_FD_89746 | JGI IMG/M metagenome (GOLD analysis project Ga0116144, IMG submission 89746) | Active sludge microbial communities of municipal wastewater-treating anaerobic digesters from USA - AD_UKC035_MetaG | ecosystem: Engineered > Bioreactor > Anaerobic > Digestate | place: USA... | reverse complement strand
GATGAAAGTGACCGAGGCCGACATCACCGTGAGCGGCAAATCCGTCGTCATTATCCTGCCGCCGGCCGAAATCCTGTACAGCCGCATTGACAATGAACGCACCTTCGTCTACGAGCGCGCCACCGGCCTCTTCCGCAAGCCCGATCCCAATCTGGAGACCGAGGCCCGCCGCATCGCCGAAGCGCACCTCCTCAGTTGGGCGCAGGAGCGTGGCATCTTGGAACAGGCCGAGAAAAATGGTAAACTGTATCTGGAAAGCTTCCTGAGATCGTTGGGATTTGAATTCATACGGATTGAAATTAAGAATGAGTAGCTATGCCCGATTATAACCATATCTACAACCACCAGGCTGACCTGTACGCACAATTGGTCGCCTATGAAGATTACGAACACAACCTGCTGCCGACGCTCAACGCCATCGTCCCGGCGGCGGGGCGGGACGTGATCGAAAGCGGCGCGGGGACGGGGCGGTTGACGGCGCTGCTGGCCCCGCACGTTTACAGTCTACGCGCTTTCGACCTCTCGCCGGCGATGCTCGGCGAAGCGGCCCGGCTATGCCACGAGGCGCGCAACACACACTTTGCCGTGGCCGACCATCGCGCGCTGCCCGCGCCGGACGCCAGCGCCGACCTCGTTCTTTCCGGGTGGAGCGTGTGTATGCTCGTTGTCAACTACCGGGAGACGTGGCAAACGCAGGTCGCCCAAACGCTGCGCGAATTTGAGCGCGTGCTACGCCCCGGTGGAACTATCATCATCATCGAAACCAAAGGCACCGGCCACGAAACGCCCGTTGACTATCCCAACCTGGCCGATTATTACACCTTTCTCAAAACACAAGGGTTTGAGTCCACCTGGATTCGCACCGACTTCCAGTTTGACGATGAAGCCCAGGCAGAAGCCCTCACCGGCTTCTTCTTTGGTGAGAAATTCGCCAAAGACATCGTCGCGCAGTATGGGGTGATTGTGCCGGAGTGTACCGGCGTATGGTGGAAACGCCTATGAAGCCGAAAACCCGGCGCTACCCCTCATTATTCGCCATTCGCTATTTGCTATTCGCCCTATTGCTCCTCACCGCCTGCGCGCCCAAGCCGCTGCTGCGGCCCAACGGGGTGGCGGTCGCGCCGGACGGCAGCGTTTACGTGATGGATCGCGGCAACTACCGTATCGTCCACTTCAGCGCAGCGGGCAAAGTATTAGGGACCTTCGGCAAGTTCGGAGTTGGACCGAGCGACCTGCACACGGGGTGGGACACCGCCCTGGACTCGCAAGGCAACATCGCCGTCTGCAATTTCATCCTTTCAAGCGAGGGCGACCTGATTCATGATGGCGTGCGGGTCTTCTCCCCCAACGGTCAGTTCATACGCGAGGTCGGGGGGCAGGACTACCTGAACACCGAGCTTCCCACCGAGAAACCCTATGGCCTGGACATTGACACACAGGATCGGCTTTACATCGTGGGTTTCAACACCAACACCCTGCGCATCTTCAATGCCGAGGGCAACCTGCTCGGCGTCTTCTTTGGCGAAGTTGGCAGCGCCGCCGGCCAGTTCAACGGCATCAACGACGTAGCCGTGGATGACACCCGCGACTTTGTCTACCTTTCGGACAACATCAACAGTCGCATCCAGCAATTCACCCTGGATTTCACAGCGGAGGGCGTCCCAACCCTCACCTATCGCAACAGCTTTGGCGAATATGGCGACGGCCCGGCGCAACTGGCCTATCCGCAGGGCCTGGCCGTGGATGAGGTCACAGGGCGGCTGTACGTCGCCGACAATGCCAACCGCCGCATTCAGAGTTTCGATCCAGAGGGACGCCTGATCGCCAGCATCGCCCCGCCGAACATCGAACTCTGGCAAGTCCTGCAACTGGCCGTCGGCCCCGATGGCGCGGTGTACGCCACAGATGGCTACAACAACGTCGCCTGGGTTTTTGGCGCGGATGGCGCCGTGCGGCAAACCCTTGAGGTCACCCCATGAAACTGCGGATCCCGGTTTCCATTAAAATTACCGCCCCCCTGATCCTCATCATCGTCCTGAGCATCGGACTGTCGGGCTATCGCATCTACCAGGCCAGCACCCAACGCTGGCAAATGGAGATGGATCGCCGGCTGGAACACGTCGCCGCGCTGACCGCCGCCGAAGTGGACCTCCCCACCCTCCAACAGGTTCACCACCCCATTGACGTAAACGGCGACGCCTATGCCGCAGTCGCGGAGACGCTCGCGCGCGCCGTCGCTATGGGCAACATCGAATGGATTGGTATCTACTACGCCAAAGACGGGTATTTCTACTATTGGGTAGACAGCGACTACAGCGGCGTAGGATATCCCTTCTTCTACCCCACCGACGCGCACCGGGCGACCCTTGCCGACGGGCAGACTCGCCCGGTCCGTTATACAGACGAGTTTGGAGCCTATTACGGCTTCGTCGCCCCCCTTGTGGCGCCGACCGAGGATGGCGAGGCGATCATCGGCATCCTCGAAGCCTCGCTCAGCGCTGAGGCCAGCCAGTTGCTGGAACAACGCACGCTTTCACAAGTAGCGCCCATCCTGGGCGGCGGCATTCTCCTGGCGATCGCAGCGGCCACGCTGTTGATGATTGTCGTCTTTTATCATCCCGTCCAGCAATTGCACAAGGGCGCCGCCGAACTGCTCCAGGGGCACTTCGGCTACACCATCCCGCAAATTTCCAACGATGAAATCGGCGACCTGGCGCGCGCCTTCAACCAGATGTCTATCAAAATCAGCCAGCTCTATGGAAAATTGCAGGCCTACAATCACGAACTTGAGGAGCGGGTCAAGGAGCGCACCGCCGAAGTGCGTGAAGAACGCAACCGCCTCAACACCATTCTCCTCAACATCGCCGAAGGTCTGGTCGTCACCCAACTTGACGGTCGGATTGCGCTGGCAAACCCGGCCTTCGCGCAGATTGTCGCGCAGCCGGGCGAACAACTGCGCGGGCAAGCGCTCCACACCGTTTTGCCCATCCCCGAATTGATGGCATTGGTGGCGGAAGCGCTCACAATGCCGGAACAGATCTTCACGCTCAACATCCTCTGGAAAATCCCTGGAGACGGCAAGGCGCGCGTCTACAAAGTCGTGGCCTGTGCGCTGGTGGAACGCGAAGCGCTCGCCACCGTTCTGGGCGCCGTCGCCATTCTGCACGACATCACCCATGAGGCCGAGGTAGATCAGATGAAGACCGACTTCATCTCCACCGTCTCCCACGAATTGCGCACCCCGTTGACCTCAGTGCTGGGGTTTGGCAAGCTCATTCTCAAAACGTTCGAACGCAATATTGCCCCGCTGATTCCAGAAGACGACCGGCGCGCGCAGCAAGCTACCCAGCGCATCCGCGACAATCTGGACATCATCGTGACTGAAGCCGAACGCCTCACCCGACTCATCAATGACGTGCTGGATATTGCCAAAATCGAGGCCGGCAAGGTGGAGTGGCACATGGACAACGCCCACCTTGCCGACGTTATCCAGAACGCCATCGCAGCCACTTCGGCCCTGGCGCAGAGCAAAGGGTTGTCGGTAGAAACTATTTCCGCGCCCTCTCTGCCGCAAGTCTACATAGATCGGGATCGCATGACGCAGGTCGTCACCAACCTGCTTTCCAACGCCATCAAGTTCACCGACGCCGGCAGCATCCAGGTCAGCGCGCAGTCGTTCACGCTTCAGGCGGATGGCGTCGGAACGCCAGAATTACCCTTCGGCGCGCATCTGCACGACCTGGCGGAAGGGCCGTGGATTGCGGTGAGCGTGCAGGATACCGGCATTGGCATCGCCCAGGAGGATTTGGAAAAAGTCTTTGAGAAATTCAAACAGGTGGGCGACCTGATGACGAATCGGCCCAAAGGCACCGGCCTGGGGCTGACCATCTCCAAAGAAATCGTGGAACATCACGGCGGGCGCATCTGGGCGGAAAGCAGCCTGGGACAGGGCAGCACCTTCACCTTTGTGCTGCCGGCGCGGAACCAGCAGCCCACCCTCGCGCCCCTGGTGGAAGAAATCCGGGCGCATACTGAAGTCACCGGCGAGCTTGCCCCCCAAGGGCTGCGCATTCTGGTCGTAGATGACGAAAGCAACATCCGCGAGCTTCTCGACCAGGAGTTGACCGAGGCCGGCTACACGGTTCTCCAGGCAGCCGATGGCGTGGCGGGCCTCAATGCCGCGCGGGTAGCCCGACCCAATCTCATCATTATGGATTTGATGATGCCCGGCATCAGCGGCTTCGACGCCATCAGCGCCCTGCGCAGTGATGAAAAAACCGCCGACATCCCGGTTATGATCCTCTCCGTGTTGGAAGATCGCGAAAAAGGCTACCGCCTGGGCGCTGACGCCTATTTGACCAAACCGATCAACATTGGCGAAGTATTAGCCACGGTCGAACGGTTGCTGATGCGCGCCGCGCGCGGCGAGGGACGCAAAAAAGTGCTGGTCATCGAGGAAGACGCCTCGGCGGTAGACACCATCACCAAGGTGTTCCACGAGAAAGGGTACGATGTCGTCAGCGCCACGGATACCACCGAAGGCGTCAGCAAGGCGCTGGCCGAGCAACCGCGTTTCATCATTCTGAACGCGCTCCTCTCGCGCATGAATGATTACGAAATTCTGCGCACCCTTAAATGCACGCGAGAAACCCAATCCGCAAGCATCGTCGTCGTCACCATGCACGACGCCATCGAAGACCTTGAGGAAGTGCTCGAAAAAGGCGCGGACTATTGCGGCGGCCCGGATGGACTGGAACAATGGGTAGAAACACTGAGCAAAGAAGTGGAAAAAGACAGTCAGGGTCTATAACGGAATTCATAAGGGGTAATTAGCAACCAGCAATCGGCCATGCGTTACTCATGGCGCAGTTCCAATTACCCATGTCCAGTTTCCAGTTAAGCAAAGGAGAAAGTCATGCCAGTCGAAAAGAAGATGAAGATCAGCGAAACAGAAGAGGCCCAAGGTGTGTGGGCGCGCGGCCATGGCGCCGCCGTCAGGGAAGTCGCGGCAGCATCGCAGACCTACGTAGTCAAAGCCGGCGACAGCCTGAGCAAAATCGCCAAAGAATTGCTGGGCGACGCCAACCGCTGGAAGGAAATCTACGAAGCCAACCAGGATACCATCAAAGACCCCAACGTCCTGAGCGTGGGTCAAAAACTGGTCATTCCGGCCTGAAGCCACACGACTGCCTTTCAAACCCGGAGCCTGCTGAACCGCAGGCTCTTTTTGTTGCCGTTCTCCCCACTTTGGGTACAATGGGAGCGCCGCCGCGGAAGTCCGCGCTGGCGCAGGCTCTGATGAAAGGAAATGACCTTGCCATTACTTACCTCGAAATTCACACGGCTGCTGTTATTGCTGCTCAGCTTCCTTAGCAGCGGCTGCCGCCGCGACACGATAGACGTAGGAGAAGCGGCCCTGGCGACGGCCGCCGCCAGGAATCCCCCCATCGCCGCCGCGCCAACGGCCACGCCCCCTCCCATTACCCCCACCCCGCCGCCCACCCGCACGCCGCCGGAAAGCACCGCCATCCGCTACACCGTGCGGCCCGGCGACACGCTCTCCGGCATCGCCGCCTACTTCGGCACCTCGGTGGAAGCGCTGCTCAGCCTCAATGGCTTGCGCAACGCGGACCAATTGGCCGCCGGGCAAACGCTCCAGGTGACGCTGGAAGCGCAGCACACCGGCCCGGCGCGCATCCTCATCCCCGACAGCGACCTCGTCTACGGGCCGAGTTATCGGGATTTCGACACCGCGCAAGCCCTGCGCAGCCTCCCCGGGCTGTTTCGCGATTACAGCGAGGAGGTGGCGGGGGAAACGCTGACCGGCCCGGAAATCGTAGAACGGGTCGCTAACGAATACAGCGTCGGCCCGCGCGTACTGCTGACCCTGCTGGAACTGCGCGGGGGCTGGCTCACCAACGCCGACCCCGCCCCCGAACAGCGCACCTTCCCGCTCGGCTACACCGACTTCCCCCACCTGGACGGCCTTTATCACCAACTGGCCTGGGCCGCCGACGAACTCAACGTGGGTTTCTACGGCTGGCGATTGGACACGCTATGGCTGGTGCAAACCGAAGATGGCGGCTACATCCAGTATGCGACCGCGCTCAACGCAGGCACAGCCGGCGTGCAGCGCGCCCTCGCCTTCGGCGCGGCGGATTACGACGCCTGGCGCGCCGATCTGGAACGTTTTCCCGAAGTCTACCGCTCCCTGTTCGGCGACCCGTTCCAATACACCGTCGAACCGCTCGTCCCGCCGGACACGGACAACCCGGCGCTGGAACTCCCCTGGGCCAAAGGGGAGACGTGGTACTACACTGGCGGCCCACATCCCGGCTGGGGATCGCAGGGCGCGTGGTCGGCGCTGGATTTCGCCCCACCGGAGCGCAATCTGGGCTGTCAAGCCAGCGCGCGCTGGGTGACGGCGGCGGCGCCCGGCGCCATCGCCGTCAGTGAGAACGGAATGGTCCTGCAAGACCTCGATGACGATGGATTTGTGGGCACGGGGTGGGTGTTGCTCTATCTTCACATGGATGCAGCCGGGCGCGTGGCCGCCGGAACTACGGTGCAAACCGGCGACCGCATCGCGCACCCCTCCTGCGAGGGCGGCGTCTCCAATGCCACCCACCTGCACTTCGCCCGGCGCTACAACGGTGTGTGGATGCCTGCCAACGACGTGCAATGGCCGCTGACCCTCTCCGGTTGGCAGGCGCAAGCCGATAAAGCGCCCTACGACGGCTTTTTGACCAAAAATGGTCAGACGCGCATGGCATTGGAGGACTGGAGCGCGCAAAATGGCCTCCGCCGCTGATCCTCAGTCCGCAGCGCGCAGCCGGCGCCCGCACCGGGGCAAAATAGGGGGACTCCGCCTGCTCTTGCTACTCATCATTTGCTCGGCCACGGCCTCGACCCCGCCGCCCCCCAGAGCCGGATTTATCCTGGTTGCCCCACCACCTTGCGCGCCGCCGACCAACATCATCCTCTTCATCGGCGACGGGATGGGCGAAGCGCAGCGCACGGCAGCGCGTTGGGCCGCGCATGGGCAAGAGAGAAAGTTAGCTATGGACTTTATGCCGCACCAGGGATGGGCGCGCACGGAATCCCTCCTCGGCGTGACCGATTCCGCCGCTGCGGCGACCGCCCTCGCCACCGGTCACAAAACCCTCAACGGTATGCTCGCGATGGATTCGCTCTTCAACCCGCTGCCGACCATCCTGGAGCAGGCCCAGCGGCGCGGTATGGCTGTAGGGTTGGTAAGCCTCACCGAAATAGCGCACGCTACCCCGGCGGCTTTTGCGGCGCACGTCCCGCTTCGCTCGCAGATGGAGGACATCGCGCTCCAGATGATCGAACGCAAGGTCACTGTGTTGCTGGGCGGCGGAGAGGATACCTTCTTGCCGCCCTCGATGACCGGATGTTTTCCCACGGCCGGCAACCGCAGCGACGGGCGCAACCTCATTCAGGAGGCCATTGAGAAGGGGTACACCTACACCTGCGACGGCGCCCATCTGATGACGGCGGCAGAGGATGCCTCACGGCTGCTCGGTCTCTTCGACGACGCGGGAATGACGCGCCCACACAGCCCGACATTGGCAACCATGACGCACGCGGCCCTTATCGTCTTATCGCAAGACCCAGAGGGGTTTTTCCTGATGGTAGAGGGGGGCCAAATTGATTGGGCCGCGCACGCCAACGACGCCGAGAACGTCATCGGCGACACGCTGGCCTTCGACGACGCCGTCGCCATCGCGCAAGCCTTTGCGGTGGGGCGCCCGCAGACGCTCATCATCGTCACCGCCGACCACGAGACGGGCGGAATGGCGCTCTCGCGCACGCGCACCGGCGCAGAAGGCGAGGATGGCCCGCTCATCATGCCGGACGGGACGCCCTTCTACGTCACCTGGACCGGCGGCGAGCACACGACCACGCCGGTTCCGGTGACGGCGCAGGGGCCGGTCAGCTACTTGCTGGACGGTGAGTACGAAAACACGCACCTCTATGAAGTGATGCTCGCGGCGCTGTTCAACTGGCGGATTGATGTGCCGGCGATCCTGCGGCAGTGAGCGGCAAGCTCTTCTCGGATGGCATCCTTGTCATCTCCTCCGTCTTGTCTGAATTGCGCTCAAGGCAAATATCCAAACCCCAGCGCCGCCAACCATTCCGCCGCCAGCGCGGCCCACGTAGCCATGTGCGGGGAGGTCTCCGCCAAGCCCAGGCCGTGTGAGCCATGTGGATAGACATGTAATTCAAAGGGCACGCCGTGATCGCGCAATGCCTGTGCAAAGAGCAGGCTGTTCTCCACCGGCACGCTGCCATCATCCGCCGTATGCCAGAGGAACGTCGGGGGCGTCTCCGCCGTCACCTGATGCTCCAATGACATCCACTGCCGCAATTCCGGCAATGCCGCCGGGCCAAGCAGCGACTCGAACGAACCGCCGTGACCATAGATGCCGGCGGAAATCACAGGATAGCAGAGGATGAGCGCATCGGGGCGCGGGCTGAGAGCATCCAGCGCATCCCCCTGCTGAAGCCCGGTCATCCCAAAATGCACCCCCAGGCTCGCGGCGAGGTGCCCGCCGGCCGAGAAGCCTAACACAGCCACGCGCGCCGGGGCCACGCGCCAACGGGCGGCGCGCTGGCGGATGATGCGCAGCGCCCGCGCCACATCAAGCAGCGGCGCGGGGTGGCGGTGCGGCGCGACGCGATAGTGAACGACAAAGGCATGGTAGCCGCTCGCGTTGAAACGCCGCGCTATCGGCTCCGCCTCATGGGGGGCGCGATGGTTGTATCCCCCGCCGGGGCACACCAGCACCGCGCCGAGCGGCGTCTCGGTCGGCAGCACATACGCTTCCAGCCAGGGGCGAAAATCATCCTCCGGCGATGACGCCGGCGGCACATCCGGCCATAGAGCCATTTTGTCCGTAAAGGTTTTTGTCATGGTCATCCTCCATGCTCTGCGGAGATTGAATGGTTTCTCAAGCGTCGCCGCGACTACTGCTCCATCAGGAGGCAAGTCGGCAGGACGCCCAGGCGTTGCAGTAGCGCCAGGATACAGGGCAATTCACGCCGGTAAAACTGTCCCAGCTCATAATTGGCAACCCCGGCAAGAGCAACCTGTCACTCACCGGCAGGGGCGGCATCCTCCCAATGACAAAATCCCACCCCGAACGCCACGGCGCAATCAGGATGATAAAAAACGTCCACCGCCAGCATCATGGCAGATTTGATAAAGTCGTCCGGCCCGATTATCATGACTACACCAGATAACAGAAGGATACCCTAAGTTCAGCGGAGGGGAAACTGCTATCAAAGTTTACAATGATTACCAGGAATTGACAACTGTTTGGAACGCAGATGCGGCAAATCGCTTGACAAGTGCGGATGGCGCGGTACACACTTGGGATGATCGGGGCAACCTGACCTTCGATGGCGCGTTCACCTACACCTATAACGCCGCCGGGCGGATGGTGCAGGCGCAGAGTCTCACCGCAACATTGGTGTACACGTATAATGCGGATGGCCTGCGGATAGCCCGTTCCCAATCCGTGGCCTCCGTTCAATCCGTTGACACCTTCACCTGGGATTGGGCCACGGGCGTGCCGGAGCTATTGAGCGACGGCGATTCCCTGTATCTCATCGGCTACGATACCCTCGGCTGGCAGAGCGGTGACGACTGGACGTTTGTGTTGCCCGACGCGCTGGGTTCCGTGCGCCAGGAGACCGATGCCGGCGCGGTGACTGCCGCCCGCGAGTGGTCGCCGTATGGGGAGGAAATCGGCGGGGCGCAGACGGGGTTGGGGTTCACCGGGGAGTGGTTTGATGCGGGCGTGGGGTTGACGTATCTGTGGGCGCGGTGGTATGATGGCGGGACGGGCAGGTTTACACAATCAGATACTTTAATGCAAACACCGATGTATCGTTATGCCAGTAACAATCCGGTTAACCGTGTTGATCCAACTGGCTACATTGATTGGTCAGCATGTGTAATTCAGGGGGAACTGGGAACTTGTATGGCACAAACGGGTGACTATATATAAGATCGCCCGCGAAATTCGTCCAGGGGCCATTGATACGGAACTTACTCCATTGGTGGCTGATCTGATTGTGTTAAACCCTTTTATTCAAGGTTGTTCCAATTTTTCAACCTGTGCAATGTGGACAGTTGCACCATGGACGTTCATATCCATCCACTGGCTGCGCTGCAAGATTCAGCCTGTCCCGATACCCCAACCCGGATCGTCACCGTGCGGGGCATCGGTATCGGTTTGAAGGATAACAGAAGAGAAAGAAAATGGTGGTCGAGGGCGCTCACCGGGCTGGAAATTCAAAACGGGGAAATCGGGCTGGTGCGCTGGCGGGCGACGCCGGAGAGTACATCGCCCTACCAGCGCGAGGGGTTAGGTGCGCCGCGTAAGTTGAAGCATTTTAACTGAGAACGGGCCGGGACGCGATCATTCGCGTCATTTCCCACATCGGCAGGTTAATGATGGGAAGCACAATCTCTTTGACGACGGTAAACCCGAAATGTTCGTACATGCTGACATTGGCCTCGGTTTCCGTTTCCAGATAGAGTGAAACGCCGGCCTGCGCGCTTTTTTCGATGAGGGCGCGCAACAGTTTGCCGGCGAACCCTTGCCCTTGAAAGTCCGGGGCCACGCCAATGATTTGGAGATAGAGGTAGGATTTTCCCCGCATCGTCTCGCGACGGTCTATTTGGATGGGCCGGAAGACGGGCTGCATCTTCCCCATAATTTGTGCGCCGAGTTTCATCCCCGACCATAATGCGCCGCTGCGCAGGATGCGCCAGAAGGTCATATCGGCCACCGTACCCGGCAGCCAGGCGGCGACGCCTTCCAGCGTTTCTGAAGGCGCGTAAACTTCCCCGTATTTCAAGCCATAGCGGACGGGCGTCTCAAAAGCATACGCTCTTTGCGCCAGCGTAGTGTCGCCAAAGACCATGTTCCATACCGGGTCGTGCTGGAAGGCGTCGGCCAACATCAGGGCTGCGCGGTGAATGTCTTTTTTCTGTAGGCGGTATAAATCGTTCGTTTTCCCCGACGTCATGGGATTCACTTCCCTGTTTGCAGTTGCCGCGCCCATGCCGCCGCGCGCGCCAACTCACCGTCCTTCAGCGGGCCTTCCTTGCCGTTGACGAACAAGCCCACCGGGGGCATCGCCTGCGTCCCGCCTTTCTTGACCAACCGCGCCGCTATCGGTTCGGCGGCGTAGCCGAAGATTTTGGCGAATACGGTCAGGACCGCATTGTTAACTTCTTTGACATCCATGCGCGTGTCGAAAGCCGCCACTTTAACGCCTTTGAGCGTCCCCACCGGCATGGCGTTCAACCAGGTTTTGACGGGTTTCAACGGTTGAAATGCTTGCGTTGGCGAGCCGACAATCAGCGTATCCAGGCCGGTCAGATGCTCCGGCTTCACGTCGCCTACGCGGAGCGTTTGCGCGCCCAGCGCAGTCCCTATCGCCTGCGCGACTTTTTCCGTGTTGCCAAACACTGAATCGTAGACCACTAAAGCTTTCATGATCAAAGTATCCTTTCGCTAAATTTATGATACGCACTCTGAACTCTCAGCGGAGAGCCTCGCCGGGTTTCAGATCGCCAAACCAGCGTTCAAATCGCTCGTTGTAGAGCGCCCGGGGGATGAGATCGGGCTGGTCATCGTCGCACTTTTCATTTTGCCCTCACCATATCTGCCAATTTCACGTCAGGATGGTGATACCGCCGCTTGCCGGCGGTGTGGCTCCCAAACTGGATCGCCTGCTGCGGGCACCACTGCAAGCAGGCGAAGCACTGCTCGCAGCGCTCTTGCCACTGCGGTTTGCCTTCAACGATGCGGATGTTGTCAACCGGGCAAATCCGGGCGCATGTGCCGCAGCCAATGCAATGCTCATCCGCATGGAAGGCCCGATCCATCAACTGGCGACTTTCCAAAAAGGACAGTTCAGTCGGTTCTGTAACGCCGGCGATTTTCAGCCACGTTGACTTACCGAGGGTCTCATTCAAGTTGAGGCGATCTGCCAGGCGGGTGAGGAAATCGGCGGTGATCTCAAAGTCCCCCGATTGCCCGGCGCGGATGTAGGCGACGATCGGTTCAATGCGCGTCAGCGCCGCGTCCAGTAAGGCGCGTTGTTTCTCAAGGGGGACTTCTCGGAGAGTAAACGCGCTGAAGAAGCCGTTGAGCTTGAGGGTGGGCGTGAGGTAGTTATATGGCATCCGCACGCCGAATCCGGCGGCAAGGCGCCCGCCGCGCGCCGCTATGAGTTTCGCCAGATGGGGAATAGCCATACCGATGGTGTCGCCATACGTACAGACGGCAAACAGATACGTGGCTTCCAACCCCGCCAGTTTATCTACAAAACGGTTGAGAATCAGCGGCAGCCCCTTGTTGTAGACGGGGAACACCAGACCCAGCGCGTCGGCCTGCGGGGTGATCCGCTCTTGATCCATCAGGATTGGGATCGCGTGCAGGGTCCCGTTGAGTTTTTCGGCCAGTTTCCGAGCGACCGCTAACGAGTTTCCTGTGCCGGAAAAGTAGCAAACCTCTGCGTTCAAAGTTTTTCAGTGAGACTGTTGGCCCAGGCGCGGATGGCGTCCCAATCGCGGATGTCGCTGGCCGGCGCGCCGTGGAGCGGGCTGGCGGGGATGATCTTGAGGATCGTGTCGGGGAAGCGCAATTTGTCCGGATCGTACTTGCCGCCGAAAAGTTCCACCGCCACCGGTTTGAGCCAGGGGTATTTGCCCACCTGGGCATCCAGCGAGGCGCGCACTTCCGCCAGCCCTTCATCGGCGCGCGTCGGGCCGAGTGAGAAGAGGGCGACGGGCAGCTTTTCCAGCGCGGCCTGGTGCTGCGTGAGGAAGCGTTGTGCGTCCTTGAGCCAGCTCCCGATGTAGAGCGGCGCGCCCAACACGACCGCGCGGTAGCCCGCCAGCGACCGCACTTGCTTCGCGGGTTGCACGTCCACCGCCAGGCTGCTTTCGCGCAGCGTCGCGGCGACTTTTTCGGCCACTTCCTGGGTGGAACCGTAACGGGTTGCATACGTCACGAGGACTGAGTCTGACATGGTTTCTCCTTTGTGTCAATGCAGTTGTGTGATAAAGCGTTTGCCGTTCAGGTTGAGGTAAAAATCAACCGGTCAAAATCGGCGCGAACATAAAGCCATTATACACGGCCCTCGCAATTTGTGAGTGCGCGCTCGTGATGAAACACACCGCAACTCACATTGCTTCTGAAATAGCGAGCGTCTGCGCCCAACTGCGCTTTGTCATCGTCTGCTGTTGCTGGCATGAAATCATTGCTCTTTTAAGCTGTAGTGTGGGTGTTTTTCATTTGCATTAGCGTTACCCTTGCTGCAAGAGCACGCCGCGTGTAAACAACGCGAAGGGCGCGAGACAAATCAAGGTCATACCCACAATCACGATCACGTCGGCCAGGACAAAGGGCGCAGGCGTCAGAAGCGGGCGCAAGAGCAAGACGAGGATCAACCCAACAAAAAGCGCGCTGGCCTGAAAGAGCAGTCCCGCGCCCAGCACGTAGCCCAACGCCTGGCGTCGCCACAACAGCACGCCGCCCACGATCCACGCTACACTGAACACTGTGTCAGCAATCAGCAGCGCGCCTTCGGTCGGCAGCAGTACGGCCTGCCCGGAGAGAGCGTTCGCCACGAGGCCGGCGCCGCGCAGCAAGAACAACGCGCCGAAGCCCACCAACGCGCCGCCCGGAACGCGCGCGGGGACGGCGTCGGCAAACTGCCGTCGGATGGCTTCCCGATCCACCCGCGCTATAAGGGCAACCGGCGTGGCCGCGCTGAGGAGGGCCAGGGCGGCATAGAGCGCCGTCATCCAACCGAACGGCATGGCAAAAACGTAGGCGAGAGTGTTGTAGAGCACGTAGAGCAATGCGCCGGGCCAGAAGAGCAGTCCCAGCAGCTTGTCGCGCCGCGTCAGCGCCATGACGCCCAGGAGGATAGGCAGGCCGAGGAGGAGGTTCACGGCATCATTGGGCACGGAGGATTGCCGCAACACGGCGGTGGGATAGAGCGCATCCGGCGCGAGGAGGCCGGCGACGGATGCGCCGGTCATTAAGATGGCGACAGCGAGCGAGAGTCCGTAAACGAGCGTGAGAGAGCGTGTGATCGGCAGACCGGCCGGGACGGATTCTTGACTGAAAGGTTTCATACCAAAGGCACTTTTCCTGGATGGCGGTTTGATACGTCGTTTGCACCATCTATATAACGCGGCATACGTGCGTTTTATTCGACGCAGCAGACAATTCTCTATGGGGGCTATCCCGCCCGCGAATGGCATTACCAATCGCGGTGATCGGGTGTGTTTTTCGCCATTACCCCGACGATGACCTTGATACACGGCAGAAGGTGTTGGAATTCCGCCGCACTCGTCAGCACTGCGCCGTCGAAGAAGGCCGTGTCCACCGGCTGCGCATCCGGCGCGGCGGCCTGGAGCACCTTACTCCCACAACGGGCGGAATAACTTCGGGTTATCGGGCAGATAGGCGAGGTTGAACGTCTGCCCGACGCTCAGTCGGTTGTAGATTTTCTTCTCCACTCCCTGT
>Ga0116144_10003858_pt1 | contig 14586 bp, 16 predicted proteins | sample AD_UKC035_MetaG_FD_89746 | JGI IMG/M metagenome (GOLD analysis project Ga0116144, IMG submission 89746) | Active sludge microbial communities of municipal wastewater-treating anaerobic digesters from USA - AD_UKC035_MetaG | ecosystem: Engineered > Bioreactor > Anaerobic > Digestate | place: USA... | reverse complement strand
TTCGACAACTTTGCCTTTGCCGGTTCTTGTTTCTTCGACGAATTTTACGGCTGCTTCACGCCCGGAAAATTGTGCGATTACCATCGTTTCCGGCGTTCTGGTAAGTGCTTCGAGGGAATCGCTGAGAACGACTTTGCCTTTGTTCATGATACAGACGCGGTCGCAGACATCGGCAAGAATGCCAGCTGCGTGCGAATTGACGAGAATGCCGATCTGCTGTTCTTTCAGCATCAGCAGCAGCTTTTTCAGCATTACCTGCCCGCATGGGTCGAGGCCGCTGAACGGCTCGTCAAGAAAAATAAGGCGGGCTTTTCGCAGCAGCAGTCTGGCGATATCAGCACGCTGCCGCATACCTTTCGAGCAATCTTTTAACAGCCGGTGGCGGTGGTCTAACATTTCAACCTGACGTAACTGTTCTTCGATGCTCACTTCACTGTCACTGACGCCGCTGAGTCTGGCATGAAATTTAAGATATTCCTCGACCGAAAGATGGTCGGGGTGCTGAATCGCTTCGGGCAGAAACCCGGCACCGGTTCTTGATGCTGGTGTTGGTACAGGTTTTCCGAACATTCTGGCCTTGCCCGAAGTAATGCTGGTAAGACCGAGAATCATCTTCATGGTCGTGGTTTTTCCGGCACCGTTCGGGCCAAGCAACCCGATGATTTCGCCGGCGTGCAGATTTACGGAAACCCGGTCAACGATCGTTTCCTTTTTCCACCAGCCGATTACCTTGGTTATTTCCTCTGCAGAAAGTAATTCGCTCATGGCAAAAGTTCCTTTTGATCAGGATGTCAGCAAATCTCTGGTTTGCTGTTCTGGCAAAGTACACCGGCCTGTCATGTTTCTTTATGACCGGCCGGTATGCTTAAGTGCTACAGATATTTTATAGCAATTTTTTTTACGCGATTCAACTCGCGTAAAAATCAGTGAGAGCAGGCGTTGGCGCCGGTCTGCAGAGTGCCATTCAGGTAAGCTTCAATAGCGGTTTCTGGAGTCTGGCCGCCCTGAACGCCGGTAATGACCTTGATGCCATTCTGAACAAAAAGTTCCTGGGCACGGTGGCCCATGCCGCCGGCAAGAATCAGGGTCGCTTTCTGTTCTGCGATCCAGCGGGGCAGAACACCGGGTTCGTGTGGCGGCGGCGTCAGCATTTCTTTGTTGGTGATCTGATTTTTGTCGTTGACAGTGAAAAAGCAGAACTGCTGGCAATGGCCAAAATGGGTGCAGAGGGTTCCTTCAGTTACCGGAATTGCGATTTTCATTACGGGTCTCCTTGATTTTGTTCCAGATGTTGACTATGGCCTTTGCGGCCTGACTTTCGGGATTGTGGCGGGTGACGGGCACGCCCGCCTTGATTGCCTGTTTGATGGTTTCGTCAAAGGGTATTTCACCAATGACGCGATAACCTCTGGCGGTTGCCATTTCATGAATTCGACGACTGCCGGTGCTGTTGATATCGGCCTTGTTGATAACAATTTCGGGGGTGAGGCCAAAATGTCTGACCAGTTTGATTACCCGTTCAAGGTCGTGCAGTGCGGCTACTGAAGGTTCGGTTACCAGAATCACCCGATCGGAACCGGTGACGGCAGCGATTGCCGGGCAGGCGGTGCCGGGCGGGCCATCGCTGATCAGCCAGTCTTTCTGCTGCTGTTCGACGACGGCAAATGCCAGGTCACGCACCATCGAAACGAGTTTGCCTGAATTTTCGGCAGCGGTACTGAGATCGGCGTGAATCAAAGTAGCGCCATGTGTCTCTGACATCATCAGACTGCCGGTTTCGGCGCGTTTTTCGCTGATGGCACGGGCCGGGCAGATTTCGACGCAGAGGCCGCAGCCTTCACAGTGCATTTCTTCAACCTGATATGCACCGGTTTCAGGGTTTCGGCTGATGGCGCCAAATCGGCATTGATCAAGACATTTGCTGCATTTCATGCAGCGGAAAGGATCTATCTTTGCCAGGCTGCCGAGGCTGACCCGGTTGCGATAGAGGGTTTTTCCCTGCAGCAAAAGTTTCAGATTGGCGGCATCGACGTCACAGTCTGCAAAAACGCGGCTTTCGGCGAGATCGGAAAATGCCCCGGCCACCGAAGTTTTGCCGGTGCCGCCTTTACCGCTGAGAATGGTTATTTCCTGGTAGTTGTCGCTTTTAGCGCCGCCATTTGCACCTGGAACAGTGGTTCCAGATACTGCCGTTTCGGCTTCTTCGTGGCGCAGAGGCACTTTTGCCTCATTGACCATGCGTGAAAAGCTGTTGATGATTTCGCCACGCAGCGTCGGAAACTCAGCTGCGAGAATCAGCCCTTCGCAGCAGGCGCGTGCGTATTCGCGGCTGAATGGTATTTTACCGACCACCGGCACTGAATGTGTGGCGGCGAGCTGCTCGATAGTGCTGTCATTTTCGTCAGAACGGTTGATGAAAATGGCACAGGGTTTGTTGAGCTCATTGCATAAATTAAGGGCCAGTTTCAGGTCGTGGGCGCCGAACGGGGTCGGTTCGGTGACCAGAATTACGCGATCGGCGGCCGAAATCGTCTTGACGGCGCTGCAGGCAGTTCCTGGTGGCCCGTCGAGAAGGGTTATGGCTTCTGGCGGTGCCAGTTTCTGCAGTTGTGAAATAACCATCGGGCTTTGCGATTCACCGACTTTGAGGCGGCCCCAGGCAAAGCTGAACGGCTTCATATTCAGATCAGAAAGGATTTCGCCGATGACTACAGGCTTCATTTTGATGGCATCGTGTGGGCATACGGCAGCGCAGACCCCGCATGAATGACACATATCGTTGAATACCAGCGGGGTGCCTTTGACCATGGCAATGGCGTTGTAGCGGCATTTGTTGGCGCAGCGTCCGCAGCCGATGCATTTTTTGAGGTCGAATTCGGGTTTTTCGGCATGAACCGGTTGCGGGTCGCCGTAATTGCCGCGCAGAAACAGGTGGCAGTTCGGCTCTTCGACATCGCAGTCAAGCACGCGCACCGGCATTTTGAATTCTTCAGCCTGGCCTAGGGTCCAGGCAAGGCTGAGGGTGACCGTTGTCTTGCCGGTACCGCCTTTTCCGCTGCAGATAGCAACTTTCATGGCTTATACCCAGTGCCCTTCAACGTCTGCGTCTTCAGCCGGTTTGATGCTGCCGTTCTCGATCTGTTTTACAGCTTCTTTGATTGTCAGGCCACTGGCAACATTATAAATTTTGATGCCGGCGGTGGCGAGAACCCGAAAGGCTTTCGGGCCGCAATGACCAGTAATTACAGCCTCAGCGCCAAGATTGACGACGTTCTGGGCGCTCTGAATACCGGCTCCCTGTGCTGCCTGAAGATTCTGGGTGTTCGAATGCCAGGTGCAGCTATCGGTTTGGCTGTCATAGAGTGCAAACATCTGCGCTCTGCCGAATCGTGGGTCGACGGTGGCGTCAAGGTTCTGTTCTCTTACCGAAATAACGTATTTCATTGCTGTTCTCCTTTAATGAGACTGCGGCAGGCTGTCAGGGCAGCAGGCCCATTCAGGGCTTGTCGGCCGGTTCAATTTTGTCGCTTTTGCACGAAGGGCAGTTGTCTTTATCTGGCTCAGTCTGGAAAGTGCTCTCGCAGGCCGGGCAATAGTAAAGCTTGCGCATATACTCGACGGTGCCGCCCTCGATTTTGATGGCTTTGCCTTTGATCAGGGCTTCGGCAATCTTTTTGTGCGCCGCTTTGACGATGTTGCCAAGGGTCTGGCGCGAAACCTTCATCTGGGCCGCGGCATCGGCCTGATACAGCTCTTCGAGATCTGTCAGGCGCACCGCTTCGAGTTCATCAAAAGTCAGGCTGACGGTTTCAAGCTCGCGAACGGGTATGCCGGCGGGTTTGAAATAGGTTGCGCTGAATTCGCCGCTCACACGACGGTGCAATCTCGGTCTGACCATAGTTGTAAATTTTCCTTTTTTGGCATAAGCTAAAAACTATGTTATGTTTCTAATGCTTGTTTGTCAACCCGCAATTTTAATTTCGATTTGCCGGTGGGGTTTTACTTGCGGGGGCTGGTCTGTTATTATCGCTTTAGACCTGTGTTCTGCAGGGTCTGATAAAGGAGAACGCGCAAGTCATGACTGATGAAGAGTATCTGGCGAATGAACTGAAAAAATACCGCAATATCTGCTTTTATCCATCTTCTGGTAATGATCTGAGCAGTCTCAATTACTTCGCTTCGGGCAGAAAGCCGCGCGAAGAAAGAATCATCTGCGCCGAATCAGGCAGCACCCGCAACCCTGACCCTGTCTGTGACTCTGAAGACATCGATTTGTTTCTTCATGCCGACGTCAACTTTTATCAGGAATTCGCAGCCGGCAAAGATCTTGAACCCGAAGACTGCGGCATGTACGGTTCGTTTGAAGTGTTGTCATTCCGCGAACTGCCCAAAATAAGCAGCCCGAACCAGATATACGACAACTATGAATTTTCGGGGCAGGTTTTTGAATACAAGCTGCGTCTGTGGGGCTCAGAAAAGATTCGCACTCTCATTTACTGTCTTTGCGAAAACGAATTCATGGTGGCAAGGATACTGCTGCCCAACGATGTCAAAGTTTCGGCAATCTGGTCGAAAAACTGGGCCGGCGGCTACACACACGGCACCTGGCTTGCAAATATTCTCGACAGATTGCAGACTAAAAAGGTTTTTACCGACTGGCTTTGTGTGCCCGGTCAGCGCGGCGAGCCCCGCAATCTGAAGGTTGCTGACAAATATCCCGAACTGATGGTTCCCGCAAAGGTCGGACTTGTAAGAAACAACGACAATCACTGGATCGACGAAGGTGCCAACGGCTGGGTCGAAGAATTCACCGTGCAGAAACTGTAAAAAATACACAGTTTTGATTTTTCAGCTTGATTAATAAGCTGGCCAGAGCAGAATCATGCTTTTCGATTGCTCAGACAGGCAGTCCGCAACATAGCATGCAGCTTGAGGTATGTCAAAAAGGCACAAAAACAGAGGTTTATATTTTATGGAAAAACCTGAATCAGATTGTAGGCTCTTTTGCCCATTCCGAGTTTTTCTGCAAAATCGAGAGTTTCGCGGCCCCGGGTAAACACCTTCTTACCTTCGGCTTCATCGATTTTATCCAGACAGGCCTGGTCGACCGCGACCGGGTCGGTCGAGGCGAGAATTCCGATATCCCGCATGAATGGGGTCATTTTCCGGCCTTCGCAATCACAGCCGCTCGTGATATTCATGACGAAATTCACGTAAATGTTCTTTTTTCCGATCTGTGCGGCATAGCCGTATTCAGCGACTTTCTCCGTAAAACTCCCCAGCATGAGAAAACGCAGATAATTCGTGTGGATGGCATAAAAACGGCACACCCCGGTGCAGGCGGCACACCCGACGCATTTGTCACGGTTGATTCGAGGCCAGAAACCGAGTTCGATGGCATCAACCGCACAGACTTTTTTGCATGCCCCGCATTTTCGACACAGAAAGGGAATGATAAATGGTTTCGCCGACTGGTGCTGAGCCATTTTTCCGCCCCGCGAGGCACAGCCCATCGCAAGTTGCTTGATCGCCCCGCCGAACCCGGCAAGCATGTGCCCTTTGAAATGAGCCAGAACGACCATCTGCTGATAGGGCTTGAACCCTGAGGCAATGAGGCAGGATTTAAACTGATGACCGTCAATCTTGACTTCATAATACTCCTGGCCCACTTCTCCATCGGCGATCTCGATCGGCAGTTGGGTAAAGCCATGTTCGGCCGCCGTTTTCAAATGATTCGTCCGGTTGTTTCGTTTGCCGCCGTAAAGCACATTCGTCTCGATGTAACAGGACTCGATATTCCTTTTTTTGAGCGAATCGATGACTCCGAGATAATTTTCAGAGCCGACAAACGTATGGTTTCCCATTTCCCCGAAATGGACCTTGAGAGGAACTTTTTTCACCAGTTCAAATTTCTCGGTTTCAACGAGCGTTTCAAAAACTTTTTGGGCGGCGGCGCTGGTTTCAGCGGCAGAGTGATCTTTTGCAAGCGGGTGAAAATAGACGGTAGCCATCGTTTGCTCCTACGAAAAGGAATTCCGAATTTAGAATTGCCGGCCAAAACGGCTGAAGACCTGGTATATCGCGTTTGTGCCAAACTCGATTGCGGCAACTGGTATACGCTCGTCAGCGGCATGAATGAGCCTGGAAAAATCAAAGCCCTCTGGCAGAGGCATTGGCAGAAACCCATAGGTTTGAATACCCAATCGTGAGAAAAAGCGGCTGTCAGTAACGCCGCTAAGCAGAAGAGGAATCGGCACAGAGCCGGGTGCGGCTTCGCGCAATATACCGGTAAGCGTTGAAAACATTCCCATGTCCGGCTTTCCGGGGCCTTCCCAGTAATGCATCAGTTCAAGCTCGACATCTTTGTCGATAATTTGTCGAAGTTCTCGCAGCATGTCGTCGGGGCGAAAACCGGGAAGCAGGCGCCCGTCGAGGCCGACGGATATTTCTGACGGAATGACATTTACCATTTCGCTTCCCTTGATGACTGTTGGCGTTACAGTGTTGTGCAGCATTGAATCGAAAAGGCGACCCGGTGCCCCGATGCAATCGAGAATTCTGTCGGTGAAAAGCGGCAACTTCAGCATCTTGGTTAAAAAGCCACTGAAACCACCGTTGGTAGAAGCGATTATATTGATCATCTCGCTGGGAACCGGGGTAATATGCACCGGCAATCTGTTTTTGTCGAGTTGCTGTAAAAACCTTGCCAGCCTGGCCATGGCACCGCCCCGAACCGGCATCGAGCCATGCCCGCCCGTTCCGCGAACCGTTGCCTTGAGCCAGCACATCTGCTTTTCTGCAACCTGAATCGGATAAAAGGTTTTATTGCCGATGGTAAAGGTAAATCCGCCGAATTCGCCGATGGCGTAACGCACGCCTTTGAAGAGCTCCGGGTGCTCTTCGACGAGAAATCGCGCGCCGAAGTTACTGCCGGTTTCTTCATCGCACACGACGGCCAGAATTATATCGCCGGGCGGCAACAGGTTACAGGTTCTGGCCCGTATGAATGCCGCCAGCATCATGGCAACTCCGCCCTTCATATCGAGGGTGCCGCGGCCCCAGAGAAAATCATCGACGATTTTGCCGGCAAAAGGCGGGTGTTGCCAATTCTGATCGACAGTGGTCACGACGTCGATGTGCCCATAAAGCAGCAGAGGTGGCGCCTGGCCTTGACCGGCGAGGCGGGCGACAAGATTGGGTCGCTCTGGCGTTTTGCCGATCAATTTCGTTTCTATGCCGGCATCGCAAAGAATCTCGTTAATGAAAGTAACGCATGCGGCCACGTTGCCCGGTGGGTTGGTGGTGTCAAACTGAATCAGCCTTTGCAGCAGGGCTAATGGTTGATGATAAATATGCATTGCCTTTTCCCTCTCCCTGGCAGATCTCAGCTGGCCATAACGTTTCTTTTGCAGGCCTGTCAGATTTGCGACTTACGACACGCTGTTTCCCGCACAATTTTAGCCTTGTTCTCTGCAGAAAACAATTCTTTTGCGCAGAATAAAGCTTTTAATATCGTTCATCGAGGTCGGCAATCAGAGAGAATCTTTCTTCTGGCAACGAAGCATGCAAATCGTTACAATAAGCTGTGTAATTCGAGATACAGGACAATATGAATTCGATGAACCGGGAGAATGCAAAGATGGAAAAAGCAAAAGTATATTTCACCGACTTCCACACAGAGGCTTTCGGAGACGGTCTGCCGACCAAACTCAAAAAGCTTGCTAAGCATGCCGGAATCGGGCAGATCGACATGGACGGCCGGTTCGTTGCCATCAAACTGCATTTCGGCGAACTTGGAAACGTGAGTTATCTGCGTCCCAACTACGCAAAAGCCGTGGTCGATGTGGTTAAAGAACTTGGCGGCAAGCCATTTTTGACCGACTGCAACACCATGTATCCGGGTTATCGCAAAAACGCTCTCGAACATCTGCAGTGCGCCTGGGAAAACGGATTCACCCCGCTCAGCGCCGGTTGCCCAATTCTGATCGGTGATGGTCTCAGGGGAACAGACGACGTTCTGGTGCCTGTGGCGGGCGGCGAATATGTGAAAGAAGCGAAAATCGGCCGGGCAGTTATGGACGCAGACGTGTTTATCAGCCTGACTCACTTCAAAGGTCATGAAGCAACCGGTTTCGGCGGCGCCATAAAAAACATCGGTATGGGCTGCGGTTCACGCGCCGGAAAAGCCGAACAGCACAGCAGCGGCATTCCGAAGATCGATGAAAATTTGTGCCGTGGCTGCCTTGCCTGTCTTAAGGCATGTGCCAACAACGGTCTTGAGTTTGACCAGGCCGCCCGAAAAATGCGGGTGAATCTGGAAAACTGCGTCGGTTGCGGTCGCTGTCTCGGGGCCTGCAATTTCGACGCCATCGCTTTTGATTTCAGCGCCGCGGTCGAAATGTTGAATCGGCGCATGGCAGAATACACCAAGGCTGTAGTTGACGGCCGCCCATGTTTTCATATTTCTCTGGTGGTGGATGTTTCACCGAACTGTGACTGCCACGGAGAGAACGATGTTCCTATTTTGCCAAACCTCGGTATGTTCGCCTCTTTCGACCCGCTGGCCCTGGATCAGGCATGTGTCGATGCCTGTCTGAAGGCTGAACCGCTGCCAGGCAGCCAGCTGGCCAATAATCTGGCCAAACCTGGTTTTGTAGACCACAAAGACCATTTTACCAACTCAAGACCTGAGTCTGAATGGCGTTCGTGCCTTGAGCACGCCGAAAAAATCGGCCTCGGAACCAGAAATTACGAGCTGATCAAAGTCTGATTGCGCTTTTACTGTTTCTTCAAGGCGCTTTTCAGGTTGCGGACAAAGATGAACACAGGCAAGACATTCTTGGAATATTAAATCAATCTGAATTTGGCTCCAGCGCATGGAGGCTGACAATTTTTTCAGCAAAAATGGTTATATCCCAGCCTTCATCACTTTTATAGCTCCAATAAATTGGATTAGAGCGGAAGTTTGAGATATTAAAACTTTTAAAAACCTCTAATGCAAATTTCTCAGGCTGCATATCTTTCGCACCCGGAATGACATAATCTGGGTTTTTAACAGAAATTTCAGTAATAAGTTTTTTTTAATTGTTAGAATATACGTGAATTTCACCACTATAGGGATGGCCTACTTCTATTTTTTGGGCATTGGCTTCAAGTTTTTCCTTGGGGTTGTAGTAAACTTTCTTATCTGGAAACCTTTCCTGCAAAATTTTGTATGCTGTGGCAAGGTGCATTCCAATTGAAAGGCCCACGATTTTGGGGCCAATCGGGCCTGACAAGTGCTCATTTTCAGCTGCACAAAAGCTTGGATTTGAAATAATTAACGCAAACAGAATAAATAAAGAGTATACCTTTGTCATTTTTTCCCTCGAAACTTTATATTTTGTATTTCACAGTAGCTCGATAGAGGCTTTAAAGGCAACCCAACAACTAAGAGTTTCATGATCTTTTTATCTTTAATCGGCTGTTGGTGAGTTTGGTAGCTCGTTCCGAATTATTGTTTGATAAATTTCGTTGAATTTTAGTGTGAATCACGCCAGAACAACAACAGCACGACCCTGTAGATTATGAACATGGCAACTGACACAGACAGAAAAACATAGGTAAAATCGTACGCGGCTGCAAACCTCATTTCCGTTTCAAGATTTGCATAGAACTCGCTGCGGCAGGTAAGACCGCTTTGTTTGAATGTTCCCTTTTCGGCTGAATAAAACGTTGCTTCGAGGTCTTTTATGTGCGGGGTATCGGTGGCACTGCCGTGAATCAGACAGACAATAATTCCTTTATCTGTGAGATCGCCGATTGTTCCGTAATTACAGTCTGATGGTTTGCGTGGCGTCTTGAATTTATGATCCAGGCCGGATCGAATTGAATTCAGCTGTTTAATGTTTTCGGGGGATTCTGTGAAAATTGGAACCAGAGTCTTATTACTGCCACTCATTATTTCCAGCTCGTTATAAGATCCAATTGCGCTTGAAAGCTCATAAATTGTTGCGTAACAATGTGAGCCCGGTGCACTTCTGGTCATTCGCAGACTTGGAATTGCCACCATGGCACCAAATACAGCACTGACAATGAAGTTAAACACCCAGAATCTGGTAAGTTTCATGTTTCTCACTTTTGGGCAAGCGGTTAGTCTGGCAGATCGGCTTTTTGCGATCATTGCCGGTTTTGGTTGTTACCACCGATTATTGGCGGCAATGATCTCTTTCAGAGAAACTGCCGGGTTGAGCCATCGCTTTGAGCTTCTTTCTTTTTTCAGGTGAATCGAGTTCTGCGGGCAGAGATGAGCACAGGCCAGACATTCTTCACACTGTTCAGCAAAACTGACTTTATCTGTAACCGTAATATTTTTGGCCGGGCATACCTGGCTGCAGATGCCGCATCTGGTGCAACTGTCAGTGACAATAAAATTTCTGGCCTGCCTGCCATTTGACAGGAAGTTGTCGATGGCTCCGAGAGCGGAAGTGAGAATTTTCCAGCCCGATGCTGCCGTTGCCTGCTTCAGCCTGCGATTGTTGATGTCATCGACAATGCGTGAAATTGCTTCTTCGGTGTGTTTCTGTGGCATTTTTTTTATTTCTTTGTCGATATCAAACATCGGAAGGTAATTATCGACCATCAGCAGGTGCTCAGCATAATCAAACCGGTTGCCGCGTTCTTCTGCCATTTTCTGAACGTTCAGCATCGCTGCGCCGGCCATATTTCCGTAAGTGCCGATTGCGAATGTGTAGTCTGCCGTAAATTTTGCTTTGTCGAGGAATCTGCGCACCATTTTGGGCGGTCTGAATGAATAAATCGGAAAAACCAGGCCAATCACATCGTCTTTGTATTCAAGTTTCTTCGCGTCGACAACCTGCGGAATGGAGATCAAATCTCCGCCGATGCGCTTTGCTACCGAAAGAGAATTTCCTGTGGCCGAAAAATAAAAAACAATCATTGTTGTACCTCTTATATTACAGATAGCAGGCTTTTCTACGCTTAGGCAAGTGAATCAGTATTTTTGAAGCGGTCTGTAGTTTCGGGTTTTCTTCTCACCCTAAGACAATACCAGTTCGAATTTTTTCTTGTTTTTGATTCTATAAACAGAGAAATCGCGGTCTATGGTTGCAATACTGGTGATATTCAACTCTTCGGCCAGATAGACGAGACAGGCATCAGCAAAATCCATGGGAAGATCTTTATATTTGATGGTCAGGTCTCTAAGTCGGTTAAAAGAAGGCGCTTCCAGGTTGTGGATTTCAACGGCACCTTTACTGATCCAGTCAAGAAAGTCGATTTGCGCATTTCGGTTAAAATCGAGTAAATGAAGCGTTTCAGTGATTGAGGCCAGAGTTGTAACGAGAGGAAGTTTGTTTTCTCTGACAAAGTTCACCGCTTTTTTGTGGTGTTTGTCATCAGCATCAAACAACGCTATCAGCGGGCCAGAATCAATCAGAATTTTTTGCATTTCTTTTGTCCTGAAGCTTTTGGCGCAAAATCGCTTTACGGTTTTCGGACAGGTCGGATTTGCCGCTGGAATATCTGCCAAACAGCGATTTGCCGGCATCCCAGGCATTGTTTTGTTCTAATTGCTTGAGATAGGCCTGTAAACTTCTTCTTACGACCTCAGATTTTGGAATGCCCATCAATTCTGCAATGTGGTTGAGTTTTTCTTCCATGTCAGAGCTTAATCTTAGAGTTAACATTTTTCTCTCCCTTGTATTACTAATTGTATTACATCTGGGCTGAGTTTGCAAGGTTGGAGCTTTGGGAAAGCCTTACAAAAATCTGGAGGATCAGGCAAGAATTAAGGATTAATGGTCTAACAGCTTTTTTTCGTTCATGATTATTCTTTAATCAGGTGAAGATAAAAATCTCAAAACAGGAGAAAAACAATGAAAATGGTTGCTTTTACCCTTGTTCTGTCGGTGTTTTTCAATCTGAACGCATTTTCTGCACTCTTTGCACAGACAGAAGGCAAGCAGAAAAAAATTCTGATCGCCTTTTTCTCGAAGACTGGCAATACCGCCAAAGTTGCCGAGGCAATACGCAAAAATATCGGTGGCACCATGTTTCAGATCGTTCCTGAAATTGCTTACCCGGAAGACTATGATGAAGCCGTGAAAATTGCCCGCAAAGAGGTCGATACCAAAGCCAGGCCGTCCATCAAAGGCAAAATCGAAAATTTCGCAGCTTATGATGTCGTGTTTGTCGGGTTTCCCAACTATTGGGCAACAGCTCCGATGTCTGTGCTCACTTTTCTTGAATCTTATGATTTTTCCGGCAAAACGATTGTTCCATTTGTAACTCACGAAGGCAGCGGTTTTGGCAGAAGTATCTCTGATATTGCGAGCTCATGCCCGAAGGCAAAAATGCTCGATGGTCTGGCAATCAGGGGCAGTGATGCAGATTCTGCTGAAACCAGAGTTCCTGAATGGCTCAAAAAGCTTGAATTCTTAGAATTGGAAAAAAAGTGAACTCAGCTTGTCTGGTGATTACAAAAATCAGTGGAGGTTTGTATGGGAATCGGTTTTTCTGAACTGATTTTGATTCTGGTGATCGTTCTTGTGGTATTTGGCCCTGGTAGATTGCCCGAAATCGGCAAGGCGCTCGGTGGAGGTATCAGGGAATTCAAAGATTCACAGCGATCTCTGACTGGTGATTCTTCAGTCAAAGCCGGAAAAGAAAATACAGACGAAGACGTTTCTAACGGCTAAAATAAATTTTTTGCAGAAGATTTCGGGGGCTGCCGGCCAGGGAATTGAATCATGAGGAGAGCAAAATGAGCGAAAACAACCCTGATAACAGGCGAAGAGACTTTCTGAAGCTTATGGGAGCATTTTCGGTCGGTTCTCTGATTCCTTTAACCGGCTGTGGCAGCGCAAGTGATTCGGGCAGTAATCCGATTTCAGGCCCGGTTCCTGTCGATGCTATGACATACCGGGCAAACCCGAAAACCGGTGATAAGATTTCCCTGCTTGGCTATGGCTGCATGCGTCTGCCGAAAATTCCAAAAACCGAGGCGCCTGAAGGCGACAACGATATCGACCAGGAAGCAGTCAATGCTTCGGTAGATTACGCGCTGGCGCACGGCGTCAACTACTTCGACACTTCACCGATGTATTGCAAGGGCGAATCTGAGCGCTCGACCGGTATTGCGCTGAGTCGCCACGCCCGCGACAAATTCTTTATCGCTACCAAACTGTCGAATTTTCGCAATTTTACCAAAGAAGCATCGATCGAGATGTATAACAATTCATTCAAGGCGCTGCGGGTCGATTATCTCGATTATTATCTGCTGCATGCGCTTGGTATGGGTGGTATCGACACTTTTAAAAATCGCTATCTCGACAATGGCATGCTCGATTTTCTGCAGAAAGAACGCGAAGCCGGTCGTATTCGCAATCTTGGCTGGTCTTTTCACGGTAATGCCGAATCTTTCGATCACTTTCTTGCATTCGATTTCAAATGGGATTTCGTGCAGATTCAGGTAAATTATATCGACTGGGAGTTTCCGCAGGGCATGAACACCGTTTCTGCCAAATATGTTTATGACGAACTCACGAAAAGAAATATTCCGGTCATCATCATGGAGCCCCTTCTGGGCGGTCGCCTCGGTCGACCTCATTTCAAGGTGCAGCAGATGCTCAGACAGGCTGAGCCAGAAAAGAGCTTCGCGTCCTGGGCATTTCGCTTTGCCAGTACGTCGCCGAATGTTCTCAGCGTGCTCAGTGGCATGACTTTCATGGAACACCTGCAGGACAATATTCGCACTTTCTCGCCACTGAAGCCTTTGAATGAGAAAGAATACGCTTTGCTCGCCGAAGCGGCGAAAATTATGGCGCAGTATCAGAACGTTATCTGTACTTCTTGTCAATACTGCATGCCATGCCCTTATGGCATAGATATTCCCGGCGTTTTCGGCCATTACAACCGCTGCCTCAATGAAGGTCATTTTCCGGTAAACGAACAGGACCCGGATTATCAGAAGGCCCGCCGCGCCTTTCTGATCAGCCTTGATCGCAATGTCGAAAAGCTGCGCCAGGCCAATCGTTGCACCGGCTGCGGCATCTGCATGAAAGAGTGCCCCCAGAGCATCAGAATTCCCCAGGAAATGGAAAAAATTGACCGCTTTATCGAAAAGCTCAGAGTTCAGGGAAAGGGGGCGCTATAAAATGCAGAGAAAAATACGCATTGCTTTAGCAGCGATCTGCTTTGTGCTTCTGACACTTACATTTCTGGATTTTTCCGGCACTGCTTACCCCTGGTTCGGGCTGCTGGCGAAGATGCAGTTTCTGCCTGCACTGCTGGCGCTCAATTTCGCGGTTGTCGGATCGATTATTTTATTGACGTTTGTTTTCGGCAGAGTCTATTGTTCAGTCATCTGCCCGCTCGGGATTTTTCAGGATATCGTTTCATGGCTTGCGGCCAGAAGAAAGAAGAGGCGTTTTTCTTATCATGCGGCTCTTCCATGGTTGCGCTATACAGTCGTGGCTGCTTTTGTGTTGTCGATAATCGGCGGCATTGGTGGCGCGGTGGCTCTGTTTGAACCTTACAGTGCTTTCGGCCGCATGGCTGCCAGCCTTTTCAGCCCGTTATACAGAT
>Ga0116144_10003856_pt1 | contig 14589 bp, 9 predicted proteins | sample AD_UKC035_MetaG_FD_89746 | JGI IMG/M metagenome (GOLD analysis project Ga0116144, IMG submission 89746) | Active sludge microbial communities of municipal wastewater-treating anaerobic digesters from USA - AD_UKC035_MetaG | ecosystem: Engineered > Bioreactor > Anaerobic > Digestate | place: USA... | reverse complement strand
GGGAGCCTTGTTCAACGTGCTATGGTGAGTGGTCCGCATAACGGTACCGATCTTTTCACCGCACGCCCGGGTGGCACGGCAACGCACTTCCGCACCAGGCTGCACCGCCGATAACCCGTGTGCCGTGCAGATTCCGGTGCTGCTCCTCGCTTCACCGTGACCGTTTCCCAGTGTTCGACTGCCTCTTCTATTTGTAGCTCCTGCTCATAAAACTTTATCACGGAGCACCCGGTCCGGGCAAAATGACGGGAAAACAGCGGCTTTTACGGGGGATTTTTGGGGATTTCAGCGCAGGAGTATCCCATAGACGCCAGACATGCACCGGAGGGCTTCGGGGCTGTTGCCCTGCCGCCAGCTGATGATGCCCTTTTTCACCAGCTCCCTGATATCGTTCTTGTCGATGCCGTAGGCGGTCATGAAGCAGCGGACCGATTCGTCCAGGTTCCCGAGCATGAAGTGACAGTTGGAGAGGATGACCCATGCATCGGCATACCCGGGATCCCGGAAGACGAGGGGGGAGAGGCAGGTGACCGCCTCCTGGTACTGGCCGGTCCGGGAGAGGGCAAGGCCCTTCCAGTACAGGACCCTCCGGCTCCCGGGGGACTCCTGCCCGGCGGTCTCAAAGCACTCGATCGCGGCATGGTACTCGTGGAGCCCGCAGAGGGCGATCCCCTTGTTCACCCATGCTGCCGCGTAGCGGGGGTAGACCTGGATCGCCCGGTTCAGCGCCTGGACCGCCCCGGGGTAGTCTTTGAGCTGGATCCGGGCATGGCCGGCGTTCACCCATGCCCCGATGTACCGCGGGCGGAGGTCGGTTGCCCTGGTGCAGCAGGCGAGCTCTTCTTCGAACCGGCCCAGCATGCCAAGTGCCTGGCCTTTGCTGTTCCATGCCTCCGCAGACGTGGGATCGACTGCAAGGGCCTGGTCGCAGCAGGTGATCTTCTCATCGAACCGCCCCCGTTTCCCGAGGGCATATGCTTTTTGCAGAAGGGCATCGACCGAGCCGGGCTCCTGTGCAAGCACGAGGTCACAGCACCGGATCTCCTCATCATACTTCCCCATCTTGCCGTAGGCAAAGGCCTTTCCCAGGAGGGCGGGGGGGTAGTCCGGATGCTGCTGCAGGGCCTGGTCAAACCAGAAGAGTGCCTCCTCCTGCATCTTCTTCCGCGAGAGCCGGGTGCCTTCGGCAACAAACGAGGCTTCGCTCCCCTCCCGGAGGAGGTACTGGTACCTCCCGGGGCTGGTCCCGTGCATCCCGGAATCCGACAGGATACCGGAGGGTTCGTCCATGATAGGAGTATCAGGAATACGGGGATAAATAGTATTGCTATATAAAGGAGTGGCTCCGTTCCGGAAACGGGGACTGATACTTCGTTGGAACAGGGCGTGTCTGGTGTGCATCTTTCATCGATAGGTAGTGATACAAACAACAATCTTCTTCTTATCTGAGATAAGTGGATCTTTTGGGTACACAACTAGGGTTAGTTCGATCAGGGTTCTGGCGCATCTCTAGAGCGGGTATCCATGAAAAGGAGGTGTAGGATTTGAAACACGGGATCGTCGCAATCCTGGGGGTATTCATGGCAGTACTCCTCGCACTGCCAGTAATGGCAGAGACTGAAGCAACGTCAACGAATATGCACCCTGCTGCAGGTGATTCAGGAGGAATTGTCATTGACACACAGACCCCTGTTCTTGATGGAGGGGCTTTTTCGCAGTATGATACCCTTTTTATGCCTGGAGCGATGGCAGAGGTCAATTTAGCGAGTAGTAGTTCCTGGATTTTAGAGCAGGGGGATTACTCTAACGCCCATTATCTCCGGCTTAAACCAGGTGCTAGCCCGGTCTTTGTAAATTGCCCCATTGTCAGTTATGATTCGAAGCAGGGTGGGATAAAACCCCAGGTCAGATATCTTGGCCTGCAGTACAAGACCAGCGGGACAGTAGAAATCTGTCGTATTGAAATGTGGAATGGATACTCACTTGTGAAATATATTGATTTTAACCCCCCGCTTAAGAGCACGGCAGGGTGGTCACTCCAAGTTATTGATCTCGGTGGCTGGTATTGGTTTAATCGTGGATTGACGCCCTGTTTATCTATTCGTAACCCTTCACCGACATATTCCGGAGAAATCTGGATTGGAGGGTATGGGGCCCGGTATGAGTGGTAATCCCCTGAAACCTTCTCTTTCTTAACGACGCTGCAAGACGATCATTATCCTCGATATCACAATCTTCTTCTCTTCGTCCGTATATGGTGGTCTTTAGATACCAACAATTGACAAGTGGATCGTGCCTTGTCTTTGACGTATCTTAAAAAGGGGGTGTAATGAATGAAACGATTAGTAGTAGCAATGTTTGGAGTATTCATTGTAATGTTCTGTATTATGCCAGTATTGGCACGCGAAGACAGCGGAACAGCACCAATTGCTGGTGGGCAATCGGGTGGGATTGACACGCAGACCCCTGTTCTTGATGGGGGTGCTTTCTCGCAGTATGATACTGTCTTTTTCCATGGAGCAATGGCAGAGGCCAATCCCTCTTCAATCGGTGTTAATTCTGAGGGGGATTATTCGGACTGCCATAGAATTACTCTCAATCCATCAGGTGGCACAGCCTACATTAATTGCCCCTATGTCAGTTATGATTCGAAAAAGGGTGGAATATATCCCATGGTCAGGTATTGCGGCTTCCAGTATAGGACCTCCGGGGCAGCAGAAATCTACAGAGTTGGAGTGTGGAACGGACCCACATGGGTGAATACTATCGTTTTTGACCCTCCGCTTAAAAACACTACCTCGGACTATACCCTTCAGGTTATTGATCTCGGTGGCTGGTATCGATTCAATCGTGGATTGAATCTCTGTGTATGGACTCAAAATCCGTCAGCGGTAAACACTGGAGCTGTCTACATTGGAGGGTATGGAGCCCGATATGAGTGGTAATCCCCCGAAATCATCTCTTTCTTAACGACGCTGCAAGACTACCATTATCCTCGATATCACAATCTTCTTCTCCTCTTCAGTATATGAGGGTCTTTGGATGCAAACAATTGACCGGTGGATCGTACCTGTCTGACGTATCCAAAAAGGGGTGTACTGAATGAAACGATTAGTAGTAGCAATGTTTGGAGTATTCATTGTAATGCTCTGTATTATACCTGCAATGGGGGAAGATCAGCTCGTTCCAGACGAGAGATCAGGGATACCAGAAGGGGGTGTGGGCACGCAAAGCCCGGTCCTCGATGGCAGTGTTTTCACGAATTATGATACCTTCTTCGTTCATGGAACGTTTGCAGAGGCTGCATATGATCCGGACGTTCTTTCCGATTATGATGCTGGTATCGGGCGGATGACCACGATTCAAAATTTAGACGATAGCGGGGCTTATATATACTGTCCTATACCCAGCTATGAAAAGAAGACAGGGGGAGTACAACCACAAGTCAGATATCTGGCTCTATATTACAGATCAGAAGGAACGAATCCAAAGATCGATAATATCCGTATTTATAGCGGGAATACCAGTATCAAGACAATATATTACAGCTCTCCAATCTACTCCGAGGTTTTTACGGTTCAAATTATTGATCTGGGTGGCTGGTATACTATCAATCGTGGGTTGAATATGGCCGTGCATGTCGTTAATACCGATTCAGTTCATGACCGAGCGTTCACTATCGCAGGCTATGGGGCAAGGTTTGAGTGGTAATCCCACACTCTGGGTTGCCATCACCGGGCAATCCTCCCTCTTTTTATGACTTATTTTAACGGCGTTTATCGTCGATATCACAATCTTCTTCTCTTCATCAGTGTATGGGGTCATTGGATGCAGACAATGGACCGGTGGATCGTACCTGTCTGACGTATCCAAAAGGGGGTGTACTGAATGAAACGATTACTAGTAGCAATGTTTGGAGTATTCATTGTAATGTTCTGTATTATGCCAGTATTGGCACGCGAAGACAGCGGAACAGCACCAATGGCTGGTGGGGGGCAATCGGTTGATATTGACACGCAGACCCCTCCTGTTCTTGATGGGGGTGCTTTCTCGCAGTATGATACTGTCTTTTTCCATGGAACGATGGCAAAGGCCCATAGGCTTTCAGTTGGTGTTAGTTTTGAAGGGGATTATACAGACTGCCACTCCCTTCAACTTAATCCATCAGGTGGCCCAGCCTACATAAATTGCCCCTATGTCAGTTATGATTCGAAGAAGGGTGGAATACAACCCATGGTCAGGTATACCGGCTTGCAGTATCAGACCTCCAACGCAGCAGAAATCTACAGGGTTAATGTTTACAACGGAGCCACGTTTGTGAAAAGTATTGATTTCGATCCTCCACTCAAAAACACCGGGATCTATACCCTCCAGGTTATTGATCTCGGCGGCTGGTATCGATTCAATCGTGGATTGAGTCTCTGTTTTAATACTCGGAATCCGTCACCGGTATTCGTTGGAGCTGTCTACATCGGAGGGTATGGGGCACGGTATGAGTGGTAATCCTCCGTCATTTTTTTAAATGGCGATATCTTGTGTACGCCCGCAGGTGATCGTGATTCAGGACTGGATCAAGGCGATTCTGAGGCGACAACAACAGGAACCTTAATAATTTCAGTCCATCCATGTGGGTATCTGGGAACAAACTCCCAGACTACTTTCCTTTACGGAAGCTGCCTTGGTCTGAAAGGTTGTATCGAGAAATAAGAGGGGTGAAAATGAAACAGCTGATAGTAGCAGTAATCGGAATACTCATGGTTATGCTCCTGGCCATTCCAGTGATCGCAGAGAACATAATCGTTGATGCCGAAAAGGAGACATTGTCCCAGGTTGCGGATGCGGTAACACCCGAAGCGGCCGGAAGAACTGCAGAACCAGTGCCTTCGGATAGTATGCCTGGAGGAGCAGAAGGATCTTCAGGTGAGTCGGGGGGATGTGGTATGGACACCCGGAGCCCGGTTCTCGATGGTGGTGCTTTCACCTCTTATGACACTGTCTTTTTCCATGGATCAACTGCAGAGGCCAATGGCGGGCCGAATGCAGACATAGTGTATGAGCGGGATTATTCCGATGGGCACTACGTCAGACTGAAAGCGAGCAGTTCAGGGTACTATCCCGCGGCCTGGATAGACTGCCCCTTTGGCAGTTATCACTCGAAGCAGGGGGGAATACAACCAAAAGTCAGGTATCTTGGCTTGCATTACCGATCTGATATCTCCGGAGGAGGATTCCCGCGAGTCGATGCAGTAGAGGTCTGGAATGGATGTTCCCGAATCACGACCATTTCCCGAACACTCTACACCACAGGGAGTGTATGCACGGTTGAAGTTATTGATCTGGGTGGCTGGTATTCCTTCGATCGGGGATTGAACATGTGCGTGCATATCCGGAGTGAATCACCCTATGAAAGGATCTTCCAGATAGGAGGGTATGGGGCCCGGTATGAGTGGTAATATTCTCACTATTTTTTCCAGCGATACTTTCCCCAATCCAGTGGATGCAGAGAGCGAGCGTTTCTTTATCTTCATCGATGTTTTTCAGAGATAGCTATGATGCAAATACCCCATTGTTGGTCAGGCTTTCTCCTTGGCGGTCAGGCCTTCTAGGGGGTGGTCGAGTCAGCTCACCCCGCGTCCAAAGCATTTTACCGTTCAGCCTTCCCATTGCAGATTATGAGTACCACTGCTCCCCCTGCAGTCCTGACGATAGCCGGGTCCGACTCCGGGGGAGGTGCCGGGATCCAGGCCGACCTGAAGACCTTTGCCGCCCTCGGGATCTGGGGGACCTCAGCGGTGACGGCCGTCACGGCACAGAACACCCGGGAGGTGTTCGGGGTCTCCATGGTCCCCGAAGCGATCGTGACCCTCCAGATCAAGGCCGTTCTCGAGGACTTCCCGGTCCGGGCCATCAAGACCGGCATGCTCGGCTCTGCCGGGATGATCCGGACCGTGGCAAAGGTCATCCCCCCCGATATCCCGCTCGTCCTCGATCCTGTCATGGTGGCAACGAGCGGCAGCCGCCTCCTCGACGAAGACGCAACCGCCGTCCTCCTCTGCACCCTCCTTCCCCGGGCAACAGTCGTCACTCCCAACATCCCCGAAGCCCTCATCCTCTCCGGTATGAAACACATCACCACCATCCCCGAGATGAAAGAAGCAGGCCGAACCATCCTCGACCTCGGCCCGGACTATGTCGTGGTGACCGGCGGCCACCTCCCCGGCGATGAAGCAGTGGATATCCTGGTTGGCCCCGACACAGAGATGATGCTGAAGAGCCCGAAGTATCCCTACCAGGTGCATGGCTCCGGCTGCTGTTTCTCAGCGGCGATGGCAGGGTACCTGGCCCATGACTGCTCGGTCGATCTGGCATTCTCGAAGGCGAAGGGCTTCATGGACGGGGCGATCCAGGGAGCGGTGGTGAGCAAGTCGGGACATTACAGCGTGAGGCCGGGGTGAGTGGGCAGGTAAAATAACCAAGGTGCTGAGGATATAGTTAGGAGGGGTTTTGAGAAGAATATTAGCTGGGACTTCCGCTTCCTGAAAGAAAAAGAGAGAAGTTTTTTTCATCCCAATCGGGAAAATATCCCTCTACCCTGTTAACCGTACCGCTTTTCCAAGTCAGTTCGTGCCGCTGTGTAGGAAGTAGTGCCATAATTCCAGCCCGATCCGTTCTTGTAGGCGTATACGTAGGTATAGGCATCCGCTTCGTAATCGTAAGAGAGGATCTTCACCCCTTCCAGCGGGACATTTTTCCTGGTGACCACCTGGTCCACCTTGTATTTTGCCGAATATTCCTTTTTTTGTGAAGGAAGACCGTATGGGTTCTCGATGTGCGCCCTCTTGTAGGGGTATTTGGCTTCAAACTCAGTGGTAGAAAACGACTTTGACCCCCCTTCGTAATAGAAGAGCTTCCCGAACTCGTCAAAGATGATCGCACGCGTGGAATACTTGTGCGAGACCGGATCGTAGTTCTGGACCACCTGGCCGATATCATCGTTTGGTTGTGCGATCGCCACGTCCCCAACGGTGTATTTCGCGCCGGGAAGGGAGGTTGACTTATTCACCGTCTGATTTGTTTTCAGGGGATGGATAAAGTCGAGACACCCGGCAGTCACGAGAAGAAGCACGATGATTATCAGAACCGGCACAATCCCCTTCATGGTATACAGGCGGATTTTTCCCAGAGGATGACATTAATTGCTGGCTGTCACGGTTATCCTGAACGATGAAGATGAAGGACTCATCGAATGAACGGCATTATTGCACCCTTGTCTTCTACGCCCTGCAGCGGCATTGCCGTTTGTATTCAGTGATACCCATTCCAGATAATGAGCGATTGTTAAGGATAGGAGCAAGCTTTCTCTCAGTTCTGTTGCCGACATGAGTCCCCGCAAGATAGTTCTCGTCCTCTATCACAATGCCAATCAAAAATCCAGATCTCATTCATCACGGCCATAAACTTTCACGAGCCGAATATATGTATACAAACCAGCAAAAGTACTGGTTTGAAGGTGGAACTTCTTATGGCGGTATTCCCAACGTAAGACGATACGGTATCGTCCTCATGATTCTGCAATTGGTGCATTATTCGAGGTTGTAGCAATCATGAGCACTCTTTCGTGATCATTGTGTACCCACCTCTTTTAGCGTGCCACACGCATCCAAAGATAACCTAGAAAATTGCCCTATTTCTAAATCAGAGCGTGATTAATCGATATTATGAATGTTCGCTGTCCGAACAAATGTATAGAAAACAGTTGGATTACTGGTTTGCACAGTGTATGTCCACACAGATGGACAGTGCTGAAACAGTTAAGGTGGTAACACTATGAAGCTCTTTAAAAACGAGGAAGAGGCAGTATCCCCAGTGATCGGGGTTATCCTCATGGTCGCCATTGTCGTTATTCTTGCGGCAGTCATCGCGGCCTTTGTGTTCGGTATGGCGGGAAGCACCCAAACAACAAAGAATGTGGCAACTACTGTCACTATGGATGACAATGGAACCGCAGTAATAACCATACAGGGAGGCGCTGATCTTGGCCAAGTTCAGTTGATTATGTATTCCATTGGTGGGGGTGGTTTCTTAAATGTGACCGAAACTGCTCAAGCACATGGCACTGCAACAAACGCATCGTCTCCATTCGAAGTTGGTGAAACGGTGTATACCGCAGACGATTCTGTTGATAATCAACGACTGGTCCTCCGTGCATCCTTCCAAGACGGGTCAGACCAGGTCATTTTCGACAGACAATTCTAATCTCAACTTTTTTCAGATTTTCACAAAATTTTCCAAGTTGAATTCTGTCTAATTATTTAACCCACATTCCGCAGGTAGAATTTCAAAAAATAATATTTTTCATAACGTGACCCCAGCAAACCAAGTATTTTGGCCAGATTATCTCCTGTGCGTGCAGATGCGAGAGGTGCAGAAATCCGATGAATTCCACCTGTTTTGAGCAGCGGTGAGAGAGCATCATGTTTCCTGTTCACCTCACGGGTCCAAAGAACATTTGCAAGGAAATATCACTTTTAATAAGAATCACATGGCCTATTAAGGTGGGTGGTGGGAATCGAGGAACTGATACATGAGAACGTAATCACAGTTGCAATCAATGCCTTGCATACTTTTATAACTCCTCTTTTTGAGAGATGTCCCTGATGTCCCCTGTATTATTTTTTGAGAGCCCTCGCTCCACAAGTAAAAAAAATACCATTTTTTTACCATTTTTCTGTATCGTTTTCCTGGGATTGATGGTTATTCCTGTCAGCGCATTACCGGAAAATCCTGCCATCCTCCACCAGTACATGTTTGGTGGTTCCAAGTTTGATATGGCAATGTCTGTCCAACAAACAGGAGAGGGAGGGTACATCTTTTGTGGGTATACTCAGTCTGAAAACCTTCCTGGCTATCATGGAGGAGAGGCAGATGGCTTTGTTGTTAAATTAAATACTGACGCAGGAACGGAATGGTCCAGATGTTACGGGGGGAGATACTATGAAGAATTTGACTCCATTCAGGAGACGTTCGATGGGGGATACATCCTGGCCGGCTGGACAAGATCTCCGGATGGTGACCTTGCAGACGATTTCCCCGGATATGAGCCCGATAAAGAATTAACCAACCAATGGATTTGGATTGTAAAGCTGGATTCAGAGGGCAACATTCAGTGGGATGAAGTCTTATGGACATCGGGAATCACCCCGGAAGATCATGGATTTACGTTGTCAGTGTTGCAGGCATTGGATGGATCGTTTTTAATCACCAGTGGGGAGGTCGGATCGGATCACTGGTCTTATGCCCACATCTACACATTGGGAAGAGACGGCAAATTATTAAAACATACGAGTATCGGTCCACAAGGGATGAATCCCACCTCTATAAAGCAGACAAGGGATGGAGGATATATTGTCTCAGGTAGCACAGGGAAGTGCTCGACGGGTGCCGATTGTGAAGATGCGGATGCAATCCTCATCAAATTGGACCCGAACTTCAACCAGCAATGGATTGATTCACCCCGTAGGGAAAATAGTGATGAATATTTCTATTCTGTTGAACAGACTCTTGATTCAGGATATATCGCTGTCGGAAAAATTTGTCCTTATGATCCCTATGACAGGACGGTTCTGGTAAGAAGGTACGACTCAACTTTGTCCCTCGTCTGGGAAAAAATCTATCAAGGTTCTGGAATTATGGAGGATGTTGCCGTTTCTGTGGCTCAATCACCGGATGGCAAATATATCATTGGCGGATATGCTGATTCAAACGATGGTGACTTTGGGGGGAATCACGGCGGATGGGATGGTTGGGTAGCAAAACTTGGTGAAGGAGGAACTATCATCTGGCAAAAAAGTATCGGGGGTTCTGCCCACGAAAGATTTTTTTCCATGACCCTGACCCAGGACAATCATATACTGCTTGCAGGAGAATCGCGTTCAAATGATGGTGATCTTGGTTGGACCATCCCAGGAGGAGATGATGCATGGCTGGTCTGGCTGGAGACAGAACCTCCCTCTATTGAGAAGATAATTCCTTCTCCTTACGTTCCAGTAACAGGGAAAACCCTATCACTTATGGCCTATGGGAATGCGAGCCTCGATTGGGAAATCACGGGGATGAAGTGGGAGCTATACGATAAAGAAGGAAAATTAATCGATGAGAAAGGATCTTCGGTTGAATATATCAACCCATATACCTATATAAACCCCGAAGGAGCTTATGGGATAAAGAAAGCAGTATGCACCGTATATGCAAAATTTCTTCCGTCTGGATACACCTACATTTGTGACACCGAAACTTTCAGATTCGGAATATTTTTCCCTATTGTAAATTACCCTGCTACCGACTCTTGGTGGAAAGATGGCTATGGTGATATTGTCATTGTTCCGGATTATTCAATAGATCTCAAAGATAATCCTAATAAAGAACCGAATTGGTTCCTTTATTGGAAAAAAGATGAAGTGATTTCGGGAATTAAGGATTTTCAATATACAACAAAAGCAGTGAGAGGACAATATAGCCCATCAACTAAGACCCTTTTCTTAGGCCTTGGTGCACCCACATATAAATCTCTTAAATTTATCATAAATTCAAGTGGAGGAATTGAGTCTTTTGGTGGTCTAAAATACCTTGACAGTGTAGAAAACACAATAGGACATGAGCTGAGACATAAACTCATTTATGACACCTGGCCAACCTTAACAGCTGCCTCAGATTTTGATGGTGATTGGGTTCCTAATGATTTCGAAAATGGAACTCTCACGACGGCTTGGGAACCTCAGGGGTCAAAGACGATTTGGACGAATAGTGATACCTATAATTTGGCAAATGTCTATAATCATCCAGACTATCGTTCATATGGAGATAATGAATATTTGGCACGGAGAGGAGGGGAGCAAGCTAAAGGCAATTTGAAGAATGATAAGAAGGATTGGTCGAACGAAGGTGCTCTCGCAACTAATCAGAAGGATGCCTTAACTGATAGTTTTGGCCCTGAACCAGACGTCCTTTCAACTGATAACGATTTTGGAAAAAATTCATTATCAATCCTTTCTGATGGAGGGCATTTTTCTGGATTATCAGGCTTTGAGGGGGTATTATCAGAGAGAGGCGTTGATCAGAATGGAAATGGCCTATTCGAAAAGCTTGAGGTAACTGTTGGAATTAATGTAAATGCCTCCTCATTGTATTACATTGATGCCTGGCTTATCGATAACGATGGAAACACTGTGGCAACCAGCTATAATGGGAAATACCTGGCGTCCGGTACCTATCCTATCGCTCTAAATTTTTCCGGGTTTGAAATTTATTCATCTGGTTTGAATGGCCCCTATAACCTTTCAATTGTTCTAAACGGAGGAGGTGACGATTGGGATCTTCTTGAACTTGCCCGGAACGAATCTGCATACACTACCAATACTTATTCCATTTCTCAGTTTGAAGGAGCTCAATTCGCTCAACCATTTGTGTATTATGATACCGGCATCGATAAAAACGATGATGATATTTACGAATTCCTCCAGGTAAATCTCACATGTACTCTCAATCAACCAGGCACATACACAATCAGTGCATCACTTTACAAGGGCGATGAATTCATTACCTCTGCCTCAACGGAGGCAAATCTCGCACTGGGAGAACAAACAATCGGATTTAATTTCGATGGCCCAACAATAGCTTCACACGAAAAGAACGGCCCATTCACGCTCAGGGAGCTGGTCATTGCGGATGATAAGGGAACTGCTCTCAACTACACCCCGCTGGCGTTTACTACATCGCCCTACCTGTATAGCCAGTTCATCTCCTCTGCCATATCTGTCCAGAGTATTACCGAAGAGGGCTCAGATTTCAATAACGATGGCCTTTACGATTTCCTCACGTTGCACCTGACACTTGATGTCAATGCACCAGACAGCTACACATTCTTCTCCTGGCTCGTTGATCCCGATGGAAACGAAATAACCGGGTTAAGAGAAGTGCAGCACCTCGAACCAGGAAACCAGCAGATCTGCCTGAACTTCGATGGCCATGCTATCAATCACCATCGGGTCAACGGATCATACCTGGTCTCCCCCCTTACTGTCTATGACCACAACGGCACGGTCGTTGCCTGCAAAGCACCGGCGATCGGCACCAGGGCATATCAGTATACCCAGTTCCAGGGACTGGCACTCAATCTCACAGGTTCTCATTCTGACGAGGGATATGATGCCGATTCGAACGGACGGTATGATGCACTCCAGGTCAGGTTCGGAGTCATCCCTGACAATTCCGGCAGGTTCGTGGCCGGTGCCTGGTTGAAAGGACCGGACGGGGCACTGGTGGAGTATGCCGGGCAGAACGGAACATTCTCTGCAAACGAGACCCGGGAGATCACCCTCGTCTTCGATGGGACGAAGATCTACGAATCCGGCCAGTCCGGGGAGTTTTCGGTTGCTGCACTCTCGATTCATGATCCCGATACCGGCAATTCATTCTTCCAGGAAGAGGCATTCGACACAACCTCCTACACCTATACCCTCTTCGAACAACCAGGTTTTGTTACCGGCACCATCACCTCAACCTCCGGGACCCCGCTCCGGTATGTTAATGTCTATATCGAAGACCAGGATTTCACGGTCACCAACCCCGAGGGACGTTACCGTCTCCGCGTCCATCCAGGGGGCACATATGAAGTCTTTGTCAGACCTCCCGAGGAGTACAACCTCACTCCAACTTCTGCCATGGTCGAAGTCACTCCCGGATCAACAACCATTCAGGACTTTGTCCTGGATTCGAATGTGACCTCTCCCCCCATCGTCCAAACTATCACACCCTCATCGGGGTATCCGGATACTAGTGTTCCCTTCACCATCAGGGGGAGCCACTTTTCCGGTGGCTCAACCGTCCTGGTAAACCGGACCGGCGAGGTGAATCACTCGGCAGCGGTGAACAGGATTGAATGGGGAGAGATTCAGGGGACCCTGAACCTGGCAGGAGTAAATCCGGGACTTTGGAATATCATGGTCATCACCCTCGACGGCAAGCAGGGGATCCTTGAGAACGGGTTCAGGGTGTTTAATCTCTCAATCCCTCAGCCGGAGGCCAACTTTAGCGCGAACGTAACCTCAGGTACGGCACGCCTTACGGTCCAGTTCACCGACACCTCAACCGGAAATCCCCTCTCCTGGCTCTGGGATTTTGATGATAATACCACCTCACAGGAACAGAACCCGGTCCATATCTTTACGGATCAGGGGGCAGCCCCAGGGGAGACGAAGCAGTTTGTAGTGGAGCTCAGGATCGAGAACGAGGGGGGATACGCGACCAGTTCACAAATTATCTCAGTGACCGCCCCCTCAGTCTCACCAGTCGCCAACTTCACTCCCTTCCAAAGATCCGGCTCTGCACCACTATCGGTCCAGTTTACCGACACCTCTCAACAGGGTCCCACCTCATGGTACTGGGACTTTGGCGACGGGTCCAATGCAACGGTGCAGAACCCAATGCATATCTACACGACTGCGGGCAATTACACCGTATCGCTCACGGCAGCAAACAGTGCAGGATCAGATACCATTACCCGGGTTGACTGCATCAACGTGACCTGGCATGCCCCCGAGATCAGCTATATCTCACCTGAAAAAGGCGGACAGGGGTCTGATATCAATATTTACATCAGCGGCATGTACTTCCGGGCTGGAGCGATTGCCGGATTGGAACGAGAATCTGCGGTAATCCCCATAACCATTACCGATATCGACCCCTATGGTCTTTATGGAACCCTGATCATTCCTTCCGATGCAGCCCTTGGCGACTGGAATGTCACTGTCCGCCAGGACGGTCTCGTGAGCAACAGGAACGTGGTATTCCAGGTAGTGACCCCGGTTCCTGCTGAACCTGGGTGGATGTTCAGGGCCGATGAACGGCACAGCGGGAAATACCCGGATGGGTCAAAGATACCCAATAATCTGCTGAACTGGTCGTTTGAAACGGGAGGACCGGTCCGTTCAAGCCCGGTCGTGGTCAACGGGATAGTCTACTTCGGCAGCAATGACGGGAAGGTGTATGCCCTGAATGCGGTCAATGGGACAGAGAAATGGTCATTCTCTACAGGAGGAGAGGTCCGGTCCACTCCTGCAGTCGTGAATAACAGGGTATTTTTCGGCAGCAGTGAAGGAACGGTGTATGCCCTGAATGCGGCCACCGGGTCTCCGCTCTGGAATGTGACGACAGGAGATCCTGTCCGGTCCAGCCCTCTCGTTATCGACAACGTGGTATACATCGGAAGCGATGATGGGAAACTGTATGCATTGAATGCAACCACTGGCTCCACCAGGTGGAGTTATCAGACGGGCGGTCCCGTCCTCTCAAGCCCTGCTTTCAACATGACCTACCTGGACTGGATTTTTGTCGGCAGTGATGATGGGTACCTGTATGTTTTCAATGCTGAGAATGGGAATGTTATCAGTACATCATATCCCTCCACCGGCGGTGCGGTCAGATCCAGCCCTTCGGTCAGACGTGATATGTCCCAATATTGTGGAAGTGATGATGGCTGGATCTGGGAAACCATGGGAACGGAGGGGATGCGCCCGGCCTTCTTCCTGGGAT
>Ga0116144_10003855_pt1 | contig 14593 bp, 12 predicted proteins | sample AD_UKC035_MetaG_FD_89746 | JGI IMG/M metagenome (GOLD analysis project Ga0116144, IMG submission 89746) | Active sludge microbial communities of municipal wastewater-treating anaerobic digesters from USA - AD_UKC035_MetaG | ecosystem: Engineered > Bioreactor > Anaerobic > Digestate | place: USA... | reverse complement strand
TTGGGAGTCTGCAAATGTCTGAAAAACCCCGCAAATTGCTGGATCAAGTCCGCGACGTGTTGCGCCTCAAACATTACGCCCTCCGCACCGAGGAAGCCTACGTGGATTGGATTCGCCGCTTCACTGCCATAAATTAATAAACTGACAAACATAGCGTTATTAGGTATTTTTACTCGCCTGTGCCGTTGCTCGTGTTTCTGGTAGGCCGGTGCTCCGCTAACATTACCGGACAGGAGTTAACGATGAGTAGCGAAAAACGGCTCTATCAGCACAGCTTGCGCGGCTTGCAGAAAATGCAACCGACGGCGCACCAGGGGCCTACCGTGACCTTGGCGCTGCTGATGGCCGGGAGCATTCTGGGCAAAACCGCGCAGTTGAGCAAGATGAGTCCCAAAGTGCCCGGGGCCAGCCAGGACACAAGTGTCGCCGCGCGGATGCGGCGCTGGGTCGCCAATCCTAATGTGCCGTACGCGGTCTACTTTCAGTCCTACGTGGTGGCGCTCTTGGCGGCGCCGCGGCCCAGCCCTTGATCTTGGCACTGGATGGCAGTCCCGTGGGACGCAAGTGGATGGTGCTGCTGGTGGGCGTGGTCTATCAGCAACGGTTGTTACTGTTGGACATACAGGCTCCTGTGGAGAAGGGTTATGGATCTCAGGGGACTCTCAACCTGTTGGTAAAGTCGTAGCCTGCGCTACTTCCAGAACTGCCACCATTTCTTTTGGGGCTTGGGAGATATGGCTACCGCCAATGCGGATTGCGGGTCCAGCTCATCCAGTAACGCCAGGCGCGGCGCCGCGCCTGCCAACACGCGCTCGATGACGGCCAGGCACAAGGGCCGATTGTACCAACAACGGTCGAAGAGTTCGAACGTCCCGGCCAACTGGCACAGCGCGACAATCTTGCCGGAGATGAAATATTCCTCATTCAGCGCCGTGGTTGGCGCAGTAAGGAAATCCAACATCACTGCGCGGCCTTGCGGCGCCATATAATCCGAAAACAACTGCATCAACCCGGCCTTGTCCTCCCATTCCCTCAGTGTCCAATAAGCGTCCAGTAAACCGGGCAGCAATTCTGGGCGCACCAGGTCCCGCGCCCCCTCGATTTCCGCCGCGTCTCCGCGCTTGACGATAGCCAGCAATTGTGTAATTGGTTCGTTCATTCATTTCATCCTGAATGCATTTTATACTGACTTGACCAAAGACCTTCCTCGCTTTTGACGCCCCACATCGTCCACGCACGGTTCCAGGTAGCCTTCCAGGATCAAGTCGAGTGATCACGCTCATCCACCCGCCCGCGCCGGTATTGGCGTTCGGAACACTGCACCACGTAAGTCGCTGCCTTGAACAACGGCAGGCCCTTGGGAGCGGTGTGGCTGGCTGGCCCGGTGACGAGCGGCAGGTGACAATGTCATTTTCAATGCGGAGATTTTGCGGGGATCCGACGAGGGCAATCTTGGCGCTCATTAGACTCGCAACTCCTGACGTAAGTTATGGCGGAGCCGCTGGGAACGCCGACTGGCGACCCATAAGCGCCGGTGTCTGAGACTCGCCCACTGGGGAGTATGATACACTGGTCAGGCCAAAAAGCCAGGAGCGATGCGGGCTATTGCCGAACGCTGGGGTGGCAAAGAGACGGGTAAGGGTGGGGGGGGCCGGGGCGGCGCCGTCCGCCCCGGCCGCCCGCACTTCCCGGGACAAGCGATACGTTTCCCCCGGCGCCGCCCCCGGGAAACCCGGTAGGCGCTTCGCTTCCGCCGCCCGCGCCTGCCGCACCACCGCCCACAGCGTCCGTTCCACCGCCAGCCCGCCATGCGTGCTGAACTGCACCCCGCGTTGCGGCTCAAAGTGCAACACTGCCTGCCACAACGCCAGGCGCCCCGCTTGCACCAACTCGGCGTAGGGCACGCCTCGATGCTCTACCCGCGCAGCACGGTGTGAATCAACCCGCTGTGCGCCCGTACCAGCGCCTCCTGACACGCCCGACACCCGCGTTGCGCACACCCAAAGTCGCCGCTGGGCATTGCCCCATTTTCACATAGACTGTTCATACGCCACCTCCGGTGGTAAGTGAGTTCCGACACCTCTCACTTTACCGGAGGTGGCGTTTTTGGGGGTTGAAGGAACGCTCCGGCTTGGGTTGAGTTTTACCCCGCCGACTTACTGCGGATGCCCGCGCGGGGGAGGCAGCCGAGTTGAAACAAACCCACAAATGCGGTATCCTTATTAGCGAGGTTGAGAAAGGAGGTTTTTTTATGCGACTCGTCAAAATTGTATCCATCATTCTTTTGATTGTGGCTCTGGCATCCGGCGTGGACGCATTTCTTTCCCCGCCGGCGGCCTACGCCCAGCCGGCGGCGCCTGTGGATGGCGGGTGGAGTTACTGGTATTGGACGCCATGCTCCAAAGGCTGAAAGGACGCCGAGGGCTGGGGCATCCGGCAGCGCATTCGGGTGTGTAACAACCCGGCGCCGCAGGATGGCGGGGCCGAGTGTCGCCGCCACGATGACACCCTCACCACCCCGTCCGACCGCGTAGAGATTGACTTGAGCGTCGGTTATGGCCAGGGGTACATCGAGTGCGGCAATCCCACGCCGGACATTACCTGTTCGGCCGCCGCGCTCAACGATACCACGCCGCCCACCACGCCGCAAAACCTGCAGGTTGCCGTCCTTTCCGATACCAAAATCCGCTTGTGGTGGGATCACGCCACGGATGACGTGGCCGTCGTCAAGTACCGTATTTACGACCAGCGCGGTTTCGTCATCGGCGTCTCGGAGGAAACGTATTATACTCCGCCTGGTTACCAGACCAACGTCTACACCGTTTCGCTGCTGACCCCGGCGACTGCCTATGCCTTCAGCGTCGGCGCAGTGGACGAGCACGGCAACGAAAGCTCCCGCGCGCTCACGGTGACGGCTACCACACTCCCGTTCCAACACGATGACGGCCTGATCAATCCGTTCACTGACGTTGTTTACAAGGGGGCGTTCAAACTTCCAGGGCCGTCGGGAAGCCTGGAATATGGTCGTTGGGGGTACGGCGGCTACGGGCTGGCGTACTATCCCGCCAGCGATCCCGCCGGCTCCGGCGACGAGTATCCGGGTTCGCTGTTCGGGCGCGGCCACGTTTACGATTGGGCCGTCTCGGAGATCAGTATTCCTGAACCGGTCATCTCGCCAGACAAGGACCCCGATGCTTTGAATACGGCTGTCACCCTGCAACCGTTCACCAGGGTGGATACGTTTGATCACGATCCATTGAGCATTCCCATCGGCGCGATGGCGTACCTGCCCCGGCAAGGCAACCAGACCAGTGACAAGCTCTACTACATCTGGGGCAGCAACTATCAGTGGAGCAAAATCCCCTCTCACAGCGCCAGCGAACTGACACTCGACAATCCCCAAACCCAGGGCTGGTGGTACGTTGGCGAGACCGCTGGGCATCCGCCCTACTACAGCACCGTCTTTTACCTCTTCGACATTCCCAAGTCCTGGGCCGACCAATACACCGGCGGCAGAATGTTACTCACCGGCGGCACGCGCAGCGGAGCGTACAACGGTTTCGGCACCGCCATGTTCGCCATCGGCCCCTGGCTGGATGGCGCTCCGCCGCCCGTTGAGGCCGAACTGAGTTACACGACCCTGCTGGAATACGGCCAGGTAACCGGTGTCAACACTCAGGATGGGCGCGAAGTGACCGACGCCTTCCATGGCGGCGCCTGGATCACACAGGGCCGTAAAACCGCCGTGATGCTGGTCGGCAACAAGACCACCGGTGAGGTGTCGTACCGCAGCGGATATTTCGTTTCGCTGGATTGGCCGGTGTTTCTGTTCTACGACCCGGACGACCTGGCCGCCGTTGCTACCGGGGTGAAACAGGCGCACGAGCCGCAGCCTTACGCCATGCTGGACGTCAGCCGGTACTTCTTCGACGAACAACCCACCCTGCGCGGCGTGGCCTATGACCGCGCCCGCAGTCTGGTGTACATCTACGAATACGGGGGGGAAGGGCCGCTGATCCACGTTTTTCAGGTCGCGCCGCCGCCCACTGCCCCCACGTTACACCGCCCCCAATGCGTCGTCGGCAGTGGTACGTTGACCGCCACGCTCACCTGGACGCCGCTGACCAGAACCCTCACTTCCACGCTCTATTACTCGGACACCAAGCTGACCGAGACACTCTGGGTTGCTGCGCGGGTGCTCACCGACTCGCTGCCGGCCAGCGTCACCGCGCACAGCGTCACTTTGCCCTACACCGAGGGCGAGGTGGCCTATTTCGGGTTGCGCTCCTACCTGGAAGGCGACACCTGGTCGGCATTGTCGAACGTGGTATTCTGTCCATACTGGGACATATTCTTGCCGCTGGTGCTAAAGGGGTCATCATAAACCGGCGGTGTACCAGCGGTTGGCTGAAAATTTTCAACGCAGAGACGCAGAGACGCAGAGATTTCGCTATTCGCTATTCGCTATTCGCTATTCACTTCATCCATCGCTTGTGGCGCGTGGCGCTGTTTGACCTGGCCTTTGCACAGTTCCTTGCGCAGTATGGGCAGCGTTTTGGCCGGAGCCGCAAAGTGCGTATCCAGCAGCGCGAAAAACGAGTCCCACAGAACGCCGGAGCCTACTTTGGTGATGATCTGACCGGTCATGATGCCAATCGTGCTGGGGGTAGCGGTTCGCTGTTTCATCTATCTTCTGCCTGCCGCCTGTCATATAGGCTGGTTTCGTAAGTTGAATAGGCATCTATGGACTGCATCTTTACTCTCTCCGATGGTTATGTCAGGACTTCCACTAAATTATACTTCTGCAACGCCTGGAAAACAGGCGGCAGGTCGCCCACGTAGGTCAGCACCAGGCGCTGTCCGGCGCGGGTGAAGGCCATGTAGAGTTTGCGGGTGTGCTCCTGCGCCAGCTCGGCGCGCTCTTCCGCCACCCGCTCGCCGAGGGGCAGCGACCATTGCCGCTCCAACGCCTCGCGCTGTTGGGCGGTCTCCGCGCGGATCAGGTCTTCCAGGCGGCGGAGCAGGGCGGCGGTGCGGTCATTTTGGGGTTGTGCCGAACTGGATGCCGCCTTCAACGTGGGCATTATCGCCAATCGCGCCCACCTGCCCGCCTGCTGGCGCTGGCGGCCCATTTTTCACCCTCATGAGCGGTGCTGACAGGCCCATGGTATGCACATACGAGCCGTAGCGGCAGGCGTTGACCCCGTGACGACCAGCATCAACCGTTCCCGAAATGCGGCGCTGATTAACGTCCCGCGTAGCAGTGGCTTCATTTGCGCGCGCCGGGCCAGGATGGCCCGCAGATCGGCCCCGACTTCAGGTAAGTTCCGGTAAATACGCCGGCTAAATTCCTGCACGTCACACCTCTCCTTTCCAGGCCTGAAGGCCATACCGCAGCGGAGGCGCCCCCAGACCTGGCAAGGCGCTACTTTTCCCAGATATAGCTCACCGAACCCTTAACGCTCTGGAATCCCAGACTCTGGTATAAGCCCAGCGCCGCTTGATTCTCGCTATCCACCTCGAGGAGCAGCTTCTGGTGGTGGTTCGCCGCCGCCCGCCGCATACTGGTCCCCAATATGTACCGGGCTAACCCGCGTCTCCGATACGCAGGGATCACCCCTATGCCATGGACATACGCGCCTTCGGCAATGATGTCTATCTTGACAAAGCCGACGATGGTCGCGCCCTCAAACAGGACTAGCGAAGCGTCGGCATCATAGCACACCTTTCGGGAGAAGAAATCCTCGAAACTCTCCCGCCGTGTGGCCTCAGATTGCTGGATATAGCGCCGATCGCTGCCGTGGGAGAAGGCCGCATCGTAGCTCGGCCAAAGCGCGTCATTGGTCACTTCCGTCAGCGGGCGGAGGATCATCGTATCTGGCACGTCCCGGAGTGAAACATCAAACTGCTGCAAATCCGCTTCCATGAACCGCCACTCATACCCGCGCGTCATTCCCGCCGCCTGATAGATCGCGCCGCACTGCGCTGCATAGTCCTGGTAGGCAGCGGTCAGGTTCATCAAAAAGACCTCCATTCGCTGTCTGCCCGAAGCTACGGTGTACTGGATACACTCCCGGACCAACTGCTGGGATATGTCTGGATTGGGCGGGAGAACCAGGGGGTGCCAACTGAGAAAGTAGGCCTGTGAGTCTGTCCAGTGGTAGACGCCGGCCCATCCCAGGAGGGTATTTCCGGCGCGCGCCAGCGCCATGAAGTCGGGACAGTTAAATGGGTGGCTTAGGAAAGCGGCAATCTCTTCTGGGGTTTCGCCATATTTGAAGGGAATAGGAAGCTGGCTGTATGCCCGGTATGTGAACGCCGCGAGTTCCGCCACGTCAATGGATTCTCGGGAATGCTTCGTGAAATTGACCATAGTATTTTCCTCGTAAAGTAATGTTCTCTATTGATGAACCGCAGGGCTGTGTCTGACCGGCAGCGCGCCCCGCTCCTCTTGCGCCCCTCACCCCACCACACTGTGAACTGCCCGGAGTGATCCGAGTACGCTGCACCGCATAATGGCCGATGGCGGGCCGATACGCCTGATACACAATGACGGAATCGGTATCGAATTGCGCCAAAATGTGGTGACCGCGCTGCGGCCAACTCTGGATTTGCGTGAGATAGGGGGCGGTTAGCAGTTTCATTTCTTAAGGTAACATATATCTCACTGGGTCATCCCCAGTTGCGCGCGGGCTTGCTTCAGAACGGCGGCCGAAGCGGAGAGCGCGGCCTGCTCCTGCGCCGGCAGCCCGCTCTCGACAATCTGGCTCACGCCTGATGCCGACACGATGCAGGGGACGCTGAGGCAGACGTCCTGTAGCCCGAATTCGCCGTTGAGCCGGGTGGAAACCGTCAGAACGCTGTGCTGCCCCCGTAGGATCGCGCCGGCAATGCGCACCAACGCCAGGCCGACGCCGAAGGAAGTCGCCCCCTTGTAACCAATGATATGATAGGCCGAATCTCGGACTTCCTGCTGGAGGCGATGGCGTTCCGCCGCCCAGTCGGCGCAGCGCCCACAGACCGGGCAGAAGGCGTCTATCGGCATACCGGCGATGTGCGTCATAGACCACGCCGCGAACTCCGTATCCCCATGCTCGCCGAGAATATAGCCGTGGACGTTGTGAATATCTACTCCGCAATGGGTACTCAGCAGATGCCGCAGACGCGCACTATCCAAAACCGTGCCGGAGCCTATCACGCGTGCCCTATCCCAGCCGGTGGCCTGCCAGGCCACATACGTCATCACGTCCACGGGATTGGTGACCACCAGCAGCACGGCAGCGGAGTTCTGAGCCAGGATGTCGGCTACCACCGCGCGCACAACGGCGGCGTTCTTCTGCAAGAGTTGGAGGCGGGTTTCCCCCGGACGCTGGGCTACCCCGGCAGTGAGGACGATCAACTGCGCGTCCGCGTAGTCCGCGGGATTGCCCGGGTGAATGGATACGGTAGGGAAGTATGGCTGTCCATGCGCCAGGTCCAGCGCCTGGCCGCGGGCCAAGTCGGCGTTCTGGTCAATCAAAGCAATCTCGTCCACCAATCCGCTTTGCACGAGGACATAGGCGAAGGTCGCGCCGACACTCCCCGCGCCGACTATAGCCACCTTACGCCGATTTCCAACTGCTGTGTTCATTCCCGCCTCCTGATCCGCAAAGTCGCCCAGTTTTCTGCGACGGTTTGAGTATAAAACCGGTTGAGGCAAATGCAACCCTACGGCGGGTGACTATCGCCCTTCCAGCACATAGCCAGGGGATTGCATTTGACCTCGGACAGCGCTGGTTAATGGTGTTAGCCTTCCCGCTTTCGGCCGAGATTCTGGAAGTGCAGGACACGTCGCCCACCGCCGAAGTCATCGTCGGAGTAGGGCTATCGTATTTGAGGAAAGGGGAAAGCGGGTAGAATGGGGCCAAAACTGGAGGAAACCCCTGATGACGACGATAGCCCCGGTGAGCACGTCCGCCGATCTCAAGACGTATTTTGCTGCTTTGGCGGATCCCCGCGACGGGAATGCGCAGTTACATAAATTGTTGGACATCATCATTGCGATCTGTGCAGTGATTGCGGGTGCCAATCATTGGACGGAAGTAGAAACGTTCGGTCAGGCCAAAGAGCGTTGGTTGCGGCAGTTTTTGGCGCTGCCCCACGGAATTCCAGCGCATGACGCCTTCGGACGGGTGTTTCGGTATGTGGCCCCGGCAGCCTTTGAACAGTGTTTTCGACAATGGACGCAAGCCTTGAGCGAACACTTGGGGGGGGGAAGTGATTGCCTTTGATGGGCAATGTCTGCGCCATTCCTTTGATCACTTCTTGGGGAAGAACGCCATCTGCATGCTGAACGCCTGGGCCAGTCGCCAGCATCTGGTCTGGGACAAGATAAGGTCGCGGAAAAGTCGAATGAGATCACCGCCATTCCGGCGTTGTTGCGTCTGTTGGATGTGTAGGGGTGTCTCGTGAGCATTGATGCCATCGGCACCCAAAAACGATGCTCAACAAGTGGTCGAGCAAGGGGGACTACTTGCTGGCGCTCAAAGAAAACCAGCCCCACCTTCTGGAGGATGTGCAACGCCTGTTCGCCTGGGCCGACCGCATCAATATGAAGCCCTGACCCATGCTGCCGAAAATTTCGCCGTGCTACGGCATATCGCCCTCAATCTCCTCCAACGCGATACCCAGACGCGCTTGGGGGGCGCGGGCAAGCGCCTCAAGGCCGCCTGGGATACCGACTATCTCGCCCACCTCCTCGAACCTCAAATGCGATAGCACTGGGGGTCTGAACTAAAGCATTGCGCCTCTCCCGCTTGCGGGTAAAATGAAAGTACCACGCCACGCGGCAAACCTGCTACTGGAACAAGCTGCGCCGGCATACCTGCGTCATCGGCGCACTCGGCTTTGAGCGGCTAGTGGGCGCACGTTGGATGTGCGAATGCACAAATTTGTTTAAACTTTAGACTTTGGGTATGGAGGATACAATGGACTCTTTACGACAAATGTACCGTTGGCGTTGGAGTCGGGCGTTGCTGTTGGCGCTGGGCGTATGGCTGCTGCTGACGCCGTTGCCGGCGTGGGCCTGCGGCGGCGGCGTGATCTGTGTGGATGCGAGCGCCAACGGCGCAGGGACCGGCCTTTCGTGGACAAACGCTTACACCAACCTGCCGGACGCGCTGACGGCGGCCGGCGCGGGCGATGAAATCTGGGTCGCAGCAGGCGTCTACTACCCCGGCGTCGCCCGCGAAGCCACCTTCGTGCTGAAAAACAACGTCGCGCTCTACGGTGGCTTCGCCGCCACCGAGACGCTGCGCACCGAGCGCGATTGGGAGGCGCACGTCACCATCCTCAGCGGCGACATTGACGCCAACGACGTGAACACCGATGGCAATCATATTGCCGAAACTTGGAATGATCTCGTGGGCGCCAACGCCTACCACGTCGTCACCGGCAGCGGCAGAGATGCCACAGCAGTGCTCGATGGCTTCACCATCACTGCCGGGCGGGCCGATGGCACATCCAATGGCGGCGGGATGTACAACAGTGGTGGCAGCCCCAGCCTAGTCAATGTGACCTTCAGCGGCAACCAGGCTTACGGTGGCGGCGGGATATATAACTACGAGGGCGGGAATCCTAGCCTGATCAATGCGCGCTTCATTGGCAACTACGCTACCAACAATGGCGGCGGAATAAACAATGAGAACAGCAGCCCTCGCCTCAGTAACGCGATATTCAGCGGCAACAGGGCTGATACCGCCGGGGGCGGCCTGTACAATCGGCTGGGCAACAGTAGCCCTATCCTGCATAATGTACTCTTCAGCGGCAATTCGGCTGGCAGCAGCGGCGGCGGGATGTACGGCTATTGGTGGAATAGCCCCAGTCTCACTAATGTGACGTTCAGCGGCAATCGAGCCTCCACCGGCGGCGCGATGCTCAACAATTCCTACGTCAGCCCCAGTCTGGTTAATGTCATTCTATGGGGCAATGAGGCCACTACCGGCCCACAGATACATAACCAGAATAGTAGTGGTGGTACACTGGAACATACCCTGGTGCAAGGCGGTTGTCCCGCCGGCGCCACCTGCACGAACCTGCTCACCGCCGACCCGCTGTTCGTCGCGCCCATCGCCGCCGGTTCTGCGCCCACCACTACGGGCAACTATCGCCTTCAGCCCGGCTCGCCCGCCATCAACGCCGGGAACAATGCCGCCGTCACCGCGCTTACCGACCTTGACGGCAACCCCCGCATCATAGGCAGCGCGGTTGACCTGGGCGCGTATGAAGTCCAGCCTCTCTACGTAGATGCGAACGCCACGGGTGCAGCGACCGGCCTCACGTGGACAGACGCCTTCACCACCGTGCAAGACGCGCTGACGGCGGCCGGTGCGGGCAATGAAATCTGGGTTGCGGAGGGCGTCTACTATCCCGACGAGGGCGCGGGGCAGGTGGACAACGACCGCCTCTCCACCTTCCAATTGGTGGACGGCGTCGCGCTGTATGGCGGATTCGCCCCCCAATCCGGCGCGGACGAGTGGGGCGAACGCGATTGGGAGGCGCACATCACCGTCCTCAGCGGTGATCTGGACGGCAATGATGGCGTAGATACCTACGGGGTGGTGACGGATACCGCCGCCATCACCGGGACCAACGCCTACCACGTCGTCACCGGCAGCGGCGTGACCACGACTGTCCAACTGGATGGCTTCACCCTCACCGCCGGGCAGGCCGACGGGAGCAATCCGCATAATTATGGCGGCGGCCTCATCGCCCTGAGCAGCGGCAGTCCCGGTCTGGTGAATCTACGCTTCAGCGGCAATTCTGCCCGCTACGGCGGCGGAATGGTTGCCATCGGCGGCAGCCCCAGCTTGGCCAATGTCCGCTTTCAGAACAATCACTCCATCAGTCGCGGCGGCGGGTTGTTTGTGGATGCTGGGGGTAATCCCGACCTGGTCAACGTGAGCTTCATCGGTAACCAGGGGGGACTTTATGGCGGCGGGATGGTCAACGGCAGCGATTCTCGCCTGATCAATGTAACGTTCATCGGCAACCAGGCTATCAGTCTGGGGGGCGGGCTGTTTAGCTACGCCGGCACCCTCAGCCTGAGCAACGTACGCTTCAGCGGCAACCTGGCCGGCGGCGGCGGCGGGATGTACAACAGCGGTCGCTCTACCCTGGTCAACGTGACCTTCGCCGGCAACCGGGCAGATGTGGGCGGCGGGTTATACAACGAGTATGACAGCGCCGATCTGACCAACGCCATCCTGTGGGGGAACGCCGCGCTCACCGGCACGCAACTCTACAACAATGCCCCGCTCAACCTCAACTACAGCCTGATCCAGAGCGATACCAACGCCATTGTCAATGGCGTGGAGGGCAACCTCAGCTACGGCCCCGGCATACGCACGTGCGATCCGCTGTTCACCGCGCCCATCACCGCAACGGCGGCCCCGACCCTCACCGGCGACTACCGGCTTCGGGGCGGTTCTCCGGCCATCAACGCGGGGAATAACCTCAGCGTCACCGCGCTCACCGACCTCGACGGCAACCCCCGCATCATAGACGGAATCGTGGATCTCGGCGCGTATGAGTGGGGTCCGCTCTACGTAGACGTGAACGCCACCGGCGCGAACAATGGCACTTCATGGGCGGATGCCTTCACTACTGTGCAAGATGCACTGATGGCGGCCGGCGCGGGGGATGCCATCTGGGTGGCGGCGGGCGTCTACTATCCCGACGTGGGCATCGGGCAGGTGAACAACGCCCGCGAATCCACCTTCCTGCTGAAAAATGGCGTCGCGCTCTACGGCGGCTTCGCCGCCACCGAGACGTTGCGCAGCCAGCGCAACTATACAGACAATCTCACCATCCTCAGCGGCGACATTGACAGCAACGACTTCAACAGCGACGGCAACGCCATCGCCGAGACCTGGGCCGACCTCGTGGGTAGCAATGCCTACCACGTCGTCACCGGCAACGATACGGATGCCACGGCGGTGCTGGACGGCTTCACCATCACTGCCGGGTGGGCCAATGGCGCCGCGCTGGCTAGCAACGGCGGCGGGATGCTCAATAACTATGGCAGTCCCAGCCTGCTCAACGTGATCTTCAGCGGCAACCGGGCGCTCGTAAATGGCGGCGGGATATTCGGCGACTGGAGTTTTTCCTCGCTGACCCATGTAACGTTCCAGGGCAACCGGGCCGAGAACGCCGGCGGCGGGATAGGGAATGACCGCGGCCCACTCCGGCTGGTCAACGTGGCCTTTCGCGGCAACCAGGCGGGCGCCGACGGCGGCGGGCTACACCTCTACTATGGCGGCGGCGTACACTTGATCAACGTCACTTTCGAGGGCAACCTGGCGGGCGCCAACGGCGGCGGGCTACACAACCATTATCACACCCTCTGGCTGACCAACGTTACCTTCGGCGGCAACCGGGCGGGCCAATACGGCGGCGGGATGTACAATTATGATTATACCTATGCCTCTTTCACCAACGTGATCTTGTGGGGCAACGACGCGCCCAATGCCCCGCAACTGTACAGTGAAAATGTGGTGCAGGTCACGCTGAATCACGCTCTGGTGCAAGGCGGTTGTCCCGCCGGCGCCACCTGCACGAACCTGCTCACCGCCGACCCGCGCTTCGTCACGCCAGTGGCCGCCGGTTCCGCGCCCACCACCAACGGCGATTATCACCTTGAGCTTGGCTCCCCGGCCATCAACGTGGGGAACAACGCCGCCATCACCGTGACCACCGATCTCGACGGCGCTCCGCGCATCCAGGACGGCCTGGTGGACCTCGGCGCGTATGAGCGGGCCGGCAACGATTCGCGCCAGGGGGCCGCCCCGCTGTCCGGCACAGCGATCACACTGACCGGCGCGCTGTCCACCACCGGCTACACCGACTGGTATCGCCTGCCCGTCACCATCCCCGGTGCGACGCTTTGGGTCACGCTGACCATGAACAGCGGCGATTACGATCTGTACCTGTTTGCGCCGGATATAGATGAAGAAACCGGCACAGTGCGTGACATCGGCGGCATTGCCGATATTGGCGGCATCGCCGACATCGGCGGTATCGCGGATATTGGCGGCATTGCGGATATTGGCGGCATCGCGGACATCGGCGGTATCGCGGATATTGGCGGCATCGCGGACATTGGCGGCATCGCGGATATTGGCGGCATCGCCGACATCGCGGGCCTGGGGAATATCCTGCAACAGGGCGTCGGGCGCACCTTGGTGGCCGTCTCGTCCCATCCCCTCACCGAGACCGAGCGGATCGTGCGCAACATCCACGAGCTGGCCGGCGTGTACTACATCGCCGTCGGCGCGACCACGTACAGCAGCGCCGGGTACACCCTCACCTGCCGCATCATCACGCCGACAGAGTCGCTCGCCATCTACACCGGCACGGTGACGGTCACGCTCACCCCACCGACGGAAAATCCGGTCACCCGCACGCTCATCCTGTTCAGCCCGCTGCGCGTTAATCGGTTCTTCACCGCCACCGACACGCTCACGTCATCCCAACTGCTCCACCGGCTTACCCTGCTGGCCGCGCACCCGGCGGTGCAGGGCGCGCTGATCAACCTGGATGCCTACCCGGAAATCGTGGCCGCGTATGCCCGCTGGGATCAGCGTCCCCAGGAGCCGCAATTTGCCAACCAGGTGGCAATGTCCATCAAATCGTTGCTGTACCAGGTGCAGCCGGCCTACCCCGGCCTGGAATACCTGGTCATTGTGGGGGACGACCGCGTGATCCCGTTCCGTCGCCTCACCGACCAGACCCTGATCTCCAACGAGCGCAAGTACGCCGCTATCGCCTACGCCGCCAACCTCAAGAAATCGCTGTACACGCGCCACGTCCTCAGCGATGACTATTATGCGGCCCTGTTGCCCATCCCGATGGGCGGGCGTGAGTTGTATCTACCGCAGTGGGGCGTGGGGCGGTTGGTGGAGACGCCATCCGAGATCGCCGCCGCCATTGATACCTTCCTGGCGCAGCCGACCGTCAGCCCCGCCGACGCGGTCGTCACGGGCTACGACTTCCTGATCGATCAGGCGCAGGCCATCAGCAGCACCCTGCACGCGCAAGGTGTCGCCCCGTTGATCCCGCTGATCAACAACACCTGGACCGGCGCTGATTTCCGCGCCGCCGTCTTCAAGCCCACCGCGCCCGACCTCGCCTCGCTCAACGCGCACTTCACGCATTTCTCGCTTTTCCCCAACACCGCCGGCGATGCAGTCTTCGCTGCCGAAGTGACGGCGACCACTGCTTACAGCGGCGCACTGGCCTTCTCCGTCGGCTGCCATTCCGGGCTGAACGTACCCGATGCCGACGCCGCCAGCGCGCAGACTGCCACCGATTGGGCGCAGGCGTTCCTGCGCCAGGGCGCCGCCTTCATCGGCAACACCGGCTACGGCTACGGCGACACGGAATTGATCGCCTACTCGGAGCGGGTGATGCTGAATTTTGTGGAAGAGCTGGGCTATTGGCAAGACGACGCCCCGCCGACCGTGGGCCGGGCGTTGTTGCGCGCCAAGCAGCGCTACTATCACAACGCCGCCGGCGGCGCGTTCGGCAAGTACGATGAGAAAATCCTGAGCGAACT
>Ga0116144_10003854_pt1 | contig 14596 bp, 13 predicted proteins | sample AD_UKC035_MetaG_FD_89746 | JGI IMG/M metagenome (GOLD analysis project Ga0116144, IMG submission 89746) | Active sludge microbial communities of municipal wastewater-treating anaerobic digesters from USA - AD_UKC035_MetaG | ecosystem: Engineered > Bioreactor > Anaerobic > Digestate | place: USA... | reverse complement strand
TCTCAGGGAATCCCAAACCAAACAGTTGGAAGTGGCATTCCAAATGTCCAGATAATATCGTACAGATTCATAAAATTTACGAACAGTATTTTTAAAATTTCAAAAACATGAATCAGACTAACTCAAATAAAATCAGAATCTTTATAACAGGTGCAAAAGGTTTTATAGGACGTAATCTTGTTGAATATCTGAGTCAATCTTATTCAAATGAATATCTGTTATTTTATCCGTATCATAATGAACTTGAATTACTGAATACGGAGGATGTAATTCAATTTATAGCAGGGAATAAAATTGATATTGTTATTCATTGTGCTAACGTCGGGGGTTCCAGGAAAACTGGATATGACATAGGTAAAACAGATATAGTAACAAAAAATCTAAAGATGTTTTTTAATCTGGTTAAAAACTTACCGCGGATAAAAAAAATAATTTTCTTGGGAACTGGTGCTGAATACTGTCGACAACATTGTATGTCTTTAGTAAAAGAAAATTATTTTGATACATATATTCCGGTTGAAGACTACGGCTTTTCAAAATATGTCTGTTCCAAATATATAGAATTGTCTGATAAAATTGTCAATCTGCGTCTTTTTGGAGTTTTTGGGAAACACGAGGATTATGAGTATAAATTTATTTCTAATGCGATTGTGAAGAATCTTCTGAATTTACCCATTGTAATAAACCAGAATGTCTATTTCGATTACCTCTATGTTAATGACCTGGGCAGGATCATAAACCTTTTTATAAAGAATAAAGTTCGACATAAATTCTATAATGTTACTACCGGAGGAACCGTAGATTTACTCACCATAGCCGGGAAAATCAACAGATTATCTGAAAAACCCTCAGAGATTATTGTTGTGAATCCCGGTTTGAATACTGAATACAGCGGAAGCAATAAAAGATTGTTGGAAGAATTTCCAAAAATAGAATTTACTTCTTTTGACGATGCGTTGAAGGAATTATACGATTGGTACAGGTCAATAATCAGCAGAATTGACAAGGAAAAAATTAAGCTGGACGAATATATAAAATACTGTAATACGAGAAAATAGCCTATGAACTGAAGGGATAAACATCGCATTGAGATACTTTTAAAAGTGGAGGGTCTTTTAAAAACGGAGAAACCTGAATTTTAATTCGGGAAAAGCGTATGTATATTATAATACTCGAGAAACATAACTGCGTTTTGCAGGTGGCAATAAAATTAACAGTGCAATTTCAAATAATGGTAATTCTTTTATTCAATGTGTTGCATTAGACCATGTAATCCCAAAATTCAAGCCAACATTTATCAATATGGATATTGAGGGCGCAGAGTTGGAAGCGCTCAAAGGTACTGAGACGTTGATTAAGAAAAATAAGCCTGATTTAGCTATAAGTGTGTATCATGCTCCAAACCACATTTGGGAAATTCCGCTTTACATAGAAAGTTTGAAACAGGGATATGAATTTTATCTACGTAATTATACTTCGTTTACGCATGACACTGTACTTTATGCAACAATATAGGGTTATTTAATGATGAAGAGCCACTTATTTTCCCTGATTTTGACAGAATTGTTGAAGCTATTGACCCGTTAAAATTCTGGATTGTTGCCGATACCAACGGCTGGTTTCTTGACAGGGAGAGGGCAAAACACCTTAAAAAGATAGGGGTTGACAAGATTCAGTTGAGCATTGATGGACTTGACCCGTCAGAGCACGATGCATTCAGGCGAAAAAAAGGTTCCCACGAAAGATGCCTGAGGGCTCTTGACGCTTCTCTTGAAGCCGGGCTTAATGTAATAATCCAGACGGTCGTTACAAAACAGAGGCTCAGGAGCGAAGAATTTATTAAATTCCTTGAATTTTTCAGGAAGAAAAATGTGGGGGTCTTTGTAAGTTATGCAAAGCCTGTTGGAGACTGGGAAGGCAACTTTGATGCACTTGTGACAATGGAAGATATGAATTATATGAGAGAGCTTGAAAAGAAATATAACGTGTTTACACATCTTACACCTTCTTACGGTCTTGATCTCGGTTGTATAGCCGTAAAAAGAATGATTTCTATTACCATGTACGGGGATGTCATGCCGTGCCCGTACATACACGTATCCCTGGGTAACTTTTTTGAAGAACCTTTGAAGGAAATTATTGAAAGAGGTTTGAAGATTAAATATTTCGGCAAATATGTTGATACCTGCCTGATAGCCGAGGACAGGAAATTCATAGATAAATATGTTGCCGGCAGAATATACGGAAAAAGTCTGCCCGTGCCCTGGAATGAAGTATTCAAGGAAGAGGATATGATAGATGAAAAAAAGTGAAATAATCAAAAAGGAAATTTTCGGGAAGGTTGAAAAATACTGGAAAGAGAACAGGCAAAGGGAGAAGTTTATTCCCGGCCGGACTCCCGTTAATTACGGCGGCAGGGTTTACGATGAGAAGGAACTTCTCAACCTCGTGGAAGCCTCGCTTGAGTTCTGGTTGACGGCCGGAAGGTACGCGGAAGAGTTTGAAAAGAAACTGGCAGGTTTTATCGGGGTGAAATACGCTATTCCTGTCAATTCCGGTTCCTCTGCAAACCTCCTGGCGGTTTCTGCTTTGACCTCGCCTCTGCTGAAAAAGAAAAGGCTTTTGCCGGGAGATGAAGTAATAACAACGGCCTGCGGGTTCCCTACCACCCTGAACCCTATACTCCAGAATAACCTGGTACCTGTTTTTCTTGATGTAGAGCCAGGTACATACAATATCAATGCAGACAGGATTGAAAAAGCAATTACGGCAAAGACAAAGGCGATTTTTATCGCGCATACACTTGGTAATCCTGCTGATTTGGATAGAATTACGGATATTGTAAAAAAATATAACCTGTGGTTTATCGAGGATAACTGCGACAGTCTCGGCTCAAAGTATAAAAACAGGTATACAGGGACATTCGGACATATCTCAACCTGCAGTTTCTATCCTCCTCACATGATAACGACGGGCGAGGGAGGGGCCGTTATGACAGATAACCCTCTTTTGCGAAGGATAATCCTTTCTTTCCGGGACTGGGGAAGGGACTGCTGGTGCGAACCCGGATGTGACAATACCTGCGGGAAAAGATTTTCCACAAAGCACGGCAGGATGCCTTTTGGCTATGACCACAAATATATATATTCGCACATTGGATATAACCTGAAAATGACCGATATGCAGGCGGCAATAGGGGTCGCCCAGCTTGAAAAACTTCCCGGGTTCATAGAGGCTCGCAGGAAAAATTTTGACTTCCTTTACGGCAGTCTTAAAAAATATGAAGATCTGTTTGTTCTGCCTGAATGGCATAAATATGCTGCCCCTGCCTGGTTCGGGTTTCCTTTAATGGTGAAAAAAAATGCGCCTTTCAGGAGATCGGATATTGTAAACTGTCTTGAGCAGAATAAAATCGCCACCAGGATGCTTTTCGGGGGCAACCTTGTAAAACAACCGGCATACCATGACATGAAATGCAGGATACCAGGCAAGCTTGAAAATACAGACCTGGTTATGAACAACCTTTTCTGGATAGGTGTATACCCGGGAATGACATCTGAAAAACTAAAATACATGGTGGTGACTATTGAGAAATTTCTCAAAGGCAGGACCTGAGATGCGTGTAGGATTTTTTAATTATTACGAGGTATACAACAATAACAGGATGTTTACAGATAAGGATGCTCCCATCGGTGACGATCTTCTTTACCCCAACGTTTACCTCAGGCAGTATTTCGTTGAGAAAGGCCACAGGGTTGATACGATTGATACCGACGATCTGAAAAATTTTGATGCTTTCGTATTTATGGATTTTCCAACTTTCGGAAATAAATACTTCATGGAATTAATCAAAAGCGGGTGCAAAAATCTCTATCTTATGATATGGGAATCAGAGATTATCAGGCCGGATAACTGGAATAAGGAAAACCATAAATATTTCAGGAAAATTTTTACATGGAATGACGATTACGTGGACAATTTTAAATATTTCAAACTGAATTTTTCCCAGAGAATTCCTGAAAAGGTTGATACGTGTATTGCACGAAAGAGTAAATTCTGCACCATGATAGCCTGCAATAAATCACAGAATCATCCGTTGGAACTTTACACGGAAAGGAAGAGGGCTATATGCTGGTTTGAAGAAAACCATCCTGGAGATTTTGATCTTTACGGTTTCGGATGGGACAAGCATTATTTTACCGGTTATATGTCAAAACTGAACAGGATTAAGTTTTTGACAAAATTATTGCGTCCGAGATACTCGGTTTACAGGGGTTCAATCAGATCCAAAAGGGAAATCATGAATAAATACAGATTTTCAATATGCTACGAAAACGGGAGAAGTATACCGGGATATATAACCGAAAAAATTTTTGATTGTTTTTTTGCCGGATGCGTTCCTGTTTACCTGGGGTCCCCTAATGTGACCGATTACATACCTCCGGAAACCTTCATAGACAGAAGGAGTTTCAAGACCTATGAAGAGCTTTATAAGTACATGAAAAATATGCCTGATAAGGAGTATGAAGAATATCTGGAAGCCATAAAGGATTTTGTTCAAAGTGAAAGGATATATCCATTCAGTGCGGAATGCTATGCCGAAACCTTATTCAGGGAGATTGTAGAGAGGCAGGGTGATGGCAGATAAAAAAAACGAAAGAGTAACAATAATCAGGCCCACACCTGGCTGGGTTGGAATTGACTTCATAGAACTGTGGGAGTACAGGGATATTGCCCTTATGCTGGCTGTCAGGGATATAAAGGTACGTTACAAACAGACCTTTTTCGGTGCTGCATGGGCAGTAATCCAGCCATTTTGCGCGATGGTTGTTTTTACTCTGCTTATAGGCAGAATGTTCAAGGTTCCCACAGAGGGTATTCCTTATCCCATTTTTTCCTATTCGGGACTGCTTTTATGGCAGTACTTCAGCCAGTCGATAACCCAGGCCGGCAACAGCCTTAATGCAAGCTCCAACCTCATTACAAAGATATATTTCCCGCGAATACTGATACCCATGAGTGCGACTTTTGCAGGACTGCTTGATTACCTGATTGCCAGCCTGGTGCTTATAGGGATGATGGTCTTTTACAAGTACTCAATTGCCCTAACCATATTTTTTGTTCCGGTTGTTTTATTCTTTACGTGGCTGCTGGCTACAGGAATGGGTTTATGGTTTTCAGCCCTGAATGTGGAATACCGTGACATACGCCATGCACTTCCCTTTCTGGTGCAGATGTGGATGTTTCTCTCTCCGGTTATTTATCCCAGCAGTATACTGGAAAAATACAGATGGATTTCTTTCGTGAATCCCATGGACGGTTTCATAACAGCCCACAGGATGTCATTTCTGCACGCGCAGCCAATAAACTACGGCTTTTTCCTTGTAAGCGCTTCTGTTACCGTGATTATTTTCTTTTCGGGACTCTATTACTTTAAGCGGGTGGAAAAAAACTTTGCCGACAGAATATGAATACTGCAATTAAAATACGGAATATTTCAAAAAGGTTCAATCTCGGGGAAATTCGCGGATATAAGACTATTCGCGAGACACTGCAGAATCTGTTCAGGCTGCGGGTGGAAAAGCCGGATATTGATTATATCTGGGCATTGAAAAATGTTTCAGCCGATATACAGAATGGAGACGTAGTGGGGGTCATAGGCAGAAACGGGGCGGGTAAAAGCACCCTTCTTAAAATTATCAGCCGTATTACCGGACCTACTGAAGGGATAATTGAGTTGCACGGCAGGGTTGCAAGCCTTCTTGAAGTGGGTACAGGTTTTCATCCCGAACTCACGGGAAGGGAGAATATCTTCCTTAACGGTGTAATCCTGGGGATGAAAAGGGCGGAGATAAAAGCCAGGTTTGATGATATCGTGGGTTTTGCCGAGGTGGAGAAATTTCTGGACACACCCGTAAAACGTTATTCTTCTGGTATGTACGTACGGCTGGCTTTTGCCGTGGCTGCCCATCTTGAATCGGAAATTTTGATAGTAGACGAGGTTTTATCCGTGGGTGATGTAGAGTTTCAGAAGAAGTGCCTGGGAAAAATGAAAGAGATAAGTAGAAAAGCAGGCAGGACTGTTCTATTCGTAAGCCACAATATGTCGGCTATATCAAGCCTTTGTACAAGAGGACTTCTTCTGGAACGGGGGAGACTGGTTTACGCGGGCACTGCAAAAGATACCGTAAAGAATTATCTTGAAGCTGCAGATAAAGTCGGCAGGAGAAAAATGGAGTGGATAGCACCTGATAAAAAATATCCTTTTATGGATGCAGTAAGAATAAATCGTTTCTATGTAGTTGATAAGAATGGGAATATACCTGAAGGTAAATTGTTTAACAGCAAACAGTATGATGCTGTCATAGAAGCTGATTTAATTCAGAGTGATTCAAGATTGATATTCAATATACTTTATTACGGGGATGACGGCACTATACTTTTTGGTACGGATGTTCATGATACAGGTGAAATAAACTTCGGCAAAGTTCTGCCCGGCAGGATAAAACTTTCTGTTCCAGTTCCGACTGAACTCTTTGCCAACAAGGCATACAGGTTGGAACTTATCTGTGCAATGCATTATACCGGCTGGATTCTGCCGGCAGGCAATGAATCCATGATGGGATTTGAATTTTTCCGCGACGTTGATTTTAACCCGTATTCCAACGATACGCGCCTGGGATTGCTCTCCCCTGTATTGAAATGGAAACTTTCCAGGCCATAAAAAAAAGGAAACCGATATGCCTGACAGCAGCAATATAAAATTGACAGTGGCGATACCTACCTATAACCGGGCAGGATATCTCCGCCAGGCTCTGGATAGTGTTATCAACCAGCTTGATGGGATAGGCGAAAAGATAGAAATTATCATTTCGGACCATGGGTGCGTTGACGAAACACCCCATGTAATGGAGGAATATAAAAAGAAATATCCTGATTTGATAACCTGTTACAAGAATGTGGAAAAGATAGATTCCTACAGGAAATTTGATGCATTCATAATAAAGGCAAAAGGGGATTATGTATGGCTGCTTGCGGATGACGACATGCTTGAAAAAGGTGCAATAAAAAAGGTGCTGGATGTAATCAGGAATCACGGAGATGTTGCATGGATATTCGTCAACTATACCAGATATGATGCCGATATGAAGAAGAAATGCGGCATGGTAATAAAAATCCCTGAAGACCGTTATTGCAGCTCTGGTGAAGAATTTTTCAGGGTTACGAGATTTACAAATACGACGTTTTCCGCAAATATAGTTCGCAAGAGAGGATGGGAAAAGGATAATTTTGGAAAATATCTTGATATTTCGGCTCTCCATGCCCAGACGGTTTTACCAATATACACGTTGAAAAACCAGCCTGCTTATGTGGTATCAAGTCCACTTGTGCGGTTCAGGAATCCTGCTGAGGGAAAACCGGGATGGATGAAAAGTCCTGACCAGTATCTTACGCTAGGCATAAAAATGCTTTATGCATTTATTGATGCTTTGAAGAAAAACGGTTATTCCAAGGGACTGGTAAGGATTTTGATCAAGGGTTTCCGCAAGGGAATTATACAGCAGATGATAAGCCTGAAAATGAACGACGTCTCCTTTTCCCGGGAGGCACTTTCCCTGGTGCATGGTTTTTACCGGGTAAGTGTACCGTTATTTCTGGTCCTCGTCACTTTTTTACACATACCGGCTGCTTTTTTTACCGCAGCCCGCAGGATTCATAAAAATAAGGCTATGAAAAAAGTAATGAAAGTACCTGTAAAACTATTGTGGGAAGATAAATTCCCGACGGCTGAATGATGAGCGGACAACCACTGGTCACCATAGGTATTCCAACATATAACAGCGGAAGGTATCTCAGCCAATGTCTTGAATCAATTTTAAGGCAGACGTATACCAACCTGGAAATAATAGTTTCGGATAACGGGTCCACCGACGATACGGAAAAGATTATCTTTTCTTACGGCGATGCGAGGATAAAATTCAATAAAAACAGAGAAAATCTCTACTGCTACGGTAATTATAATGTAATACTCTCTCTCGCCAGAGGAGAATTTCTGGCTTTTTACCATTCGGATGACGTTTATCTTCCTGATATGGTGGAAAAAGAAGTGAATTTTCTGCTGGGATGCCCGGAAGCTGCAGCGGTTTTTACCGAAGCATATAAGATAGATGAAGCAGGAAGGATTATCGGGGAGAGAAATTTACCACGGAAGTTTTCTGGTGTTAACATCATGGACTTCGAAAAAGCCTACAACGGTTTTCTTGAATCATGCGGTTTTCTTATATGTCCGAGTGCCATGTTTGTTAAAGAGATATTTTCAAAAGTGGGTAACTTCAAGAAAGAGAATTTTTTTTCTGATCCCGAAGCGGCAAGATGGATAAGTCTCCTTCAGAAATACGGTTTGGATAAAAATAGCACCTTTACGGCAAACGACCTGGAGATGTGGCTGCGTATTATGCAGAAACGTCCGGTGGGAATCATCCATGAAAAACTGATGTATTACCGTGTCCATTCCGGCCAGGGGTCACAAAAGTTTGATACTAACAGTGAAATTTTTTTTATCGTAATGGATTATTATGCCGGTTACGCAGGGGAGAAAGATATCATTTCAAAAATCTCATGGCGAAAATACGGCATTTTGAAATCGGTGGAGGAATTTGCTTCAGGGCAAAAAGCGTTGATGAAAGGGGATTTTAAAAGTGCAAGGAAATATTATATCTCATTCCTGAAATCGCCATATTTTTTAAGGATGTGTTTTTCCTATGAAAACCTGATAAGAATTATATGGGTTTTTATAGCAAGCGGCATGATATTATTCAAATGCGGTGCTTTTTCCCGTAAGATACTGGTCTATTGGCGAGCAGGTGGAAAGAAATAAACAGGTTCATATAAACGAGAATTTAAGGATAACATGCGGTTAAAAGTCCTCTGGGAATAATAAAAGCTGCATTCACCCAGGAAAATCGAAGAAGAAAGATTATATTGGGGAGCTTAAGATATGAATAAAAATGTTTTGCAAAATATGCAATTTTGCGCACCTTATCCGGGAAATTTTATGAGGTCCATTTGGGCTTTAGATGATAAACTGCGTGATAAAGGCATAAAAACCTTCTATCTGCTCCCTTTTCAGGCTAAAGAATTATCATGGATTAAAGAAGTAGAAAATTTCGGTAAGCACAATACCATTTACTACAAAAATGGAAGGAAAATTCATGATGTCAGACTTATGATTCAGATAATAAAGAGACATAATGTTGGTATTATACATACTCATTTTGGAGGTATCAAAGATATTCTGTTGACTAAACTGCTCAAAATAGTAAAGCCTTCGCTCATGGATATAATTCATCATCATAATCACTACAATAAAAGTAATTCAGCATTCAAAGAAGTTCTGAAAAAAATTGTAATGCACGGCAGTATTCATATAGCTTGCAGTAAAGACGTTTCTGTAAATTTAATAGAAAGCGGATTTAAACAAAAAACAGTATATACAGCTGAAAATGCAATTGATTTTACCAGATTGGATAATTATGAGCCGGTAGCAAAAGAATCGCTCGGTATAAAGGGAGACGATAAAATGTTTTTAATGTTTGGCTTCGATTATCTGCGAAAAGGTGTTGACATAGTGGTGCATGCAATGCAACCTCTTGCGGGAGATAAAAAGATAGTACTGGGAATAGTGTTGTCAACGAACAAAGAATTAGTGAAAGGCCGTCTTACGGAGATTTTAGGAGGGAGTATCCCTGATTGGATTAAATTGTTGCCTCCAAGGGATGATATAGCAACTTATTATAAAATAGCAGATTGTTTCATATCGGCAAGCCGCGAAGAAGGATTCTGTTATTCTGTTATTGAAGCAATCTACGCTGGATGTCAGACTATTCAGAGTAAAATTAGGGGGCACCGTTTTGATATACCGAATTGTAAAATTTTTGAAAGTGAAAGTATTGATGGTTTAAGAGAATGCATATTAGGCATTCTTAACGAATCTCGAAAAATCAAAGAAGAAATAAATGCAGAGCAAAAGGATTACGTTATTAAAAAATACAGACTGGATAATTGGGTTGATAAAATAATAGATGTTTACAAGGGATTAATTCAAAATGAATAATTATATTGAGAATAAGTATTCCGTTAACAACTTCATTATAGATTCTCAAAAATCAGGTTGGCTATAAAATGAAAATAGCGATTGATGCAGCATTCGGAAAGAAAGAGCCGGCAGGTTTGGAGTTATGGGGGATGCAATTTATCAGACATCTTGCGGAATTCGACAGGGTAAACGAATATATTATTTACGGGTATTTCTGGAGGAATTTTCATCAAAGAAAAAAAATGGTTTACGTACCTGAAGAAAAAAAAATTTCTCTTTGCGTCAGCCGGATACCAAAACAATGCGTTGATTTCATGGAATCGCACAATATAGGAATAATTGAAAAGCTTCTGGCAGGTCAGCAGATAGATATCTTTCACGGCATAGGTTTTTTCCTGCCTAAATTAAAAAAAGCGAAAGGTATTATAACCGTTCACGGCCTGGATTTTAAAGAGCTGGAAGTAAAGTGGTACAAAGACAGATGGTACAAGCATTTTCCTGTTTATCTGAAACGTGCTGACAGTATAATAGCAGTTTCAGAATACGTAAAAAACAAACTTGTGGAGTTATATGATATTCCAAGAGAAAAAATAAGTGTTATTTACCACGGTATAAGAAGCAATTTTGCTTACCCGGGATTTGATAATATAGAAAACGGCGTAAATGAAAAATCCTATATTGTATGCGTTGCAACTTCAGTAGAAAGAAAAAACCTGAAGAGAATCTTAAAAGCTTTTAATACTATTAAAGACAGGCACAAAGATGTGAATCTGTTAATGGTTGGGGATGAAAGGATGCTTTTAAGTTCCTTGAAAAAACTCATAGAAGAACTTGATCTCTCTGGACGTATTATTTTCCCCGGATATCTTGGAGAAGATAGTCTTCCTGTGGTGTATAATAACGCAAAATGTCTCGTATTCCCTTCCCTTTATGAAGGGCTCGGGCTTCCCATAATAGAAGCAATGGCATGCGATTGTCCGGTTATTACCTCCAACATTACTGCAATGCCTGAGATTGCAGGAGGAGCGGCTATTCTTGTTAATCCTTACGACGAAGATGAGATAGCAGATGCTGTAGATAGGGTATTATCTGACGAAAGATTGCGGCAGGATATGAAAAAAAAAGGTTTGGAGCGCGCAAAATTCTTCAGCTGGGAAAAAGCAATTAATAATACTCTCGATTTATATAACAGGCTTTCAGAAAGGAATTAAAATGGTAAAGATATGTTATGTAATAGGTACGCTAGAAGTAGGAGGAGCTGAAAAGCAGTTGTACCTGCTTATCAGGGACCTCAATAAAAAAAAATTTGAACCTGTTCTTATAGCTCTGCGTGATGGTAGAATGAGACAGGATTTTGAGAAAATAGTCAAACTTCATGTTATTGGGAAAAAATGGAAGATCGATATTGTTTTTCTACTGAAACTTATACAGATAATGAGGTTGGAACGGCCACATATTTTACATGCATCGATGTTTACTTCAAATTTGTGGGGAAGACTTGCAGCGTGCATAAACAGGGTACCTGTTATTATTGCTTCCGAATTGAGTATGGACTTATGGAAGACTTCCTTCCATTTGTTTTTTGATAGGATTTTAGCATGGTTTACAAGAAAGATAATATGTAATTCCCAAGAGGTCGAAAGAAGGTACAGGAAGTCGCTTGGAAGGTATGGCTGCAAATTGAGCGTCATATACAACGGGATAGATATAGCTTTTTATGACAGTGTTGAAGATAAACAAGCTGTCAGAGGGGAACTGGGGATATCCAGAGAAAAAGTCATATTAACCGGCGGCAGGCTTTGTGCTGAAAAGGGTCTTGATTATTTTCTAAAGGCGGCTTCCATTGTGGTAAAAGTTACGGCTGATGTGAAGTTCCTGATAGTGGGGGAAGGGGATAAAAAAAAGAGTCTTTTAGAGATGGCAGAGAAACTGGAGTTGAATGAACATGTTGTTTTTACAGGCTACAGGAAAGATTTGCCTGATATTATAAAGATATCTGATGTAGTTGTTCTTTCATCTCTCTGGGAAGGAATGCCTAATCTTCTGATTGAAGCAATGGCTCTTAGGAAACCCGTTATCGGTACAAATGTAGGGGGGACAATAGAAATTGTGAAGGATGGTGAAACCGGTTTTCTCGTACCTGCTAAAGATCCGGAGATGCTTGCCGGCGCCATGCTGTGCCTTCTGAAAGATAAAGTCCTGAGGGAAAGAATGGGTAACAAGGGGTATGAATTCGTTAAGGAAAAACTCTCTCTTCAAAAGATGGTGAAGAAGTATGAGGAGTTATACGAGGAACTTACGGGTGTTCAGGAGTAAGCCTTTTGTAGCGGTGTCCCTGACGGGATAAAGGATTTATCCCACTTCAAGAATTAGTCGCATAAATGCGACCGCTACAAGAAAATAGAAAAATGGTCGCAGGTTTACCGGACAAACCCGGGATAAAAAAGCCTGTGCCAACAGGAAAAACGTGTTAATAAAGAAAAGGGAAAGAATATGTGCGCCATTTGTGGAATTATCAACTCAAATAAAAATGTAGACAGGGAACTGCTGAAAAAAATGACCCGTGTTATGGATTACCGCGGTCCGGATGAAGAAGGATACCTTGTAAAGGATTCTGCCGGATTGGGACACAGGCGGTTGAGAATAATAGATCTTTATACGGGACAGCAACCCATGTCCAACGAAGATAACACTCTTTTTCTTGTATGCAACGGAGAAATCTATAATTTCAAGGAGCTGAGAAATATCCTTGAAGGGAAGGGACACAGGTTTAAAAGCAACTCCGACAACGAGGTCATACTACACCTTTACGAGGAAAAAGGAGCCGGGCTTCTTAATGACCTGCGCGGAATGTTTTCATTTGCCATATGGGATGAAAAAAAGAAGGAGCTTTTCCTTGCGAGGGACCGGATAGGGAAAAAACCCCTGGTTTACTCAGTCCTGCCCGGAGGAATTATTTTTGCCTCGGAACTGAAAGCTCTTCTCTGCCATCCTGAGGTCAGGAAGGATATTGACCTTCATGCCCTGGATTTATTCATTACATACCAGGCTATTCCTTCTCCCCGAACTATATTCAAGGGCATAAAAAAACTTCCTCCTGCCCATTATCTATCATGGAAAGATGGCGGGATAAAAAGTGGAAGGTACTGGGACGTGGATTTCAAGGAAAAAATCCACCTGAAAAATGAGGATGAATATTCGGAACTTTTGTGGGAAAAACTTACCGAGGCTACTAAACTGCGCATGATTTCAGACGTGCCGCTGGGAGCTTTTCTGTCGGGAGGCATAGATTCTTCAACCGTGGTGGGTATCATGAGCAGGCTTTCTTCTCACAAGGTAAAGACATTTTCCATAGGTTTTGATATAGAAAGTTTCAGTGAGCTTAAGTATGCGGCTATTCTGGCAAAGAGGTTTGGCACCGAACATTATGAGTTTACGGTTAAGCCCGATGTCATGGAAATACTGCCTAAGCTTGTATGGCACTATAACGAGCCTTTCGGGGATTCTTCCATGATCCCGAGTTATTACGTGGCAAGGGAGACGAGAAAGCATGTTACCGTGGCTTTAAACGGCGATGGCGGCGATGAAAGCCTCGCAGGATATACAAGGTACTGGCAGACTTTACTGCTGGAAAAAATAGTCAATTTCAAGAGGATGTGTCCTCGCGGCGTGCAAAAGAGTGCTATGAGGGTTTTACTTAAAGGGTACGATAAACATCCTTCAAGCACATTTTTCAGGATATGGAAATGGGCGGATGAAACCGAAAAATACGGTTATGAGCATGCATATTCAAGAAGGCTTACATCTTTCTCCAGGATACAGAAGGAAAGTATATACTCCAGTGCTATGAAGGAAGCCGTAAAGGGGTTTGATTCTCTCTTACCTGTCAGCGATGCATGGGAAGAAGCAGGAGATGTCTGCCTGCTGGAGAAGATGCTTTATGCGGACCAGCACCTTTACCTTCCGGAAGTTCTGACTGTTAAGATGGATATAGCCACGATGGCAAACTCCCTTGAAGGCAGGAGCCCTTTCCTTGACCATGAATTCATGGAGACCTCGGCATCTTTCCCTGCCGGATTAAAACTCAGGAGGTCAACCTCCAAGTATATACTTAAAAAGAAACTGAATGGCTTTCTCCCCGATGAAATTTTGAAGAGAAAGAAGATGGGGTTCGGCATTCCCGTGGGAGATTGGTTCAGGGGTGAACTTAAAGATTATCTTTTATCATACCTGCTGTCCGACAGGTTCAGAGGGAGAGAGTTTTTTAATGCTGACGGGGTGAAAAAAATGGCCGAGGAGCATATTTCAGGCAGGGTTGTACATACGCCGCGCTTATGGAACCTGCTGGTTTTTGAACTCTGGTACAGGATATTCATGGAAGGAGAATATAAAAATTGATACTGGCATATCACAGGATAAATCCCTGGTACGGGGATGATGCGCTTACTGTTCCTCCGGGCAGATTCAAAAAGCAGGTTGGCTACCTTGTAAAGAAAGGGT
>Ga0116144_10003851_pt1 | contig 14612 bp, 13 predicted proteins | sample AD_UKC035_MetaG_FD_89746 | JGI IMG/M metagenome (GOLD analysis project Ga0116144, IMG submission 89746) | Active sludge microbial communities of municipal wastewater-treating anaerobic digesters from USA - AD_UKC035_MetaG | ecosystem: Engineered > Bioreactor > Anaerobic > Digestate | place: USA... | reverse complement strand
CTGCGCGCCCTGCGCTACCTGGTCACCTTCATGGCACCCTTCTGGGGCGTGGTGGGGCTGCTGAGCTACGGCGTATGGACCTGGGCGCTGCCCCTGCATGCCTTCGTGCTGGTGCCCTTGCTGGAGGTGCTGCTGCCACATCCGGCGGACAACCTGAGCGAGGAGGAGGAGCAGGCCGCGCTGGACGATCCACTCTTCGATGCGCTGCTCTACGTGCTGGTGCCGCTGCAATGGAGCATCCTCATCCTCTTCCTGTTCCAGGTGAACGAGCCGGGCCTCAGCGGCTACGAGGTGGCCGGGCGCATCGCCAGCATGGGCATCCTCTGCGGCATCTACGGCATCAACGTGGCGCACGAACTGGGCCACCGCCCCAAGCGCTGGGAACGCGACCTCGCGCGGGCGCTGCTGCTCACCAGCCTCTACATGCACTTCATCATCGAGCACAACCGCGGCCACCACCGCCGCGTGGCCACCCCCGAGGATCCGGCCAGCGCGCGCTACGGCGAATGGGTCTACGCATTCTGGCTGCGCAGCATCGTCTTCAGCTTCCTCAGCGCCTGGCACATCGAAGCGGAACGTTTGCGCAAGGCGGGCCATGCGCCCTATGGCCTGCGCAACGAGATGATCCACGCGCTGCTGTGGCAGGGGGCCTTGCTGGCGGCCATCGGCCTCTTCTTCGGGGGCTTCGTGCTGCTCGCTTTCCTGGCCGCCGCGCTCATCGGCATCCTCTTGCTGGAGACGGTGAACTACATTGAGCACTATGGCTTGCGGCGCATCCGCGGGGAGCAGGGCCAGTACCAGCGGGTGCAGCACGTGCATTCCTGGAACAGCGATCACCGCCTCGGGCGCTTCACCCTCTTCGAGCTCACGCGCCACAGCGATCACCATTGGAAGGCGAGCCGCCCCTACCAGGTCCTGCGCAGCGTGGAGCGCGCGCCGCAACTGCCCACCGGCTATCCGGGCACCATGCTGCTGAGCCTGCTGCCGCCGCTCTTCTTCGCGGTGATGCATCCGCGCATCCGGGCGCTGGTGGCGGTGGAGCCGGCCTTGCGCGTGGCGGGGTAGGGAATGAGGTGGCGTAAGGATCGCGAACCGATCACCACCCCAGTTCAAGAACTTCGTCCCACCTACACGCACCACCCGCCATGACCGATGCCATCTGGTTCACGCTCTGTGCGGCACTGATCTTCTTCAGTGGCTCGCGCCTTTCGCACTACGGGGACCGGATCGCCGAGGTCACCGGTGTGGGTCGTGCATGGCTCGGTCTGATCCTCCTGGCCACCGTGAGCTCCCTGCCCGAGCTGTTCGTGGGCATCGGTTCGGCCGGCATCCAGGGCAATGCGGACCTGGCCGTGGGCGACGTGCTCGGTAGTTGTGTCTTCAACCTGCTGATCCTCTCGGTGCTCGATGCCTTCCACAAGGGACCGGGGCTGTTCCACACCGTCGCACCCAAGCACGTGCTCATCGCAGCGTTGGGCATCGTCCTGCTCGCATTGGTGGGCTTCGGGCTCTTCCTGCCCAGGCAGATGCCGGTGATGGGCTGGGTGGGTGTGCTCAGCCTCGTGTTCGTGGGCGTGTACATCATGGCCATGCGCATGATGCATCGCCAGTACGCAGGGGAGCCAGGGGCGGATGCAGCGCAGGACAAAGGGTCTGCCCCCGGGGAGCTGAGGAAGCTCTTCCTCTGGTACGGGCTGCATGCCCTGGTGGTCATCACAGCGGCCCTCTTCCTGCCCGGCTTCGCCGAAGGGATCATGGCGGCCACGGGGCTCAAGGCCTCCTTCGTGGGCACCCTGTTGCTCGCCACCTCCACTTCACTGCCGGAGATCGCCGTGTCCATGGCGGCCTTGCGCCTGGGTGCGGTGGATATGGCCGTGTCCAGCCTGCTAGGCAGCAACCTCTTCAACATCGTCATCCTCGCGATCGATGACATGGTCTATCGCGAAGGTTTCCTGCTGAAGGATGCCTCCAACGTGCACCTCGTCTCGGTCTTCAGCACCATCATCATGAGCGCCATCGTGATCGTCGGGCTCAGTTTCCGGATGGCGCCAAAGCGCTTTCTACTGGCCTGGGATACCTTCCTGATCCTGGTGGTCTACGTCATCAACCTGGTCGTGCTCTATCGCATCGCGTGATCAGCCACTGATCCGGACGCTGCGCATGACCCGTCACCGCATGCGGGACCGACCAGACCACGCACGCGCCCTCAACCGCGCTGCTCCGCAGCCTGCTTCAACTCCGCCAGGCTGGTGCGGATCCCCGCTTCCAGCTGCCGTTGGAAGGTGGGTCGGAACAGCGTGGGGAAGAAGCCCTGCAGGCTTTCCTCCACCAGCACCACTGTGCCGCCGTCGCGCGGCTCGAAGCGCCAGTTGTGGATCGCGCTGGCGCCGATGGTCCGTCCCGTCCAGCCGAAGCGAGTCATGGCCTCCGCCGTATGGATCCGCGAGGTGAAGCGCAGGCCGCCAGCCTTCCACCGGAATACGCTGCCTTCTTCAGCAGGCCCTTCGAGCTTCGCTGCGGTCACCGCCTGCTGCCAGCCGGGCCACGCATCGATGTCCGTCAGGACCTTCCACACCGTTTCCACCGGGGCGTGCACCAGGATGCTTCCGCGCGCACGCACGGGTGCCTGCTCGTTCACGGGGATCTTCATGACAAAGGGTTCCTTCCGCGAAGTTCGCGCCTTGCAGGAAATGGGAAGGACCCCATTGCGGGGATCTTAGCGGATCCTCCGCCAGCGCGGTGGAAAGGGAACGGAGAGCGGTACTTCGGCGGGTACGGGTCTCCCATCCTTGGTCGCCGGCTCCCAAGCGGGCATGGCCCATAGTAGGCGCTCCGTTTCCCGGGCCATCACCGCCGCACCGGGTACGCCGTTCACGATGCGCACCGCAGTGACCCGTCCAAGGCTGTCGAATCCGACCTCGGCCAACACATGACCGCTCCGACCCGCAGGCCAGCCACCGGCGGGGGTGCGCACGCTATCCTCCACGTATTGGCGCCAGGCCATGGCACCACCGGGAAAGCGCGGTGCCGTGTCCCAGCGGCTGGGTCGCTCCACCGTTGGAAGTGCGTTCTCCTCCTGTGCGTGGCAGAAGCCCACCAGGGTGAAGAGGAACGATAAGGCAAGGAGCAGACGCATCATGAGTTTGAGACCGGTCCTACGCTGCGAAGATGATGCCGCGATCCGTAAGGCGGCTACCTTGGTCACATGGCAGCGCGCGGTCCATTCCGCTCCTTCGTGGAAGTGACGGGGGAGCTCACCGGCTTCGCCCTGCGCTTCTTCCGCAACGCCTTCCACGCCCGCTTCGAGTGGAGCGAGCTGCTGCGCCAATGCCTTTTGAACGGCTACCGCTCCCTGCCGCTGGTGGCCGTCACCGCCTTCATCATGGGCCTGGTGCTCACGGTGCAGAGCCGGCCCACCCTGGCGCGCTTCGGCGCGGAGGCCATGCTCCCGGCCATGGTGGCCATCAGCGTGGTGCGCGAGATCGCCCCGGTGATCACTGCCCTGATCTGCGCGGGCAAGGTGGGCAGCAGCCTCGGCGCCGAGCTGGGCAGCATGAAGGTGACCGAGCAGATCGATGCCATGGAGGTGAGCGGCACCAACCCCTTCCGCTACCTCGTGGTCACGCGTGTGTGGAGCACCACGCTCATGCTCCCCATCCTGGTGGTGCTGGCCGAGGGCATCGCCATCTGGGCCTGCTGGGTGGGCGTAAACCTGAAGGATGTGGTGTCCTGGCACCTCTTCATCCAGCAGGTCTTCGATTCGCTTGAGTTCAGCGACTTCCTGCCCTCCTTCATCAAGAGCTACTTCTTCGGCTTCGCCATCGGCATCGTGGGCTGCTACAAGGGCTTCACCACGCAGAAGGGCACCGAAGGCGTGGGACGTTCGGCGCACTCCTCCGTGGTGGTGGCCTCCCTGCTCATCTTCATCATGGACCTCGTGGCCGTGCAGGTCACGGACATCCTCGGCTACAACTGATGACCGGAACGCAAGCGCCAGGCAGTGGACCGGAGCGCGTGATCGCCATCCGTGGCTTGCATAAGGCCTTCGGCGAACACGAGGTGTTGCGCGGTTTCGACCTTGATGTGTTCCGCGGCGAGAACGTGATGGTGCTGGGCAAGTCCGGCTCCGGCAAGAGCGTGCTGATCAAATGCGTGGTGCGCCTGCTCATGCCCGATGCGGGAAGCATCGAAGTGCTCGGTCGCGACATCCTCAGCCTCGATCAGGAGGAACTGGACCAGTTGCGGGTGAAGATCGGCTTCCTCTTCCAGAGCAGCGCCCTCTACGATTCCATGACGGTGCAGGAGAACCTGGAGTTCCCGCTCCGCCGCCATTGGGTGGCCACCACGCGCGCCGAACGCGATGCCCTCGTGGAGGAGGTGCTGACGGCGGTGGGCCTTGCACACACCCGCGCCATGTACCCCTCCGAGCTCTCCGGCGGCATGAAACGGCGCATCGGCCTGGCGCGCACCTTGATCCTGAAGCCGGAGATCGTGCTCTACGACGAGCCCACCACCGGCCTGGACCCGATCACCGGAAAGGAGATCGTGGAGCTGATCCTCGAACTGCAGCGCACCTACAACACCTCGTCCATCATCATCTCCCACGACCTCAACGTGGCGAAGCTGGCCGCGAACCGGGTGGCCGTGCTCTACGAGGGCCGCAACCACATCGAAGGGAGCTACGAGCAGCTGATGGCTTCTGATGATCCCATCGTCAAGCAGTTCTTCATCTTCATGTGATCACAGCGGCACCCTGGGAATGCGATACGAACACGATACTATCTTACCCGAATGGCAGCGGACAAGGGCGGATCGGTGAAACTGGGTCTTTTCGTGCTGGCGGGCACCGCGGTGCTCGTCATCGGCCTCTACCTGCTCGGTAGCAAGCGATCCCTGTTCAGCTCCACCGTTACCATCAACACCACCTTCGAGCAGGTGGGCGGCTTGCGGCGTGGCAACAATGTGCGCTATGCCGGCATCAACGTGGGCACCGTGTCGGCCATCAGCATCCTCAACGACACCACCGTGCTCGTGACCATGGCCGTGCGCACCGCTGATGCCGGCCACATCCTGGACAATGCGATCGCGAGCCTGGGCACCGATGGCCTCATGGGCAACAAGCTGGTGAACATCGGTCCGGGGGAGGGCACGGGCAAGCCCGTCGCCGAAGGAGCACGGCTCCGAAGCTCTCTGCCGCTGGACACGGACCAGATGATGCGCACCCTGGACCGCACCAACATGAACATGCTGGCGATCACCGAGGACCTGCGTGCGTTGAGCGATCGACTGAACAAGCCCGGCAACCTCGTCTCTCTCCTTGCCGACACCGCACTGGCCCGTCAGGTCCGGGGTTCCCTCTCGGAGCTCGAGCGCGCGGCCGGACATGTGCGTTCCGCTTCGGCCGGGGTGGATGCGCTGCTGACCGATGTGCGCGATGGACGCGGCGCACTGGGTATGCTCGTGGGCGATCCCGCGGCGGAGCAACAGGTGCGTACCTGGCTGGGCACCATGCAACTGCTGGCGGACAGCCTGGCACACGCATCGATGGAGGTGGACCGCTTCGCACGCGGCTTGAACGCGCCCGGCGGCACGGCCTATGCCCTCACCCGCGATACCGTGGTGGCCGAGGACCTGCGCAATACCCTGGATCAGTTGCAACGCAGCAGTGCCACCCTGGAGGAGGACCTCAAGGCCTTGCAACGGAACTGGTTCTTCCGGAAGTACTTCAAGGAACGCGACCGCGAGCGCAAGGAGTGAGGTAGGCCGTCCCTCAGCTTCCCATGCGGCTGATCTCCTCCAGTTGCGCGGTCATCCACGCGCGTGCCTCCACCTCATCATCCGTGATCAGCACGCGTTGCAGCTGCGGGTAATACTTGAAGTAAACGTGCGTGAGCCGTTCGATCAAGGTGGATCGCACCACGATCGCCGAGGCCAGGACGCGGCCTTGCCCCCGGTCACCATCGCCGTGGTCCTCACGCATCGTTTCCAGGGTGAAGTCCGCATCCGCCGGGATCACCGTGAAGGTGGCGTAACTGCGGTCACCCATCATGCGGCGGCGTGCGGCTTGCACTTCGGCTACGGTTTCCGGGGTGAAGTGCACTCCCGGCTTGTAACGGATCTCCAGCAGGTCCGGCCGGGCGCATGTCAACGTGGCGATGCGGGTATCGGCCTCGGTGGGTACGATGGTCATGGGAGAGGGCTTGGACCCGTTAAGATAGGGCCGGTGATGGCCATTCCTACACCTCGGCCCCATGGATGCGCTGCACCAGTTCATCCTCGGCGATGCTCCAGTTCCGGTCCGGTCGTGTCCCTTCCACCATGTAGTGGAAGAGCCCGCGCTCAAAGCTCCACTTGCGCGCCAGGATGCGTCGCCGCGCCATGGGACCCAACTGCACATACTCGCCCGGCTTGAAGCGTGCCCGTTCCTCCATGGCCCGCACGATGTCCGCCTGGCTCACGTTCCAATGGATCTCCAGTCCGCGGTCCTTCACTTTGACGTGGATGGTGTACACCCAACCGAGCACCGCGTGTGGTCCGCGCCATGCGATGGGCCAGGTTCCGCCGGCCCAGGGCACCAGGCCATGCACCGGGCACGGGGTCTTCGGTATCGCCATTTTTCCCGTCATGCGCCGTGCAAGAAGGTAGGAAGCAGATCGATCCACAGGCCGGGCGATGATCCATCCATGACACAAGCCCCGGATCACCGGAGGGGAGTACCGGTGCCGGGGCCTGTGGACGGGAACGACGCTGGCTGTTCCCGCGCGATGGGTGGCTACTGTTTCACGAAGCGCGCGGTACGTGTTGTCCGGCCATCGAGGAGTTGCAAGTGGTAGATGCCGGGCGCGAGTGCCTGCACGTTCCAGGTGTTGATCCCGGGTCGCACGGTCACGGACAGTGTCTCACGTCCGTTCACATCGAGGATGCGCGCGACCGTGGGCTGCTCGGCTTCATAGGTGATGGAGATCCGCTCTGTGGTCGGGTTGGGGTGTAACGTTAGCATGTTGGTACCCTGCACGGCGATACCGACGGTCCCCGCCTGATCCACTCGGCAAATGAAGGGCTGATAGGAGGAAGGCGTGGGACCTTGGACGATCTCCACCCCCGGACCTGGATCCAGGTCACACGGCCCGAACGCGCGACCACCGAACAGGATCGAACCATCCGTCATCACCGCTGATCCATTCGCGTCGGTGCTCGCATCCTCCCCGGCGCCATAATGCAGTGCACCGAGGAACGCACCATCCGCATCGAAGGTCAACAGGCAGATGTCCCAGAACAGGTCCGCATCGAACAGGGCAACGCCGGCCGTCGGGTCCAGATCCACTTCACCGATGAAGGAACCCAGGCAACTGATGTTGCCGAACGGATCCTCCATGATGTTGAACACCTGGTCCGTATCCGCGCCTCCGTACTGATGACCCCATGCCAGTTCACCGTTCGGTGAAAAACGGGCCATCCAGCCATCCGAGCTGGTGCCGGTCGCGGTCAGGGTCGTCTCCTGTGCGCCGGGATCAACATCCATCGAACCGCGCATGGTCCCGGCCACCAACAGATCACCATTCGCGGCCAACGTCATCGACGTGATGAATTGTAAGTTCATTCCCTGGAATCGATAGGATCCGACATAGTTCCCATCGGTGTTCATCCGAAGGATCATCGCATCCTGGTAGTTGTCCGGCGTATCGTGGATCACTTCCCCTGCTCCGGGGTCGAAGTCCAGTTCCCCTGTCCAATAACCGCTCAAATAGAGATCCCCGTTCGGGTGCAGGAGGATGCGCCCCAGGCTGATGAAGAAGAACTGCGAACGCCACGTACGGACCCACTGGAACCCACCATTGGCGTCCAGCTTCAACAGATAGGTGTTGCTTTCACCACCTCCGGTGGTGGTTGCAGTTCCTGCTCCGGGGTCGAAGTCCACGGTGAAACTGTAGTTCCCGCAGATGTACACGTTGCCGCTGGCATCCGTGGCCATGCTCGCGGCGCCGTCGGTGTCCGTCCCACCTACGCGGTAACCCCAGATCAGCTCCCTGTTCGGGTTCAGTTTCATGAAGTAGGCGTCGAGGCCACTTGCAGAGGTCAGGAGCAGTTCCGCATCATCGGCAGGGTCAAGGTCAACCGTGCCGGAGAAGGATCCACTGAGGTACATGTTGCCCGCCGGGTCGAAGTGGCAATGGGCAATGGCCACACTGTTCGTCGAGGAGAGACGAAGGGCATCCACGAAGGCACCAGAGGCGTCCAGTTCGATCATGAACGCCGTGTAGGAGGAAGTGCCGCTCGTGGTATGGATCAACTCGCCCTCGCCAGGGTCATAATCCAAGGGAGCGTTGTGACGACCGATGATGAAGGCATGCCCGTCAGGCAAGGCCACGATACGCGTCGCTTCCGCACCGAAGCGCAGCAGCCATTCGTTGCCGATCGGCTGTGCCGTTCCGGCGATGGCCGAGGTCACGAGCAGGGAGAGTAGGGTGTTCCGCATTGTCGTAGGGTTGGTTCGATGTGACATCGGTGCTGGCACCGAGATGTGAACGGTGCTCCCGGGATCGACCGGTCAACAACGAACAAGCCCCGGCTCTCGCCGGGGCTTGCACCATCGTTCTTACGGGTTCTACGCCTCCGCCATCGCTTCGTCGAACTTCACACCGATGCGCAATTCGTTGCGCAGCACCAGGCGGCCGTTCTTCGGACGCAGGAAGTAGAGGCTGTCCACCTCGCTCACCGGTTCGGGTGCCGCGGTGATGGCCATGAAGCCGAGGTCCTTCGCCATGCTCAGCACCGCCTTCCGGTTGATGGCGTCGAGGGAGTGTACTTCGTCCAGGAAGAAGGGCACACGGCTCAACGGCGTGTTCAACTTCGGATCCTCCTTCAACATGCTGCGCAGCACGAGCAGGTTGAAGAGCACCTTGATGGTGATCGCGGTGCCGTGGCTTTCCACCTGCAGGTTGTCGTAACTGTGCGTGCGGCCCGCGCGCGTGCTCACCGTGAAGCGCAGCGTGAAGAGGTCGCCGTAGTTCAACGTGATCCGCTCGCTCAGCTTGTTACGGAAGCTCTGGTAGGCGGCATCCAGCTTCTTGCTGTCGTCGAAGAGGCCGGTGTGGTCGGTCTCCGCCAGTTCCTTCAGCGCTCCCACCAGGTCGTTCTGGTCCATCACCTCCATCTTCAGGCTCTCGAGGTTCGAGACGCTCACGTTGGTGAAGCGGCGGTTCAAACGGTCCGCGGCGATCTTGATGTCGTTGAGGCCGTTGAGCACCTGGGCGAAGTTGGCGCGCAGCTGGTGCAGGTAGGTGTCCCAGTCCTTGCGCAGCGCCTCCTCGAAGGTGGGCAGGCCCTCGATCTGCTCGCGGATCAGGCGCACGGTCTCCACCTCGTTGGGGCCGATGATGTCGCTCTTCAGCACCATCTCGATCTTCGAGCGCAGCTGGTCCATCTCGCGGCTCATGGTGCTGTGCTCCAGCGTGAGCTTGCGGTAGAGGTCGATCGCGTCCTCCGCATCGTTCGGCACGCTGATGAGCTCCTGTGCCGTGGCATCGGGGAAGGGCGGTGGCACGCATTGCTCCAGCAGGTGCAGCAGGCGGTTGAAGCGTTCATCCTCCTTGTTCAACGCGGTCCGCTGCTCGAAGAGCTTCACGCCGATCTCCTCCAGCTTGTCGCGCACCTCCTTGCGTTCCCGGTCCGCCTTGGTCTTCTCCTTGTTCACTTCGGCCAGCATCTTCTGGAAGCGGGCCTCGTCCTGTTTCTCGATCTGCAGGCGCTCCCAACGGGCCAGCTTGCGCAGGTGCTCATCCACTTCGGCCTGCGTGGTGGCACGCTCCTTCGCGATCGCCTCGCGGTTCTCGATCGCCTCCATCAACTGCGTCAGCCGTGTGTGCTCGGCCTTCAGGTCCGTGAGCGACTTCTTCAGCGTCTTCACGTCCACCAGTTCCTTCCAGGCGTGGCTGTTGTCCGGCAGTGGGATGTGCATCAGCGCATCGCTGTATGCATCATCGGCGATCCCGTCAGCGATGGCCTTCAGCAGCTTGTCCACCTCCTTGCGCTTCTTCAGCTCGATGCCGCCCTTCTCCACCGGCTGCTTCAGGATGTCGATGTTGAAGAGACGGCTCAGGCCGCGCACCTGCTCATCGCTCAGCTTCTCGCGCAGTTCGGTGATCAAGGCCTTGTCGAAGTTGGCGATGGCCTTCTCGGTGTTCGCCACCCGACCGGTCACTTCGGCGAGGTTCCTCGCGGTGCGCTGGCGATCGGCCTCCTCGGCATTGCCCAGGCGACGGTCCAGTGCGGTCAGGCGTTCCTTGGCATTGGCCAGGGCCTCGCGCTCGAGGTTCTCCACGAATTCCTCCAGGCCCTTGCCCAGCTCGGCGATCCGTGCGAGGTCGCCCTCCACGCGACCCTTGTTGCCCGCCAGTTCCGCGATGCGGTCGTCGAAGTCCTTCAGGATCTCCGCGGTGCTGATCTTCTCCTTCTCCAACGCCTCCTGCTTGGCCACGATGGCCTCCTTCACGTGCTTGTTGTGGTCGTGGGCCTTGCGGCGCTTCTCCATCAGGTCGGCGTACACCGTGGCCAGGCGCGCTTCGAGTCCCATGCGCACATCGCTCATGGCGATGTACTTCTCCAGGCGCTCCTTCTCGCTCTTCAGCGTGTTCAGCTTCACGCGCCGGTCGCGGATCCGCTCGAACTCCTCCGTCATCAGCCGGTTCGCCTCCAGTGCGGGACGGTTCGGCGGGATGCTCGCGAGCATGAGCAGGCTCCGCTTCATCTCGTGCTGGTCGATGCTGCGCAGGCTCAACAGGTTCTTCAGGACCTCCTTGAAGTGCGTGTAACGATCGGTCTCCGTCAGGTGGACAACGCCCAATCCGTTGCTCTCCCCTTTGGTGGCGATGAGGATGGCATCGCGATGGGCCGAGGCATCCTTCAGCTCGCGGTAGTTGCGCTCACTTAGCTTGGCCAGTACGTCCTTCGGATCGGCCACGCGGTCCTCGTCCATGAAGTCGGCCACATCGTATCCACCGTCATAGGTGAAGCGCACGGGATCGCCACCGCTCGCACGGCCCTGGCCGCGCCAGCCCAGCACGTAGGTGCCCTTCGGACCGTGGCACTCGAACAACAGGTAGCTGTAGTGATCGGGGAAGTAGTACTCGCGCGTGGCCTCCGAGTCGTGGTCGCCGAAGACCATCTGGTTCCGGTTGTCCAGGTAGAGGAACTGCAGGGTGTTGATCAACGTGGTCTTCCCGGCGTTGTTCGGCCCCACGAGCTGCAGGGAATCGCTGAGCTCCACCTCGGCATAATCGTAACTGCCGCTGCGGATGGCGATGAGTTTGGTCGGTCCTAGTTGCATGTGCTTTCTGATCGTTCACCACAGAGGCACAGAGTGCACTGAGAAGCAGGCTTCCCGCTTTGTCTGGACTTGTGGTAGGAACAACATTTGGATTTCCTCGGTGTGCTCTGTGCCTCTGTGGTGAAGCATCCTCAATTCATCTCCGGGTCGATCGCCTTCTTCTCCGGCGGTGCTCCGTCCAATACCCCGCGCGTCTCGTTCTCCGCGGCCAGACTGATCTCCTGGCACTTGTCGAAAACCCGGTGGAAGGGTCGCAGGAATCGGAAGGTGTCGTCCGGGAAGTACTCCACCCATCCGTAGTTCACCATGCGTTTCACCAGTTTCCGCAGGGAGGTCTCGTCCTCGATCTCCACGGCGCGCAGGTGCGCCTTGTAGCGGTCGCTCTGCAGGTGCGGCAGGCCGGCGATGCTGAAGCGCTCGGTGAGCAGGTACTCCTCCACGGGTTTGCCCTCGTTGGCGGTGGCCTCGATCAGGATGAAGCTGAAGACCGCGATGCCCGCCAGCGAGCTGGATGGTGGCGTGTTCTCGGCCTCCTCCTTGTGTAGGTAGAAGAAGTCGCGGGGGTGTCGGATCAGGTTCAAGCCCAGCGGCTCGAAATAGTCCCGGTACGCTTCGTAGTTCTCCGCCAGTGCGCTGTGCAGGCTGCCCTGTTCGTGGGTGATGTAGGAGCCCTGGCGCAGCTTGTCGAAGATCTCCTTCAGCTGGGGGAGGGTGGAGGTGGTCGTTTCCGTGGTCATGCGCGGGTGATCGAGATGGTCGTTGCTTCAAGCACGCCGTCGCGCGTGCGGTACTGTTTCTGTTTGCCGCCCTTGAACTGCACGTCCATGCTGGGGTCGAAGAGCAATTTGCTCAGACCGAGCAGCATGTCGCTGGTGCCCTTCTCCGGGAAGCTGCCCGTGATCCAGGCGGTGAGGTCCTTCACCGGTAGTTCTTCGCGAAGCGCCTCCGGCAGGCCGTTCAACCAGAGCAGTCGTACGTAATCAGGCGGGGTGTCGCCGTTCTCCTCCATGCTCAACACGGGCGGCGGCGTGGGCGGGTGACTGATCACCTCGTTGATCACATGTCGCAGCACGGAGTCAGTGGGTGGGCATTCGATGCCGGCACGGTCGGCCTGCACCATGTAGTTCACCACCCAGTCGTCCAGTTTCATCTGGCGCAGGCGTCCAAGGGCGAGCGTGGCGCCATGCGAGATCGCACTGGCCCGACGCAGCACATCATACAACGGCTGCAGTTCCTTGCGGCTTTCGTTCAAGGTGTGGATCGAGCGGCGGCGCAGCGCACGGATCTGGCGCTCGTTGCGCGCGATCATGCCCAGTTCCACGTAAACACCCTGCTCACGCGCGGCGCGCAGGGCCAGGTCCGTCTCGTCCAGCACGCTCACCAACAGCCCGTCCACCCGTACGATCTCCACCAAGGGGTGTACGTACTGGTCCATCAGCCCCACGATACGCAGGTAGCGCTCGCGCACGCTCACGCTGGTGCGATCGGCCTTGTAGCGCGCCACCTCGGCCATCACGGCGCGGTGCGTGGCGTCCAGATCGTCCTGCATCCGGCGCAGGGTGTGGTCCACCTCGTTGGTGGCCATGGCCACGCTCAGCGCATCGCCCGCCTCGATGCCGATCACGATCCGCTTGCGCGCGCTCTCCAACGCCGCGATGTAGCCCTGGATGATCTCCGGACTGGTGGGCACCGCATCGTTGTACAGGTAGTTGATGAGCTGCATCAACGGCTGGGCCATCACGTAATGGCTGCTGCCCTCCTCCAGCGGCACCAGGATCTGCAGTTCGATCAGGCGTTGCCAGGTGGTCTCCGGTTGTTCCGAGACGGAATCGCTGAAGGTGCGGATGAGCTGGCGCACCTGCGCCTCGCTCACATCCCCGGGTTTCACGGCGATGGCATGCAACAACGGCACATGGCCGGAACAGAAGTCGAAGAAGCGTTTCGGGGTAACTTGCATGGGCGCTCCAGCACCCACTTTACGGTATGGCAAGGCCATGCCCGACAGCGGGTTGCGAGCGTGAAAGTAGCCGGGTGGGGGCGGAGCCCGCGGGGTGATTTATCGACAGGTGTTAGTAACCCGGGAGGCGCCGGTCCGGGACGTGGTCCATGGGTTCACCGTGAGGATGTCGCATTTGGCCGGACGAACAGCCGGTCGTTCTTCAGGTCGAACAACAGGTCGGATCGACGGAGAATATCGTTACCGAGCACATTGTGACCAAAGTGGGACCGTTTGTCCATCAGTTGGATGGGTAGGTCCAGCATTTCGCTTTGTCCAAACTTGAACAGGTCCGCACAGGTGACCACGTTCCGCAGGACATGCCCGAATGAGTCTTGCAGCTCCTGGATACCTAGCGTATCCAAGACGATCCCAGCGGGAAGCGCTGCGTGGAGGTCCGCGCCAACGATGCAGCTCCCCCCAAAACCGGTATGTACCATGAACCGGTCAGTAATGGAATTGTTCGAAAGGGTGAGACTTGCATCCACGAAGAGCCCATTGTCCTTATCCGCCAGCGGTAGTGCCTCATACCCGACTGAATTCTTCGGCAGATGATCATGAAGGATGAACCACCCCCCTCCGCGATCGACCTCCACCACCTTGTTGGCGAAAAGGTCGTAGCCGAACTTTCCATCGCTCCCAGGACCGCTGTTCGCGTCAATGGTGATCATCATGCTGTCCCAGGTGCTGGTGCCGATCTGGATCCTATTCACCGAGCTCACCGGTGAATCGTTGGCGCCTCCCCAGCTCAGAGCTGTGCCCAGCCCGTCCAGATCGACCGTTCTGCATTTCCCAAGCCCTTCCTCGGTGAGGCTTACACCTCGGTATGAGCTATGGAACATGAGCATCAACGTGTCCGTCCGATTGATGACAGCTGGAAGCACGATGTTGTGCTGCGGCGTGGTGATGAACGCGATGGAGTCCGGAAAAGCGGGTTGTGCGACGAGCCGGACGACCATTTGCAGATAGAGGGTCCCGGCTAGTAGTGGAAGCTTCCCTATTGTGCAGCCGTTCATGGCTGAGCAAAGATGGATGACGCGGAACGAACAAGCCCCGGCCATCGCTGACCGGGGCTTGCCCCATTCGCCAATGTCTTGGCTTACATCATGCCGCCCATGCCACCCATCTCCGGGCCATGGCTGTGCGGTGCTTCCTTCTCTTTCTCCTCGCTGATCACGCACTCGGTGGTGAGCAGCATGCTCGCGATGCTGGCGGCGTTCTCAAGTGCCACACGGGTCACCTTGGTCGGGTCGATGACGCCGGCAGCCAGCAGGTTCTCGTACTCCTCGG
>Ga0116144_10003848_pt1 | contig 14623 bp, 22 predicted proteins | sample AD_UKC035_MetaG_FD_89746 | JGI IMG/M metagenome (GOLD analysis project Ga0116144, IMG submission 89746) | Active sludge microbial communities of municipal wastewater-treating anaerobic digesters from USA - AD_UKC035_MetaG | ecosystem: Engineered > Bioreactor > Anaerobic > Digestate | place: USA... | reverse complement strand
CTTTTGTTGCATAACAATGATTGACACAATGAGAGATTTAGGGATGTTGGGAAATTGAGTTTCCACTATTGAAGGTAGTGAGTTTTTAACTATGAAGGCTATTGAAAAATTTTGTGATGGGTTAAATGATCATGTTCCAGATGACCTTAAATCTGACGACCCATTTAAGGAATACTTGGGCGATTTATTGTATATTGAGAGCTCAAGGTTGGCCAAACCTCTTGACCCCAACAGTGCGTTGTTGCCTAACAATGACAGGCGGTTTGTTCTTTCGACAAAAACCCATTTGGGCGAAACAGTCGCTGTGGTTTTGGGGATGTCCACACTATGGAGAATGCTTAATTTTTTGCAAAAACACGACAAAGAACTTGCTGTTTGGTTTGCAGACGAGTTTAATATTGTGAACCCGAAATAAAGATATAGTAACTATGTGGTTATTTCTAAGAAGAATGTTGTTGCAATTGCTGTCTGTAGCCTCCATAGTTTCCACCGTCATAGGTGGGACAATATGGTGGCTGAAATCGAAAATTGGCAAACAAAATAGTGAACGATGAGCACGTTTCTTGATTATAGAAAACTCCTTAGACTGCCCAAGATTGTCATTTGGGCAGTCGCATTTTAAGTCGTTCAATGCGCTCTTCCAAGTCTGGGAGTTGAAGTAGTGCCCTTTGGATCTGACGGAACTCTGGCTGTAGAACGCAGGGTAAACACCCCTGATAGTTCCTACTTTCATTGAAAAATATCCTTTCTCAATTCTATAGGTCTTTGGACAAGATGGACTACAAGCTCATCTCCTCTCTCATGCCAGTAAAACCCAGTTTTAATGTCGTGAGATTGTCGTTCCTTGTAACCAATAGGTTCAAGGCTAGCAGCAATGTTCTTGGCAGCGTTCAAGTCCGAATCTGCTACAAAACCGCATTCTCCACACTTAAACAACCTACCCTTCCTATTGTTGTGACGAGTCCAGCCACAGGAACTGCATCTTTTACTCGTGTAAGTGGGAGAAATCCTTGTCACAAGGACACCTTGCTCCAAACACTTCCTATCCAACTTTGAAAAGATGTCAGCGTAAACCCAATGGCTTAACCTTCTGTTTGCTCTTTTCCCTCTTCTCATGTTCTTAATGTTCTCTAATCTTACCTCTTTCACCTCAGTCAGATTTAGTTGGTTGATTGCCCAGTTGATGTGATTTTTTCGATGTGCAACTGCTCTTTGAAACCCCCTACTCCCTTTTTTGCATCTACACAGTTTTGTGGTGATAGAAGACAAGTCGTGACCATGCTTGTCCTTTGTAGAAACAACACCATTAGAACAGGCAACAACAGTAGTTTGTCCTATGTCTACACCAAGGACTGCTCCAGATGTTTTTTTTTCGACATCTGGGATATCAAACATTAAGGCAATTTCTTTTTTGCCTAACCTAACGCCTGGCTTTAGAACCCCTTTGTTGAACAGTTTGTTGAAATGTTTAGTTCTCTTGAAGGGGATGTTGATTTTTGTTTTATTTCCTATGGAACTCAAACATATCCAGCCATCAAACGTAGTGTTATTTTCCAAATCAAAACTAACAAAACGAGAATCAAGTTCTGGACAAATTGCCTGTATTTTAGGCTTAGCCATTTTTGTTTTGTCAATAACAGCCTGCAATCTACGCGCTTTCTTAAACTCACCCTGTTCCTCTAACTTTTTGACAACATAATGTCTTTTTTCTTGCTTAGACCTAGTACCACGAACTATCCCACTGGCTTGTTTCCCAGCACATTGTTTAACCCTGGCAGATAACCAAGTTTCCACAGCATTGGTCAATTCCTTGGGTAAAAAACCAGGTACAAGCTCTTCTTCCCACAAGATATCAACAAAGATGCCTACAACTCTTTGATATTCATCAATTAGTTGTTTTATTTGCCTTGCTTTGCCTGTGTTGCAAAACTTAAGAGATACCGTTGTTGACCTTATCATCAGACAGTTCCTTAATCAGTTTTTCTGTTTGCCTTTTTGATCTTCTTTTCCCATATAGACGGGCACAAAAAGACGTAACCAAAGAAACAAAATCCTGCATTAAATCGCTTTCGTCCTCAGAGATCTCGTTGATAACAACGATCTCACCGTTATACAAAAGTTTCAAATAGTTAAAACCAAAGCGTGTTAATCTGTCCTTGTGCTCGATAACAATCCTTGTTGCCTTTTGTTCACTTAAAATCTTACCTAATTTAGGACGCTTGTCGTTTAACCCAGAAGCACATTCTTTGACAATTTCGTGGACAACCCAACCTTTAGCATTACAAAATTGGACAACCCTGTCTGCTTGGCTGTCAAGATTTGGTCTGTTTTCCGAAGAACTCACCCTCGCATAAACCACATTATGTTCAGGTTTCACAACTGTTTCTTGTACATCAATAAGGATTGTCCCTGTCTGTGTTTGCACACCAGAAAGAGTTCCGTTTTTGAACAAGTTATACGCACCGCGATACGTATAGTCATTCATCTTCGCCCATTGTGACAGTTTGATTCTTTGTTTCATATCAGTATGAGTGTTACGTGGTTTCAAGATTTTTCTATGTTTTTCAATCTTTTTTATTTTCTACTATAATACGTTTGACCCATCCATTAAGATACTTGATTTGTGAAGGATATTTTGCTATTACTTGCAAATAATGGTGTAGGATTTCATAGTAGAAGAGAGAAAAGAACCTGTCTGTGAACCCAGCATTAGACATTGCCTTGATTGTTTGTTGCCCCAAAACGCCGTCTTCTGCAAGTAATCCGGCCTGTTCTATGGTTGATTTCACTTGGTGTGCATTAATTTTGGTTGGAAAGACAAAATATTCGTACACATATTTGTTATATGCACGTTGAAATGCTTTGACAGATGTTTGTACTCCAGCATTAACTGCAAAGAGGAATAGATTAATTGCTATGTTTGGGTTTTTAACAAACTCACATCCAGCAGGGACCCAATAGTCTCTTTGTAAAATCTTTTCTGCCTGTTCTCTTGTAAGGTTTCCAATATCAAGATATGGATATGCTTTCTTGGATATCCCATACTTTGTTTGTCCACCACGGTCGTTTGGGTCGTTTGATTCGCCACCCTCAAGTTGAAAGCAAATTGCCAGTGCTTTTTGGAGCATGTTAGTGTCTCCTTGCGTTATATCCTACATGAAAGTCAATCTCATTATTAGTGTTATAGGAGTTGGGCAAATGGTAGAGAAACTCGAAGATTCTGGTGCAAGACAGGATTTTGTAAATGGGGCAATAAGAGAGCCAGTGAACGGAAGAGGAAGGTTCGATTTGCTACCTGGTTATGCCATTACAAAACTTGCACAGCATTTTGAGAACGGAGCGGCCAAGTACGCTGATAGGAATTGGGAAAACGGAATATATGTAATGAGATATCTTGATTCGTGTCTAAGACATTTGTTTAAGTTGCTAAGTGGTGGGCAATCTGAAGACCATGCCGCTGCTGCTTTGTGGAATATTGCTTGTTATATACAAACATTACATTGGGTGGAAACGGGTGAATTGCCCACCGAAATTGATGACAGACCTGAAAGAATGAGGCACAAGATATAGTAAAAAAAATATACATTATTCTATATGTTGTGCTAAATAAACCCGAACATCTAAACTCTGATGTTAGTGGAGATGCGTTTTTGGAGACAAGATATGCCTGAAGTAACTAAGAACTATGTTAGGATCCCAGTAAGAAATCCAAAGAGTGATGCTGAAATCAAGACCATCACCATTAATGCCAAGGAAGGCATCAAGGCATTGTACGATTCCAGAAACAAAGAGATTGTCACGTATCTTTTTGCTCGGCCAAAATGGACAATGAAGAAAGCGAGAAAGTGGCTTGAAGACCATTATCGTTAGTCTTGTCTGTATATATTGTTTCCTAGTGCCAAATGTTGTTTATAATCATAGCATAGACGTGGTTGAGTCTGAGCATTTGCATTATGAACCGCATTCTTTGCCTCATATACCAAAAGAACTTTTGCCATACCCAGGGCAAGAGGGTTTAGCGTCTTGGTATCGTTCTGGACACACCACAGCAAGTCTTGAAAGGTATGACACTAGGAAAGAAACTGCTGCGCATAGATCTTTGCCTTTTAATACAATTGTTGAAATTACAAACTTAGAAAACGATAAAACTGCGGTTGTTAGGATAAACGACCGTGGCCCATATTACGATAAGGAGAACAGGATCATTGACGTAACACCGAAAGTGGCTGACATGTTAGGATTCAAAAAAGAAGGACTTACCAAGGTTAGAATCAAACAAATCGAATTGGAGCAACAATGACATTATTCAAAACTGACAAACAGTTAGATCGATGTATAAGAAAATGGCAAAAACAATTAGGATTAACACACTGGACAATAGTTTCAAATCTGTGTAGATATTACGAGATGCCAGAAACAGATACTGCCGGGCTCACAATGTTGTGCGCCGAACGAATGGAAGCAGCAGTCTTTGTTCTTCACCCAGACGATGTAGCATCTCCTGTTCCATTTGACCAAGAGGTGACAGTTGTACATGAATTGGTACATATTGTTTTCCCTTTCCTGTCACAAAAGGAACACTCTGTACAAGCAGAACAGGCCATTGAAACTGTTGCCAAAACGTTGGTGGAGTTGGACGCACAAAAGGAATTTTTGTTGAACTATGTCAAACAAAAAAATAAGCAGGATGATAGCCCTTCTAAGAAGAAGGGAAACAGCAAACCAAAGAAGGCATAATGTTAGTGTTCTGTGTGCTGTGCTAGACAAAAATCAGGTAATTGCGCTTGGTGTGAATAAGAAAAAGACGCATCCTTTTGCGGGGCAAAACAACAAGTTTGCTTATATACATGCAGAGATCGATGCTTTGCTCCAACTACGCGGACATGATTTGTCTCGTGCCTCAATGTACGTTTTTAGGTTCCACAAAGACGGAACTATGGCTTTGGCTAAGCCGTGTAAGTCCTGTATGCAGGCCATACGAGAGTCTGGAGTGAAGAAAGTTTTTTGGACGACTGAGCGAGGAGTAATTGACTATGCAAATATTACACGAATTCTCTAACGGAAGACAACTTATTGTTGCTAATCTTCCCAATGACCATAAGGGGTGTATGTATCAGGGGACAATGAGATGCGCTGTTGTACACGCAACAGAATATCCTTGCTTTGCAAAACACAAAACAACTAACAAAAACATTGTTGAAACTGGTTTTGAACTATACTTAAACCTGTTTGACGACGAGAACCCAAACAAGGACATCCAAATGTTTGTTCGGGCAATTAAGTTCATTGATACGCATATACAAGACAGGCATGTGTTGGTTCATTGTCAGGCAGCAGTGAGCAGGTCTCCTTCTATTTGTCTCTTGTATCTTGCCTATAAGGGGGTCATTACAAAAACCTCTTATTTTGATGCAAAACGAGAATTTTGTGAGATATATAGTGATAGCTGTGGGACATTCTATTTCCCTTCTGACGGTATATGTAGGTTCCTAAACTTAGCATGGGATAAAATTATGGAGGCAGTCAATGGTTAAATCAGTCAAAAAGCGGGACGGGAGAACAGTTCGATATAATGGCAAAAAAATTCAACAGGCAGTCACAAAAGCATTGGCTGCTTGTTCTATTATAGACAAAGACATTGTTACAAAGGTTGAAGCAACTGTTTCTCAAAAGGTAAAAGAGGAGTATTGGGACAAAGGGGAAAACCCGGGTGTAGAAGAAATCCAAAACATGGTAGAGAACGCCCTTATGGATCAGGGGTTGTATGACGTTGCCAAACGATATGTCCTCTATAGAGAACAACACAAGAATCTGAGACAAATTGGTGAGTTTGTCAAAAGATCCGGGGCATTAATTGACGAATACTTGTCACAACAAACATGGACTGTTAAGGAAAACAGTAACATGGTATATTCACTACAGGGACTGAACAACCATATTGTAGATACAGTCGTGGCGAATTATTGGTTGCATAGCATCTATCCACAAGAGGTTGTTGACGCCCATTCCTATGGGTATATCCACATACACGACCTGTCTTGTCTTGCGAACTACTGTTCTGGATGGGATCTGTACGACATTATCAGTACAGGTTTTAACGGGGTTCCGGGCAAAGTAGCAAGCAAGCCTCCAAAGCACTTTGGGACAGCCCTTGGTCAACTTGTAAATTTCCTTTACACGTTGCAAGGGGAATGTTATGTAGGAGATACACGGGTTCTTACGGATAAAGGTTGGATGGAAATTGGGTATATAGTTGAACACTTTGAAGAACTGAAGGATGAACTTAGGTTCCAAACTCTAAACATTGACAATGGAAAAATTTCTTTTCAAAAAGCCAGGGGATGTACTCAAAAATATTCAGATTCATTGCTTAGGTTTGAGAACAGAAAAATAGACCTTTGTGTTACACCGAATCATAAGATGGTTGTAGAAGAGATTAATCAGTATGGTGTCAATAGGTTTAAGTTTGTTCTTGCACAACACTTTGATTGTGAAAGACATCTGCTTTTGGCAACAGATAAGCGTGGCACAAAAATTGAAAAAGTCAAACTGACATCTAAGTGTATTAGCCAGCAAGAAGGGGACGTTGTGTATGGGGTTGAAGTCCCTAATGGCATTTTGTGTGTAATGAGGGATAATAAGCCTGTTTGGTCAGGGAATTGCGCAGGCGCTGTTGCTGTTAGTAATTTTGACACTCTTCTTGCTCCCTTTATTCGCTACGATAAACTCACAGAAAAGGAAGTTTATCAAGAACTCCAGTCTTTTGTATTTAACATGAATGTCCCTACAAGGGTTGGAAACCAATCCCCATTTTCTAATATTACATTTGACTTGGTTGCAGGCGGGTCATATAAAGACGACCATGCTATTGTTGGTGGGGAAGCAAAGCCAGAAAAGTATTCTGAGTTTCAAAAAGAAGTTGATATGATCAACAAGTGCTTTTGTAAGATTATGGAAGAAGGAGATGGTGAAGGACGTCCTTTTTCTTTCCCCATTCCTTCATATAACATTACACGCGACTTTGATTGGGATAGCCCCGTCTATAAACATCTTTGGAGTATGACGGCAAAAACTGGGGCACCCTATTTCTCAAACTTCATATCTTCCGACCTTAATCCTGAAGATTTGAGAAGTTTTTGCTGTAGACTTACGTTAAACAAAAGGGAGTTGCACAAACGTAATGGCGGGCTTTTTGGATCAGCAAGTCTTACAGGGAGCCAGGGTGTCTGTACTGTGAATCTTCCCTTGATTGCGGCTGAAACAAGGGATGAAAAGGTATTCTTCGCAAGACTTGACGAGATTATGCAAATTGCCAAAATATCTCTTGAAATCAAAAGACAGACACTTGAAAGTCTCATGGAAGAAGGGTTGTATCCATATTCAAGACACTATTTAAGAAACGTAAAGGCACGTTCTGGACGATATCTTGATAATCACTTTTCTACCATTGGCCTTATAGGAGCGAATGAGTCTTGTCTTATCCTTCATAGCGAATCAGTTGAAACACCGAAGGGTAGCAGATTTGCACATAAAGTGCTTGATTTTATGAGAGATAGGGTGCTTAGATTCCAGAAAGAAACAGACAATTTGTACAATTTGGAAGCGACTCCTGCTGAAGGATGTACTAGAAAGTTAGCATTGAAATCATTAGAACATTACCCAGACATTGTTGTGTCTGGTGAAGATGAGCCGTTCTTTACTAACTCTACTGCCTTACCTGTTGATACCAAACTTGATCTGTGGGAATCATTGAAACACCAGGAAGACTTCCTCCCGTTATATACTGGGGGGTCTGTATTTCATGTGTTTTTGGGGGAACGAATAAGTGATATTGATACGTGCAAAACTCTTATAAAGAAGATATCTTATGGATTTAAGATACCATATTTCAGTATTACGCCGACATTTAGTATCTGTTCAAATCACGGGTATCTTGACGGAGAAGTCCATACTTGTCCGAAATGCAGCAATGAGTGCGAGGTGTTTTCTCGTGTTGTTGGGTACTATCGCCCTGTAAAACAATGGAACGCCTCTAAGGCAAAAGAGTTTGCAATGCGGACAGTTTGGGACGGAAATAGAAAAGAATAGAGATGGTTTCAAATGTTTGGATTCAAAACACGGGCGCAAACATTACGCGAAAAAATTGTCGAAGTAGCACTGCCTGGAGATGTTGTTATTGTTGGTTGTGATGGGCTGATATCCAAAGGGATTAGAATGTTCCAAACAGCTAAGGATAACGAGAAGGCGGAGTGCAACCATATTGCCATGTATGTAGGAGACGGCAAAATACACGAAGCCTTAATTGGTGGGTATATTGAACAAGACATTGTAAAATATCTTGGCAAGAACAGTTGGTTTAAGATTGCCAGGTTGAAGTCTCTTAATGATAGACAAAGAGACCTCTTGTTGGCTCGGTCGAAAAGACTGGTTGACAGAAAGACCAAGTATGCCGTTGGAGATATTTTTCTGCAAGCAATTGACAGTTTGTTTGAGACAAATCTTTTCACTCGTTGGTTTGCTTCGCGCTCTAAGATGCTTTGTTCACAGGCATACGCCATGTGTATCATGCCTTGGCATAGTATGTTTGATGGTCAGACATGGGTTTGTGTTTCTCCAGACAATATAAGCGACGAGGTTAGAGACCATCCTGATGTTTGGGAAGTTATTGTTGAAGTTAAAAGGGGAGTTATATGCTGAAAAGTGTTAGCGATTTGATCAAAGAACGGAAAACGGAACTAAAGCCTTTCGTATACGCCTCTTGGCCCAATAACGAACAAAGTTTGCGAGATTTGTTAAAGTCGAAGCCATCTATTAACACTGTAGTTGAAATTGGTGGTTTCACAGGGTCTGGATCTACCCTTCTTTTTGCAGAAGCAATGAAATCTAGGAAAGAAGGAATGGTTGTGACAATTGATCCGTTTGATACTGGATTTTTCAACCCGCAAGAAATGGCCCGGTTCGTTCAATTGGTTGGAGAGATGCCGACTTCTGACTGTTTAGACCTTTTTTTGTCCAACGTGACAGCAAAGGGATATCAAGATATTGTATATCCGTACAAAGGTACTTCGCAGCAGTTTTTTGCTACGTTTATACCTTTCTTTGGTGAAGGAAGAGAAATTTTTTGTCATATTGACGGAGACCATTCATACGAAGGCTGTTTGTTTGACATCCAGAACTGTCTCAAGATGTTTCCTGATGCATTTTTGTGTGGAGATGACTATGGCCCGTTCCCGGGAGTCACACAGGCAGCAAACGAAATGACCTCTAAGTTAGAGCAAACACACAAATTTTGGAAAAACGAGTGGTCACTATGGGTTTTGGAACCGAAAAGCCAGTGCTAAAAACAACAAGTGAACTTGCAAAAGAAAGACACATTGACCTATTTCCATTTGTTTGGAATACTTGGCCTCACAACGAAGCCTCACTTAAAGAGGTCGTTGTTGCCAACCCACAAGTTGATATGGTTATTGAGGTTGGTGGATGGACTGGTTCTGGTTCAACCCTGATTTTTGCAGAAGCAATGCGAAACAAACCTAACGGACAGGTGATTACCGTAGATACGTTTAACATTGGAATATGGGCTCACGAACTTCAAGCATATTGTGAAGAAAAGGGGTTCAAAGACGGCAAGGTTGATCAACTTAACCTATTCTTATCTAATGTCATATCGCAAGGGTTTGGTGATGTTGTTTTTCCATTTCACGGAAAATCCAGCGTTTTTTTTGAATGGGCAAGACAAAATAAGGACTATTTCAAAGACAGAAATATCTTGTGTTATGTTGACGGGAACCACTCTTATGAAGGAGTCCTCTTTGATATACAACATTTCCTAGCATTGTTCCCAACCTGTTTTTTGTGTGGCGACGATTATTCGCCAGTCTGGCCTGGTGTAATTCGTGCTGTGGGCGAAATCGCAGGACAATACAAAAAGGAACTGGTGTTAAAACCGAAAAGTCTATGGATTTTGCAATAGGAGAGAGACATGTTTCTTAATATCATAACGCCATGTAGCAGACCTAAGAACTTGCACAAAATAGCGGCAAGCATCAACATACCCAGAGATAATTATCGTTGGATTGTTGTGTTTGACGCTGAGGAACCCCCAGAAAAGGACTTAATCCCTGACAACTGTGAGTGGTATTGTTACAAAGACCCAAAGTCTGTGTTTGGAAATGCTCAAAGAAACCTTGCATTAGACAAGGTTACGGAAGGGTGTATCTATTTCAATGACGACGACACAACGATACACCCTGAACTGTGGGAGAACATCAAAGATTGTGAAGAAGACATGATTTTGTTCAAACAAATAGACCAACAGGGGACAATGCGTATTGGCAAACTGGATTTTGATCACATAGATTCTCATACTTTTGTTGTTTCACACAAAATAATTGGAGATACACGTTGGAAGAACGATATTTATTGGGCAGACGGTGTTTTTGCCAGAGAGTGTGCTAAGAAAAAAAAGTCTTTGAAAAAAATTGATAAGGTTTTGAGTTTGTACAACTCGCTGAGAACAATTCCGGTGAAAAAGAAGGAGTAGATTATGAGCAATGTGAAAAGGATTTGGATCACTCATTTTTATGGTAGTTCTTTGCCAGAAAGAAATAGTGAAATAAACAAGTGCTTGAAGAGAACGGTTGAAAACGAACATATTCACAGACTGTTTGTTTTTTCTAACGAACAAACACAGGTTGAACACGGCGAAAAGGTTCTATGTGAAAAACCGCCAACACTCCAGCAAATATTTGACTTTGTGAACGCTACGATAGAGCCCGGCAATATTGTATTGATTTCAAATGCAGACATTTATCCAGACGACACAATTAAGTTGGTTGATCAAATGTCTGATAACCACGCATTAGCGTTGACACGATGGCATCACTTAGACCCTAATAACGAGTTTTCATGGTACAGGATCATACAAGATTCTCAAGACACCTTTGTTATGAAAACGCCCATAAGACCGGGGAACTTTGATTATCAGTTCGGAAGTGTTGGAGGTTCAGATTGTAAGACGTGTTATGAACTACATAAGGCAGGGTATGAAGTTATTAACCCTTCATTAATTATCAGGACGCATCACCTGCACTTCACTGGGTGTGTCTCTTGGATGGATCTTCCAATACATCAACCACCATATATGTTTGTATGGCCTACAGGAAGTTTTAACGAACCTACTAGGCGAGATTTCCCTTATTACAACCCTAATGGGTGATGATCACACTAAGTTTTCAGTGTGGCGTCAAAATATGTTCTTGCACAACACCCCCTCTATGGTGTTGTGCCACTTCTTATGATTATTGCTGCATTATAGATAAAAAACATAGCATCAATTAATTTCATTGTTTTTGTTATACTGTATTTTTCCAGCAACTTTGTTTTTTGTTCACAATTAGAAAGTCCGTTCCACATTACGGAGTCTACCATTGAGCACAAAAAGTCTACTGTTGATATTTCTCCAAATTCTTTCATGCTCGTTAGTAAAAAAGAGGTAAATAAGTCTTCTATAATATATATGCCGTTAGGGTTGACGTGAGGAAAAATGTTTACAAACGTTCTTTGTTGCTGAAACATTTGATGTCCTGCATCATCAATAACAATATCAAACGGGCCATAATCGGCACACAGTTTAATCATTGTTTCTTGGAAGTCTTGGTCGCATAAAACACCTATACATCCTTCTGGTGTTTTGTCAACATATTCTTTATTACAGTCACCCATAACAATTGTTGCGTTTGGGAAATATTCTCTCCATGTTTTTGCCGATGTTCCGTGGCCAAGTCCAAGTTCTAACAACCTGATTGGCTCTGTTCTGAGGTGTTTCAAAAAAAAGTCATACCAAATAGTTAGTCCGTGACACTCTGTGCTTTTATCTGCCTTGTATTTTATTGCTATTTTATCAAGTTCATTCGTTGTTTGGTTGCAAATCGGTATTGTCATATTTTTTCTCCTTCATTGGAAATAAGGCATTAGCCTGTATGATGTTTGTTCGCAAGTTTTGTTGTCTTTCTTCTGATGTATAAGCACCCCGACTGTTGACTCCAACATAAGGATCCCAGTTGGAGCCGAAGTTTAAGACACAGATAGAATCACCAAAATTTCTCCACAACTCATATAGAACAAGGTTGGCCATTAGGGAACACGATACGGTAACAAATCTTGGGTTGTTGTCTTTAATCGAGGCAATTGTTTGTTCTACAATTCTCTGCTTGTCAAGATAACAGTTTTTGTCCGGGACAATAATGTGGTCTTTGAAACGAACTGTTTGTTCTGGAAGGCTTTCCAAATGTTTGGGACCAACTACCACAACTCCGTCTTTTCTAATCTGTGCTATCAACCTACCTATTGTGCCATTGCAGTTGGCGCAATGAAGCGATGTGGCGTTATAAATAGCAAAGGAAGGAGTGTTGAAGAGAAGTGACAACATTTCTTTTTTTGCCTCTTCGCTACAATGCCATAGGTTTAGTGTGTATATGTAGTTCTTGTGTACTCTTGGAACTTGGAAGGTGTACAAAAGTTCTGCACAAAGTTCTGGGAAGTATTCATGCCCATCAATGTTGGGACAAGAATCTCCTGTGTTTGTCATTGCTACAACTTCACCATCAGAATAATTGGTCAGATAAACGTTTCTACCGTTAACAATATCTGTTTGCAACTGGTCAAAATCAATTGTTTGCATGTTGGAATCTCCCTATCACTTCCTTGACCTTTTCTTCTGTGTCAGCATTGTCAAATGCTTCCATATCTTTGATATAACGGATCTGCTCACTTAACACCAACGGATGTTCCCCAGAATACTTAAGATAGTGAACTTCTTCATATCCCAATCTTGCAATTGGGTGTCGGGTTTTCTTATCTGTTTCAACAACAATATCTTCTGGCTTAACCCCATTGTAAATAGTACTATAGTAAAGACTTCTGGCAAGACGTTCAAGAGGCGGTGCCATAAATGGGTAGTGGTTATATACAACGTCTGGAAGATAAGTGCAACGAGACAGGTCAAATGCTATTCCTTGATTTGTCCCTTTGAAAACAAAGAAAGAATCGATTTGGTTCTTGATAAATTCACCTATATTGGTTCTATATGCAATAGGGATGAAATGTTCAACACCTTCACCCGGCAAAGAAAAAGTTGTTCTGCCACATTTGACCGTTGTTGCCTTATGTCTATTACGAGCAACTGTATAACCAAAATCAATCGCAAAGTTTCTACGCCCAACATAGACACAATTTACCCCAGTGAGGTCTGTTGTATCAAAAAAAGACTTGATTCTCGATTTGTTTTTATCAAGATAAAATTCGTCGCAGTCTCTGGATTCAAAAAAGTCGGTGTCTATCTTACACAAACCTGCATTCCTTGATTCTGTAAAATCGGCAAAAGTGCCTTCAACAAGGGTAATTTTATGTTCTGTATCGTGTTGTTGTATAAACTGTTTTACCAAGGAAAGAGTTAAGTCCTCAATAGGAAGCCCCACTTTTTCTCTTATCACAGGATAGCAACCAAACGGTCCATATACCACCACAATTTGGTCAAACAAATCGTAATGATTCTGGAGGTTATACCAAACAGTGTTTTCGTCAGAATAACAACAAAGCAGCCACGCTCTTGTGTTCGATGGCATTTATCTTTCCTTTTCCGATGACTCATGACCTATAGGTACATGTCAATAGCCTTACCAAGCGCCTTCTTAAGTAGTTTTGCCGTAGTTTTGTTGTTGGCTGGGTAGAATTTGTTGTCTCTAATCTTTTTCACGACGGGGACAACTTTCAGAATCGTGTCTGCCAAAACCATAGCAACCTCAGCCTTCTCTTCGTCGGTAAACTCTCCATCTTCGTTGTACTTGTCTACCATTGCCTGGACTTCGTCCTTAATCTTTCCAATTGTTTCTTTGTTAAGTGCCATTGCTATCTCCTTTGTCTTTTCCAAAATTTCTATTATAAGTGTTTGTGATTCAAATGATATTTCGTTTTATCTTAGAGTGGAGGCTGAAAATGGAAGAAAGAATATGTGTTTTTGTTTGTGGGCCAGAGTCTAGTGGAACACGCATGTTGACAAAAATTTTTGTTCAACTGGGATTTTATGGAACCGCAGAACACTATCAGCCCTTGGATAAGGTGGAAGATTGGTCAAAAATCTCACACAACAAAATTGTGTTAAGAAGAAGTCTCCCTCATTGGTTTGCATTCCCGGACTTGAAAGAACTGTCTGGCAAAATTGAAAAGGGGGGATATCGGATTGTCCCTGTTTTGATCCTTAGAGACATGAAATGCACTGCCTTGTCTCAGATCAAGCACCACAAGCCTCAAAACATAGCAGAGGCAGAAGATTCTATTTGGGAGGGAATTCGTCTTTTTATTGATGCTGTTTGAAGATATTGCTCTAAGGTTTCTTTGTCAATTTCTTCGCCCATTTGCAACGGAGCTTCTGCAAGCAAAAGTTCTTTATACTCAAACGTATGCCCTTCAACGCTTTTGTCTTTAAGCATTTGCATGATACACCCTACAAAACGAGTTTCAAGCCCAATATCTAGTTGTTTTGCGAGTTTGTCTGCTATCTTAAATCCTATGCCATGATATCTCGTTAAGATGTATGGGTTGTCAACAATATCTTTGTACAAAG
>Ga0116144_10003846_pt1 | contig 14629 bp, 18 predicted proteins | sample AD_UKC035_MetaG_FD_89746 | JGI IMG/M metagenome (GOLD analysis project Ga0116144, IMG submission 89746) | Active sludge microbial communities of municipal wastewater-treating anaerobic digesters from USA - AD_UKC035_MetaG | ecosystem: Engineered > Bioreactor > Anaerobic > Digestate | place: USA... | reverse complement strand
CTGCCAGAAGCTGCTCAGTCACATAGCCACGAATCAGCTTAGTGCGGTAACCGTGCGGATCTGGGAAAATGAGAACGCCTGGGCAGCATTTCGTCAGGATATATGATGCGGGTCGGGTTAATCATCTACGGATCGCTGGATACAGTTACCGGAGGATATTTATATGATCGTATGCTGGTGGAGAACTTGCGTCAGCGCGGATGCATTGTCGAGGTTATTTCTCTTCCGCAGCGGTCCTATTATCGATGTCTTACTGATAACATTTCTCCGCTGCTCCTTCGTCAAGTGCAGCGTGTCTCCTTAGATATTCTCCTGCAAGACGAGTTGAATCATCCATCTCTGCTCTTTATAAATCATCTGATCAGGCATGTCACACGTGCTCCAATCGTGAGCCTCGTGCACCACTTACGCTGCTCCGAACCACACCTGCCCGGGATGAATGCTCTCTACCGTTGGGCGGAGAGAACATACCTGCAAACGGTGGACGCTTGCATTGTTAACAGCATCACCACCCAAAAGCACGTCGAATCGGTATCCGGTGTTTCTCTTCCTAGTTTGGTGGCTCAGCCTGGCGGCGATCACTGTCAGCCGCTGTTGAGTCAGATGCAGATCGCGCCACGAAGATATTACGATGATCGAATAGAGATTCTCTTTGTGGGAAACCTTATCCCGCGCAAGGGACTGCATACGCTTATCGACAGTCTGGCCCTGCTATCCGGTCACGACTGTTTTTTGACGGTAGCTGGTAACGATCAGGTTGACCGGGCTTACGCCGATCGGATACGTCACGCCATTGCGCAGAAAGGGCTGAGCCATCGGGTGCGGATTCTCGGCGCTGTTTGCGGTACCAGCTTGGCAGTCTGCATGCAGCGAAGCCATATTCTGGCGGTTCCATCATTTTATGAGGGGTTCGGGATTATCTACCTGGAAGCCTTGGCGTTCGGACTACCGGTCATTGCTACCACAGCAGGCGCAGCCCAGGAAATAATCCGGCATGGCCGAGAGGGACTTCTCATCGAGCCTGGGGATAGTCGAACTCTTGCCGAGTACCTTGCCGAGCTCATAAACGACCGAACGAAACTGTGCACCATGAGCCTCCGAGCTCTTGATCGATTTCGATCCTACCCGTCCTGGGCGGAAAGCATGGGCCGTGCGGTTACATTCTTGCAGGAGATCGCTGATAAAAATAATCGGATGAACGTAGCGGGCCCGAGACTATGGGGTTCAGATCGTGATCAGTAATCGATGCGTTAATGCTGTGAAAACAAAGGCTGGACGCCGGAAAGGCCGCCAGAGTACAGAGCAGATGGTCACGACGAATGCTCGTAGTACTGGCTCGCGACAGGGAGCGGTAGTGGCTTCTTTCATTTTTTCTCCGTAGGGAGACCAGACTGCTCCCATTCACCCCACCCTCCCAGCAGAACGTAGACGTGCGGATATCCTGCAGCTTTAAACTCCTGTGCCACCCGGGCACTGGTTGCTTCGTGAAGTCAGGAACAGTAAAAGATCAGCGTCTTATCCTTTCCGTACGTATGCATCCAGGAGTCCACATCGTCCGGATTTTCCCGTACTGCGCCCCGGATCTTCGCATCGCTCTTCTGCCACTCCGGACCCATTCGCACATCGATGACAACAACATCGGGCCGTCCCATCATCTGCAAGGCTTCTTCGTTGTTGATCCGTGGAACTTCTTGGGCGCAGGCAATGGCCACGAAAATCAAAATAACAGCCACTCCCTCTACCTCAAAAGCTCGGTGTAAAGCTCTTCTCATAATCTCTGCTTTCCTCTTCACCTTTTGCGCGTTCACCCATTTCGTCTTCAGGCTCGTTGCCTCGACGTCTTTTCTTCTCAAGATTTTCCTGCCCGCGCAGCAGCCTCTCCCGCTGGCGCCTCACTCGCTCACCCGCACTTGTCGCACCTACACGCCTTTCATCCTCGTTTCGTTCACCTTCATAGTCCTCCGCTTCGGTCCATTCATCTTTAGGTTCTTCAGCCCCGATCACTTCATCTTCATCTCTTTGGCCTTCGTCTCCTTCGTCCTCATACATCTCTTCTCCGCGCGTTTCCTGTTCGAGGCTTTCACGTTCACGTTCCAGATTTTCGCGCTGGCGTCTCACTCGTTCACCTGCACTCGTCTCACCGGTACGTCTTTGGTTTTCTTCTCCCTTGTAGTCATACCCCTCGGCTTCGTCTCCTTCCTCCTCAAGTTCTTTACCTTCTCCTGGACCACCTTCGTCGCTTTCATCTTCATCCCCTTCACTCCCGCGATTCTCCTGTTCGATCCTTTCGCGCTCACGCTCCAGCTCTTCGCGCTCATCCCTTAGTCTGTCACCTTCGATCGTTTTACCTTGGCGTCTTTCCTCTATGTCTCTCTCGCCCTCGTACTCTTCAGCCTCACTTCTCTCGTTCTCAAGTCTTTCACCCTCATCTGCTTCACGTTCAACGCCTTCGTCCTCAGGACGTTCGTCTTCACCCTGTTCGCTTTCGAACTGTTCGCCCTCAAGGTTTTCATCATCACGTTCTTCGATCTCACCTGCTTCGCCTTCCACGCTTTCACCTTCGTGATTTTCTCCTTCGATGCTTTCGCGATCCTCTTCATCGAAAGTCTGTACATAGGTGCCGTCATCATTGTAGTGCGTGAACCCTTCAGAATCGCGCTCATGGTCTCCTCCCCATCCGGGAAGGCCAGCAGTCAGTTGCATGAGGAAGAGAATACCGAGGCCAAAAAGTATAATCCTTAGTTTTAAAACTATTTGCATGTCCTTATCCTCCGCCTTTTCGGCAGCTAGCCGCACAGTGATGGTCTCAGAGGGTTCCTCCCCTGTCCTCTCAAGCTCCGGCGGTCATACCAGTGCTGTTCTTCTCTACGAGAGGACACTAAATACAAAATAAAATGCTGGCACTACCAAAGAATACGAAAAACTATGTATTTTCGTGGAGCATTAGATGTAATCACCGGTGAGAGCTACATATCACGCAATCGAGGCATGTGCGGCGAACGCCGAGCAAACCGCTGCAGCAAGCGAAGAACTCTCCGAACAGGTTGGCAGCCTGCAAGAAATCGTGGAAAGTCTCAGAATGATCGTGGGCAATGAGTTGCTGGGACATGCTGCTCAGGTGTCTGCCGTAACGAAGAAACCAGTACCCCAGGACCACAAGAATGATCAAAGAGCACTTAGTGGCTCTTCTCTAAGACACCAGCATCAAGAAGAAACCTTGCATGCTGTGCCTTGCTGAGCACTCGATCGTGAGGCAAGCAATCAATTCTTGAATTCTAAGTAAAAATTAGCTTTGCCATGATTACCAGCCTGGCAGTCCTGAGGTGCTGTCGGGCTTTCTTTTGTTCAGGCTCATTGTTCGAGACAGAGTTATCCATAGCAGACACAGCAACAGCGTCTCGCATGATACTCGTACGCCGACATGATGCAGCGGCCATGATACGTGGTCCAGTACAAGTGCAAAGAATCGCGACACAGGTGGTCGAAATCCGTACTCCTCTGCACCCAAAAATTTCTTGACAATTATGTGCCAGCGTAGGATTCTCACACATTCTCGCTCGAAAATCCGGTCGAATTCAGGAGGCTGCAGGGTCATGAAAGCATCAGCAGCCGGGAAATAATTCCTATTGAAATTGCAGGGAAAGTGAAATTTCCTCTTGACAAATTGCGCCCCTTGGATTTATATAATGATCAAAAAAAGGTTTAAACTTGAAGTATCGAATCGAAGACATACCCCTTGAAGGGACCACGCTTAAGGGTGAACTGGAGCCGGATTGGCTTAGCCAGAGCCTAGAGGGAGAAGAGCATCTCGATCTATCCGCTGCTTCTCCCATCGTCTATCGCGTAGGCTTGGTTCGCGGCGAGGCCACAGTCTCTGTGCGCGGAGCCGTAAAGACCACCATCCGTACCAGCTGCAGTCGTTGTCTGGAACCGTTTACGCTTCCCATCGATTCTGAGTTTGCCTTTACCCTTACGCCCGTACCGGCAGATCGCGGCCATTATGAACGAGAGCTGTTGCCGGAAGAGTTGGATACGGAATTTTATGAGGGCGACTCTATTGATGTTGGAAAAATTCTCGTTCAACAGATTATTCTTTCACTTCCCATCAAAGCCCTCTGCCGCGAGAACTGTTTGGGGCTTTGCCCGAAGTGCGGAATAAACAGAAACCAGGAAACGTGCACCTGTTCGACCGATGAACCTGTTGACCCGAGGATGGCAGGCTTAAAAAAGCTTTTGAAATAACAATTTCATCAAAAATGGAGTAACCCGATGGCATTACCACCAAAAAGGCACTCAAAGTCGAGGGGACGGAAACGACGCACCCACGATAAAACGACACCTCCTACATTGATCACCTGCTCTCATTGTGGAGAAAAAAAGCTTCCTCATCATGCCTGCCCAAGTTGTGGGTACTACAAAGATCGAGAAGTTATTGAAGTAGAAGAATCTTAAAGTCGAATCGCTCGCAGAACTCGAGCTCTGATAAACACTCTCGCCCACGTTAACCCGAAGGAGTAGGAATTGGACTATTTTCTGACTGATGAGCAAAAAGAGATTCAGGCTTTAGCCCGTACGATTGCTGAAGAAAAAGTAGTGCCGGTGCGCGCCGAACTTGACGAGAAAGAGCAGTTCCCGCGCGAGATATTAGATACACTCTGCGAAACCGGGCTTTCCGGGGTGTTTATCGATCAGAAATATGGGGGATTCGGCGGTGGAGTGTTTGAGCTCTGCCTGGTCATTGAACAGCTCAGCCGCGCCTGTACCGCAGTAGCGGTAAGTTACGCATGTAACGGATTAGGACTCTACCCGATCATTCTGTTCGGTACTGAAGAACAAAAGGAAAGATATCTCCCCATGGTGGCTACGCAGAAAAAGCTGGCTGCTTTTGGTCTGACTGAGCCAAACGCCGGAAGCGACGCGGGCGGTATTCAGACCTCTGCCCGCAAAGACGGCAACGCTTATATCCTTAATGGCACCAAGCAGTGGATTACGAACGGAGGAGAGGCTGATATTTACGTTGTCATTGCTCTTACCGATAAATCCCGCGGCCCGAGGGGTGCCAGCGCCTTTATTCTGGAAAAAGGAATGGAGGGATTCTCGTTCGGAAAGAAAGAAAAGAAGATGGGCATCCGCGCCTCTTCTACCACCACCCTTATTTTTGAAGACTGCCGGGTGCCGAAAGAGAACCTTCTTGGCACCGAGGGCAAGGGATTCATGATCGCCATGAAGAACCTGGACCAGTCGCGGCCCGGCATCGGTGCCCAGGGTGTAGGGCTTGCTCAGGGAGCTCTGGAAGCAGCCGTTCAGTATGCGCGGGAACGTCATCAGTTCGGAAAACCGATTATCTCCTTTCAGGCAATTCAGCATATTCTCGCCGACATGGCCACACAGACCGAAGCGGCGAGGGCTCTGATCTATTCCGTAGCCCGGTATATGGCCAGCAATCCTCGGGATTTTTCGAAAGTGTCCGCCATGGCTAAGGTATTTGCCACTGATGTCGCCATGAACGTTTCGACACAGGCAGTACAGGTATTCGGCGGTTACGGGTACACACGTGAGTATCCAGTAGAAAAAATGATGCGGGACGCCAAAATACTACAAATCTACGAAGGCACCAACCAGATTCAACGCAATGTCATTGGCCTCGAACTGAACAAAGAACAAGTCCGAAGGCGCTAAAGGCATTAACCCGACTGCTGGCAGGAGAAAGTGGACCATGAAGTCTTTCGCATTCTTGTTTCCCGGGCAGGGCGCCCAGTCAGTAGGCATGGGAAAAGACCTGTCAGATGCTTTCTCCGAAGCAAAAGAAGTATTCGCCGAAGCTGACGATGCCCTCGGTTTTAAGCTTTCCTCTTTGTGTTTTCAAGGCCCGGAGAGCGACTTGATTCTTACCATGAACACTCAGCCGGCGATTGTAACGGTGAGCATTGCCGCTCTCCGAGTGCTTGAATCACGACTCGATATCACACCACAGTGCGCTGCCGGCCATAGCTTGGGCGAGTACTCTGCTCTGATCGCAAGCCAGGCGCTTACGTTTCGTGACGGTGTTCAAGCGGTTCGAAAGCGCGGTCAATTTATGCAGGAGGCGGTCCCAGCGGGCGAAGGCGGCATGGCTGCCATCCTGGGAATGGAACGCGAACAGGTAGAAGAACTCTGTCGGAAAGCCGCAGGGGGAGAAATCCTCACACCGGCAAATTTTAACGCTCCCGGTCAGATCGTAATTTCCGGACATATCGGGGCAGTGGATCGGGCCATCGGCATGGCCAAGAGCATGGGCGCTCTCAAAACCGTAAGGCTTGCTGTAAGCGCTCCCTTTCACTGCCAGCTGATGGGACCCGCGGGTAGCCGCCTGGCCGATCACTTGAGCACGGTAACAATCCACCCACTTATGTATCCGGTCGTCACCAATGTCGAAGCCAGGGAAAACAGCGATGCCGGTCGCGTAAAGGAGATTCTTGTCAGGCAGCTGAGTTCTCCTGTCCTCTGGGAAGATTCGATCCGGTCGATGGTGGCGAGCGGCGTAGAAATGTTTATCGAGATTGGGCCGGGGAAGGTTCTCAGTGGGTTGGTAAAACGGATCAGCAAATCGGCAACAATACTGAACCTTGAAGACAGCAAGAGCCTGGCTAGCCTGGAAAAAACGTGGAAGGAGATGCATTGAGATGTTGCTGCAGGACAAAGCGGCTATAGTTACCGGCGGAGCACAAGGTATCGGGAAGGCAATAGCACTGCTGCTCGCTCGCAACGGAGCAAATGTTGTCATTGCTGATCTTAACGGAGCGCTTGCTCAATCAGTGGCGCAGGACATTGAAGCACTGGGCCGAAAAAGTCTGGCAGTCACTGCCGACCTCTCACGGTTCCAGGAGGCAGAGAACATTGGAGCCGCTGCACTTGAGGCTTTCGGCAAAGTGGATATTCTGGTGAATAATGCCGGCATTACCCGGGACAACCTTTTCCTCAAAATGAAGGAGGAGGAATGGGATGCCGTCATGACGGTAAACCTGCGGAGCGTATTCAACTGCTCCAAAGCAGTGATTCGCCCCATGATGAAACAGCGATACGGGAAAATCGTCAATATCGCTTCGGTGGTTGGCCAGACTGGAAATGCCGGGCAGGCTAACTATGCTGCCTCCAAAGCCGCCATCATCGGACTTACGAAAAGTCTTGCACAAGAGTTTTCGTCTCGTAGCATCAACATAAATGCGGTTGCTCCCGGCTTTATTGAGACCGAGATGACCAGATCTCTGCCCGAAAAAGTACAAGCCGAGTTTCTACATCGCATACCGCTCGGCCGGATGGGTACGCCGGACGATGTTGCGGAAGCGGTTCTCTTTCTGGCATCGGACGCATCGCGGTATATTACCGGACAGGTGATCAACGTGAATGGCGGACTATACATGTAAACAGAATGTTGCAAACCATTAATGACGGAGGTGTTCAATGGCCGAGAACAGTATTGAAGAAAAAGTGAAATCTATCATCATCGATCAGCTTGGAGTCAGTGAAGACGAAGTAACGCTGAATGCTTCTTTTGTGGATGATCTGGGAGCGGATTCCCTCGACTTGGTCGAACTGGTTATGGCTCTGGAAGAGGAATTCGGGCAGGAAATTCCCGATGAAGACGCGGAAAAGATCGTCACGGTAAAGGATGCCATCGAATACATCCAGGAGCGCCTCTAACCAGGTATTCACCTTCTCGCTGATAACACCTATTGTGGTTGGAGTTAAAAAATACCATGAGACGAGTTGTCGTAACAGGTCTAGGCACGCTCAATCCTGTAGGCACCACCATTCCGCAAACATGGGAAGCGCTTACCTCGGGCAAGTCCGGTATTGACTATAATACCAAATTCGATACAACCCAGTTCCGTTCGCGTATTGCCGGTGAAGTGAAGGGATTCAAGCCGGAAGACTATCTGGATGCAAAAGAAATCAAGCGAACTGATCTTTTCGTCCAGTTTGCTTTGGCAGCTACCCAGCTGGCCCTTGCGGATGCTGGCATTACCATAGGGAACGAGTACGAACCCACCAAAGTGGGCGTTATTCTCGGAACCGGCCTCGGAGGCCTGGTGACCCTGGAAAAAAATCATAAGCTCCTCCTCGAAAAAGGCCCCGGGAAAATTTCTCCCTTTCTCATCCCGATGATGATCGCCAACATGGCTCCAGGCCAGGTCGCAATTGCTTCAGGCGCGAAAGGGCCCAACACCTGTGTTGTAACCGCATGTGCAAGCGGCACTCATGCTGTCGGCGACGCATTCAAGCTGATTCAGCAGGGCGCAGCCGATGCGATGATTTGCGGCGGTACGGAGGGATCGATTACCCCCCTCATGCTCGGCGGCTTTTGCAACATGAAAGCCCTCTCAGAACAAAATGAGGTGCCGCAGAAAGCCAGTCGCCCTTTTGAAAAAAACCGGGATGGATTTGTCGTAGCTGAAGGTGCAGGCATTCTCATCCTGGAAGAACTCGAACAGGCCAAGCAGCGCGGGGCCACAATTTACTGTGAAATAGTCGGCTACGGTCGAACCGGTGATGCTCATCATATTACGACCCCCTCGCCAGGAGGCGAAGGCGCAGCCAATTGCATGATAATGGCTCTGGAGGACGCAAAGATCACTCCCGCTCAGATCGAGTATATTAATGCTCATGGGACTTCGACACAATTCAATGACCTATGTGAAACTCAGGCCATCAAAACGGTGTTCAATTCCCACAGCCAAAAGCTCATGATCAGCTCTACCAAGTCCATGACCGGCCATCTGCTTGGCGCTGCCGGAGCAGTGGAAGCCATCTTTACGGCGTTAACACTGCAGAACCAGGTTCTTCCGCCTACCATCAACTATGAGGACCCGGATCCCGAGTGTGATCTCGATTATGTACCTAATCAGGCCCGGGAAAAGAAGATTACCTATGCGCTTTCCAATTCGTTCGGCTTTGGTGGAACCAATGGAACCCTGGTCTTCAAACGGTTCGACTGACCATCGTCAAAAGCCTATTCGCTGTGTTGCCTTCGACGCAGCTTATCCTGACCCTTCGATCCCGGCCGGCGCGGGACTCAGAATGGCGAATACTTCTTAGGGGCCACGAAGACTTCGCTCAGGGTGACAAGAAAAGAAGTCACACCAGGAAATTTTGTCATGGTGAGTTCCGCTCCGCGGGGGTAACGGTTTGATGCGCAATCCGCGCCGGCCGGGATCGAAGCATGCACCATGCATCTGACGCAGGGGCAAACCTGGTGTTTGCCCTTAATCTGGGCAGCCACGAGGTTTTTCCTGCCTCACCGTATCATTTGTATCTTTTTATGAGGCCATATGGCCAGAATCCCGAGGAAAGCTCATGAAGGTTGTACTGGCAAGCGATCACCGGGGATATCAACTTAAGAAAACGCTTCAGGAGTTCCTTGCTCAACAACCTGTTGAAGTACTTGACGTGGGCACGTTTTCAGTTGATTCTGTCGACTACCCGGATTTTTGTCGCCTCGCAGCGGAGAAGGTTTCCAGTGGAGAATATGACCGCGGTATTGTCATCTGCGGTTCGGGAATTGGTATGAGCATTGTTGCCAACAAATTTCCCGGGGTTCGGGCCGCGCTCTGCCACGATGTCCTTGCCGCAGAGATGAGTCGCAAGCACAATGACAGTAATGTATTAAGCTTGGGAGCAGACCGGATCGATGCACAGCGTGCACTCGACATTGTGAAGATCTGGCTCGAAACACCGTTTGAAGGCGGCCGCCATCAGCGGCGGCTTGAGAAAATACAGGAGATAGAACGGCACTAGAAAAACAATGCTGAAACGGCCTGCTCCCAAGACAATGTAGGAAAGAGCTGTCAGCTGCTTGTAGATAAGCTGGGCTTCTTTCTTATCCAACCCCCTCTGGTGCTACTATGTCACGACCAAGCTGGGACCAGTACTTCATGGAGATTACCAACCTGGTAGCGAAACGATCAACCTGCCGGCGCCGTCACGTGGGAGCAATTCTCGTCAAGGACAAACGAATTCTTGCCACCGGCTACAACGGCGCCCCACCGGCTCTCCCGCATTGTCTTGACATCGGCTGCCTGCGAGAGCAAAGTCAGATTCCTTCAGGAGAACGGCACGAACTCTGCCGCGGCCTTCATGCCGAACAAAATATTATTATTCAGGCGGCGTATCATGGTGTCTGCATCAAAGATTCCGTGTTATACTGTACTACCATGCCCTGCAGCATCTGTCTGAAGATGATCATAAGCGCAGGCATAACCAAAATTGTTTACGGCGAAGGATATCCGGACGCTCTTGCGGAACGCATACTCAAGGAATCTACAATCATAGTGGAACGGTATCAACCACAGTAGCATGGTCCGATCGACTTCCGCTACGACCATAATCTGCGTTATTAAGTTTCAGGGATTATGCGGTATTACTTCTTTATTCTTCTTTACATGACACTGATTGCGGTAGGTTCCTTGATGCCGGTGGGTATTCCTCATCATGTTATCAGGCATCAGGATAAGTATATCCACATTCTTCTTTACCTCCCTTTGGGGTTTCTCCTCAGCTTTCCCAGGATGCCTTCGTCATACGGTCTTATCTATATCGTTCCTCTTTTGATCGGAGCACTCTATGGCGCCGCCATGGAGTTGCTGCAGTCTCTGCTTCCCTACCGGGATGCATCTTTGGGGGATGCCGGGGCAAACTGTCTAGGAATTTTTCTTGGTCTCATGATCGGGTGGGCCGGCAAGTGGAGAAAGAAAGGGGGATACTATCGGAGAAAATGATGAATGCATTGGCTACGCCAGGTTTCAGGAGCAATCGACAATGTGCGATACAGATCAGGAAACCTGCTGATCGCAAACAAAACCCGGGGTACCGATCCGGAAAAGATGATGCTTCATCTTACTAAAAGAATTATTCATCTTCTTCAGACTGCTTTTCGCGGTCTTTTAATCATGATACTATCTGAAAAATCAGGACGCATCAGAAAGCGAAAGGAATGACTCTCATGCTCTATCTGCATCCTGTCGTTCAGATTGCAGCCACAGTGCTCGCTCTATATGTGCTCTCTCTCGGATTGCAGCGATTCCGCGTTCTCCACCTGCATCAAAAAACCCCTTTCCTGTGGAAGCGGCACGTGGCTTTGGGAATCCTGTCACTTTCAGCCCTGCTCGCCGGACTGCTGCTCGGAATAGTAGTCGTACAAATCGTCTGGAATGATTTTTTTATTACCGGGACACACGGTAGAGTTGGCGTAATCATGGCGCTCTTCATTCTTTTTGGTCTGTTTTCCGGAATATACTTGAATATCAGAAAACAAAAACGAATCCTGCTGCCACTGTTTCATGGATTGAGCAATGTGGTACTACTAGCTTTTTCGGCGTACCAGGCGGTGACCGGCTGGGCTGTGCTTGAGCGATTCGTATTTGGATAGCAGGTTGCTTCTTCAGTAGCCTGTCAGAATGTTGTGGAAAGCCGTCTATGCGGCGACACGCGAGAAGGGATAGTGTGTTTTTATTTCTTTCCTCAGGAATAGGGATACTGAATGGAAGTCATTGATTCTCATACCCACTGGGGTCCATCAGTAACGATGTGGGGTGTCACTGTAACCTCTCAAGAACTTTTGCAGCAGGCACGGCAATCCAGTGTCAGCAGAATTGTCATTATGCCATTTCCTTCCACGGCGATTGCTGATGAGAGCATCAATACTCAGGTACTGGAAGAAGCACGTGATAATCCTCTTTTTATCCCCTACTACTACATCCCTGAGGACCTCCGTCCGATTCCTGAAGACAACGGTTTTTACGGCGGTAAGTGGCACTGGACCCGCGGCGTTCAGGACTACTCCTCCAATTACGATGTCCTTGAAGATCCACGACTGCCGGCCTTTATCGAGCGATCAGAGGAGATCGATCTGCCGATCATCTTTGAAGAAGATTTGGCTTTTACCGACCAGTTCATCAAGAAAACTAAAAGCTTGAAGATAATTATTCCGCATCTCGGAATGCTTGGAGGAAATCCGCTTGACTTTCTAGCATCGTTCAAAAACTGTCCGCATGTGCATTTTGATACTGCTCTGGGGTCAACGGCAACAATCCAGAAGTTTGTTCAGACGATCGGCCCCGAACGGATTCTCTTCGGGTCCGATATACCCTTTGGTACAATGAAGAACGAGCTGGAAAAAGTGCTCGAGCTCAAGATTGGAGAAGCCAGCCAGGAGCTTATCCTTGCTGGCAATTTAAAACGACTTATCCGGCTGCACGATATATCGTCGCCGACAGCAGAAGCCTCTACACTATGACAGGGGACAGAGGAGACAATCCGCATGAGTCACTATGGTAGTTCTTTTTCCTGGCAGCGCATCACTGCCGTTGACTTGCGGCGGTAGTGATTTTATAGTGTATCGGTTTGACCCTTTTTTGTTTACACTTCTTTGAAAGGAGGCTGGGGGATGTTTGAAATTCTGGAGAAGAGGGTACTGGGTCCGGAAATAAAGCTCTTTAAGATCAAAGCACCGGCTATTGCCCAAAAGGCTCATCCCGGACAGTTCGTCATCTTTCGCATCAGAGAAGAAGGCGAACGCGTTCCACTCACCATCAACGACTTCGATCGCGACGCCGGCACGATTTCCATTGCATTTCAGGAGGTTGGGAAAAGCACACTGCTTCTTGGCCGATTGAATGAAGGCGATGCTATCCTCGACTTGGTCGGGCCTCTCGGAAGACCGACGGAGATCGAAAACTTCGGCCGGGTCGTCTGCATAGGCGGAGGTGTGGGAACTGCAGTTATCTATCCCGTCACCCGTGCTCTGTATCAGGCGGGAAATCACGTCATCGGAATACTGGGGGCGCGCAGCAAGGACTTGCTCATCCTCGAACAGGAAATGGCATCGGTTACTCATCGGCTGCTGATAAGCACCGACGACGGCAGCAAAGGGCACAAAGGACTGGTGACCGAGGTGCTCAAGCAGGTGATTGAAGAGGGAGAAAAGATCGATCGTGTCATCGCTATCGGCCCGACTATCATGATGAAGTTTGTTGCCAAGACAACCGAACCCTATGGAATCAAAACAATCGTCAGTCTTAATCCCATTATGATCGATGGAACAGGCATGTGCGGCGTGTGCCGTGTCAACGTGGGAAAGGACACGAAATTCGCCTGCGTCCACGGACCCGAGTTCGATGGTCATGCAGTGGATTTTGACTTGCTTATGAGCCGGCTCACTGAGTACAAGGCTGAGGAGCATGAAGCATTAGAGACCATGGGAAAATAGTGAGAGGAGACAGCGCATGGCGGAAAACGAAATTAAACCAAAGAGGAAGATCGTCCCCCAAAAGGTGAGAATGGGGGAGCAGCCTCCGGAAGAACGGAAAAAGAATTTCAAGGAAGTCCCCTTGGGATATACCGAAGAACAGGCGAAGGAAGAGGCGAGCCGATGTATTCAGTGCAAGAACCGGCCCTGTGTTGATGGATGCCCGGTAGAGATCGATATTCCCGGCTTTATCGGCTTGATTGCCGAAGGAAAGTTTCTGGAAGCAGCGCGCAAGATGAAGGAAAAAAACGCTCTGCCCGCTGTCTGCGGCCGGGTCTGTCCTCAGGAAGTCCAATGCGAAAGCAAATGTACTCTGGGAAAGAAGAACGAACCAGTAGGAATCGGAAGACTGGAGCGGTTCATTGCCGACTGGGAACGAAAAAACAAGATGGTGCAGGTTCCACCGCGATCCGCCTCAACCGGCAAGAAGGTGGCAGTCATCGGCTCCGGACCGGCAGGGCTTACTGTTGCCGCGGATCTGGCACTACTTGGACATGATGTCACTATCTTTGAGGCGCTCCACAAAGCCGGCGGGGTGCTGGTGTATGGGATTCCCGAGTTTCGTCTTCCCAAGGCGATCGTCCAGGCCGAAGTGGATTATGTGAAGAGCCTGGGAGTGGAACTTGTCGTCAACGCAGTAATCGGTAATCTACACACCATTCCTGAGCTCATAAGCAATGGCTTTGATGCTGTTTTATCGGCATCGGAGCCGGCGGTCCTATGTTTATGAATATTCCCGGAGAGAATCTGAGCGGGGTATATTCAGCCAATGAATTCCTCACCCGCTCCAATCTCATGAAGGCCTACCTCTTTCCGGAATTCGATACTCCGATCAAACGAAGCCGCAACGTGGCAGTGGTTGGCGGCGGAAACGTGGCCATGGACGCTGCGCGAACTGCTATCCGTCTTGGAGCGGACGAGGTTTACCTGGTGTACCGTCGCTCTGAAGCCGAGATGCCTGCCCGGATTGAAGAGGTGCACCATGCAAAAGAAGAAGGCCTTGTCTTCAAGCTGCTCACCAACCCGATCCGGCTCATCGGGGACAAGCAAGGGAAAGTTACTGCTATGGAATGCATCAAGATGGATCTTGGAGAGCCCGACTCTTCAGGAAGACGACGGCCGGTTCCGCAGCAGGGCTCAGAGTTCATTCTGAACGTCGATGCAGTTATTATGTCGGGTAGTGTAAAATCGATTGTGTAAAAAGTAAGGGTACAAAAAAAGGCGCTTTTCCTATAAAAGAGAGTTTAGGGAGTAAACCTCAAAGAAAGGAGAAGCGCCCATGAAAGTAGAGCTTAGCGTACCAGAAGCGGTAGAAATGTTCAAGGCAATCCATAAACAGCCAGAGAT
>Ga0116144_10003844_pt1 | contig 14634 bp, 11 predicted proteins | sample AD_UKC035_MetaG_FD_89746 | JGI IMG/M metagenome (GOLD analysis project Ga0116144, IMG submission 89746) | Active sludge microbial communities of municipal wastewater-treating anaerobic digesters from USA - AD_UKC035_MetaG | ecosystem: Engineered > Bioreactor > Anaerobic > Digestate | place: USA... | reverse complement strand
AGCTTCAGGTTACTCGGGAGGAAGGTGCGCAGGCCGGGGCCGTTATCCACGTTCGGGTCGGCCTCAAGCGATGCGATGATCCCGTTCCAATACTCGGTTCTGAGGTTGCTGTCGTCAACGGGCTCACCGACGAACTGAACGTTGGGCTGCTTCCAGTAGTCCAAGTTGTAGGTCTGGTCGTTGAACTGGAAGTAGAATCCACCGAAGTTGAACCACTGGGCCGAGCCAGCATAGTCGATGTCGTACTGCGGGAAGAACGGGATGCCCGGAGTCAGATCGTATGGCTTGCACTGGTAGTGGATGCGCGGCAGCGAGCGGTTCGTAGCACCCAAGAACAGGTCCATCCAAGGCTGTGTGGTGGATTCGGCGTCGTACATCACACACCACTGACGAATAGACATGGATAGATCAACATCACGCGGGCTTACTGAGTCCGATGATTGCGGCATGGCGTAGTTGCTCCCGAACACCCAGCCCTGATATGGAAGCGGGAGCCCGTTGATCGTAAGGGCGTCCAGATCGGGCTGCTGCAACAACCACCTGCGGTCGTATATGGCGTGCGTCTGAGGCGTAATGGTGCAGTCGCCACCGAATGCCTTCACCGGAGAACGCTTGTCGTATCGCACCAAGATCCGCGCCCCGCTCTCAGGAACCGGGATGGATGTGCCAGACCATTCGCCAAATGTCACGAATGGCCTATCGTCGGCGTAGGTGATGGTGTATAGTCCGAACACCTCAACCCCATCCGGGTCGGTGTACGATCCAGAGTCCGCGATCTGAGCAAGCGCGTTGGCGAAGTCCACCGTGCCGTTGCCGGTAATGCACAGCCATGGGCGCGTGGGCTGGCCAGCGACCTGTATCCATACATACCGGAGGTCGGTGGGCTGCATACCCATGACATCCTCCAGCCGCTCATTGATGAGGCGGTGCGTGGATGGGCCTCCGCCAGAGTACCCGATGCAAGCCTCCACCTTGATCGTAGTGCCGGTGTTGATGAACTGCCCCGCACTATCCGGGACCTCTGCTCCACGGCGAACGATATTCACCACGTAGAATGGCTGGTGGAACTGCCTTACAGCGTTGTTCTGGAAGTCGCGAATGCCGTTGGTCGTTGAGCTTGGCGGCGGATAGAAGAAGTCTCCGGTGCCTACCAAATACCCCCTGCCCCGGCCCTCCGAGAATAGCTGGAATGACGTGATCGGAAGCGGCGTATTGCCGTCGTTCCCGGTGCGATTCCAGAAGGAGTAGTCAACGTCGGTGGGGTCGGCAGGACCCTGACCGGTGGCCGGTCTTCCGCTTCGCCATCCGGTCCATCCGACATAGTTGCCCGGAGGGGCTGCGCCCGTTCCGGGGTACCCCATTCCGCCAGCGGCTGGCTCACCTGCGTTGACCTGCCCCTCATCATGCAGAATGCCAGCATACGAGATCTGGTCAACGCCTCTGGCTGTTGATAGCCCAAGGCTCGGGTCGGTGACGTAGGCGCCGTACTGCTCGGAGTAGAAACCGAGCGGGGAGACGAACTGGAACTCGTAGTCCTGTGGGTTGTTCTGGATGTCCTGCTCCAAGTTCAACGGAACCAGACCACTCACCAGATCTCGCGAGAAGAATCGGGCCTGCGTGACGAACTTCCTGCCCGGTGCCCCAGACTCTCCGGGGATCAGGTCATAGGTCAGAATGCCCTGCGCGACAACGCGCCCGGCAGGGGCGGTTCGCACCACCGAGAATGCCTTGATATTCGACGGCGGGGTGATACCATAGATAGCCACCCCGAGAGCGTTATACTGCTGATTGAACACCGCCCCAGCGTCTGGATATATGGATACCGGAGTAGCTTTTACTACGCTAATTGGCTTTGTCCGCAGCCCCCATACGTCCGTATCGCCCGGATTCACCGGGGTCCATGGGTTGTAGCCAGCAGAGGCGTAGTCGCCCTGCATGACGTTGATGACCCCATTGTTGTTCTTGGCGTAGGTGCCCTGCGTGAACACCTCAAAGGTCCGGTCCACTGGGTTTGCGCTCTGGCAGTCGGTGGTTACTGCGAACACGTCGCTGTCGCTGTAAGTGGCACTGTCTCCGGTCTTGCGATCGCGGCGGTTCGGGAATATGTACTCATCCCCTCCGTTTGGAAGCGTGACTACGAACGGCTTGGCGTTCTTGCTGTCCCACCCCTGAATACCAAGGCCGTAAGCCTCTCCGCGCTTGAAGCTCTTCTTGTAGGTGTTGTTCACTGGGTCGGTATACCCAGAGTTTCGCTCCACGCCATCAACAGTGGTCGTAACCTTGCCGGTGATCGGGACGAATGACAGGCCGTTCACCAGCGTGAAGTCGTAGTCGGGAACTAGCGGAGCGGTGCTGAAGTTGGCGTAGGATAGCCGGTTGTCGGCGAACTCCACGCTCTTGGGTGCAAGGATGTCGAACTGGCGCTGCTCCTCTTCGTCGGGGGCGATGACCTCAAGGGTGTTCTGGTCCTGCGGATCGTTGAAGACGTTGTAGGTGAACTCGCCCGGAGCAAGCGGAATGGTGGCGATTACCTCCAGCGTGCCATTTCCATTCAGCCCCTGTCCCTCGTTGAATCTGCGGCGAACGATCTCCACGGCATCGAAGCCGAGGTAGTTATCCACATTGAACTCGGTCTGGATGCTCCACGTTGTGGGGAAGGTGGGGTCGGCTTCTCCGCCAGTGGTGCGGGCTCCGGGGATGGCTGTGTTCCACGTAGAGTCGTGTACGATCCCAACGGAGATGAGTGGCGTCTCTGGACCGAGGTTGGTCTTGTCTCCTGTGGCTGTTACATAGCGAAGCAGGTAGGAGTATTGGCCCGGAGAAAGGCCACCCCCGGCTGGTGTTGCGAAGTTCCCGGTGTGACGAGGAAACTCATTGTAGGTCGAAAGTGTTACAAGATTCGTCTCGATGGTGTACCCGTCGAAGTACTCATCGCTACCTGCTGCAAGCGCATCTGTCATGGCTACGCAGTCCCAGTATAGCGGAGGGCTCTGGTGGTCGGCTGGGTACATCACAGGGCGACCATTGCGGTCACGCACGGCGATCTGAAGAGGGCGGTCGTATGTGTATGGGATGTTGGGGCTCGTGGCCACAATGACCCCATTGATGATCACCAGTGGGTAGGTGTCCGGTTCGGCGGACGCCCATACCGAGAACAGCGTCTGCCCGGACGAGGCAGACCCGATACACACGTACGCGCTATTGGAGAAGTCGCCATACACCAACTGCTCGCCACCGATAGCTTCTAGGCCACCCGTATCACCATCCACTGAGGATGGGTGCATATTGAGCGCATCACGGTAATAGCCGTCTGGGAGCAGCTCGGGCCTGATGTCCGTGTTAGCCCCGCGCCCAAGAAGGCGCTTTAGCCACGGCGCTCTTGTGTTGAAACGTGGCATCTATTGGCGTATGTTTCCATCAACGAGGAACATATACATGCTCCTCGGGAAGTTGAGCATGGCCAAACCACCCCTGTGAGCTATGGCCCACTTATCGTGCTGCATGGCTGCATCCCGTGGATCCAAAAATCCGGTCTTTGACATCACGCGCCCGCGCCCCTTGGTTATAACAATCCTGGCCTCGTACTTCCCGCTTGGTGTAATACAGACCCCTCGGTATCCGGACGCCCCGCGCTTTCTGTCTGAGTTCTGGATATTCTGAACGTGCGACAGAACCCTTAGATTACAGAGCCGGTTGTCCCATGGATTCCTGTTGATGTGATCTATCACCATTCCATCTGGAACGTCTATTCCAGACATAACAAGCGCCAAGTAGTGGGCGGGATACGTGACCCTGTTTAATATGATTGACACTCTTTTTGGGGTTCTGTTTGGATTCATCTGCTTGCACCCGGCGATCTTGCCACCATACCCAAGGTCTCGAAATTCGCCACCGCGACAACGCACCATTCTTGGCTTCCATGTAAATATTCCGGTATCCGGGTCATAACCCAAAAGGCGCTCCGCCTCTTCTCTTTGAATCTTCATCCTTCTCATTGCTCGCAAGATTTATGTGGACCCAAAGGTAAAGTTATACCCAGCGTCATCGTATCGCTGCTTCTGGTCGCTGCGCTTGTAGCGGATCACTGCACGCATCCACGAGCCCTGTGGGGATGTGCGCTCCGTGGTCTTGTCGGACACGATCATCCGCATGAACTGCGGGTCCTCGCGCTGGATGGCTTTGGCGGCTCGCAGGATCACGTTGTCGGTTATGGCCTCCCGGGCCCACATGGGGATCTCGAAATCAGACCCAAAGCAGTCCATGCCGATACCGGAGTATGGGATGAACACCTTCTCGAACGCGGCCCGGCAGGAAGGGGACAGGTACAGCCTACCGTTCCTTAGTCCGGCGAAGTACAGGCGGTGCGGAGCGGTCTCCGTCCGCGTGAACGACCACTGGAGTTTGTCGCGGTTCTTGCCCTTGTTCTGGGCGAAGTAGCCAGTACCTCCTTGGTGGATCATGTTGGGCTTGATCCACAGGATCGTAGAGGTGCTGATGTTGCAATTATCCCCACTGAACAGGTACGCCTGATCCATCTCTGTCAGGTCGCTCGGTAGCTCGATGATGTTGTTCTCGGGAATGGTGGCTACGAACTCCTTCTTGAAGAAGTTGGTGTCGTAGTTCATCTCCGTGAGCGCACGCTGCGCTGCGGACACGTAGAATGGCTTCCCGAGCCTGCCAAACTCCTCATCGCGCAGTTCCTGTGCTGCGTCGGTGATGATCTGGTCTATGGTGACGTAGGAGTTACCAAGCATCAGTCATCGAGTTGTGAGGGGTGATTGACAGAAATGGCCGGAGATGTGCGGACCACCTGACCGGGCTCGAAGTCTCTGCCGTCTGACTGGAGGCGCTCCTGCGGGATCTGAAGGAGCCAGCCCTCCATCTCCAGCAGCATCTTCTTGGCCGTCAGCAGCAACTCATCAGGAAGGTCAACGGGTTCGTTCGGATCCATCGTCATAAAGTCGATGGATGCGTACAGGCCGACCAGCAGATGGTTGATGTTCTCTGGTACCCCGAACAGGTACACGCGGCTCTTGGTATTGGCCCCATCCATCTTGCGGGCGCGAGCGAAGTAGGGGCGCGATGCAGCAGGGCGCTGATATACGCTGCCATACAGGATGTTCAGCCCGGCCAACGTGGTCTGGGTGAACGGAGTGCGAGCCAATGCCGGTGGGCAGTTGGCCGGTAGCTCGTTGCGTAGGTAGCGGATGAAGTTGATCGCCGCTCCGTTGTCAAGGTCGAAGATGCTGGTCGGCAGATCGAAGTACGTGGAATCGAATCCCGTTACGTTCGTGTCTGACAAGTCCTCTCGTTCCACGGCAACGACGTAGGTGGACAGCATGTCAGCCATCGACCGATGGTCTCCTATCTTCAGGTGCTTGTTCAGGCGCTGGCCCTTCAGCTTGTTGATGACGAGGGCGGCATTATACATGATCGCCTCCCTATGGCGCAAGCTGTCGTCGTGATCATATCCGAGCGCGATCAGCACATCATCTGCTATGTTCGCGAGTGTTGGCATCAGGCGATGAAGCTAAAGAGTTGGGCTGCGTCCTGCTGGGAGGTTCCGTACAGCGTGGTTCCGTCACCCTGCGGCCCAGCCAGATACTGGAGGGTCCAGTCAGCTAGGGTCTGCTTGAAGCTCTGTGGGAACTCCACAGTGGATGCGGTATCCACGAACAGGGATGGTTGCTTCACATAGCTCATGGCGATGAGCTTGCGCCCGGTCTGGGACTGCGGCAGCACACGAAGCTCACTTCCTCCGCTGGCGTATCCAGTGGACGAGGCGTCTCCGATGATGTAGTACGAGAAGGTGATCCTGTTGGGGTTCGATGCCATGATCTCATTCCCGTTGCGCAGGAAGTTGTTGCGGATCATGGGCACCTCTTCAAGCGTTACTCGCTCCACCGGCTGGCCGGAGCCCGAGAACGCCAAGTCATCACGATAGGCGCTCAGGTTCGGGTCGAGCGGCAGGATGCTGGCCGACCCGACAACCTCAGGCTGCGCATACACCCCGAGCACGTTCCACACCACATGACCAAGGGACGGGTCATTCAGGTTGATACCACCCTGAGAGTTGGTCTGGAAGATCCGCATGAGCGTTAGCTCACGCAACGCCTCCTCCGGACCCTTCCGATTGGCCATCGCCCACCCAAGGGCGGACGTAGCTCTGTTCACGGCAGAGTTCATCGCATCAATACGCACCAGCGGTCGGTACCGCTGGGAGATACGATCATCAAGCTGCACGTCCAGCAGGGTGCTCAGTTCGGCATACGTGATCATACTGCCGGAGTTTCACCAACACGCAGCGAAGCACGCCCGCATGGTGACGGTGGCTTCGCTGCTATGTGGTGTGGGTTGTTCACTTAGGTCGTCGATGGCGTCAGAAGCGCAGCACGGCCAGTAGTGACCATTACGGCGCTTTGACGTGCGTTGTATTCCTCCATATCCTTCTCGGCCAGCTTGTCCGCGATAGCGGTACGCAGGGTCGGAAGGGCCATGTTGTGGCTCAGGGTCAGGCCAAGTTCCGCGCCCATGCGGTGCAGTTCCGGGGACATCGTGGTGGACAAGGACGACTGACGGCGAGCAAAGAACTCGGCGTAGCGCATCTGGTCCGTGGTGATCGAGTTGTCCTGACCGCTCAGGAAGAACTTGCGGTTGAAGTATTCACTGGCCTCGATATGGGCCTGAACCTTCTTGTTGTTCGTGGAGAAGGTGGCGATGTACTGGGTGTTCCACTGCATTCCGGTCTGAACACCGGCTCCCCGGTCCATCTTGAACACGATCTTGCCGTACGGGGCCTGTACCACCCGGCCAGCCACCCGGCGACCGGGGAGGATCCACATGAATTGTGGGGTATAGTATGTTTTCCACTCCCCGATGTCCTTGGGGTCTGGCTCGGAGTAGGTCTCGCGACCGTACTCTTCCTTGGAATCCTTCGTGCCAGCTACAATGCCCTGAGCGATGGCGGTTCCGAGGTTGGCGAGGTCTGCCTTGGTGATGCCCTTCTCCTCTTCCTCCTCTTCAGGGGCGGAGAGGGCGATCATCTCTCGCAGCATCTCTTCGGTAACGTCATCTTGGAAGGTGATTCCGAGCTTCTCGGCCTTCTTCTTCAGCTTGCCCATGCGGGCCTTTGCGGCAGTTTCTGAGTTTGCCATAGTGTATGGGTTGGCGCTTTAGTGCGCGTTGGGCCAAAGATAGCACAACATGCTGAAACACAGTAGGTTATGAAAACAAAGAACCCCGCCGAAGCGGGGCTCTCTGATGTGTGTGGTATGTGGATTAGGTGGAGCGGCTTAATACAGCCTCCCTTATCTCCTGCGCACTATATACCCTAATAGAATGGTGTCCACCCCCATTGATCGGGATCGCAAGCCAAGCCCATGGGCCAACCGAACCATCGTATACCTCACACAACACTCTTCCGCTGTCGGACACGTATTTGGTGATTCCGTGACTAGATCGAGTCTTGGAGAACCCGAGCGACAACAAAGCGTCGTGGAATGACTCGTGCTCGCGGCCCTTCATTGCTTGCGTGTTGTTGGCCCGGTGCGGGCGAATTGGCCGAAGGTATCCACGTTATATTTCGTCACGACGTCGTGAGCCTCTTCTGGGGTATCGTACACCCCAAGCGACTTCTGACCACCGCCCTCTGGTGGCGTTACTCTAGCCCAGTATCTTCCGGACGGAAGTTTGCGAACGCCCTTGAATCCAGAACCATTGTCTTTTCGGATGCCAGCATTTCGTTGATTCTGACCCCAATTCACCAAGTCCTTGATATTCTCCCACCGATTGTCATCGCGGATCCCGTTCTTGTGATCCACGAACAGGCCGTCTGGAATAGGCCCGTTCATCCACACCCAGATGAGGCGGTGGAGTGGGTAGGTCACACCGGCGACCATGGCGAACAGGTATCCATGGGCATTCTTCGTCCCAACAACCTTTCCGGCATCCCTTGACAGGTGCCTTTTGTGCGATGCGTCCGTTTTGAACAACTCCCTTGGCAGGGAGTTCTTCGTCGCAATTCCGGTCTCGGGGTCGTAGCTCAGGTATGTCCTGATCACTTCTTGCGACGGAAGGGGTCTTGGTTTTATTGGCATGGCACAAATGTACGACAACGTAAGGTGTAAAACAAGACACCCCGAGGATACGTCCTCGGGGTGCTCGTGTGTGATGAATTCGGGTTATCCCAGCGCCGATTAATCGACGTCGATTATAAACGAATTAGCCGCGTTCTTAAGCTCGGTCCCCACCATGCCTTCTACCGTGTAGCGGGAGAAGTCATAGATGGCGAACGGCTCGGTGTTATTCCTGTTCTGCGACACCTTGACCTCCTGACGCATCATCGGCACACCGCGCATGGTGGCGAGGCTGACGGTGCTCTTCTGGAGGACCACGAGACGGCGAGCGTACTCAGGCGGGAAGGATGCCGGATCGTTCCAGATCTGGGTCGGAACGAGGGTCAGGGTCTGACCGCCGAAGCGCCACGTCTCGAAGTCAAGGTCGAATACCTTGTCACCGCTACCGTAGCGGACGAACTCGGCCTTCTGCTTGACGTTCATGGCGTGCAGCATCTCGGGGGTACCGAACACGACGCGCTCATTGCTGACCGGGCCGAAGTTGGTGGCGAAGATGCCGGTGGTCAGGTCGTCCCACACCGTGCTCATCGTGGAGTTCAGGGTTGCTCCACCGTTGTTCTGGATGGCAGGAACGATACCCTCGGTGTTCTTGCCGATGGCGCTTTCCAAGCCGAGGTTCTCACCGTACTTGCCGATCCAGATACGCTGGCAGAGGCTGACCTTGAGTTGGGTCAGCATGGCCTTCATGTCGCGCTCGATGAAGTTGGTCTGGCTTTGGTTGCGCCACTTGATGCGCTCCAAATGATTCCAGATCTTCTCCTCAGGGCCGATCTTCTCGATCAGGTTCGTGCGCTGCACGGTCTGGAGGCGGGTCGGCTGGGTGAAGGTGCTCTGGCCGTCAGCACCGAAGGTCATGCCGTTGGTGATGGCGGTGCCAACAGTGGTGATCGGCGGGATGGGCTGGCCGGTCTGGGAGCGGACGGTGATGGCTTCAGAGCCACCCGTGCTGGTGACGCTAACTACCACGACGCTTGCGTACACGTCGTTGGTTCCACGGTAGTAAAGCTGTTGGCCGGGGAACACGAACGGCAGCGAAGCTGCGGTGATCGGGATAGCCCCCGTCACGTTGGTACCCGGAGTAGCGGCCACACCGGCGAAGCTGGCGCGGGTCACGATGGGGCTGCGGCTCCATACGTCCTCATGCCAGATCAATTCATCACCGGGGACCTCCTTGCTGGCGAAGGCCATCAGGTATTGCAGGTCCAAGAACTGCTGTGGTTCCGCATCGAAGATGATGGGATCCACCGGCAGCATCAGGTGGTTGGTGACGCCACGGCTGTATGCGGCTGCATACGGGGAGCCGGGCGCGTTGGTATTCGCTAACCCGTAGGGGGAGTTGTTTACGTTCTCTACGTAACTGCGCTGGGACATGGTTCGAGGTTGTTAGTTGGTCGTTATTTGGATGTCAGGGCGCCGAACATCATCTGACGGATACGATCCGCTTCTGTTTGATTCTGTACGGGGTCGCCTGAAGTCCTTCGCTGCGTTGCAGGCATCGAAGGCTGTCGTGACGTGGATTCCAAAAGACCCTCTTCTCGGCCTTGCTTCAAGCCTCTCGCAACTGCGGCCTCCATCGCCTTGTCAAAGGTGAGCGCCTTCAGGTGCAGGGTTGCTGCTTCGGCAGTCGGGGATCCATCCGGATTCACGTAACGACTGATGTACTTTCCACTTGAGATCTCCTCGGTGAACTCCTTGGTGGCAAGGCTCTTCAGCGGGGAGCTATTGAGTGTCGTAATGGTTGCTGCCACGTTGGCACGGTAGGCGGCTGCGGCTTGCTCACGAGCGGCCATTTCAGCCTCCTGAGAGAGGCGTGATGCCTCAAGGGTGCGCGTGTGCTTCTCTTCGGCGGCCTCGCGAAGGATCTTGACCTTCTCGGAGATGGCGTCCTTCACATCGGAGTCAGCCTCAGGGTCTCCGAGGATCTCCCACTTATCCGCCGACATCTTGCCGGGGAGGTAGGCGTCGATGAGTTCGCGGTCAGAGCATTTGTCCGCTGGCTTGTTGGCCAGAACCACGTCCGGCGTGGATGCCAGATAAGCCTTGGCCTCCTTCACCTTCCCTTGCATCACAAGGCGCAGGGGCTCCAGTACAGCCGGGGGCAGACCATTGATGGTCTCGGCCAGTGGCTTCACGGCGTCGTACTCCTGCTTGAGTAGCTCGGCCTCCTGAATACGGCGCTCAAGATCGGCCTTGTATGCCGATGGGTCCTCTGCGCCGAAGGTGGCCTTGAAAGCAGCAACCGCCTCCGGGGTCCACGATGGGGCGGAAGCGGCCTTTCCTGCGTAGGTATCCAAGATGGCGTCCATCGTTGGATCCGAAGCTGGCGCCGTGGTCTCTACCGTCTCTACGGTAGCGGCTTTGGCGGTATCTGCGACAGCGGGCTGTTCGGCCTGTACCGGAGCAGCCTGCTCGGCTTTTACAGTTTCTGCTGGCGTCTTAGCGTCCATGACCTCTTCGGTCGTAGACGCCTGTGTTTCAACGGCACGCGCTTGGCGTACGTTGGGTGTAAAGATTGACGCAATGGCGTCCCGTTGGACCTCTACCGGGGTCTCAACTTGCTGAGTGTCAGTGGGATTCATGGTCGCAAAGTTAGAAACGATTTGCAACCATGCAACTAACTCACTGATTTTTAGGGCATTATGCCCTCTTGACCCATTTGCATGGCGTCAGGCTCAAGCCACCTTGCCGATGCCTGATTGAAAGGCTGCTGCGACTTTTGGTTTAGCTGCGCCATCTTCAACTCGGCATCGGTCTGCTGCTTGGTCATCTCGGCCTCCTCGTCACGGATAGCCGCCTCCTCAAGCGCGATGTCGCGCTGCTGCGCTTGCATCTGGGCGTCCTGAGCCATCTGAGCCTGAGCCTGCTGTGCCTGCTTGGTGTATTTGCGGGCGGCGGCGTAGGCGTCGTCCGGGATGGACTGACCCATAAGCTGTGCGGCAGTGACCGGATCGAGCATTCCAAGCTGCATGAGGGCTGGGATGATCTGCTGGTCCGTGACCGTGCGAAGCTGCTGGCCGTCCGGCGAGAGCTTGATCTCCACCCGGAACTGCTCAAGCTGCATATCCTTGGTGGCGATGAGGGCCTCCATGTCCTCTTCTCCTACCATCTGCGAGAGCATCCACGGCATCCGGGCATAGAACTGCTTCCCGGCCTGAGCATAGAACTGGTTCTGCTGCTTGTAGAGGTCGGCAATGGCCGCATAGAACGGCTGCTGCGCGATACCGGCCTGCTGGAGTTGTAGCTGGAGGGTGCCCACAAGCTGGTCCGGACCCTGCGGGGCGCCGGAGTTGGCCTCATAAACGTTAACCGAGCTTTCCGCGATCATCTTCAACTGCGGAAGCTGGGCCATCATGTTGTAGACAGCCGCGCTCGGGGAGGTGTCAACCGTACCGGTGGCCTGCGGTAGGCCACCGAGGGCTGCCGCGTTGACGAAGATGGGATCACCCTCCTTCATTGCATTGGTCACATCCTGCTCGGTCATGTTCGACCCAGCAAGGGCTTCGTTGGCGAACAGCGGGGCTACGTGTCCGGCCTTGCGCATCCGCCACGCTACGTCAGAGGTGACTTGGTTCATCCATCGCTGAGGGTCGATGGCTGCTGTAAGCGGAGCCACCATGTGACCACCCAAATACCTCCATGTGGAGAACTTGATTGGGAAGCGGACGGAATACACGTCATCCGGATCGGCCTCCTGAAGGGGGTACTCACCCCAGTCCAGAATGACATCACCGGCGATGCCGATGTCCGGCAGGTTGGTGTCCATAGGGGGCTTGGGCGGAAGGTTACTCGACCCATAGGCCGCACCCTTCGTGTAGCCACCGGGCAGGTACTCCCACGGGATCATGGAGCAATAGCGGACGGTCTGGATGTAGCGCGTCTGCTTCTTGTTCTTGCGCTCGGCGTCAGTCCACGCCATCGTGAACTTGTTCTTCGGCGGCTCAATAAGGTCCGCGTCGGTGTAGAGGATCTCGCCGGTGTCCGGGTCCTCCACGTTGATCGTGCAGAACTCGATCTCACCGTCCTTCATCACGAATCCACGATCGACCTTCTTGAAGTCCTTCCAATAGAGCGTGAACACCCGTGGACGGGACTGCGGCCAACCGGCTTGGAAGTTGTCGCCATACGGCAGGATGCGGGACCATAGGTCCAACGCCTTGATGATCCCGGCCTTGGGCTGCCAACGCTCCGCCACTGCGCCCACATCCATAAGTGGGCAGTGGTACACGAACTGTCCGTCGCTCAGATCTGGCTTCATGGCCGAGGTGTCCCAGCCGACCTCTCGCGGCTCGCATACCTCGCTCTCGATGTTCTGCCCGTTGACGAAGTTGTGGATGGCACCAAGGCCGGACAGGGCCATGTACGCAGCCACTGTTCGCTTGGTGTCGTCGAGCTTGTTGCGCTCGAAGAGCATGGACATGAGGCTGTTGGCTCCACGCTCGATGTGGTCCTGATAGCTCATGTCGAATAGGCCCTCCTGCTTGGTCTCGTCCGGTGTTACTCCTACCTGCGAGTAAGCCTCGGTCATCATGGGGCCAGCCTGAGCCGCCATGATCATCGTCTTCACCTGCATCCACTTGTCCTCCTTGCGGGTCTGTGCGAATCGCTGGGTGGCCGACTGAGCCTTGGCCGCGATGGAGATGTTATCCACGGCCCCGACCATCCGGGTGAGGGTGGGCGAGATGATGGGATACCTGAACGGAATGCGCGAGGTCTGAGCGGCCTTGTCGCCCAGATACATTCTCACGTCACTCTCCTCGCCCCACTTGCTGTCGATGGCATAGTCGAGGTTGGTGACGTAGTTGTTCAGGTAGTAGTTGATCCACTGCGAGTTCTGACGGGACAGGAAGAAGCGCGTCCATGTAGCGTGGTACGCCTCGTTCTTATCGCGCTCAGGGACCGTCATGCTGGGAGGCATGACAACGGCAAGCGGGATGAAGTTCCATTGGAACCCGCGATTGGATGTGGATACTTGGTTCATCGTCTTGTCTGCCTGAATGCGCGAAGCGTTCCATCCGCCTCGTCAAGGTTGGTGTCTTCTTGGACCGTCACTCCGAACGCACCGCGCTCGATTGAGCGGGTGGTCTCTTCCATGAGCTTGTATAGGCCGGGGGCTCGCTTGGCCCATGCCTCCTTCTCGTCAGAGTTCATGTTCCTAACATCTGCCGCAAGCATGGCGGTGCAGTTCTCGCGAACGATCTTGGTCTGAACGCAGGTCTCGATGCGAGCAGCCTTGTTGAAGGACCGCATCCTGTTGATCGCGGCTATGATGTTCTCGGGCATCTTGGTCCGGAACTCACCGATCTTCGATCCCCGCATCTGGTCGCTTGGGTAGGCCATGTACGCGGCCTCCTCCAGCCTCTCGGCGTCCGGCCTGTCGAAGATGGGCGAGCTTGCGCAGGCATACCACCAAACGAACAGCACGTCGTAGGGCTTGATGACGTGGCTCTTGAACTCCGGGTAATCGAATAATTCCGGATATTGGGCACGGAGGTCCCGACCGCTCTTGTCAGGAGCGAAGATGAGATAGCGACGCTCCACCATCTGCTCCCACAGTTGTAGCTGTGCGAGGCGTTCGGTGGTGATCAATAGTTCGCCGGGATCTGTACTGTCTGGTACCATGGGTTGAGATTCGCGTCCCGGACGATGACCCTCTTGGTGATCATCTTCGGGGAGTCGATAGAGATGTATTCGGGCTGCTGGTTCACGCATCGGCAGCAGAGTTCTGCGTAGCCCATGGCGTAAACCATGTCGTCGTTATAGACGTTCTTGTTCTTGGTGCCCCAAGCAACAGAGCCATCCGGCTTGGTCTCCACGGAGATGTAGCGGATCTGGCTCCAGATGTCGTAGTACCAGATGTTGTGCCAGTTACCCAGCAGGAGGTCCACGACATCGCCGTAGAGGAGTTCCTTGCGCGAGCCCTTGCCGCCCTTCAGGTCAATGCCGTACAGGTTAGTGGCGTTGCCTGTTTTGTAGCGCGGAAGCAACTGATGGCGTGTGAGCAGCGTCTCCCTTAGATTGAATATCGGGCCGATCTTGAAGTCCACGTAGCGGTGGCCCGCGTTGATCTCCACAAGCTCCTTGCACGCCTTCTGCCCGTGGTTACGGTAGTAGATGCCCATCAGGGCGTTCTGGATGAACAGTTCCGTGGGGTCGTATGAACGTGAGTTGAGCACGCAGGCAACCGTTGGGATGAAACGTGCGTCTTCCCCCACGCCGACCTGTCTCCCAGCCGCGTCCCAGATGACGCTGGAGAAGCGAGAGAATCCACCGTCGTTCTGGATGGGGTCGGTCCCTTGGAAGTAGCGATTGGCCCACATCTTCTCCGGAGGCATGAACATGCGAACCGGGGCCTCGATGTCGTCATTGGCCAGTGGCTTCCACTCAGCCCCGATAACCGGGTGCATGAATGGCAGGTCCCCCTGAAGTGTTACACTCTCGTCGAAGATCGGGATGAAGCGCCCCGGCGTCGGGCGTAGCCCGGCCTTGTGGCACATCTGCT
>Ga0116144_10003841_pt1 | contig 14637 bp, 9 predicted proteins | sample AD_UKC035_MetaG_FD_89746 | JGI IMG/M metagenome (GOLD analysis project Ga0116144, IMG submission 89746) | Active sludge microbial communities of municipal wastewater-treating anaerobic digesters from USA - AD_UKC035_MetaG | ecosystem: Engineered > Bioreactor > Anaerobic > Digestate | place: USA... | reverse complement strand
GCCCAGCACGAGGCCAGGGGCCAGCGCGACATGCGATCGACCGTGACCGTGCTCGCGGTGGATCGCAGCGGCTGGCGGGCGAGTTGGGCGCACGTCGGGGATTCGCGCGTGTATGCGTTTCGCGGCGGGCGCCTGCGCCTGCAGTCGCGCGACCATAGCGTGGTGCAGGATCTGATCGACGCGGGGCTCGGCGACCCCTCGATGCTGCGCAAGCATCCGCAGCGCAGCGTGCTGCTGGCCGCGCTGGGCAGCGCCGAAGCGCCGCGCCCGGAGTTGTCCGCGCAGCCCGAGCGCGTGGTCGACGGCGACGTCTATATGCTGTGCAGCGACGGCTTGTGGGAATACGTCGAGGAGGCCGAGATGGAAGACAGCCTGCGGCGCAGCGAATCGGCGCAGGGCTGGCTCGATGCGCTCGAGCGCGGGGTGCTGAGCCGCGCGCGCCACGGCCACGACAACTACAGCGCGATCGCGGTCTGGATCGGAGATCCTGCCGAGGTGACCCGCTTCGCGGCACGAAGCTGAACCGACAACAACACAGGAGAGAGATCATGAAGATGCGTTTCCCCACCCGCTCGGGCGTTGTCCTCACGATTGCGGCGATGCTCGCACCCGTGGCCCTCGCGCAGCCGGTGCTGCGCGGCAGCGAGATCACCGAAGACCGCCTGATCGATGCCTTGACGCCCGGACCCGACGAGGTGCGTACGCGCAGCATCCGTGTAGAGCGCGAGGCGCCGACCGCGAAGAAGGGGGCGGCCTCGTTGCTGATCACCTTCGAGACCAACTCGGCGCGTTTGAGCTCGGCGGCCGAGCGCTCGCTCGATGTCGTGGCGCGCGCGCTCCAGGCCGACCGCCTCGCCGCCTTCAACTTCTCGGTCGAGGGGCACGCCGATCCGCGCGGCGGCGCTGATTACAACCTGCGCCTGTCGCAGGCCCGCGCCGAGAGCGTGGTCGATTACCTCGCCGGGCGCCACGGCATCCCGCGCGACCGCCTGCGCCCGATCGGCAAGGGCCAGACCGAGCTCGCCAACCCCGGTCGCCCCACCGCGCCCGAGAACCGTCGGGTGACCATCAAGACGCTGCAGTGATGCGGCGCTCGAAAGGGGCTGGGACGGTCGGTGGCCGGGGAGTCGATCCCCGGCCGGGAGGCGGGTGCGCACTCAGCGACGGTCGGGGGCAACCTCGACGATCGTGAAGCTGGCCGCGCCGTAGGCGTCGGAGCAGGGCTGGCCGGCATCGGGACAGGAGGGCGTGCCGATGAAGGGACACTGGCTCCCGCGATGGCCCGCCGCCACCTGTGCTGCGCGCTCGGGCGGAAACTCGGCGAAGGGATCGACCTCGACCAGGCCGCTCGCAGTGAAGTCGCGCGGCCGCTCGCTGACCACCGCGATCAGGTGGTTGGTGCCCGGCGGACCGCCGGCCGTCATGCGCCAGCCGCTGCGTGGCAGTTCGATCGAGGCGCCCGCGCGCACGCGGTTGTCGCGGTCGATCGCGTTCGGGAAGAGCTTGTAGAAGTGGCCGTCGGTGCCGAGCATCAACACGTACAGGTAGCCCGCCGCGCTGGAGCGCACGCGAAAGCTCAGGCGGTCGATGCCGATGCGGACCTGCGGATTGGCGAGGCCGATGCCGACGCTGCGCAGCGGGTCGCGCTCGCGGTGGATCCGCTCGATCTCGGCGAGCGGCGAATAGGGCGCCACGGCCGGCGGGAAGGCAGCGGGTGAGGGCGGCTCGGGGAGGGCGGGCGGCGCAGGAGTCGCACGATCGGCGGCAAAGGGCGCGGGTGCTTCGCTTACGGTGGGTTCGGGGGCGGCGGGGAAGGCGACGGGTGGCGGCGCCGGCGTCGCCGCGGGCGCCGGGGCAGGCGTTGGCAGGGCGGGGGGCGTGATGTCGGCGGCAGGCGTGGGGGGGCTCGGTGCGCGCTCCGACACCGCAGGTGCAGTCCGGGCGCCCATCTCCGGCGTCACGGATGGGGTGGGCTCGTCGCGCAACAGGTAGGCGAGCGCCGCCAGCGCTGCCACCGCACCTGCGGCGGCGACGCCCCATGTCGCGGTGCGGCGGTGCGGTGCGGCATGTACGGCGGAATTCGATGGCTGCGCCGCGCTCGCAGCGCCTGCCGGCGCCGAGACGGCGGGTGCCCTGTGCGCTGTGGACACCGGCACCGTGGCGCCTTCCTCCGCGATGTGCAGCAGGGCGCGGAGCTCGGCCACGCTCTGGGGGCGCTGTTCGGGGCGCACCGCGAGCGTGCGGTCGATCGCCTTCAGGAAGTCTGTGGTGTAACGCCCCGCGGCCTGCTGCGCGAGCGGGACGAGGGAGTCATTCACCAGGCGGCCGACGGCCGGCGGCGGGACACGACCCGTGATGGCCAGGTGTACGACGGCGCCGAGCGCGTAGAGGTCGGTCCACGCCCCTTGCTTGAGTTCGGGCATCTCGGCGTACTGCTCGACCGGGGCGTAGCCGGGCTTGAGGATCACCGTGAGCGCCTGCGTCATGTCCGAGATCACGTGCCGTGCTGCGCCGAAGTCGAGCAGCAAGGGACGTTCTCCGGCGAGCAGCAGGATGTTGTCGGGTGCGATGTCGCGGTGGAAGACCTGCGCCGCATGCATCACCTCCAGCGCGTCCAGCAGCGGGGCGAGCAGTCGCTTCAGCCACGCCTCGTCGGGCGGAGCGCTGCGCTCGAGCAGGGCTCGCTTGAGCGTGACGCCTTCGTAGTAGGGCATCACCATGTAGGCGGTGCCGTTGTCCTCCCAGAAGCGATAGACCTTCACCAGGGCGGGATGATCGAACTGGGCGAGCAGCCGGGCCTCGTTTACGAAGCTGCGCCTGCCGGCCTCGAAGGTCTCGGCGTTGCGCTCCGAGCGCAGGGTGACGCGCAGGCCCTCGCCGCGCTGCGCGAGGGCGGCCGGCATGTATTCCTTGAGGGCGACGCGGCGGCCGAGGGAATGGTCCTCGGCCAGATAGACGATGCCGAACCCGCCGGCACCGACCAGGCCGATGAGCTCGAATTCGCCCAGGCGGGTGCCAACCGGCAGCATGTTCGCGGATTGGCCGGCAGCGCCTTGCGCGGGTTTGGAGGGACTCGCCGGGATGTCGACGATCACCGTCTTGTCGGCGATCACGGTCTTGTCGTCGTTATGGTCGGCCATGGCGGGCTCCGGGTGGGGTCGGCGTCAGGCGTGGTGGGTACTGCCCGCGTTCAGCATGGCGGCGAACTGTGCGCCGTCCGGAAGCCCGCGGGCCAGCAGGAGGGGCGCGCTCGCCCCCGTGGCGCACGGGGTCCACCACAGCGAGCCGCCGCGTGCATGTTGGGTCAGCAGGCCCGCCCCGACGCCCATCAGCGTCTGGCCGAGTTCGTCGTCGGAGGGCAGCGCGAACCGCCCCGGCGAAAGGTCGTGCAGCAGCGCCGCGATCCGCCCGGCCAGCACCACTCGTGGCGGGGCGGGGAGGGGCGCGCGCAGCGTCGTCAGCGTGGCGTCGAACTGCTGCACGCCGCGCCGCAAGTCGAGCGTGGCCAGTGCGGCGGTGGACAGGCGGTCGAGCCAGTCGGCGAGGGCGTCGAATTCGCGTTCGGTCGATGCGAGCGCCGGCATGCGGGATGCGATGGTGAGCGGGAAATAGCGCCCTACCCGGTCGACGCTGGGCATCATCAGCCCCGCCCACAGGCCGTCACCGCAGATACCAGGGAAGAGCAGGAAGCGCCAGATCGGGCTGCCGAGGTAAGTCTCCAGCCAGCGATCGCCCAGACGCGCGCGCGAATCGGGCAACATGCGCTGCAGCCAGGCGTCCCAGTTCGAGATGAACTCGGCAGGCAGGCGGCGCGAGGCGAAGTCGCCGAGGCTCGCGATCTTGCCGTACCAGCCGGGGAGGTCGTCGTCGCTCATGGGCACTGGAACTGCTCGATTTCCCGCAGGCGGAAGGGGTTCTGGACGCTGCTGGCGGTGACCTCGAACTGGGCGCGGCGGTCGTCGATCACGAAGTCGACGAGGAAACGTTCGGCCTGCTGCGTGGGCGCCATGCGCACGCGGTCGAAGAGGCGGAACAGCGCCCACGGACCCTCGGTGGTGATGCCCGAGAGGCCGGAGGGGCCCGGAGGCTGCACCTGTACCCGCACCTGGGTGCTGCCGCGCGGGCCGGGCCATATGACCGGTTGCGGCACCTGCGGTCCATGGCCGTACCGCACCAGTTGCCCGTCCACGTCGAGGATGAACTGGGTGATCGATGCATCCATCTCCAGCGGCTTGAACTCGAGCTTGAGGCCCGGCGTGCGCCCGCCCGCGGCGAAGAAGACCTCGCGGATCCGTTGCGCGCGCTGGAACTGCACCAGCGAACCCGGTCCGCCGACGTTCACGTCGCTGAGGCGGCGGAAGCTCCAAGGGTTGGTCGACGTGTCGACCAGACTGGCGAGATGGGTCTGGAAGAACTGGTCCATCTTGCCGCCAGGAGCGAACAGGGTGGCGAAGTCGTCCTGGGTCACGTCACGCGCCGAGCTGCGGACGAAGGGATAGCGTCCGGCGATCGCACGGCGGCAGAACGCACCGATCTCGGCTTCGATGGCCTCCTCGAGGTTGGCGACGATGGCGCCGCCGGCCAGCTGGGCGCTGAGCTCGGCCAGGTTCTGCACGATCGAGCGCAGCGGCTCGGGCATGCCCGGCGACTGCGCCTTCACCCGCAGCGGCACATCCGATGGCGGCAGCGCGGTCTTGGCGCGCAGCGCGGTGTCGGTGGCGGTGAGCAACACGTGCAGCTCGCCGAGCAGGGCGAGCGTGCCGTCGATCGGCGCCGGCTGGCCGGGAGCGGGCGGGGTCACGAAGCGGCGCAGGCTCTCGAAGCGGCGGTCGACGAGGTTCTCGATCGCGTCGCCTGCGGGCTGCGCCGGTCGGCCGCTGGGCTCGCCGCCGAGCAGGTTGCTCAGTCGCCGGGTCTCCTGGGCGAGACGGTCGGCGGCGCGGTCGGCGATGCTCTTGTCGGCCTCGCCCGGAACCAGCGTGGTCTCGCGCGCCGCAGCACGCAGGAAGGGCGGCAGCGGGCTGTCCACCGCCGAGAGCAGGCGGGCGATGTCGACCGTCTGCGAGAGGTTGCCGGGGCGTACGAGCTTGACGTCGGCGAGGAATTCCTCCCAGCTCCGCGCGTAGTCGTTGAGGTAGAGCCGCCGCACGTCCTCGATCAGGCGGCTGCGTTCGCCCGTGTCGCGCAGGCGTGCGATCGCACCCTCGTCGCGATGGCCGAGCACCCAGACCTCCTCGTCGGCGAGCTGGTTGGCCACCCGCTCGGATTCGCGCTTGAACGCCTGGTGGTAGCCCGCATGGCTGAACAGCCCGGGCACGCCGGCGGTGAGCGGCTGGCCCGAGACGCGGGTGAAGACCAGCGCCGCCGACGGCCCCGCGGCGCGCAGCACGGTGAACTCGGGAAAGTCCTCGCCCACGCCTTCGCGCCGTAGCCGGCTGTAGACGCGGTTTGCGAGCGGATAGCGCGCGAGCAGGTTGCGCACCGAGGCGACCAGGTTCTCGTCATGCGGCAGCGGGTTGAGCACTCGTCCGCGCTCGAAGAGGCGGTCGAGGTGGGCGGCGAGTTCGGCGCGCTGTTCCTGCGTCGCCGCGCGCGGCAGGCTGCGTTCCCAGTCGAAGCGGATCCAGGACTTCAGCGCGTCGGCGTCGAAGTGGCTCGCGTCGTTCAGCATCAGGTAGGCCTTGAGGGCCTCGTAGGCGAACTCGAGGTTGTTCGCGCCGGCGCCGCGCAGCTGCTGCTCGACGCGCAGGCCGAGCCGCGGCAGCAGGGCGTCTTCGAGCAGCTTGCGGTAGGCCTGGTCGGCAGCCGCGCCGAGCTTGCCGTCCTGCTGCATGCCGTAGCCGCCTGCGGTCGGGGCACCGGCCTGCGCACCGCCCGAGATTCCGCGCACCGCATCGAGCACGGGCAGCAGGTCGAGCAGGTCGGTGGTGCTGCCCGGCGGCGGCAGCGCCGCGAGGCGCTCGCGCACTTCGGGGATGCGGGCGGCGACCTCGCCCAGGTACGCGTCGTTGCGCTGGTAGCTGCCGATCCAGGCGACGCCGGCGACGATCAGGAGCAGGACCGCTGCGCCCTGGGCGGACCAGCGCAGCAGGTTGAGGCGGCGCTCGAGGCGCTGGTTGCGACCGGCCAGGCCCTGCTCGGGGAAGACGACCTCGCGCAGCAGGCGGTTGATGAAGTAGCTGCGTCCGCTCGCCGCCTGCGGCGGCAGGAGCTTGCGTTCGAGCCCGATCGCGCGCGCGAGGGTGCCGAGCACGCGGTCGATCGGGCTGCCCTCCTGGGTGCCGCTGGTGAAGTAGACGCCGCGCACCAGCGGGGCCTCGTCGTAGCGCGAGGACTTGAAGACGCGTTCGAGCAGATCCACCAGCGGGGCGCGCAACACCGCGAACTGCTGCGGGAAGGCGAACACGCGCGCAGCACGCGCGGGGTCCCCGGCCGCGTGCATGCGCTCGGGCACCCGGGCGAGCAGGCGCTCCTCGAGCAGGTCGAGTTCGCTACCGAGGCCGTCCAGGGTGCCGATCTTGGGGTCGTCGGCAAGCGGCAGGCTCACTCCCCAGACCTGGGTGCGCTCGTCCTTGCCCAGATCGTCGAAGAACTCGGTGAAGCCGGCGAGCAGGTCGGCCTTGGTCACCAGCACATAGATCGGCAGGCGGATCTGGAAGCTGTCGTGCAGTTCCTGCAGGCGAGCCCGGATCGCGGCGGCATGGGCCTCGCGCGCGCCCTCGTCCTGCTGCAGCAGGTCGGCGACACTGAGCGTGAGCAAGACGCCGTTGATCGGCCGGCGTGGCCGCGCCTGGGCGAGCAGTCGCAGGAAACCCTGCCAGGCGGCGCTGTCGACCTCGCGGTCGGATTCCTGCGTGGTGTAGCGCCCGGCGGTGTCGAGCAGCACCGCCTCGTCGGTGAACCACCAGTCGCAATTGCGCGTGCCTCCCACCCCCTTGAGCGAGACGGTGCCGAACTTCTCGGCGAGCGGAAACTGGAGCCCGGAATGGATCAGCGCGGTGGTCTTTCCCGAGCCGGGGGCGCCGATGAAGACATACCACGGCAGCTGATAGAGATACTGGCGCCCGGAGAGCGCGAGCAGATCGCGCAGGCCAGGGCGGCGGCCGGCGGCAGACAGGCGCACGCCGCGCAGGATGCCGATCGCCTCCTCGAAGCGGCGGTCGAGCGCGGCGACCTCCTGTTCCGAAGCCGAGGGGGCGGGCGCGGCGGCGGGCGTCGCCGGCCTGGCGGCGAGCAGGCCGTCAACCAGGCGCGCGTTCAGGCGTCCGGCCTTGAACACTTTCCACAGCTGGCGCAGCAGCCACAGCGCGACCAGCACGCCGATGCAGATCCAGCGCGCACGTTCGGTTTCGAGCGGTCTGACCTCGGCGAAGGCCAGCAGCGGCCCGAAGTGCCAGATGGTCGCCGCAGCCGCACCCAGCCCGATCAGCGCGAGCAGCAGCGGGTGGGTCAGCAGGCCGAGTAGTTTCTTCATGGTTCGGACTCTCGGCAGATCAAGGCTTGCCGCGGTAGAGGGTGATCTCGACCCGGCGGTTGCGCGCGCGTTCGGCCGGGGTGGCGTTGCCCGCCACGGGTTCGGCGTCGGCACGCCCCTCCGCAGCGAGCCGGTCTGCCGCGACCAGCCCGGCGAGCAGGGTACGCACCGACTCGGCGCGTTCGACCGAAAGGTGCCAGTTCGAGGGGAAGCGGGCGGAGCGGATCGGCACGTTGTCGGTGTGCCCGGTGATCAGGACCGGACCGGGCACCTCGCGGAGCGCCTCGCCGATGCGGCGCAGGAGCGGGAGGACGGACTCCTCGAGCGTCGCGCTGCCCGGGCGGAAGGTGCCGTCGCCGCGGATGGTCACCACGCTGCGGTCCTCCAGGTCGCGCACCGCCACCAACCCGGCACGGATCTCCGGCTCGAGGAAGCTCGCGAGCCGCGGCACCGTGGCGGGCGGCGGCGCGAGCACCGTGGGCGGCGGCGTCGGGGCGGCCGTGCGCAAGGCGAGGATGCCTGAGAAGAGCGGGTCGGAGCGCGCGTTGAGCCGCTCGGACAGGAACAGGAAGAGCCCCGCGGCGAGCACGCCCACGAGCGCGAAGGCGATCCACACCGGCAGCTGGGACAGGGGCTGGCGCTGCGCGGGCCGCCCGACCCAGTGCGGCGAGAGGTCGCGCTCGAAGTCGCCGCGCTGCTCGCGCAGCAGGGTGTGCAGGCGTTCGCGCAGGCGTGCCAGCTGCGCCGGACCATCTGCCTGCACCCGGAAGCGCCCCTCGAAGCCGAGCGCGAGCACCACGTGCATCAGCTCGAGCAGGTCGCGATTGCCCGCAGGGTCCTCGGCCAGGCGTGCCAGCAACTGGAAGACTTTTTCGCCGCCCCAGGTCTCGTTGTGAAAGCTGACCAGCAGGCTTTGCCGCGCCCACGCCCCCGAGCCGCCCCAGGGCGTGCTGGTCGCCGCCTCGTCGAGGAAGGTGCACAGCACGTAGCGCGCGGCCACCAGCTTGCGCGGCTCGACCCCCGCCTGTGCAGCCTTGCGCTCGAAGGCGCGGACGGCCTCGACGAGGCGTGCACGCAAGGCTTCGGTGTCGGGGTTCTCGAGCGTGGCGCGGATCTGCGCGACGGTGTTGAGCAGAGGGCTGGCTGCGGCGACGATCGGGTTGATCCCGTGCGCGGGAATCAGGCTGTCCACCGCCGGCGCCGGAGCGCCCGCCGCTTCCGTGCCGCGGCCCGGGCCCTGCGCCTGGGGGGGACGCTGGCCGGGTGAGGGCATGACGAAGGTGTGGTCGGGTTCGAAGGCCGCAAAGGGGTCATCGTTGCTCATGACGGCCTCTCTCAGTCACGGATCGCCCAGCATTCGATCTCCAGCCCGGGAAAATCGCCTGCGATGTGCAGCGCCAGGCCGCCGGACTGCTGCAGCTGCTTCCACAGCTCGCCGCCACGCTCGAGCTCGAAATAGTTGAACCCGGCGTGGAAGGGGATCTGCCGCGGTGCCACCGGCAAGGCGCGCAGGGCAATGCCGGGCAGGGCGAGGTTGACCAGATCGCGGATGCGCTCGACGGGGCCGATCTTGACCTGCCCGGGAAAACGCAAGCGCAGGGCCTCGCCGGGCATCTGGGCGTTGACCGCAAGCACGAAGACGGCGCTGCGCAGCAGCTCGAGGTCGGGCACCACCGCGACCCGCACGCCGTACTTGCGATCCTGCAGCTCGATGGGCACGGCGGTCTGCTCGAGCACCATCGACAGCGAGCGCCGCACGTCGGCTACCAGCGGCAGGAAGCAGGACTGGAGATCGTCGTGACGATACGGAGGGTATTCGGGCGGACGCCGTTCGTCGCGCGAGAAGGTGGAGAGTTCGCCGGCGAGCGCCAGGCAATGCGCATACAGGCCCTCGGGATGCAGCAGGGGGCGCAGGCCATAATGGCGGAAGACCGGCTCGTGCCGGTTCACCGTCTGCAGCAGGAGGAAGTCGGCGATCTCGGCCACGCCGCCGCGCCCGGGCTGGGCCACGCGCGCCGCCAGGGCTTTCGCACGCTGGTGGAGGAGGCCGTGGATCTCGCCGATCTGCGCAGCGAGCACCGGGCTGCCGGCGCACGCGAGCATGGGGGGGATGTAGTCGCGGTCGAGCACGAGCTGGTCGTCGGCCCGGCGCTCGACGACGCGTGCGACGCCGAGGCAGGCATAGGCATCGGTGGCGTCGCGCGCGAGCATCAGGCGGAAGCACGGCATGCCGAGCTGGACCAACGCGCTCGGGCCGGCGGCGAGGGTGTTGTCCGGGAGTTCGCGTTCTGCGGGCCGGTAGCGGATGGCGCCCTGCGGATCTTCGCCGAAGAGGTCGGTCTCGCAGGCCGCGGGGCGGCGCAGCGGCAGCGCGAGGACCACGCGTTCGTTGCGCGCGTCAGCCGGGATCTCGAGCGCGCCCGGTGCCTCCTCCTGCGCCGGGAAGTCGAAGGGCGTGCCGTCGGGCAACAGGCCGCGCGCGCGCGCGAGCGCGATCCGCCCCATGCGCAGCGAGGGCTCGTCCAGCACCAACTCGATCCAGCCCCAGGCGTGATCACGCAGCGCGCCCGCGCGGCGCTCGACCAGCGACTCGACATAGCGGTCGTGCTGCTGCAGGTGCTGCGGCTGCAGGAACATGCCCTCGGACCAGATCACCTTGCTGTGCATCGTCATTAGCGTCCTCGCTGCTTGGCCATGCGTGGGTCGCGCCCGTTGTCACCTCGTCGCCGCAGGCAGGATACGGACCGCTCTCGCCTCGAGCTGGATCGTCACCGCCTGAGTCTGGTTGGGCACGACGACATGGGTGGCACGCCACTGCGCACGCTCGAGGTCGCGGAAGGCCGCAACCACGCCGATTTCGCGGGTGTCGGGCTGCAGCGTGCGCTGCAGGGTGCGGGTTTCGCCCGGGCGCAGCTGGAGTTCGTCGCGCGCGACCAGATCGGCGCCGAGCGTCGCGCCCTCGCCGTCCCATAGCGAGAAGAAGTCGGCACGTCCGAAAGCGGCGCCGGTCTTGAGCTCGTAGATCCGCAGGGTGATCGGCGAGGCGCGCTCGCGACGGTCCGGATTGAGGCCGCTCGCTGCCTGCACGCTGGCCTGCACCACGGTGGGCTTGGGCGGCGGGGCGGCGCAGCCGGCCAGCAGCGCCGGCACAAGGACGAGGATCGGCAGACGCGTGCGCCACCTCTGCCAGAGCGCGGACAGGGGCACGGTTCTCTCCTTGGTGGTTCCATATGAATTCAATATGGCCGCTATCCCCGGCGCCGTCTACCTCGCGATATGCGCTGCGCGTCGATGAAGCCGTGCTTCGGCGTGGCGAGGGTGGCGCCGGCGGACTATGTTTGGATTGAATGGTCGTCGCGTGCCGGCGTCGGCGGTCGTGCGCCAACGCGGTCGAAGGAGGTTGAGCATGGAACCGCATTGCATCGGACGGTCTGCGCTTGCGGGCGCGCTGGTCATCCTGCTCGCGGGCTGCAGTGCCGGGAGCATGCTGTCGGACGGCTCCGCTCCCCTTGGCGCGCCAAGCGGGACGGATGGCTCGGCAGCCCCGAGCGTGGTGGCGACGCCGGCACAGCTTCCGCTCGAGCGCCAGGCCGGAGCGGTGTCGGGCGACCCCGGGACGGATGCGGGCAAGTCCGCGGGCACCGTGCGCAGCGGGTTCTCGACCCGTCATGCGCACTTCGCGCCAGTCGATTGGGACGAGGTTCCGGGATGGCGGCAGGACGCGCTTGCCGGTGTCGGCGAGGCGCTCGCGCGCAGTTGCACGGCGCTCGGGCGCGGCGATGCGTGGAGCGGGCTGTGCGCCCGGCTCGGCGTGGTGGATGGGGCCGATGCGCTGCGCGCGTTCATCGAGCGCGAGTTCGAGCCCTACGAGGTAGGCAACCCCGATCGCTCCCGCGACGGGCTCATCACGGGCTACTACGAGCCTTTCATCGAGGGGCGGCGCAGTCGGCAGGGCGCCTTTGTCCATCCGGTGCATGGCTTGCCGGCCGATCTGCTGACGCTGGATCTACGCCAGATTCCGAAGGCCATGCGTGCTGCCCCGGTGCCCGTGCGCATCGTCGGCCGCAAGGTGGTGCCGGCTGCGGAGGAGAAGGGGGCCTATCGGCTCGACCTGTCCGCGGTGCCGGCAGGCGTGCTCGACCGCCGCGTTCGGCTGCGCCTCGAGGGGGAGCGCCTGGTGGCCTATCCGACTCGTGCCGAGATCGTCCGTGGGGGACTGCGCCAGGCGCCGGTGCTGGCCTGGGTGGATAACGTCGCGGCCCTGTATTCCATGCACATCCAGGGCTCGGGGCGCGTGCGCCTCGAGGACGGCAAGGTGCTGCGGCTGGCGTTCGCGGAACAGAATGGCCATCCCTTCCGGCCGCCGCAGCGGACGCGTACGCGCGGCATGACGGAAGGGCCGTCGTTGTTTGCGCGCGGGCTCGACATCGAGTTCGAGGCGGTCGCCGAATCGCAGGGCGCGCTCGCCGAGCGGCCGCTCACACGCGGCGCCGCGCGGCCCGGGCTGCCCTCGGAGCGCGCGCTCGACCGCGACGTGGAGCGCTTGGTCGAGGCGCTCGCCGCGGGCGCCACGTTGGGTGAGGCTGCGCGCACCGGATCCGTCGGCGCGGCGCAGGCCCCGCTCAAGTCCGGATCCACTGTCCGGCCCAGCCAGGCGCGGCCGCAGCCGGAAGTGGCGCCCGCATCACGCGAGCCGGCTCCACCCAGGGTTTCGGCGCCGGTGGCGGCGAGCCCCGGCGCGCGCCCCGCAAAGCGCCCCGCAACGGCCCCGGCGCCTGGCGTCGATGCGCCCGCGGCGGGGGCGGCCGGACGGGTGTCGGCGCCCGTCGTGGCGGTCGAGCCGGAAGCGCTGGCGGTCGAGGAGGTGATGCGGTTCCCGCAGCCCAGCGCGGCGACGGTGGCGGCCATCGAGGGCGATCCGAGCTACGTCTTCTTCCGCGCGCTCGCCGATGGGCCCGAGGGGCCGGTCGGCGCCTTGGGGGTGCCGCTCACCGCCGGCCGTTCGGTGGCGGTCGATCCCCGGACCATGCCGCTGGGTTTCCCGGTCTTCATCGCCACCACGTTGCCGCGCGGGGACGCGCCGCTCAACCGCCTGGTGCTCGCGCAGGACACTGGCGGAGCGATTCGCGGTGCGGTTCGGGCGGATTATTTCTGGGGCCTCGGCAACCGCGCCTTCGCCCAGGCCGCGCGCATGAAGGAGCGCGGCCGCCTTTGGCTGCTGCTGCCGCGCGGGATGCCGGTGGCCGCGCGCGACCGGGTGGTGCGCACGCGCGGCGCGGCGGTTTTGCCGGAATGCCTGGTGGAGGAGGAGGGCGTGTGCGTGGAGGATGTCGAGTGATCGCCCGCCTCAGCGGATCGCCCCCGGGCGGGCCGGCGTGGCGGCCCCCAGCGCGGCGTTGTGCGCTTCGATCAGCCAGCCGTTGAAGACGCCGCGGGCAGCGTCGATCGTCTCGCTCGCCGTCAGCCCCACGGGGCCGATGCCTTCGCGGGCGAGCCGGCTGGCCGCGGCGCCGTGCAGGTGTACGCCTGCGATCAGCGCCGACTCTGGAGGCCAGCCTTGGGCGAGCAGGCCGATGACGAGGCCGCTCAGCACGTCGCCCATGCCTGCGCTCGCCATCCCCGAGTGGCCGGTGCCGTTGATGAACCAGCGCTCGTCGGGCGTGGCGACGATGCTGCCGCAGCCCTTGAGCACGACCAGGGCGCGGTAGCGGCGGGCGAGCTCGAGTGCGGCACGCAGGCGATCGGCCTGCACGCTTGCGGTGTCTGTCCCGAGCAGGCGGGCCGCCTCGGCGGGATGGGGGGTGAGCACGCTGGCGGTGACGCGCGCGCACAGCATCTGACGGAGTGCGGCGTCGCCGGCGACGAGGTTGAGCGCGTCGGCGTCGAGCAGCAGCGGGATCGGGCGCACGAGCGTATCGGCGAGCAGACGCGCTGCGCCCTCGTCGGTGCCGAGGCCGGGGCCGATGGCGAGCGCGCTGACCCGCTCCGGCAGGGTCTCGGCGCGACGCAGCATCAACTCCGGGTGGGCGAAATCGACCGCAGGGCCGGCGGGGTCGAGCAGGCCGACATACACCCGTCCGGTGCCGAGCCACAGCGCGGCCCGCCCTGCGAGCAGCGCGGCGCCGACCATGCCGGCATTTCCGCCGAGGATGGCGGCGTCGCCGTAGAGGCCCTTGTGCGTGTTGCGCGGGCGTGGCTGCAGCAGGTGGCGGAACAGCGAGGGGGCGATCGCATGGCCGCGCGCCGGTAGCCAGGCCGGAGCGTCGATCTCGATGCGTTGCACGCTGATCTCGCCGCAGTGGTCCGGACCATCGTTGGTGAGCAGGCCGGGCTTGAGGGCGATGAAGGTGGTGGTGTGGGTGGCGCGGAAGGTGGCGCCGAGCGGGCTGCCGGTGTCGGCGTCGAGTCCGCTCGGGACGTCGAGCGCCATGCGCGGGCAGGGCTGGGCGTTGAGGGTGTGGATCCAGCTCGCGTAGCGGCCCTCGATCGGGCGGCCGAGGCCGATGCCGAAGAGCGCGTCGACCACCAGTGCCCAGCCGTTGGTCGGTGCGGCGGGCATGTCGGAGACGATGCTGCCGCCGACGGCGAGGTAGTCGGCATGCGCCTTCGCGGCCTCGGCCGGGAGACGCCCGGCCGCGCTGCAGAACGCGACCACCACCTCGCGTCCGGCCTGGGCGAGCTGGCGTGCCATCACGAAGCCGTCGCCGCCGTTGTTGCCGGGACCGCAGGCGACCAGGATCGGTCCGGGGCGGTCCATGATCAGCCGCACCGCGTCCTGCGCGGCGGCGCGGCCAGCGCGCTCCATCAACGGCGGGCGGGCGTTCGGGATGAGCTTGTCCTCGATCTCGCGGATGCCGGCGACGGGGTAGATCGGGCGCAGGGAGCTGAACATGATGGACTCCGGTGGGGGAGTCGCGATTCTACGTCCTCGGGGCCGTGGTGGTTCTGCAGGAGCGTCGGAAGGGGCGAATGTGGGGGGCGGGGGAAGGTGCTGGCGCGCCGGGTCCGGCGCCGCCGCCTTCGCGCCTGCCGGCGCTCCTACATGAACCGCCACGCGCCCGCAGCCCTTGTAGGAGCGGCGGCAGCCGCGAATGGGGCGGTGCAGGGGGTGACGAGGCCGCGGGTGATCGACGCCGCCTTCGCGCCTGCCGGCGCTCCTACAT
>Ga0116144_10003840_pt1 | contig 14639 bp, 3 predicted proteins | sample AD_UKC035_MetaG_FD_89746 | JGI IMG/M metagenome (GOLD analysis project Ga0116144, IMG submission 89746) | Active sludge microbial communities of municipal wastewater-treating anaerobic digesters from USA - AD_UKC035_MetaG | ecosystem: Engineered > Bioreactor > Anaerobic > Digestate | place: USA... | reverse complement strand
GGCGCGAACGCGCCCGGCAGTGGTCGCCGCTCAAGCGGGCGTGGGACGTGGCGATCAGCTTCATCATCCCCACCGTAATCCTGATCGTGGTTTTCACCCAGATCAAAGCCTTCTGGGGCGACCGCTTCAACCTGACTTACCAGCTCCGCGTGATGGCCCGCACCCTGACCGACATCAGCATCCTGATGATCGTCGGCAGCGTGCCGGATTACGCGCAGGGATTGGTCAAGCTGTTCTGGGCGCTGCGCAAGACAACTCGCTGAAACTTTGCACGCGAAGGGGAAACTACGGGCGTTGACCGGATCCGGTCAACGCCCGTAGTTTATCTCAGGACTGGTCGTAATGGCTTTGGCCGTCCCATAAGCCGCTGAAGCGGTGACTACGAGCCGGTTTTTTCAACGACTACGCACGGCGCTTCCGCAGCAGGACGAGGGCGAAGGGCAGCGCCCCCATCCCCAGCCAGCCCAGCCAGCCGGCCGCGCCGAGCAGCCGTTGGAAGGTCACCGCCGTCGGCTCATTGTCCGATTCGGCCAGCGTGAAGGGCGAGAAGCTGCTGACGGTGGCTTCCACCCAGTACGGCTCAACAGTGGTATTGCGGGCCAAAGGCGTAATAGCGTCCCAGACGCCGCCGCTGCCGCTGTAATGGTAAATGTCAAGCGTAGCGGCGTCATTGCCGTTCAGCTCGTAGCCGTAGAAATAGAAGCGCACGGTCGCCGCCCCCGCCGGGTTCAAGGCAATGTTGTAGCAGTGCTTGACGGCGGCGTTCCACACGCCGGTGGTGCGGCAGTTGGCATTTTCGGAGACGAAGACGGTGACTTCCGCCGCGTTGGTGGGGGTGACGACGACGTTGAGCCGCCCGCCTACCGTGAACGTCACGGCTTCCCCGGCGGCCGCGTTCTGCGAAGTGGGCGCAGTAAGGTTGTAGACTTCAACCACAGTGTTGGCGCTCGCGCTGCCCGCGTCATTCGCGGCGGTCACGACGGCGGTGTAGTTGCCCGGCGCCGGATAGCTATGGCTCGCGGTCGCGCCGGCCCCGGTGACGCCATCGCCAAAGTCCCAGGCGTAGGTCACGTTTGAGCCGCCGGCGACGGTGGCGGTGAGGGCCGTTGCCTGCCCCAAGGCGGTCGGGCTATCATTCTCCGCCGCTAACCCGGCAACGACCGCGTCATTCACGGTGATGACGACCTCATCCGGCGTCGTGTCGGCCAGGCCAAACGTATCGGTGACGGTCAAGGTGAAGGTCAGAATGGCCGGCGTGGCTGGGGCGGTGAAGGTGGGCTGCTGCACGGCTGCGCTGCTCAAGATCACTGCCGGGCCGCCGGTTTGTTGCCAGCCATAGATCAGCGGGATGTGGTTATCCGGGTCGCTGCTGCCGCTGCCATCCAGAGTGACGGCAGCGCCGACCTCAACCGCCTGGTCGCCGCCGGCGTTAGCGACAGGCGCGGCGTTGATGCGGAAGCTCCGCGCAGCGGCATACACGCTGGTGTTCCCAAACGCATCATACGCTGCCACCGTCCAGGTGTAGACGCCGGGCGTCAGGGAAGCGTGAAGGGATTGCGTCACGTTTCCCACATCGGTCACAGCGCCGTTGAAATCTACGTTGTAACCCGTGGCGTTGGCGCTGGTGTTCCATGTCAACGTCACGGCGGGGGTGTTGATGACTGCGTTATCGGCCGGGGTGTCCAGCACCGGAACCGCCACCGGGGGGACTGACCCCACCGTCCAATCGGAGAAAGCCATGACGCCGTTCCGCCAAACGGTAGTTGTGTTACTCCCATCAGCGGCGCAATCCCAACTACCCGTGTACCGGCAGACCTGCGGCGAGTCTACGGCGGCATGGGGCAGGGTCAGATCGGCCGTGAAGCCGCTGCCGGTGGGGGTGATGCGCCACCACTTGCCGGTTTGCAGCGCCGCCGGCGCCGCCGCGTGATCGGTATCCCGGCGCACGATTTGCAAGGCAGAAAGGCTGCCTTGATCGGTCACATCCACGCTGAGGGCGGCCAGCCCAAAATTGCGCTCTTCAACGCCGCCGACGGCTTTGGTCTCCACCGTCCACCCGTTGTTCACGAGCGCGCCGGTCACCGTCACGTCGGCCGCCGTCGTGAGCGAGACACCGTCATTCACGGTCAGGGCATTGAAAGTCGTATCGCCGGTGATCGTCTGGACGCCGGCGCCATTGAAAACAATCGTCCCATTGCCGTGATTGAACGCGCCATTGTTAGTGAAGTGCTGCGCCACGGCCATATCGCCGCCGGGCGCGGTGAGATTGCCCAAGGCCTCAATGAAAACATCGAAGAACGAGCTGATGGACGCGCCGCTGATGGTCGAGTCGCCATTGAAATGCACGGCGCGGCCGTTAGGCGTGAACGTCCCGTCGTTTATCCAGTTGCCGCCGACGTAGAGATCGTCGCCGTTTGCGCCGCCCAACGTCAGTGAGCCGCTGGCAATCGTCAGGACGCCGGGGACGGTACGGCCCCCGCCGCCGGTGGGCAGAGCTACTGCAGTGCTGTTCTGAATTGTGATATTCTTAGGCACGCCGCTGCCCACACTGCCGCCCGTTCGCCATTCGTTGTTGGCGTTATAGTCGCCGCCGGGGTTATACACCAGTGTGGCATTGACGCCATAGGTCGGGGCGTTGTCGAAATAGCCACCCGTATTGATTTGCGCCGTGCCGTTGAGCGTCAAATTGCCCGCATTGATCACGCCGTCCGCCGTCTGGAAGACGCCTTCCACCGTGCGCGCGACGTTCAACGTTAATGTATTTTTGACCGTGACGCTTACTGGGCCGTTGGAACTGGGCCAATAGCGGGGCGGATCGTTGTTGACGGCGTAGGCGGCGTTAAAAACCAGGGTGCTGTTGGGACCATAAGTGAGATCGTTGTTGTTGCTGACCCAACCGCCGCCGTTGAGTTGGAACGCACCGTTGATCGTGACTGTGCCGTTATTCGTGACGGTGGTTGCCGTCGCAAATGTCTTGCCTGAACTCACAATCATTGCGCCGCCTGCATCAATCGTCATCGAACGAGATGTGGCAACGGAGAAATCACTATTGAATGTTACCGTTTTCCCGTTGGCAATCTGCCAGTTGATGTTAGTGCCCGTCAATGTGCCAGCAGATTGAGCGAACGTGACCGAAGCTGAGCCGCCGGTGAAAACGATTTTCCCCATATTCTGGGTACTGGTGGAAGTCAGGGCGCCGCCGGTTATCTCCAGTTTGCCGCCGAGGTTGAGGATATATGTTTGCCCCGCCGTGCTCCCACTCCCCAGGTTAAAAATTCCACCGGAGATCAACAAATCCCCTGCCAGATTGAGCGTATAGCTGGCGTTTGCAGCCAGCCTGAATTCCCGGGTTGTGCCACCAGTAGACTTGATGCTCAAGGTGCCGTTAATGGTAGTCAGCGTCCCTATCTGGTTCCAGGAGCCTGCCAGAGTGGTTACGTTAATGGTCAAGTTCCCCCAACTGACGCCGCTCGGCAACGCTGTCGGAGAGGTTCCCCCATTAGCCCACTTTTGAATCTCTACTGTGCTGGTTGCACCAAAAGTTCTGGTCGTTGAGCCAGGAATGTCACTCCCCGCCCCATTAGAAGCGCCACTTACCGCGTTATGGATGTAAGTTCCGCCATTATCGATCTGAAATGTCGGAACAGCCACAATATTATCTGCCGTTAGTGTCCCACCATCTTCAATCTGGATAGTGGCTCCCGTTCCGGTAACTGACCAGGCAGCCGTCGTGGTCATATTGTGCCCATCCTGGATGACGAAAACGTCGCCGGCTGTGAAGTTCGCGGGCGCGCTGCCGGTGCCGTCGCGCGCGCTATTCCAACTGGTCGTCAGGTTGGGAGCCAAGCTGCCCTGGGAATAATAGGTCGTCGCCGCCCGCACCGGACTCACCGGCCCCAAAAAGGCCAGTAGCAACGCCGCCAACACCAATCCATGGATCGGCCACCGTGTTGATTGAATGTGCTTCATCGTCATACTCCTTAAATTGCTTGGGGTTACATTCATTAAAAACTAAATTTCCAGAGGTTGTTACCTTATGAGTTACCTGCTTCTTTGAATTGTATCTGCCGGGCGTCACCTCCTTGCCGACTCGGTATGCTGCATGAGGTTGATTTACCCCCTGATTATAGCACCCTTGTTTTTAAAGTTGGGTCATAAAGTGGAAGCGCCTGCCTCCCCCGGCTATGGAGGTAACGGGGATGAGCGGCATAGGCAAGACAGCCCTCAGCCGCGAGTCCGCCGCTATTGGGAGCGCTTTAAAAACGGCCCCCGCCCGATTGAGCAACCGGGCGGGGTTTTCTGTGGGCTGGGGGCAGAGGCGTCGGCCCCAGCCAACGATAGGCAAGCGAGGAAGACGGCGCCGCGACGCCGCGCACCGGCGAAAGCCGGGCAACTACTGCCGGAGGCGTCGCTCCTGCACCCTGTGGAAGAGGCCCGCCATACTCAGCGCAAGGAGGGCCGCGCCGCCCCACAAGAGCAGCGTGCCTCCCAGAGACGTCACACCGCGCACGCCCACCGCCGTCGGGTTGACGTTCGCCCCCGCCGCCCATTCCGAGAAATGCGCGACGCCCGCCCGCCACACACTTGCCGCGTCTGAGCCGGTGCGGGCGCAGTTCCAATGCGCGCCGGGCGCGGCCGGGCCGTCGTAGCGGCACACCTGCGCCTGCGCGTGACTTGCGCCCAGGGTGTGCGGCAGGGATAGCGTCGCGCTGAACGCCGCTGCGGTGGTCGTGACCGGCGTGATGGCCCAATACCGCCCGGTCGCCGTGCCGCTGCTCGCGCTGCCGGTGGCCTGGGGGTGGTTGGCGTCGCGGCGGACGACGTCCAACCCGGTCAGGCCGCCCGGCGTCCCCACATCCACGGTGAGTCCGGCCAGCCCGAAGACCAGCGCGCCCGCGCCTACGACGGGCCGCGTCTCCCGCGTCCAGCCGGCGTTGCTGAGCGTCCCGTTCACGGCGACGACCGCGGCGGTGGTCAGTGTGACGCCGTCGCCTACGGTGACGTTGTGCAGCGTCACCGCGTTGGCAATGGTCTGCGCGCCCGCGCCGTCGAAGGCGACGGTGCTGCCCGCGACGGTGTGCCCGCCGCCCGCGCCGGGGTCGAAGTTGCCCCGGACAGCGACGGTGCCGCCATCCGGCAGCGTCTTGGGTTGGTCGTTGAAGGTCAGGTGCCCGTATTGGCCGGGCGCCACGGCCTGGCCGGGCGCTGCCTGCGCGTAGACGGTGGTCGCCGGTTGCCGCGCCATGCTGCCGCCGATGGTGTGGACCGGGCCGTTGAGCGTCAAAGTCTCGGCGTAGATGCCCAATGCGCCGCTTTGCAGCGTCAGCGCGCCGTTCATCACCGCATCGGTCTTGAGCTTGACCGCCGGGGTGAGGCCGGAGGTGTTGGCGATGGTCAGCTCATTCAAGGTGAGCGTCCCCGCGCTGTCCAGCGTTTGCGGCGCGCTGCCGGCCAGCGTCAGCGCGCCATCGCCGATAGCGAGTACGCCCCAGTTATTCATCAGGTCGCCGCCCACGGTGAGGGTGTTGGTCCCCACATTGAAGGTGCCCCGGTGCAACGTCAGGCTGCCGGTGAGGACCACATCGCCGGTGAGCGTCACCGCGACGGTCTTGGTCAGCGCGGCGCTCTCGGGGTAGAAGCCGGCGCTGACGGTGATGCTGCCGCCGCTGGACACGGCGTTGAGGCCGGCCTGAAGCGAACTGAAGGCATGGATATTCCAGCCGGGCGTTCCGGCGGTATAGTCATCGTCCACCGTAATGGCCCTATCCGCGACTTCGAACGCGCCGATGTCGCAGTGTGCGCCCCTGGGGCGCGTCACGCCGCGCTGGTCGGTGAGCAAACAGGCGGCGTCATTGCCGGCGTCCAGCGCCGAAGAGCCGGGCAGCAGCGGCTCGGTAAGGGTGCTTCCGCCGTAATCGCCGAGCGCGCCCAGGCGCGGGTCGGCGGTGATGAGATTGGTGCAGGCGGCGCTGGCAGGACAACCGCCCTGAACAACGCTACTATAAATGGTCGCGCCGCTGGTGCACATCTGAGCATCGTTGGGCGCAGTGTTGCCCCACAAAATCGTGTTGTGAAGAGTAAAGTCGCCGTAGAGGCCGCCGCCATAATTGCCGGCCGCGTTGCCGGCGACCGTGCAGTTCTGCAGCGTCAGCGAGCGGAACGCGTAAAGGCCGCCGCCCCGTAGGGAAGCCCGGTTTGCGGTGAACGTGCTGTTCTGCACTGTCCGTGTGTTGTCATTGTAGCTGTAGAGGCCGCCGCCATCCCAGGCCGAATTGCCGTAGAACGTGCTGTCCTGCACCGTCAGCGCGCCCTCCTCGCTGTAGAGGCCGCCGCCGCGGCTGCCGGCCGAGTTGCCGTGGAACGTGCTATCCTGCACCGTCAGCGCGCCCATAGCGTTGTAGATGCCGCCGCCGTCGTAGCTGGCCGAGTTGCCGGCGACCGTGCTGTCCTGCACCGTCAGCGTGGCCGCCCACCCCAAGTTGCCGATGCCGCCGCCGCGGTCGTTGGCCGAGTTGCCGGCGACTGTGCTGTCCTGCACCGTCAGCGCGCCGTTTTCGTTGTAGATGCCGCCGCCTATGCCGGCCGTACAGCTCAGCACCGCGCTGTGCGTCAGCGTGACGACGGCGCCGGATTCCATGTAGAGACCGCCGCCGTCGTAGTAAATACTGACCGCGCCGGCAACGAACCGGAGCCGGTTCAGCGTGACGCGGGTGTTGTTGGATATGAAGAGGATGCGCACGGCGTGGTTGCCGCTGAGGGTGAGGGTGACGGGCAACGCGCTGCCGTCAATCGTCAGGTTCTTGGCAATGGCAAGCTGGCTGGACAGGGTGATGGTCAAGCCGGACAAACTGTCGTCGAAGATGATGGTAGCGCCGGGGTTAGCGGCGGCGATGACAGCGCGCAAACTGCCTGCGCTGCCGTCATCCAGCGTATTCGTGACCGTGATCGTCTCTGCGCGGGCGGTCATCGGCTGCATCAGCAGCCACACTCCCAGCGCCACGCAGAGCGCCAGGGCCAAACGGAAGCAACGTCCTGGGTTCATCAATAGGCTCCTTTTTTGTGAAACGTAAAACGTGAAACGTGAAACGTAATTCGTAATTCGTAATTCGTAATTCGTAATTCGTAATTCGGTTAGTGTCATAAAGCGCCGCCCTATCCCCTGCGAATGAATTCGCAGGCTGATACGGAAAACCCGTTAAAACGGGTTGAAAACCCGCCGCGCGACGGTGGATTGAGTGCGTTTTTAACGCACTTTGCCTAGCAGCCGATGATTTCAATCATCGGTGCGCGGGTGGCGAATACTGCGTGACAGTAACCAATTTGTAATTCGCAATTCGTAATTCGCAAGGATGGCTCTTTTGCACCGCAGAGTACGCTGAGGCCGCTGAGACCCTATAAAAATCTCTGCGTGCTCTGCGTCCTCTGCGGTAAATTTTCACTTGTTTGCGTAAGTCCTGTTGGTTAGCGCCGCCGGCGCCGGAAAGCGACCGCCGCCCCGCCGAGGACCAGGAGCAGCCATCCCTTGTAGGCAGCCCCCGCAGCGAAGCTCCGCAGGCCGACGGCGGTCGGCGCATCCGTGGCCCGCAGCACCAACGGCGCGTCCGCCCCCCAGACGGCGGCGCTGCCGGTCACGTAATTACTCCCGGCCGTCCCCGTGAGCGCAACCCAGCCTCCGCTTTGCCACTGCCACATGCGCAGCGCGCCGGAACTTTGCGCGTCCAATTCACCGGGTAAGTAGTAGATGCGGACGGTTGCATTGACGCCGTGATTCGTTGGCATGATGCGGACGCAGCGGTTGACGGTGTCGCCGGGATCGTCTGAGGTACACTCGGCGTTTCCCCGGATTTCCACCCACGTCAGCCCCAGGGCGGCGGCCGGCGTGAGCTGCACGCCATAGTATCTCACAGAGCGGGCGCTGTTGGTGAGATGGAAGAAGGTTGGCGTCCCCCCCGGCGCGTTCCGCTGGATGAAAAGCGCGCCGCTGTTGACAATGCTGCTTTCGACGGTCAGCGTCACCCCCGCCGGAAGGGTCAGGCTGCTGCCCGCTTGCAAGGTCAGGCGGTTGATCCAGGCGTTGACGTTCAACGTCGGGTAGGCGGGCGCGCCCGCAGGCAGCGTGACGTTGGCGTAGAGTCCCGGCAGGCCGGTTACGGCCACCGTGCGCGCCGAACTGGTGCGGCCTTCCCACCAGGCGGCCAGCCGCGCGATTTCACCCGCCGACAGGACGCGGTTGTACACGCGCACGTCGTCTAGCGCGCCATCGAAGGGATACGTACCATCCGAGCGGCGGCCGATATGGAGGGCGGTGGCGTCGGTGGTCAGGTTGTTGCCGCCTGAGATACCGGTACGCGATCCCACCAGCACGCCGTTGACGTAGAGGGTCGCCGTACTGCCATCGTAGGCTGCCGCCACGTGATTCCAGCCGGCGGCGATGACGTTGGCGGCGTCCACGTGGGTTTCGGGATACCCGGCCGGGATGAAACGCAGGCCATTGACGCCCACGCCGCCGCCGGTGTGCAATTCCATATTTTCCATCCCCTTGGCCGTGAGGAAATTCACGGCGTCCGTCCCCACCCCATCCCACCGGAACCACGCGCTCACGGTGAAGCTCGCGTTTCTGAGGGATGGTGCGTCCGCGACGGTGATGACGTCGTCTGTTCCATCCAACTGCGCGGCCTGGCCCTGTTTGCCGGTCACGCCCGCGAGCGGACACCCCGCGCCGGTACACGCGCCGGGATTGCCGTTGCCGGAACTATCGGCAAATGTAGTCGCGCCGGCGGCTTCATCCAGCGGCAGATGCAACGTCGGGCCGTTCCGCTCTTCCCACGCCAGCCAGGCGACGTTGCGCTGCGCCGCCGCCGTCCAGTTGCCGGTAGCGTTCCATGCCGTTCCCAGGCGGCCGTTCCAGACATAATCGCCCGTCACCCGCGCGGCGACCGTGATGGTGACGATGGCCGGGAGCGTGGCCGGCGGCGCGGTGGTGTACGTCCAGGTGATGACGTCATTGCGCACCTCCATCGCGCCGGCTGTGGCGGCATAACTGCCCGCAAAGGTCAGGCCGGAAGGCAAGGGATTGGTCAGCACCGCCGTATCGCTGAACTGCCCGTCGCTGCGGATGACCAGTTCCAGATTAATGACCTCGCCGGAAGTCGCCGAGGCCGGGACACGTTGCGACAGGCGCAAAGCAGCGGGACGACATTCCAGGGTGAGGGCAATGGCGTCTTCCGCCGGGTCGTTGTCTCTGAGCGTGATCTGGCCCGTCAGCGGCTGCGCCTTCAGCGCGTCGTCGGGGGTGCAGGTGAAGGCGACTTCGATGGGCGTGGCGGCGGCCGGCGCGAGCTGCGCGCTGGCGGGCGACGCGCTCACCCAGGGATTCCAGTTGTACTCGCAATATCGCTGCGCGGCGGCGACGGCGGCCAGCGCGTCCACCTCGCCCCAGCCGGTGGCCTGGTTCGGGCGGCCACTCGGCCCGTCCCACGGCGAGCCGGGATAGCCCGGTGTGGTGGCGGTCATCGCCGTCTGCATCAGGATCGTCTCGGTGTCGGTGTAGTTGCCGATCATACACGGGGCCGCGCTCCACATCAGCGCGATCACGCCGGCGACGTGCGGCGCGGCCATCGAAGTGCCGCTGGAGTCCACATAAGCATTGTCCGCCGCGCCATCCGCCGAGCGATTGGTCCCCGGCGCGGAAACCTGGGGCTTGAGGGTGGGGTAGCCGAGCGGGTTCCACGTGTCCACCTGGTCCGTCGGCCCCCACAGGGAGTAAGAAGCCAGCGCGCCGTCGTTCCGCCCCAGCGCGCCCACCGCCGTCACCCGCGCGGACGCGGCCGGAGACAGCACCTTCCCCAGGCCGGAGACCGGGCAGTTGGCATCCGAGTTGCCGTTGGCGAACACGGGGTAGATGCCGGCGGCGTGCCAGCTATTCAGCACGCTCTCGAACCAGCCGAAGTACACGCCGGGGGTGTTGCAATCGCCCCACGAGTTGTTGACGATGTGCGGGCGCATGTCGGGATTGGGGTTGTTGCCGGCCGTGTCGGTCGGCGCGGCCAGGAATTGGCCGCACGCCAGCAGGTTGCAGGGCGTCCCGGCGGGATTGAAGCCCTGGCAGGCGATCCACTGCGCGTCCGGCGCCACGCCGATCTGGTTGCCCGCGCCGTCGTCGCCCACCAGCGTGCCCAGCGTGTGCGAGCCGTGCGCGGGGGAGACGAGGTCGGCGTCGTTGGGCGCGTCGGAGAGGTCGTAAGGGTCGAACCAGTTGTAATTGTGGTCGAAGCTGCCGCCGCCCAGGTTGCCGCGATATTGCGCCACCAACGCTTGATGCGTGTAGCGCGCGCCGGTGTCAATAGTAGCGACGACAATCCCCTGACCCGTAATCCCCTGCGCCCAGACCTGATCGGCCTTGATGTGCGTCAGGTTCGGCTCCAGGGCGGTGGGGGCGAGCAGCCTGGGCGGGACTTTCTGGGGCGGTTCGAGAACGATGGTGGGGTCGGCGCGCAGGGCGGCCACTTCGGGGAACGCCTGCAAGCCCATAAAAGTCGCGGCGTCGGAGGCTTCGACGGCGATCACGTTCTCAATCCAGAAGGCCTGGTACTTCACCCCTTGCGCGTCCAGGTAAGCGCGCACCTCGGCCTGCGAGCGTTCCGCTGCCTGTTGGAGCGTCTCGTAGACGTACCAGCCGCGATCATGCCAACTCATCCCGTAGGCCGGCGAGAGGTCGGCCTGCTCGCGCAGGGTGATCAGATAACTGCCCTGGCCCTCTTTCATCATCTGTGCGGTCAGGGCGGCGTCAACCACGAGCGGCGCGTCCGGCGTGGGGGCCAATGGGATGGACTGGACGGCGCGCGCCGGCGCTTGCGTCGCCGGTTGCTCCTCCGCGATCTTGAACGTCAGGGGCAACGTCCCCGCGTTGCTCACCATCACCGTGCGGGTCACACTGACCGGCTCATCCCCCACGTACAGCGCTTCCGCGAGCGCCGCCTGGCTCAACACCACATCCGGGCGGGCCAGCACAAAGTCCTGCGTGGTGGTCTGGGCGTGCTGCATCGTAACGGTGGCCATGACCGGGGCAGCGTAGCCCTCCGCGCTGGCCGTCAGCCGATAGGGCCAGGGCGTCAGTTCTTCGGTGTAGGCCCCGCTGGCATCGAGTGGAATGTTAACATAACCGGGCATCCGTTGGAGCCTATACGGCGTGACCGGCGGGTTGACCCCGTCGTAGTCGTAGACGTGGCCGGTGAGCCAGGCATATTCGATGCAGGTTGGGCAAACGTCGAGTCGCTCCACGTAGCCCGAAGCGTTCCCGCCGTAGCCATCCACCGACCAGAGCGCGTTGCCGCCGGCGTTGGCGATGTTGTCCATACGGCTGTTCGCCATATAGTCCAACTGAATCAAGACCCACTGCTTGTCATCGAAGTGATAGCGTGAAGCCGCCGTTGTGGGAGAGAAACCGCCGACGACAGAGCCGCCCACGATGTAGAAATCGCCGTTGACGAAATCACCCTCGACGCGATAGCGCACCCACCCGCCCGCGACGACCGTGTGCCAGGCGTTGTCGGCGTCATCCCAATAACGGAGGTTGGAAGTGACGCTGCCGTTGACTTCGCCGGCGCCCGACCAGAATTGATCGCCGGTGTGGACGTGATTCACGCCATCCGCCGCGCCCCACACCGTGGCCGGCATTACGCCTAGCGTGGCGTTCTCGGCAGTCCACGCGCCGGGCGCGGTCTGGCTCAGGTCGTAGCATTGGGTCGAGGCGAGCACGCCGGAAACATTGTTATAACCGCCGCCGACACATAGCATCTTGACGCCATCCACCGTCCCTACCCACGAATCGTGGAAGTTGCGGGCGGTGGTGAAGCCGCCCAGAGCCGTAAAGCTGTTGGCGACCGGGTCATAACGGTAGGTTTCCGTGTAGGTGCCGGTGCCAGGGTTGGTGTTATTCGCGCCGCCGGTGAGGTAGCACAGGTTGGTTTCAGCGTCGTAGGCCCAGTCAGACTGATAACGCTCCGCCGGCGTGTTGGCCGCGCCCATCTGCGCCCAGGTGTTGGCGGTGTGGTTGTAACCCACAAAGCCTGTCAGGTCCGCGCTGTTATACACATCACCGATGATGTATGTGACCCATTGCCCGGCGGCATTTTTCGCCGTACAGCCATCGCCGGGGAAGCGTCCGCCGCTCCCATTGGGGTTTGAGCCGGGCGTGGCTACCCAGGTGGACACCGGCTCGGCGAGTTTGATGAAAGATGCCGTCGCAGATTGGGCAGTCGCCCGTCCCACCGCGCGCACCTGGCCGGTGATGTCCATAGCGTCGGGGAAGCATGTCGTGGTCGTCAACGTGACGGAGACGCTGACGGCTTCGCCATTCGCCAGCGTCACAGTGGCCGGCCCCGTCACCGCGCCGACCGGCGGCTCATCGAGCGCGTAGCTGAGGTCGAAGGTGTCGGCCTGATTGGTGTTGTTCAACAACGTGAACGCGCGCGTCTGGGATGTGCCGTCGTTACAGCCATCGAAGGACAGCAGGGCCGGCGTCCACAGCACGGGTTGCGTCGCGTAGCCGTAGACGCTGACCGCGCTGACCTCGACCTCCACGGACGTGTCCGTATTCGTGAGGGTCGCCGTGTTGGTGATGACCGCGGCCCAGGCAAGGCCGTCCGTATTCACGGTGAATGTGACGAGCGCGGCGGCAAAGGGCGCGACGCTCCCATTCCAGCGGACGGCGGCAGCAGCGCTATCGTAACTGCACGCGCCGGACGAGCACGCCACCGACCCGGCGTTGTAGGTCACGTTGGCGGGGATGGGGTCTTCCAGGAAGGCGGCGGCCGTCCCGTAACCCGTGTTGGCAATGTGGAGGGTGTACGTCAACGGCTTGCCGGGCGGGGTGGCAGCCGGGGCGGTTTTATAGGAGCGGCTCAGGTCGGGCAAGGCCACCGGCGTCCACCGGTAGGTCAGTCCCAGGGTCGGCGAGACCGTGGGACTCAGGAGCATCGTGCTCAGGCTGGACGTGCCGGCCGTGGAATTGGCCCAATCGGGGTTGGCGGCGCGGGTCTGGTAATCGCTGTTGGTGACGCCGCGAATGCCGACTTGCGGCGTGCGGGCGGTGCTGTCTTTGGTCAACGGCCCGTAGACGAACTCGATCACGTCGGTCGTCTCGTAGAGCTTGAGTTGAAAGGTGAAGGATTCCGCTCCAGAAGGGGCATCCTCCGCGCGATAATCCTTCCATTGGACGGTATACACCCGGTTGGGCGCAGTACCGGTGACGCCGCGCCGCACCTCACTGGCGGGATTGCCCTCCAACGCCATCCCCAGCGGCGCCAGCGCGTTGGCGCAGAACGAATTGGGGCTGCCAATCGGATTCGGCGCGCAATAGCTGTTGGAAACCGGGCCATCGCCCATCAGCACAAAGCCCTCCGAACTAATCCGCACGTCCGTGTAGGCGACGCCATTGTAGTGGAAGGTGAAACCAATGGTCGCGCCCGTCATAAACGAGCCGCCGCTGTTGATAAGTCCGCTGGTCAGTTCTGCATAGGTTCCACTGGACGAACTAAAGATGTAGCCGGTCTTCACCTCCGAAAGCGGCGTCACGCCGGCCGGTTGCGGGGCGATGGATTCCTCAACTCGCTGCGGGGCGACGGACTCCTCAACAAGTTGAGGAGTCGTCGTTGTCGTCAGCGATTCCGGCGGCGGCGGGGCCGATTGGACAGGGCTGCCATTCAGCAGCAAGAGGACAACCAACAGCAAATTCAAATAACGTAAGGCTTTCATAAGGTTCCACCTCCAAAAATAGCAGGATTTACGGAAGGATAGGATCAGAAATCCGCTGAATCCGTTGACAAAAATTTTCATTGACAGAATCAATCATACCCCCTTCATTTAACCAAAGACTATCCTGAGTCGCAATGGAGAAAACAGGGTTGTAGGAAGGGAAGAAAATGACCAGTCGCACTGGTCAAAAATGCGGCATTGCTTTCTAATTTGATTTTGTCCGCCTCCGCACCAATGCCAGACGTGCCGGGCTGAAGCCGCTGGGCCAGCCACTCATCCCCAGGGTCTCATTGACAATTCGTCGCCCAGCCGTACTATACAACCACGATCACCCATCAGTTCCACAAAACAACGACCTGTAGGGCAAATTCACACGGAGCAGCCTTTAACGATGCCCATTCATATCCTTGGCGCGCAAGAACACAATCTCCAAACCATTGATGTTGAATTTGAAGACGGCCTGACCGTCGTAACCGGCGTGTCCGGCTCCGGCAAGACCTCGCTGGTCTTCGACACGCTCTACCACGAGGCGCAGCGCCGCTTCCTCGAAATCTTCTCGTTGGGGAAGCGGCTCGCGCCCGCACACGTGCGCAGCATCACCGGGTTGGGGCCGGCGGTCGCCGTCGGGCAGAATCTCCTCAACCGCAACCCCGCCTCGACGCTGGCGACGGCCTCCGGGCTGCACCCCTTCCTGCGCCTGCTCTACGCCCGCTTTGGCGAGCGCGCCTGCGCCCGCTGCGGCGCGCCCATCGCCGTGCTCACGGAGGACGACATCGTGGAACGCCTCTTGGCGCAGGCAGCCCACGGCCCATTGACGCTCCTCGCCCCCCTGACCCACGGCGCAAAAGGCAGCCACCGCACACTGCTGTCCCTGCTGTCCGACG
>Ga0116144_10003836_pt1 | contig 14646 bp, 12 predicted proteins | sample AD_UKC035_MetaG_FD_89746 | JGI IMG/M metagenome (GOLD analysis project Ga0116144, IMG submission 89746) | Active sludge microbial communities of municipal wastewater-treating anaerobic digesters from USA - AD_UKC035_MetaG | ecosystem: Engineered > Bioreactor > Anaerobic > Digestate | place: USA... | reverse complement strand
ATAATTGATTCCATTTCAGCGACAATTCAAAATTGGATTAAACCAACACTTATTCCAGTAATCAATGCCACTGGCGTGCTACTACATACAAATTTAGGGCGCTCCCCATTGAGTCTACCTACATTGGATGCTATCTTGCAAACATCCAAGGGGTATTCTACACTTGAGTTTGATCTCAGCAGTGGGAAACGTGGTTCCCGTCTCATTCATGCTGAGCAGCAATTCAAACAATTGACAGGAGCTGAAGCCGCTGTGGTTGTGAATAACAATGCAGGTGCAGTGCTTCTATCATTGGCAGCACTCGCGAGCCGGAGAAAGGTCATTATTTCACGCACACAACTTGTAGAAATTGGCGGAGGTTTTCGTATCCCAGATGTGATGCGACAATCTGGTGCAAAACTATTGGAAATTGGAACAACTAACCGTACACACCTAAAAGATTATGAGAATGCCATGGACGAGAAACCTGTCATGGTACTGATCGCCCATCATTCAAATTTCAAACTACAAGGATTTTCCACTGAACCTTCCCTTGAAGAGATTTGTAGCCTTGCACATGCACATGATCTTCCAGTTTTACATGATCTCGGATCTGGTGCAATGATTGATACCGAGAAATTCGGTCTGGCACACGAAACAACGATCTTCGATTCATTAAATGCTGGTTGCGATCTGATCTGTTTTTCAGGCGATAAACTATTGGGAGGACCACAAGCAGGCATAATTATTGGTAAAAAAGCGTTTCTCGATAAAATACGCAGACATCCATTTGCAAGGGCATTGCGAGCAGACAAAATGTGCTTGACAGCATTAAGTGCGACATTGGCACATTATCAAAAAGACGAAGTTGAAAAGCATATCCCAATCTACAAAATGCTTTCACGAAAATCGGATGAAATTAAAATGCAAGCACTCACCTGGATCGATGAGCTCGGGATGGGGGTTCTAATGCCTGGCAAATCTACTACCGGGGGCGGCAGCTTGCCAGAAGAATCTTTAGATAGTTGGTTGGTCGCTCTTTCATTTTCGAAACCAGACAAATTTTTATCTCTTCTACGAAAACAAAACCCACCTATTATTGCCCGCATTCAGAACAACCAGGTGGTATTTGATCCGCGCACAGTTATTGATTATCAGGAATATGCCTTTTTAAACGGAGTAAAGGCAGCCATTAATACCATGAAAGCGTGATAGTACTATGAAAAATGATCTTGAGAACTTGATGAAACAATACGGGATAGATGCTCTTTGGATAAGCGGACCTACCCAACATAATCCTGCTATGGTTTACATGACCGGTAAAGCACATGTGACTGACGCAGATCTTTTTGTTATGCCAGGAAAGACACCTTTCTTATGCCATAACCCGATGGAACGTGAAGAGGCAGCGAAATCAGGTTTCCAGCTGATCAACTTCGCCAAATATAATTACAAAGCCTTACTGAATGAGGCTAATAATAACATCCCTACTGCTATTGCTTTGAGATACAAGCATATCTTGACCGAAATAGGCTTAACAAAGGGTAAAGTGTTGATCTATGGAACGCGTGAGGTAGGCAATTTTTATTCTGCCTTAGTGCAACTTCAGAAACTGATGCCTGATCTGGAGATTTCAGGCGACAGCGAAGGAGCTGTCTTGTTAGAAGCACGTGCAACAAAAGGACAAGATGAACTAAAACGTATTGAGGCAATGGGTCATCTCACCACAACAGTTGTTGGCAGAACAGCAAAATTTTTGACTTCACACAAGGTTAAAAATAACACATTAATCAAAGAAGACGGTAACCCACTAACAATTGGTGATGTCAAGCGATCAATAAATTTATGGATTGCAGAATTAGGTGGGGAAAATCCAGAAGACACCATTTTTGCGATCGGGAAAGATGCAGGAATACCTCACAGTAACGGCACGCCTTCAGACGAACTCCGCTTAGGTCAAACGATTGTATTTGATATCTTCCCTTGTGAAGCAGGCGGTGGCTTTTTCTATGACTTCACACGCACCTGGTGTCTCGGCTATGCCCCGGATGATGTTCAGAAACTATATAACCAGGTGAAAGAAGTGTACGACACGGTCACGAGAGAAGTCAAAGCAGGCATGAATGTACACCATTATCAGGAACGCACGTGTGAGTTATTTGAAGCGATGGGGCACAGGACAATACGTGAGGATACAATGACAACACATGGTTATGTTCACAGCTTGGGTCATGGCGTTGGGTTAAATATTCACGAAAAACCTTTCTGCAACCAACCAAGCAACGAGACACAAATTTTGAAAACTGGATCAGTTTTTACCATTGAACCTGGATTGTATTACCCTGAAAAAGGTATGGGTGTGCGATTAGAAGACACCTATTTTGTCAATGAAAATTTTGAGTTTGCAAAAGTGGTAGACTTCCCAATGGATCTTGTTCTCCCAGTGAATGGAGGTTGATCATGGATAAAAAACAGGCACGCATTTTAGGAATTGAAAGTTCATGTGATGAGACTGCTGCAGCCGTAATTACCGAAGGCAGGATCATTGAAAGCAGTGTAATCGCAAGTCAAGTTAAGCTGCATGCAAAATTTGGAGGGGTATACCCAGAAATCGCCTCACGTGAACACGTAAAAGTCATCGAAACAACTGTAGAAAAAGCACTTGAAGAAGCTCATCTTACTTTAAACGACATGGATGCTATTGCTGTCACACGCGGACCGGGTTTAGCAGGCTCATTGGTTGTGGGAGTGAATTTTGCCAAAGCGTTGGCATTCTCCGCAGGTCTTCCAATCATCGGTGTAAATCATCTAGAAGGACATATCTATTCTGCCTGGTTGTATCCAGCCGGTGGAAAAGCCAGCCCTGAACCCGAATTTCCCCTGCTTGGATTACTTGTTTCCGGTGGGCATACAGAACTTATTCTCATGCAGGATCACCTGGTTTATAAACGATTGGGCGGAACACTTGATGATGCTGCAGGAGAAGCTTTCGATAAAGTGGCACGACTACTCGAATTACCATACCCAGGAGGCCCTTCAATCCAAAAAGCTGCCCAACATGGCAACCAAGATGCTTTCAATTTTCCCAAAGCACGTTTACAATCAAATTATGATTTTTCGTTCAGCGGTCTTAAAACAGCTGTTTTACGCACAGTCGAAGATATAAAACGATCGGGAAAAGCACTTCCAACTCAAGATCTGGCTGCCAGTTTCCAGGCTGCAGTGGTGAGTGCACTTTTTGAAAAATCCATTGCTGCAGCGAAGGAGTACCAAGTTAAAGAAATCATTGTAGCTGGCGGTGTTTCCGCTAACAAAGCTTTGCGTAACGCTTTCCTTTCACAAAAAGAGTACCGGGTGCACATCCCCTCTCTGAATTTGTGTACCGATAATGCAGCTATGATTGCCGCTGCAGGTTACTATCATTTCATAAATAACTCTATGGATAACTTTTCTTTTGATGTCGAACCTAACTGGTCGCTCTCATATCAAGTGTAACTTTCTGATTGATTGAACATCTAAATGAATGACAGTGTAATTAACAACGATCAAGCTTTCTTAGAAGCTCTGCGAATGGGCGATAAAAAGGCCTTTGCCATCTTAGTGGAAACAAATTCCGAAGCTATATACCGGGTGGCATTACGAATGTTAAATGATCCTGAGGATGCAGAGGATATACTGCAAGAGACGTTTATCAAAGCCTACCGATCCCTACCCAATTTCGAGGGACGTAGCCAATTTTCAACCTGGCTTTATCGCATTGCAGTAAATGAGGCATTAATGATGATACGGAAGCGAAAATTGGATACTATCTCAATCAATCAAGATTATGAAACTGATGAGGGTGACTTTATCCCACAACAAATAGTGGATTGGTGCTGCCTACCAGAAAAAGAACTAATCAATAATGAATCACGCCAACAAATTTCATGGGCGATAAAAAAACTTTCACCTTCAAACCGGGCGGTGTTCATTCTTCGAGACCTAAGCGGACTTTCTACTCGGGACACAGCAGAGGTACTTGATATAAGTGAAGCAGCAGTGAAAACCAGACTACTGCGTAGTCGCCTTGAAATGAGAGAACATTTGTCAAGTTATTATGCTGGAAGGATAGCGGCAACATGAATACCGACAAAGAACTTCCTTGCTGTGATCTGATGCATCACCTTAACGCTTTGATCGATGGGGACCTTGATCCCGAAACCACAGAACTCATTCAAAATCACATGGAGAGCTGTCAAAAATGCCGTGCAGTCATCAATACACTCAATAAAACGATTGAACTTTGTCAGGAAGGCACACAGCAAATTCATCTGCCACAGGATGTTCACAATAGGCTATTGGAAAAGTTGCATCTTTGTGAGGATTAGTGGAACTGCCTGATTTAAATGCGTCTGAGAGCAATCAGGAAGATCCTGCTAGTCTTGGTAAGTTAAAAATCAAACTTAGCCTCCCACAAATCTCATTAAGACCAGGAGAATTGTGCCCCTACTGTGGGAAGGGTAAGATCAATTATGATGGCTGTTTAAACTTAGTATGTTCCGAATGTGGAATAACTGAGGGTGGAGCCTGTACTTGATAAAAATAGATCTGACCAGGTTGGTCAAAATTTCTAAAGGAGAATAATTATGGAAGCAAAAGTCATTTGGAATGGTGACATGTCCTTTACCGGCTCAGCAGATACCGGTTTTACATTATCACTTGATTCCGCCACTGCCGTGGGAGGTCACGATCAAGGTTTTCGCCCAACAGAATTAATTGCAATAGGATTAGTAGGTTGCACAGGTATGGATGTAATCTCGATCTTAAAGAAGAAACGCCAGGACGTGACTGGTTTTGAAGTAAAGGCAAATATCAAAAGGGCAATGGATCACCCCAAAGTATTCACACATATCGAAATTGAGTACATCGTTAAAGGTAACAATATTGATCCTGCAGCTGTTGAACGTGCAGTCCAATTATCTGAAGATAGATATTGCCCGTCTATCGCTATGCTGCGGAAGGCGGCAGAGATCACAAACCGCATAACAATCATTCAAGAATAATAATTTTCTACTACAAATTACCTGGAAAACACGATCTGGGCTAATTTCCAGATCGTGTTTTAATTCAATTTACCTCTGTTTGATGATCCGGTAAAATTGTTTCCACATTTTTAATGACCGGAATAAAAAATGGTACGACACCGACCAGTGCAACTAACAAACCAGACAAAGCAATTATGAATCCCATCCCTACACCGGTACCGGTGCCCATCACAGGTGCAAGCAAATTCGCCAACCAGAAATCTGAGCGAATAAAAGCAGGTTCTATAAGTTTATCGGCTAAAGGACCTGTGATCAACATCGCCATTGGTGATGTAATCTGTGCTACCAAGCGCCTAACGGAGAAGACCCTGCCTTGAACTTCTGGTGCCGTTTTAGACTGCCAAATTGCCTGGTTTGACCCATTTAGAATTGGATTAATGAACTGACCCAAAAAGCTAGCCAGGAACCAAACAAAAGGGATGCCTGTAAAACCAAAAAGAAAAAGCCCAAAAATTCCAAACGCGAAAAAACCCCAAAACACGCCAAAAACCTTCTTTTTTGGACCCCCCCAAGTAGTTAAAACCAAGCTGCCGATCAGCCCTCCAATTGCACCAATCGATCTAGTTGTACCTAAGAGCGTTACATTACCTCCTGATCTTGCCAGGACCATTGGCGTCATGAGAGTAAATGCCATGGAGGTGAAAAAATTACCAAAAAAGAAAACCAACTGAAGACCTAACAGGCTTGCCCTTGAGAAAAGGTACTTAAAGCCAAAAGCTAATTCTTTGAAGAAATTACCTTTTTCCGCTGTTGATTCCTCTTTCCTGGTCAATTTCGGGATTGAAACCAAGGATAGAAGGATCAATGCAATGATCAAAGTAATAATATCAATTATAAGAATTCCCTTTATGCCGATTTTCGTTATCAACACTGCAGCTAATACTGGTGCCAAAATGCCTGCCCCGGTTTCTGCAATGGAGATCATGCCGCTAGCACGACCGTAGTGCGCTTTTGGGATCATTAGTGAAATAGCAGCTGAATAGGCTGGCCATTGGAAAGCCCCAAAAATCCCAGCAAACATAGAAGCTGCATAAAGGTGCCAGATTTGCAGATCCCCACTTAATAACATGATAAGAATAAACACAGTAGATAGTGCAGTGGCAATATCACTGAATGCCATGACCAATTTTCGGTTCCAGCGATCTACCAAAACACCAGCTATTGGGGTCACCAAAATCATTGGTGCAAATCCAAAAAAGCCTACCAAAGCTAAAGGTGTAGCCTGCCCTGTTTTCTCCCACGCCCAGATTCCTAGCCCAAAATGCGTCATGGCTGAACCGAGGATAGACAAGACCTGACCAATCCAAATCATAACGAACGCTGTCATTCCTTTAGGAGATTTCATATAAGACCTCACAGTCATGAACATGAATTCTTTTCATTATCATCAGTGGATATATGTAGAAAGGCTGATGAAAAATTCTGGTAAAATCGACAAAGAGATTCTACTATGAGAAAACCAATAATGCATACTATCATGCCAGTATTAGTTGTGATTTCTTTTGTATTAACATTGACAGCTTGTGAAACAAAAATTGAAACATCACCGACCTTACCCATTCCAGTGGTTTATGAATTCACTAAAGTTCAAACAGCTACAGAGATTTTTCCAACAGCGACATCTACCACCACACCAGAACTAGTTCCTTCTGTTATTGAACCGTTGAATGGAAAACAAACGCGATATGAAATTGACATTCTATTGAATTTTTACAATCAATACGCAACGGTTTCACAGACAACTACCTATACGAATAAAACCGCCAGTGCAATACCTGAGATATTATTCATTGTTCCACCTCTAGCTTACCCAGGCAGTTTCAACCTTACCAATTTACTTGATTCTTCTGATGAAACGATCACCAATTATGTTTGGGAAGGTTCTAATCTTCGCATTCCTTTGGCTATGCCATTGCAACCCGATGAGCAAATTATTTTTAAGATGAACTATGATTTACGCCTTCCTACAAGAGAAGGCACTTTTGGGCTTGCAGGTAGACAAATCAATTTGGCAAACTGGTACCCATTCATCCCACCCTTTGAAGAAACATCAGGTTGGATAGCAGAGAAAATGCATGTTGTTAACAGCCTAATTGTTGGTGAGCATTTAGTCTATGAAATCTCAGATTTCATGGTCAATGTAAGGTTTACAGATCGCAGAGAGAACATGAAAATTGCTGCGCCAGCCCCCCTCTCTGAATCAAATGGTGTGCTGCATTATGAACTCCCCTTAGCACGTACATTTTCCATGTCAATAAGCGATGTATATGTCTTAAAAGAGCTAACAAAAGATAATATAACTATTCAAGTTTACACATTTATTGGAAATGAAGCCAATGCCGGTGCCACTGCTGATCTGGCAGCCAAATCAATTGCTTTGTTCAGTCAAATATATTCACCTTATCCCAGAGAATTGTTTACGGTTGTAGAGGGTGAATTTGAACACAATATGGAATATGACGGGATAGTGTTTATTAGTAACGGTGTCATCCAATTCCATAATGGCACTTCAAAGACTAATTTAACGATGCTTATTCCGCACGAAACATCGCATCAGTGGTTCTTTAGCCTTGTCGGAAACAATCAGGCTCAAGAGCCCTGGCTTGATGAGGCTTTTGCGACCTACTCCGAAGCGCTGTTCTATCAAATGTATTATCCAGAAAACCTGCAATGGTGGTGGGATAACCGCGTGGATTTTTATGATCCACAGGGATTTGTAAATGAAACAATCTACTTTCCAAATGGTTATGTGCCATACAGAAATGCAATCTACTTGCAAGGAGTAAGATTTTTTCAACGTTTGCGTGATGTGATTGGAGATGATGCGTATTTTGCATTTTTAAAAGATTATGTAAAAAAACACTCATACAAAATCGCTACCGGTGAAGACTTTTTCGCAACGCTGGCAGAACACACACAAGCAGATATATCCCCCGTCCTATCTGATTATTTTAAAAACCCATAAAGAAATAAAATTCTGACAGAAAATTTGGAAAACTGAATTTATGTTTCCTTATTAAGGATAACTTGACACCTCCTCATCATGTGTTATGATGCGATTTGGAGACAACATGAACGTAAACAGTAATTACGAAGAAAATGAAAAAGCTGAAGCAGTATCGGCAGATCTTGACATGAATTCAGAAAGTGTAAATTTAAGTACTGAAGGGAAACTATCAAACAACAAGCGCATTTTAAAAGGATCACTTGCCTTGATAACTCTCTCAGCATTGATACTTGCAATATGGGGGTTCAGTAAACTTGTCCTTGCTGGTAACAATGGATCAACTCTCACACAAGAACCTGAGACTGCACCAACAATATTGCCCTCACCACAAGTAATATTCAACACCCCAATAAGGGAAACAACAAAAGCGACGGAAAACCAACATGATCCAGTGCAACCTACAAACACGCCACCAAATCAAAATCGCACAGAAATCATTACCTACACTGTTGAGCCGAGTGACACAATTTTTGGAATTGCAGAAAAATTTGGTCTAAAACCAGAGACAGTGTTATGGTCAAACCGCTATACATTAGGAGACACTCCTGATGGACTTTCAATAGGTTTTGAACTGGTTATTTTGCCTGTAGATGGTGTTTACCATATGTGGAATGCTGTGGAAGGAATAATAGAAGGTCTAAATGGCGTTTCCAGTTATTATGGGGTAGATCCGGATGATATTGTAAACTATCCTTTGAATAACTTAGATCCTGCGGTTGTTGGTGATTACTCAAATCCAAATATTCCAAAAGGCACGATGCTTATTGTTCCAGGCGGTACCAGACCAAATGTTGTTTGGGCAATTGCCCGTGATAACCCAGCTGTTGGTGCTTCATATCTAGGAGAATACTACTGTGCTGTCAGCTATGGTAATGTGGGCACCGGTACATTTGTGTTTCCAACAGATGCACATTACCTATCCGGCTATGACTGGAACCCACCTGTGCATAATGGTTTGGATTTTGATGGCGATTTTGGCAGTAATATTTATGCAGCAGATTCAGGTGTGATCGTGTATTCGGGTTGGTCTGATCGAGGATACGGGAACCTGATAGTTGTGGACCACGATGATGGCTGGCAGACCATGTATGCACATCTACTTGATGGCAGCATGATGCCTTGCGGGTCTAATGTTTCACAAGGCGAATTGATAGCGCTTATGGGCTCCACCGGTCGATCAACAGGACCACATCTGCATTTTGAGCTACGTTATCAAGGCAATGCGGTTAATCCTTGGGATTATCTACAATAAAGAATTAAGGAGAGGCTGAATTTTCTTCAGCCTCTTTTTTGTGTCCTATTATTGCGATAAATCACAAAGTATTGTTATTTATTAATTTTCTGATGATATCATACTCGCACTACCAGGATTAATATTGGCTATTACCAACTTACCGTCCTTTACCAGTGTGCCAGAGTATGGATCACTTCCAGCTTTAGCTACCCAACCTGAAAGTTTAAATGGAATGATACTGTCTGCTTCAATCCACTCGCCATTAAATTTTCGTGCTATATGGATATGAGTACCGCTTGAAGTACCCCCTTCACATGAAGGATGTCCGATTCTATCGCCTGTATTCAGAATTGTACCAACCAATACTCGGTCCTTAGTAGCTATGTGAAGATAAAACACAACCCAACCAGTGCGCTCATCTCCGTCACCATCCAGATCCAAAACCACGATTCCTGGGTCTGTTCTTGCCACGATACCAGCAGCGACAGCGGTGGCATATTCATCCGTTTCGACACACCCGCTTGTCCCAACTGGCGGTGCAAAATCAATTGCTGACCATGGCGCTAAGGTTCCCCAACCAGTATGAGGTCCACCAGTATAAGCCCATGTTGTACCTGGCTCAAAAGGTAAATTAAAATCTGGTTGGACCAGGCTGCCCGGAATATGGGGATGGGCATCAACCCAAGGGTCGCCAAATAAATTTTTATATACATGAATAAAACCGTCTGGTCCAATTGCGCGAAGAAACTGTTCCCCATCCAAAAATCTTGAGAAATATAGATGAAGCGCTGCAGTCCCAGCATTCTGCCATGGGTCAATATTCTCCAGCCGTCCATCGATATGTTCAAACCCTGTTATTTCACCTCGACGGTAGCGATAATAATAATCATTCAGCATATTTGCTACGTACGAGATCTGCATGTAGACCCCTTTATTCTTCTCGATGTCAAAACCCATGAAACTCTTTTCTGCATCGGTATCTCTAATGGGATTTGTTAGCGCACCAGTCTGATACTCAACTAAAGCTATTAGTAACTGCGGGCTAACACTAAAGTTAATAGACACCCAATCAATCACACCTGCAGCATTTAGTTTGCCATTGGATGTGTACGTCGTGTAATTTTTAAACCATCCGCTTGTATTTGTCAAAAACTCCCCTATGTCAAAATCGATGCTGTCCGGCCCATTCACAAATGCACTATCAGGGATAATTTGATAATCAGTACCCCATAAGGAACGATAGTAGATTGGAATCTGCATTGGCATCCCAGGCGGCATGGTTGTGGCATCATCAGGAATGATCAGATTGGCTTCTCTTATTTCTTCCACACTTGTATTAAAACGAGCAGCAAGTGACTTCAGCGTATCACCACTCTGCGCCACATAATCGACCAATGTACCTGGCTCATAAACAGGTCGGGTCGGAAAGGGAGTCGAAGTTGCAAGTATTTCCTCAACCTGGTCGTTTTCAGGGAGTAAATAAACTGGTTTGTCTGTTGGCGAACACGCTGAAACCAAAACCGCAAAAGCAATTAATATCACTTTTAATTTAGATAGAATTTTGTTTCTAAAGCTCATTTTTTTTACACTAATGAAATTGCATAATTACTAAAAATTCAAATGCAATCCGCTGAACACAGGCACTTAATATACCATAATAAAGGCAACCATTAACTCATTCTTCTCTTTGAATATATGAGATGGATGAACTTAATAGGCTGGCACGAACGATTTCCCCATCTTTGATTAGCCAACCAGTATAAATTGATGAGCCCGCTTTTGCTTTCCATCCTGACAACACAAATGGTAGCGGTCCATCCGCAGGTATCCATTCACCGTTGTACTTCCTAGCAATGTGTACATGCGTACCTGTGGCTCTCCCACCTTCGCAGGAAGGATGCCCGATGCGATCACCGACATTAACCCAGGTTCCCAACGGTACCCTGTTTAATGTCGCGAGATGCAAATAGACAATATTCCATCCGGTTTGTTCAAAGCCATCGCCATCCATGTCAATCACAACAGCGCCATCGGCTGAACGAACTACAAGTCCTGAACCTGAAGCGGTCACCCATTCATAAGAAATGACACAACCCGATTCGCTACTAGGAGGCGCAAAATCCAATGCTCCGCGAACCTCTGCTGCTCCCCAAGCAGCATGCGGACCACCAGTTAATGCCCATACCGGACCGATTTCAATCGGCAATATTAATTCTGGTTGATGCAAATCTGTCGTAAAAAGCGGTTCAAATTCCTGTGCACGCAACCATGGATTTCCAAACATACTATCATATAAATTGATCAGACTGCTATCAGAATACAAGGCACCAGCCCACTCACCAAATTCAAAGAGCTTAGAAAAGTAATACATTATTCCAGCAGTACCACAATTTAATGTAGGCGCCAATCTTAGCATGGTATTATCCGGGAATTTTACTGCTACTACCGTCCCTTCACGCCAACCATAATATCCTGTTCCAATTTGTCCTGCCGCCCATACTGCTTGTCGATAAAGGCCTTTGGAGTCTGAATTAATATATCCAAAAGGATAATTCTGAGCAGTAGAACTGATAGGATTTCCATAGACCCATCCACTTTGGTATTCCAGAAGTCCCAACAACAGACGGGGATTGACAGAATACTCCAGTGCAACCCTCTTGATCACCTGAGCGCCACTTGTATTGCCAGATGATGCTAAGTATTCGCTATAGGTACTTAAATAACCACCTGCTTCTTCAACGAACAACTCCACATCAAAATTAACAGTTGAAGGTGAATTTACCACCTCTGTATCTGGTATAAGTTTCAAAGTCGAACTCGTTTGCTCCAAACGAGCAGGCACAAGCAGTAATTGTCCATCTGGGATGAATCCTTCTTCAGGAAGAGGTTGGGCAGAGGTTATTTCTCCAATCTCCACTCCAAATCGCACAGCAAGCACAGACAGACTGTCGCCTGATTGAGCATAATAAAGAAAGGGTGTATCTTTAGGATATGAAATTACTTGTGCCTGAGTAGGTAATGTTGGTTCTTTAACCAATACTTCTGTTGCGTCAGGGGGCTCTGGTGTATCTATTATAGAAATATTTAGTGTAGGGGTTACCGCTTCAACTGGTTTTTGCATAAATAACGCAAGTGCATTCCCCTCGGGTGCGGCAACGGGTTTTACCAGGAAGGACCCACCAATCAATGCCAAAGGAACGGCAACCAAAAAGAGCAGGAAGTTTCTGATCCTGCGCCGTTTTAGTGCGCGTCTCCTAACGGCTGATCTGGTTAGATTCTGCCTGGCCATACCATGCTTCAATTGTCTGTCCATTTTTACTTAAGTAACCATCATATTCGATACCAGCACTAGAAGCAATCCATCCATCCATAATAAATGGATTTTCTCCATCGGCTGCAATCCAAACACCATTATAACGCCGGGCTATATGCAAGTGTGTCCCAGTAGAAAAGCCACCTTCACATGAAGGAAATCCAATTGGATCACCAATTTGTAGATATTCGCCTACTTCTGCACGCCCTTCAGTCGCAATGTGAGCATACAAAATCGACCAACCTGTTTGCTCAATTCCGTCCCCATCGAGATCCTGAACCACTGCGCCAATACCTGATCGCACAATTTCGCCATTTCCAGAAGCAGTAACCGGTACAATGCTGGGAACACAACCCATTGGCTCACCAGGTGGGGCAAAATCTAGAGCTGCCCAGGCAGAACCATCATTCCAACCACCATGTGGTCCGCTGGTAAACGACCAGGGATCCCCTTCGAGAAACGGTAATGATAATGTAGGTTGTTGTAGCTTAGAAGGCAAAAGTGGTTCGTATGCATAGTTGAATGGATAACCAAATAGCTCCTCAAAAACAGATAAAAATCCATTTTCTCCAACGGCGGCATTCCATTGTTGCTTTCCATATAAAAGGCTCATAAAATATTGAACTCCTGCTGTTCCTGCATTGATATTAGGATTTATGCGCATTACAGATCCATCAGCCAATGTCCAAACAGCAAGGCTATTTTCCAGCCACAGATAAAATCCTCTATTTAAATTGTTTGCTGTCCAAGCTAATTGATTGTATAAACCTTTTCGATAAGGATCAGGAAAACCCATTGGGTAATCAATTAAGTTTGCATCAGGCATTGAATTCGTCAGCCAACCATTGGTATATTCCAGCAATGCTAATAACAAGCGTGGATTGACTGAATATTCATTAGCTACTCTAATGACAATTTCTGACCCACTGAAATCGCCTTCATCCATCAAAAGAGTATATCGAGAAAGAAATCCTCCTGCTGCTTGAACTACTGCCTTAGTATCAAAATTGGCTGCATTAGGACCATAAACGAGTTCTGAATCTGGAATGATCTTGAAATCAGTTGCTAATTCATTCACAGAAGCAGGTGGAATTGTGAATACATCCCCCATACTAATCAAATTAGGATTTGAGATCGTGTTTACTGCCAGGATTTGCGCTACCGAGACCTGATGCGCAAGTGCAATTTTTGCTAATGTATCTCCACTCTTGACTGTATATTGAGTGCTTTCAGAGCGCAGGGTTGGCAGCACTCTTGGTACATCTGGTGTGGGTGTGAACATAGGAATGTCAGCCGCTGTTGGCGAAATGTCTACAAGTACAGGGCGAGTTGAGGTGGGAAGAAATATTGCTGTATTTGTTGCTCTTGAAGGTTGTGTTGTTTCATAACGAGGAGGAGGAGAGAAACAACTGGACAAAAGGAGAATTATACAGTGAGATAACAGTGGGAGCAAAACAAATCTTTTTAATCTTATTTTCATAAATCTACAATCGTTACCTGCAAATGGTGCTTGGCTAATTATTAAGCACTTTGTTCGGCTGGTGTTTATTGAATATGGTTACAATATTCATGCCAGCATGATTCATACAAAAACCTGTAGAGACAGGTTAGTAAAAGATATTATACCCATAAGTGCAAAAAATTTGAATCCCCCAATTTTCGGGTAAAAAGCTTGGCGTGTTGGGTAAACAAAAAGACCCTCATTAGGGGTCTTTGGTGCCGAAGGAGGGATTTGAACCCTCATGAGAGTAATCTCACTACGCCCTGAACGTAGCGCGTCTGCCAGTTCCGCCACTTCGGCAAGTGCGTTCTATTCTATCTTTTTTTAGGGTTTTGTCAATGTGTTCTAACCTGAATTTGGATATTTCCTGGGAAAATGGATGGGTAAAATGACTTTGTCATGAGTCAATTAAATGGTACAATTTATGCAGCATAACGGATTAGAGATGGAAAAGATCAAAGATTTCTTTAAAAATATCAAATGGAATGACCACAGAATTATTCTGGTGGTAGTAATCGTACTGCTAGT
>Ga0116144_10003831_pt1 | contig 14659 bp, 11 predicted proteins | sample AD_UKC035_MetaG_FD_89746 | JGI IMG/M metagenome (GOLD analysis project Ga0116144, IMG submission 89746) | Active sludge microbial communities of municipal wastewater-treating anaerobic digesters from USA - AD_UKC035_MetaG | ecosystem: Engineered > Bioreactor > Anaerobic > Digestate | place: USA... | reverse complement strand
TGAGAGGGGGAGATCCTGATTCCAGGGAAGAAGCCCCGCTGCCAGGAAGGGAAGGGGTCACCTCTCCCCCTGCTTCACCGGCCCCTCCCTCCATCGGGGTTGGCCGTGGCGTGAGAGGGGGAGGAGAGCCCGGGGCCGAGGGGGAGATTCCCTGGCCATAAACTGACAGCATGCCGGGGGGAAGAGAGGGATGTATCACGTTGTCATTTTCATCGTTCATCAAGTTCAGGGTCAGGATGACAGGAGTTTCCCCCTCCCCTAAGCCTTGAATAAGAAGGGTTGCCAGGGTGATGTTTGTGGCACCCTCCTGCACCTGGCTGTTCAGATCCGTCGCTTTCAGCCGGAAGGCAGAACCGGGGAGAGACGGGGTCACATCGGTGAGCAAGGCCCATTCCGGGAAGGATACATTGGTGATACGAGCAATTGACGGATCTCCGATCGTCACATTGATACTGTACCCGGTAAGGCCGGTCGGGGCGGCATCGAGCATCAGGTTGAGGGAGGTGCTCCCTCCACTTCCCGTAATCTCCCCGTTTCCAATACTGATCACTGCTGCCGACACCCCCTGACCGAGGAATACCAGCGCTACCAGAATACCTGCTGCCCATGGAACTGACGAACATTTCCTGCTCCTCATTCTTCACCTCACCTCAGAAGATTCACCGATACCCATAAAACCAGTGTTGTTCGTGCAAATCCCCGGTAATTTATTCCGGTATCCTCCTGAACAAAGGGCAGTCCGGGGCCGAGGTTCCTCTCAAATTGGTGAAAAAAAGGAGGGCTCCGCCTCCGGACCGATAGCCCCCGCGTTCATGCTCCCCAATCATGATGATACAATCTCGAATGGAGCATCGCTCGTATCGGTGCAGGCAGGATACGTGGTGCTGGTGACCCGTATCTGGTAATCAGACCCGAGGGGGGTATAGGTGGGGAACGTCAGGTTGAAGCTGCCTGATCCTCCCGATCCGATTGGATAGCTGGAGGAGATGGTTGCCAGGAAGGTTCCGGACCGAAGTGCTTCGATCTTCACCGTGGGTCCGGGATTACCGGTATAATTCCACCTGAGCGTCTGGTACGATCCCTGCGCCCATATCTCTCCGCCGTTCGGAGATGCGACGGTGATGGCGGGCAGCACCGTGAAGGGGGCGTCGCTGGTATCATTGTAGACCGGGTACTCGTTGCTGGTGACCCTGATCCAGTAATCGTTCCCAAGGGGGGTGTTATAGGGGAACCTCAGGTCGAATGAACCGGATCCGCCAGGGCCGATAGGATAACTGGAGCTGACCGTTGCCAGCACCTTGGCCCCCTTGATCGCCTCGATCTTCACCGTCGACCCAGGATTGCCGGTATAGGTCCACCGGAGCGTCCGGGTGGAGCCCTGGGTCCAGTTCTCACCGCCGTTGGGGGATTCCATGGCAAGCGAGGGGACCTCGCTGATCGTGAAGGGGGCATCGCTGGTGTCGCTATACGAGGCATTGCTGGTGCTGGTGACCCTCACCTTATAATCGCTCCCGGGGGAAAGCCCGGCGAGTATCGCCAGGGCGTAGGATCCCACCCCTCCGGATCCGATGGGGGTACTGGCAGCAAGGACCTGCTGTACCGCTTCTCCCTTCATCAGCTCGATCTTCACATCGGGTCCTGGATTATCGATATACCGCCAGCGGATCGTGTTGGGTGAGCCTGCAGGCCAGTCTTCACCGCCATTCGGAGCTGTGACGGTGATCGAGGGGAGAAGGCTGATGGCGAAGGGGGCATCGCTCGTATCAGTGCACCCGGGATAGCTGGTGCTGGTGACCCTGATCCGGTAGGTAGTCCCGGGAGGAGAGTAGGAGGGGAACGTGAAATTGAACGACCCGGATCCCTCCGTTCCGATAGGAGTGCTCGGGGTGAGGACGGCCAGTGGCGTTGATCCCCTGAGGATCTCGACCTTCACGGCCGATCCGGGATTGCCCGCATAGGTCCACCGGATGGTCTCAGTGGATTCCGGATGCCAGTTTTCACCGCCGTTGGGGGTAACAACGGTGATGGCAGGAATGACGGTGAAGGGGGCATCGCTCGTATCACTGCATACTGGCGGATAGGCAGTGCTGGTGACCTGGATATAGTAATCATCCCCGACCGGGGTGTTGTAAGGGAATTTCAGGGAGTATGAGCCGCTGCCCCCGGATCCGACAGGATAGCTGGGGGCGATGGTCGCGATAACCGAAGTCCCCCTGAGTGCTTCGATCCGGACCGTTGGTCCGGGGTCAGCGGTAAAGGTCCACTGGAGGAGATGGGTAGTACCCTGCTGCCAGACCTCGCCACCAGCAGGACTGGTGATGGTGAGAGTCGGGACTTCCTTGACCGTGATATAGTTGTACCTGGTCTTTGAATCACTCCCCCAGAGATTGGTTGCCGTCAGATTCACTGAGTATGTGCCAGGTGTCGCGAACGTAAAGACCGGGTTCTTCGCAATGCTGTCCGTGATTCCGTCATTCTGGAAGTCCCAGGCCCAGCTGGTCGGTGGTCCGGTAGATTCGTCCGTGAATGCTACGGTGAGAGGCATGAACCCCGTGGTGGTATTGGCAGAGAATGCTGCGACGGGAGCGACCGGGACATTCACCGTGAACGTGCCCGGGTCAAGGGAGGGATCATAGGTCAGATCAGCGTCGTCCTGGACGCCTAACCCGACCGGGGCGATAGTGACAGGCGTAACCCCTGATTTCAATCCCTTGAGCGTGACGGTCGCAAGCCGGATATCAGCGGCACCGTTCTGCACATGCCCTGCGGTGTCAATCGCCTTGATCCAGCACGATGCGGCAGGAAGTGTCGAATTGCTCTTCAGTCCTGCCCATGACGGGAAGGAGACGCTCTCGATGGTTGCGATTGTCGGATCACCGACGGTGATACTGATATTATACCCGGAGAGCCCGGTCAGTGCCACATCGAGAGTAATATTCACGGAAGCCGTAGCCCCGATTGCATCGACCTGTCCATCTCCGATACTGAGGGTATTTGCCGATGCCCCTGCCACAAGGCAGGTAAGCGTCAAGAGCACGAATGCCACCAACGTGAGCTGTTTCATTCCAATCCTGTTCCTTTTTTATGAATCTGTCTGGACACAAGGGACCTTGTGGGGTGCAGCGGGAGAGGAGGTCCCAGGGGCTCTTCCCTGACCATTCACTACACAGGTTCTGGTCCACCGGATTATCATTTTTCCGGGATGATCGAAAAAGTGGCGGGTGAACCCCGCCACAGGGACTTCTTCCTTTTCCTTCCTTCTTATCACGCGGTACTGATCGTGAACATTTTTTCCTGATCCCCTCATCATCCCCAACTGATCGTGAAGGTACCATCACTCATATCGCTGCAATCAGCGTAGAGGGTACTTATTACCTTGATCCGGTAGACGGTATCTGCCGGAGTACTTGATGGGCGGGCTGGCAGGCACACTGTACGAACCGGCTCCATCCGGCCCGACGGGGATGTTCTGGAGTGTTGCCATCCTGCCTTCTCCTCGATACACCTCGATATTTACCGTGGAACCCGGGTTGCCTTCATACGTCCTGCTCATGGCAAGAGGGCCTCCTCTCGGGAAGGTGTCTCCCCCGTTGGGAGACGCTACATGGATGGTGGGACCGGAAATCGCGAAGGCATCGCCGGTATCGGTGATGGTCGGGGAGAGGGTGCTCGTGACCGTGACCGTGTAATCAGCCCCAACGGGTGTGCCGGCGGGGATCTGCTTCACACTGAATGTGCCATTCCCTCCCGACCCGACGGGTATGTTCGGGAGCGTGGCCATCTTCAGTGGTCCTTTGAACACCTCGATAGTCACCGTCGGTCCCGGGGTGCCGGTATACGACCAGTTCATCACGAGGGGATCACCCCGGTAGAGGGTAGCTCCCCCTTCAGGCGCTACCACCCGGATTGACGTTGGCTCGCTGACCGTGAATGCGGCATCACTCGTATCGGTATACGAGGCATTGCTGGTGCTGGTGACCCGGATCTTATAGTCACTTCCCAGGGGAAGGCTGGCCGGGACAGCACAGCTGAACGATCCGGATCCTCCCGAACCAAGGGAGGTCCCGGCGGTAATTACCTGCTGGACGGTAGTGCCCCTGAGCAGCTCAATCCGTAGTGTCGAACCTGGATTCTCCGTGTAGCTCCCTTGGATGGTCTGGGTGGAATTCTGTGACCAGGTCTCCCCGCCGTTTGGTGCTGTCACCGTGATTGAGGGGAGCAGGCTGAACGCGAAATAGCCATCGCTCGTATCGGTGCAGGCAGGGTACGTGTTGCTGGTGACCTTGATCTGGTATTCAGTGCCGAAGGGAGTGTAGGAGGGGAACGGGAAATTGAGTGATCCCGATCCACCTGTCCCAAGAGGGGCACTCGAAGCAAGCGTTACGAGTGCGGCTCCGCTCCTGAGTATCTCGATCCTGACCGTGTCCCCGGGACTATCGGTGTAGTCCCAGCGAAGGGTCTGGGTGGTGCTGGGCTGCCAGGTCTCGCCGCCGTTGGGAGATGCTACCGTGATCGCTGATGTGATCGAGAAGGCGGCATCGCTCGTATCACTATACGCCGGGTTGGCGTTGCTGGTGATCCGGATCTTATAATCATTCGCAAGCGGGGTATAGTACGGGAACGTGAACAGGTAGGATCCGGAGCCACCTTTCCCGATCGAGGCACTGGAGGCGAGCGTTGCGAGAGGGGTGATCCCCTTCAGGATCCCGATCTTCACCGAAGATCCCAGTTCTCCGGAATAGGTCCACGCGAGGGTTTGGCTGGAGCCCTGTGTCCAGATCTCCCCTCCGTGGGGAGTGGTTACCGCAAGGGATGGTCCTGAACTGACCGTGATATAATTGGTCCTGACCTCGCTGTCACTCCCCTTGCTGTTCGTCGCCGTCAGCTTCACGGTATACAGGCCTGGTGTCGCGTAGGTAAAGACCGGGTTCTGGACCGTGCTGTCCAGGGTCCCATCGTTCTCAAAGTCCCAGGACCAGCTCGTTGGTTCCTCAGTAGACAGGTCCGTGAACTGCACCGTCAACGGAGCATATCCCGACGTCGTGTTCGCAGTGAAGTTCGCGACCGGTGGCAGCATCACCGCAAATATACCAGGTGAAATCGTCGGAGTTATGTCAATATCGTCATCATCGCTGAATAAATTCACAGCGAGGTTGACTGATGTCTCTCCTTCTGCCAGCCCCCGGATGCTTACTGTTGCAAAGAGGACATCCGTCGCACCATCCTGCACAGTCTCATATGGGTCAAGTGCCGTAATTTTTACAGAATGGAGAATGTTCGTCGGGTATGCCCATGACGGGAACGAAATTCCACAAATCGTTGCGACCGAAGTGTTTACAACAGTTATGTTGATACTGTATCCGGCCAGCCCATTTGGCGCTGAATCGAGTACAATGTTCACGGTATCCGTGCCACCAATTGCATCGACCTGGCCATCCTCGATACTCATGACACTTCCGGAGGCTCCCGTCACGAGAAATACCAGAGAGAAAACGAAAAATGCAAAAAAAGTCTTATTTCAGAACCGATGCCCATACTCACCCCACCGAGTTGAAGAAGATGACAACGTCCTGGAAGCCTATCGCTCCATTCCCGCTGAAGTCAAATGCCGAGACCGGTTCGTTCGCCTTGATCCATTCGACATTGTTGAAGAATATGACCACATCGGCAAATCCAATGGTCCCTCCACCATTCATATCCTCATACAGCCCGTCAGAATCTGGATCGGTCGGAGGATTAGCCTGGCCGGGTATCGCCAGGATTGCCTGGGCCTTGATGTAATTCGCCTTGGTGATCTCGTCGTAAGAACCGCCCGAGCTGGTTACTCGCATTTTGATGGTATAAGTCCCTGCTGCCGGGAAGGTGTATACCGGGTTCTTCGCGGTGCTGTCGGGTGTCCCGTCATTGTTGAAGTCCCAAGCGTAGGTAAGCGTGTCTCCTCCAAGGGACGTGTCCGTGAACTGGACGGTCATGGGAGCGATGCCGTTTGTTTTATTGGCGCTGAACGCTGCTCCCGGTGTAATTGAAGTCCCAACTATTCCCAGGCTGTAATAGTCTCCGGCTGAGATGGCAGTATAGGTTCCAGCCGGCATGGGATACTGGCCTGCGTAGTCAGAGCCCCAGCCTACGACCGTCCCAGTGGAGGTGAGTGCAAGGCTGTGCTCCAGTCCTGCCGATACGGCGACAAAGTTGGTCCCTGAAGGTTTCCCCGATACCTGTCCGGTAAAGTCTCCACCCCAGGCGACAATTGTGCCGTTCGATCGCAAGGCAAGGCTGTGATAGGGGCCTGCAGCGATGTCGACAAAATCATTGCCGGAAGGGGTGGCAGAAACCTGGTTGTACCCATCGTAGCCCCAGCTGGCAAGCGAGCCATCGGACCTTAACCCAAGGTTGTGGGATCCCCCGGCAGCGATGGCCGTAAATGTTCCACTCGGGGCACCTGATACCTGGCCATACTCATTATCTCCCCAGCAGGCAATGGTGCCGTCAGACCGCAATGCGATACTGTGTGCATCCCCTGCTCCGACAGCGATGAACGTGCCCGAAGGCAGTGGAGAGATCTGGCCGTTATCATTGTCACCCCATCCTGCCAGCGCACCGCTGGAGAGCAGCCCTATGCTATGGATAAATCCGGGATCGATTGCCTTGTACGTTCCCGATGGTACGGTCGTCTGGCCGTATTCACTCCAGCCAAAGGCTTCGACTGCACCAGTGGAATGCAATGCAAGGCTGTGATATGACCCGGCCGCGATGGCTGTAAAGTCCGTGCCTTTTGGGGGTGTGGCCTCACCATACAGCTCATCCCCACAAGCCTTGATGCTCCCCGGTGCGGTGTAGCTCAACTCCCCCTCTTCAGCCACGATTTCGGAGGGTGCATTCACTACTATACCTTCTGCCGCTTCAGCTGTGCCCCCATTCGCATACTCGAGAGCATTCTTCAGGGCTTCCTGGTACTCCCGGTCTGGACTTCCCCCTATGGTCAAGGGATGCTGCCCAAGCTCAGTATCTGCCTCTGCCATAAGAGCGTCTATCGTAGCATAGCCGAGCGGATCCACACTCCGGGTACCTGGTGCATAAACAGAGGTGGTTCCTTCAACGTTCCTGATATTCACATTCAGGTCCATCGCTGCCAACTGGACCGAGAGCTGGTAGGCCATGTTTGATGATGCATCGGCACGAAGCACCCAGACTTTGAACCGGGAATGCCAGGCAGGGGACGAGAGGGGATCAAAAGGAAGTCCTCCGGCATCGACCAGGTTGAGATCAGAGAGCCGTGCCAGGTCAGTCTCCTGGATGAGGTCTTTCCCATCCGATCCCGACCAGTCCTCTACGGTATACAGGTTCTCATTAGCTGCCACAGCAGGTGTTGCCAGAAGGAGAAGGGCGAGTGAGAGCCCCAGAATCGTGATTTTTTTTGTTAGTCTTGACTCCATTGTTCCACTCCTATTTAAATGAATTGAGCAATTAACAATCATCCCTTCAATGATTTATATAGTGTTCTCCCCCGCAAAAAAGGAGGATTTTTTCTGACCGCAGGGTTGTACGATCCAACTAAATCAGGTACAGGGTTTACTCTGAACAAAGTTCAGATTATTGTTCGCCCTGTCTAAAGCGCTACTTAATGTTTCTTCGTATGCACGGGTCGGCTTAACCGGATACTCATTCAAGGCATCTATAGCCTCATTCATGATCTGCTGGATCGTTGCGAATCCGAGAGTGTTTGCACTCTTGGTGCCAGGTGCATAGATATATGCGTTAGGATCAACCGCATTTGGCCTGCCCTTGCCGGTCGGAGCATTCACTTCAGATACATCGCTGCCAGCTGGGTCGAGAGTTTGTACCCCATATTGGAGGACGCTGTTCCGCGAAGCAGCAAATTCCTGAAATCTGTCTTGCTTGCAAAGTTCTGATCTCTATCAGCTGCATTTTCCAATGGTAAATTATTAAGTCCGGTAAGCATTGCGGGTGTAATCAGGGCCTGTCCGTTCTCATTGGACCAGAATCCAAGCGTACGGCCATTTCCTTCACCTAGGCAGATATTTCCGAAGTTATGGCCATCGCTGACGACACCGTAGGTGTCAAGCGTTACCGATAAGCTCGTTGGTGATGTTCCTATCCACGTGGCACCGCTTGGCAGGACTTCCTTGACGGTGTAGATACCGAGTTTCAGGTGGTTGAAGCAATACTTCCCATCGGCACTGGTCACCTTTGTCGCGATGAGTGCCCCGGTTGAGTTATAGAGCTGGATCGTTACCCCTTTAACCGCGACTTCTGCTGCATCCTTGACTCCATTGATATTAGCATCATAGTATTTCATGCCGCAGATGGAGCTCGACTGGACATGGATTACTTGTTCACAGTACCCGATATTTCCACATTCATCTACTGCAGACCAATTCCTCACGTATGAGTAGCAGTTGGCTGTGGTGCTGGGAGTTACTGGACCATCGGTGTAACTGCTAACCGGTATCACCCCGTCACAGTTGTCTTCAGCGGTTGCATATCCAGTGTTGTCGCGATGTTTCGAATCGCCAAATTCTCCATAAGCGTCATCGGGACAGTTAACGGTTGGCGGGGTCAGGTCGACCTTCCAAGTATATTTCACTATGGTGCTGTTCGCGTTCTTGCAGGCGTCAATCGCACTGTACGTGAACTCCTGGCTCCGGTATTAGCCGTCCTCAACGATTGGACCTGGTGTGCAGGTTACTTCACCCATTTCATCACAGTTGTCAGTAGCCAATACACCAGTATCACAGCTTGGTAAGGTCAGAGGGTTGCAACCAAGGTCACTACCGCTTGGCAGGTTTTCGAACTCAGGTTTCACATCGTCGTAGACCGTGACAACCTGGTCGCAGGTCTCGGTGTTGCCACAGTTGTCTTCGGCCGTCCAGGTGTAGGTGATCGTGTAGCAGTCGTCATACCCGGTCTCGGGGCTGTATACCGTCGAGGTCAGGGTCACTTCCACATCGTCATCACAGTTGTCGCTCGCAGTCGGTTGCGGTACCTCCGGGAGCGCAACATCACAGGAGACGAGGATGCCTGGATGGCAGGCCAGGGACAGGAGCTCGCCAGCGGTACCCCAAAATAAACCAATCTCTTTTTTCCAGGGAATTGCATTGGTGCAGCCAGTTTACGCTTCCCTGACCTCTTCCCCGAATGCCTTCTCCCAGGGGACGAACTGCCGGGGCATCGACCCGTACTCCTTCTTTGCCCGGGAGAGCGGGATTGCAGCAAGATAGGGAGCGACCGAGCTCTGGCCGGGATGTGCATAATGGAGGAAGAAGCGGCCGTTCCGGGTCCGGTAGAGGTGCTTTGCCCCGTCCTTTGATGATGCAACCAGGGTTGCCGTTGCGGTATTGTACTTCAGGCCGTTGATCACCTGCTCCATGGATTCTCCTCAATGGTGAGAGAAACGGTGTGGGATCCCATAATGATTTGCGGTTGGATCAACAGGAAAGGGGACCATGAAAGGACTCGATGAAGCCACTTTTGAGAGGCCGGAGAGAGTGTATGGAGAGGGGGAGGGTCCGCCCTTGCTCTCTCTCATGCGAGTACGCCGCCATGACCGAAGGGTGCCCCGGCGCGAGTTCAGTGACACATTGTCTCCTGATATCCATTCAATGTACCCACACAACACAGCGGGGTAGCAAAAAAAGTACAGGATTTCCCCTAATGACACTCTCATGCAGCGGGAACCTGCCATGGAAGCTTCTCGAACAAAAGGGAGGGAGCGTTCCTGGATCTTTACCCAATCATCAGACTATACTGTGTCCCCTCGGGGGCAATAGGGACTTCAAAGACCAGTCTCCCCCGGCGTGTCTCGTTGATCGGGATGGTGCTCTCCCGGAACGCATTCACGAGACTGGAGGATGCATCATGATAGGTATACTGCTGGCGGGCAGAATCCAGGAGCTTGACCGCATCCGGGCGATATGCATACCCTTCTGGAGCCCCGACATTCTTGAGCGAGAAGTCCACCACCACATATTCATTGCCCGGACCAGGTTGCAGGAGAGGACTGCTGGAATTCCATCCTGATATGCTGTATAAAGCAATTACCAGCGTGGAGGTCGCAAGGGTAGGTACCGTCTCCTGTTTTTTCACCACAATAAAATCCGGGGTGGGTATCTGGGTCGGCTGGGTGGAAGTGGTGAAATTCGATCCTTCCGGGGGGAGGGAGGCAGAAGGGGCAGCATCTTCAGAAGTGCAGCCACAAAAGAGGATCCCTGCAGCGACAAGGCACATGAGAAGGGGGAAGACCAGCAGTTTCCGCATGGTGTACGAGGTTAGTATCCAACAATAAATAGCTCACTGCCGGAACGCCGGGTGTCCCAGAGAGAGATCCCCACGCACCATCCGGTCATGAATTCCTGCTCCGAAGCAGTGGTGGCCGCCAGATTCAAAGAGCAATTTGCGCTTATTTTGACATAATAACGTTTATCAAGAGATTTTGAAACAAACCATTCCATTCAGTCAAGGTTATCTGAGGAAGTGGATACGAACGCATATGAGCGCGATCGGAATATGCAAAATGCTGCAGTGAGGAAAAAAAGATTCATCTTTGTGTATAGCATTATGCGGTTTATTTGTTAGAAGAGCCCGACGGGAGAGAGAAAGGAAGCGAGCGATATATGAAAACATTTTTCAATTTCGTGCAGAATGTGAAGAGATCTGCTTCCGAAGACATGAGCTGGTTCGGTCTCAATAAAATCCTGTTCCTGAGCATTTCTGTTCCAGAGAGGAGAGACCGGTACCCCGCTTAGGTACCTCTCAGGGAGGGGCATTCCGGTATCCTCAGCATTCTATAGCAGGGCATGCTCCAGCGATCCTCCCCCCTGCCTTTCCCAGGATTCACCTCCTACTGAGACCCCGCTCCCGGCTCCTCCTCTTTTTTGACCGGTTTCGGGGCAGGGGCAGGGTGCTCGGCGAGCGGGAAGAACTCCTGGTAGACCTTTCGCCGCTCGTCGAGGTCGGTGTGGAGGTAGATCTCGGTGGTCTTGATCGAGGTGTGCCCGAGGTTCTCCTGGACCACCCGGAGGTTCTTTGACCGGCGGTAGAGCTCGCTTGCGTAGCTGTGCCGGATCTTATGGGGGGTGATCCCCTGGGGGGCATACTTCCTGAATATGTGCTGGACCGAGCGGGGGGAGATGTGGTGCCCCATCTGTCCCAAAAAGAGCGGCCCCTCGATCCGGTTGCCGATAAACCGGGAGATCTCCTCGAGCGTCTCGTGGTCGACGAAGACGATCCGGAACTTGCCCCCCTTCCCCCGGACCTTGATCATCTCGTCCTCGAAATCGATATCCTCGATATTGATCCCGCAGAGCTCCGAGACCCGGACCCCGGTGGCATAGATCGTCCTGACGATCAGCCGATCCCGGTCGTCCTCGATGGAGGCGATCAGGCGGAGCACCTGGCTGTGCTTCAGGTACCGGAGCTCCTGGTCCTTGATCTTCGGCCGCTCGATCGCGACCATCGGATTTGCTGTGATCACCCCCTGCGAGGAGAGGAACCGGTAAAACGAGCTCAAGGTCGAGATGATCCGGTGGGTGGTCTTCGCCTTGTAGGGCTTCTGGGTATTGATAAACGTGAAATAGTCCGTGATGAAGACCGGCTTCACGTCAACGGTCGTGTCCAGCCGGGCCTTTGAGAAGTCCTCCCAGAAGAGCTCGATCTTCTCGGGATTGTTCCTCCGCAGCCAGACATAGGAGGCAAAATGGCGGACCACCTGCTCGTAGCTCTGGATGGTCCGGGGGGAATAATTGCGCATCCGGAGGTAGTGACGGTAACTCACCAGCCATTCCGAAAAATAACCCCCATCCATGCTCTATTCTTTATAACGACTGATAATTAAAGTTTTGCGCAGAATACACATTTGCCGCAATGATTCCCCGATTCCGGGAAAACAGGGAAGAATTCAGTGTACCCATCCCTGGCACCTGGTGCAACGCTCATTTTACTCAAGAAAGGAGGGAGATCATCCCATAAAAAAGTTCATGAATCCCATCCCATTGGTTGAAAACAGGGAAAGATACCCTTGTCAGACCAGGTATGATGCCACGCGCTGTATCTGGGGATCCAGGCCTGATCCCTGCCGTCGGAAAATTCAGGAAAGCCCCATAGATTCGTTCTGTTGGCAGATCTGAATGCCTCCTTGTAGGTGGGAGGTAAAAATTGAAAAGAAGGCCTGTTTTGAGAGGGTGAAAAAATGAATAAAAATCAGACATCTCTCAGTCTGGAGAATGTCCCAACAGAGGGGATGAATGAATGCTCATCCATTTTCGCTTCCAGTATTTCTCAATGAAGGCTAATGATATACATCCACTTTCCGTTCATCAAACGCGAGTGCTCCTATCCATGGAGGTATCATGGCACCCACCGTGGTTTCACGGAGCCAAAAAGGTCCTGGCCTGTCTCTCACGACGCTCCCGGGAGTTGCGCTTGTGGCTTACCCCCGCCGCTGTGGCCTCTTCCAAGATGCGATAGGGCGGTATCAGGCACAAGATTCTGTCTTTGATATGTGCCAGTGGTAGTTCATTTTTTAAGAAATTTTAGAATTCGGATGCCACATTTACAGACATAATATGAGGGTAAGATCCATCGAGGAAATTGTATTATACCCTGAACGTGGCAGCACTCTGCCATGATTGATGACGGGAAAAGGAGGGCCGAAAATCATGCTGCCAGCGTTTGATTGGACCTCGAACCGGTCCATAAAAGAGCTGGCAGGAGGAGAGAATGGATAAGCCTTGTGAGGGATCTATGATAACCACTCGTCACGGGAGAATCCTATGAACGCTGCTGCCGGAAAAAAAGTCACTATCAGTCTCCCGTAATCCCGTTCAAAATGAATCCGGACAATCCTCCCGCCCCGGTATGTGATGAGACAGGTTCGAGGAATCGAATGGGAAATAAATCCCCGTCAGCATCGATACCATTGAGATATATGGCGAGCGATCATGATACAAACCCCCTTGCAATGCATGCTCAGCATCCCCGAGTGTCTCTTCAGCGAAATGAAGAGCACCATGCTCCAGCCCGAGCCGGATTCGAGAATTCCATCAACAAATGACTGAAAAGGGAAGACCAATGGCCCCCTGCTTAAACCAAGACATCCTGGCCGGATACGTTTTTTTAAACCCATCCGTTCTTCCGAAAAAAATCCAAAACAATCTCATTTCTCGAAAATAATGCAGAATTTTTCTTTGATTTGTGCTGATGACTGGTTGCGCGTTCCACAGAATAAACCATATGATGCTATATCCTAAAGGGGTGCCCGAGCACGCCAATCCCGCATCCTATAATAAATCCTGTGCACCTAACGTACTGATCAGATGGTGCAGCAGTTCGGTCAGGACGATGTCAACAAGTACAGGAAATTCAGGAAGGTGGATGGCGCCACCTACCGGAAAGTAAACCAGTTCCTGCGGAAGCGGACCTATATCACTGCCCGCGAGTGGGCGATCGCCCGCCTCTGCACCGATTTCCGTACACGGAACGGGGCAGAGATGACCTTCATCGGACTGCACCTGCCGGAACTCGTCCCGTTCATGCAGGAGACCTATTCACCCCAGGCAGTCAACCAGGCCCGGAACTCGTTCAAGAAGAAAGTGACCAAGTCCGGCGCCACCTTCTTTTACGGCGCCATGTGCGGATTCTTCACCTCAGAAGAGCTCGATGACCTCCTCTTTGAGGCAAGCGAAGTGGCCCGGTTCCTCCTTGAAGTGGAGCGCTCATCGCTGGATATCGATGAAGAGATCGACATCGAGGACCGGATCTCCGATATCATGAGAAGTGTTGGAGAGTCCGCTGCGGCCCTGATCCGCACCCGGGCAGAAGATGAGGAAAAAAAGGAGGGCGAATCCTGATGAAAGTCATTCACATTGCCGGCTTTTCCAATACCGGGAAGACCACGTTTATCAGGGAACTGCTGCCGGAACTTGAAAAACTGGGGCCGACCGGCGTGGTGAAACATATCGGCCACCACGGGCACTCCCTTCCCGAAGGGAAAGATACCACCCTCTTCTATGAGGCGGGAGCAGCGGCATCGGTTGGTATCGATGCGCAGAAATCTGTCCTGATCCTGAAGGAGACTGACCTCGAACGCGTCCTTGCGATGTTCTGCGATGCAGGGGTGAAGTATGCCGTCGTCGAGGGGTTCAAGGAAAAACCCTACCCGAAAGTCGTGATCGGAACCATCGCCGGCGCAATGAATGTCCTTCTCACCAATCCGTCCATAGAGGAGGTGCTCTCACATCTCGGGGAATTCTCGGACATGGTCACGCGGGAGGGTTTTTTCAGGGAGATCGAAGATGGAGATGATCCCGGCAGGGCGATACAGGTCTCGGCCATTACACCCATCCCAGGAGAATGGACCCCCCGCCTCTTCGGAGAGGCCCTGTTCGGAGATCTGAAGGAGGTGTCCGTCCGGTTCGCGTCGACAACGAACACCGGACCCCGGACGCTCCTGATCGGGGTCTCTGCCCCTGATGCACGGACCGCGATCGAAGCAGGAAGGAGGATCAACAGCCTCATGCTCTCACCCCGGCCAGAATCTATGGAGTGATCCGATGACAGGAAAACGACTTTTTGGTACAAACGGCGTCCGGGGGATAACAGGGGCTGACATGACCCCCGCCCTTGCCCTCTCCATCGGTCTCGC